>Ga0209018_1000549_pt1 | contig 34149 bp, 31 predicted proteins | sample YNPBryBLVA2012_FD_185814 | JGI IMG/M metagenome (GOLD analysis project Ga0209018, IMG submission 185814) | Anoxygenic and chlorotrophic microbial mat microbial communities from Yellowstone National Park, USA - YNP Bryant BLVA 2012 (SPAdes)... ...
GGGATGATCGACACGAACTCCGGCTTGCCGTCGATGCAGATCGTGGGCAGATTGCCCACACCGAGTGCGGCCATCACGCAGAGTCCGTCGCGCGTCACGATCTTGTGCTCTTGGAACCGCACGCCCTCGCCCACCTGGGCCACGGCGCGGCGCACCGCGTCCACCATGTACTGGCACGGGGCGCAGGTCTCGCTGTTCAGCGTGATCACGTCCACCACGACGTCCGCCTCGCTGGCGTAGTCGGGGAGCTGGACGGAGCCGAGGTCGAGCTTGGGAGCGGTCAATGTCGCCCGTGCGACGTCGCGGCGGTACTCGTCGTGCACCATCTCGGCGACGGCTTGGAGGTTCTCCGGCGGCACGTCGAACGGGAGGTCGCAACCCGGCGCCAGCACGAAGCCCTCGCTGCCGCACACGTCGATGCAGCGGATGGCGTCGAGGCGGGCGTCGTCTGGGGTTCCGAGCAGCAGGACGGCGGTGAGCTTCAGGTTGCCGCCGACCGACTTGCCCGCGGGTCGGGCCAGGTCGCGCAGGTAGGCCAGGTCGATGTTCTCGTCCACGGAGAGGTTGTCGCAGCGCGTGGCCACCATCTCGGCAAGGTTGCGGGTGGCGTCTCCGCAGACGAACAGCGAACCGAGGCCGCCCTGCTCGCGGATGGAGTCGAAGACCTCGTTGGCGGGCTCGGCCACGAACTCGCGGAAGTGCTCCGGCGAGATCTGGCTGGTCATCGGGTCGACCACGGCCACCACGTCGGCGCCGTTCTCCAGATAGAAGGCCGCCGTCCGGCGCCCGACGTCTGCGGCGAACCGCAGCAGCTCGCGCACCTTCTCCGGCTCGTCGAACATGGTCAGGAAGATCGTCGGGCCGGCGAGGTGCAGCGCCAGCGTGAACGGCCCGGTGATCAGGCCGTACAGCGCGACCTCGTCACCGATCTCCTGCTTGAGTCTGGCCAGAGCCTCACGGACGATGGGGAACCGCCCCGCCGAAAGATCGAAGGCGGGAAGGTCCTCGGGACCGCCTCCCAGCTCCAGCGGGTGGCTCGCGACGGAGGGCGGCCCCTTCGGCGCCCACACGAGGTCGCAGCCCAGGATCTCCGCCTCCAGCTGAAGGTCGAAGACGACCGGCAGGCCGTCCGGGCGGTACAGCTCGCGCGCCTTCAGCAGCCCGGCAACGATGGCGTCGGAGGACTTGAGGTACGACTCCGCGTCGGTGCCGAGGAGCTTCGCCCCGTGCGTGCCGACGAACGGCAGCCAGGCGGGGCGCGGCGTCTCGGCCCCGCGCACGGCCGCCAAGAGGATTTCCTTTCCGCTCATGCCAACCTCAGTTTAGGGCGATCTCTGGGAACGGGGGAAGGTTGGTGTCCTTGCCCCAGACCTTCCGAGCGCGCTTCAGGTAGTGAACATAGTTCGCGAGCGACACCGTTGGCGGAACGCGGTGGTCGCAGAACGGGATGTAGCCGCCCTCCTCCACGAGCGGCGTGAGGCGGTCGATCTCCGCGTCGATCGCCTCCGGCCCCTTGGCGAGGATCTGCTTGTCGAACCCGCCCATCATCAGGAGGTCGCGGCCGTACTCCTTGCGCCACTGGGCCGGGTCGGCGCGCCACGTGCCCACCTCGATGGGGAACATGCAGTTCACCCCGCAGTCGAGCCACAGGGGCAGCAGCGCGTCGATCTTCCCGTCGCAGTCCAGCCACACGATCTTCACGCCGTAGCGGTGCAGCAGGTCCGTGATCTTCCGGTAGCGGGGCACCAGATACTGCTTGAAGTGCTGCACGCCGAGCAGCGGCCCTCCGCTGTAGCACATGTCCTCCCACATGGCGCAGGCGTCCGCGGGAACGCCGGCCGAAAGGGTCTTCTCGAGGTGCCAGTAGATGAGCTGGAAGACCGTCTCGACCATCTCCTCGAACCAGGCGGGATCGTCGTACACGCAGTACGCCACGTTCTCGATGCCCATCCAGTTGCGGATCCAGCCGAAGAGGCTCCCGCCGCCGATCACCTGGCAGTAGGGGCGGTCCGGCTTGCTCCACTCCCGAACCTTTGCCTCCCAGTCCTCGGGCACGCGGCCGGGCTGGTCCGGCTGGAGCCTGGGAAGGTAGTGCTCGCGCCAGGAGTCCCTGTCCACCAGCGTGTGGCCGAGGTGCATGGGGATCGACGACATCCACTTGTGCCTGCGCTGGATGGTGCCGTCCCACGTGAGCTCGATCACCTCGTCTCCGAGGTCCTCGAGGACCTTCTGCTCGAAGCCCGGATAGAGGCCATGGTTGACGCCGACGTACACCCGATCGTAGCGGTCCATCCCGAAGAAGTCGGTGGCGGACCACTCGTCGAGGTGTTCCGGAAGGCCCTGCTGTTTCCAGAGCTCGATGGTTTCGGTCCAGAACCCGAAGTCGCAGATGGGCGCCCGGTCTCTGGGCTCGTAGTTCATGGTGGCGAGGAAGCGTTCCCGTTCGGTCATGGTCTCTGCGCTCCGCAAGGAGAGGAGCCTCCGGTTGTGGCGTCGGCCCGGAGGCTCCCGTTGTGTCGCTGGTTGGGGGCCTCCTCTAGGCCTTGACGAGCTCCCGGGCGACCTGGACGGCGGTCGCTGCGTCCGGCGCGTAGCCGTCCGCTCCGATCGACTTGGCGAACTCCGCCGTGATGGGAGCGCCGCCGATCATCACCTTGACGTTGGTCAGACCCGCCTCGCGCAGCTTCTCCACGGTGGTCTTCATGGCCGGCATGGTGGTCGTGAGCAGCGCCGAGAGGCCGACCAGATGCGCGTTGTGCTCTTTGGCGGCCTGCGCGAAGCGCTCGGGGGACACGTTGGTTCCCAAGTCGACCACGTTGAAGTTCGCGCCCTTCCACATCATCGCCACGAGGTTCTTGCCGATGTCGTGGAGGTCGCCCTGCACGGTGCCGATCACGGCCGTGTACTCCGGCCGGATGCCGCTGGCGATGAGCACGGGCTCCAGCTTGGCCATCGCCTCCTTCATGGCCCGCGCGGCGATCAGCATCTCGGGCACGAACACCTCGTTGCGCTGGAACTTGCCTCCGATCTCGTCCATGCCGGCCACGAGCGCCTCCAGGATCTCCTTGGGATCCACACCCTCGTTCAGGGCCTGCTCAGTGATCTGCGTGGCGACGTCGCGCTTGCCGTTCACGATCGATTCGGATAGTGCTTTGAGATCTGCCATGGCGGGGTCACTCCTCTGTCAGTGCGTAGTCTACTGCGCGGAACTTCGATTGGTCCAATGTGGGCAGAACGAGTTCGACGAAATCTGCTTCTTCGTCCGGCGAATCCTCGATCGCCCGCTGAAGGATATCCAACCAGGGCGCCTCGTTGGGTGCGAGGCGCAGGCGGTTTTCTCGGTGGGCGGCGCGGATCCAGTCCAAGGCCGTCCGCGCGGCCGCGAGACCGGCCTGGTACCGGTTGGCCGCGGAGACGATCGACTCGGCGATGGCCACGGCGCAGGCCGGCGTCAGGACCAGGGCCTGCGGGTCGAGCGCGGCGTCCGGCTCGGCCATCCAGTCGCGCAGAAGGCGGGCGGCCTCGGGACCGTCCTCCAGCGCGCGGTTGAACATCCTGCAGTCGTAGGCGAGCTGCTCCAGGCTGACCACCGGGGCCATGCCTCCCAGCAGCTTCACGTTCTGGACCGACTCGTTGCTCCAGGTGTCGGCGGCGGCCGCCGCGACGTTCCCGACTGGGGACAGGTGCGCGCACGCCGCCATCCTGCCCTCCATGGCCATCGGGCATCCGGTGATCGCCTTCAGGATCACGTTCTCGTAGGCGCAGTCCTTGCCCGGGCCGACCGCGCCGCACTCGTAGGCCACCAGGGATCGGACGGCGGAGACCGCCCGCACCACCGCCGCGAACACGCGGGGGATCATCCGCTGCTCCGCCAGCACCATCGCCGTGTTGGCGAAGCCGCAGGCGGTGTCCCCTGCCGCGATGGCCCCTTGGGCGTCGGCGATGGCGCAGATCCGCGACCAGAGGAACTCCATGTCCCGTGGAGCCATCACGCACAGCGCGAACAGCACGCCGTGAAGGTCGCCCATGGTCAGCGCGTCGTCGCAAACCTCCTTGCCACCGACGGACTCGATGCTCAGCAGGTCGGCGCCCGCCTCGGCCCCCCGCTCGAACAGCTCCAGCATGCCGTCGAGCAGCGCGCCGGACCGCATGCGGGGCGGCCTCTCCATCTCGCGGGTGTCGTTGGGCGTGAGGCGCAGGGCGCTCGCCAGGCCGTGCCGGGCCTGTGCGTCCCGCATCGCCTCCAGAAGCACCCAGACGACCTCCATCCCCCAGTCGGGGTTCTCCGTCATCGGCGGGAGAGTCTCCAGCTCGACGACGAGGCCGCCCACGTCCAGCTCCACCGCCCGGCGCAGCACCGCGGCGATCATCTGGCGGTACTGCTCCCGGACCTCAGGCAGGGTCTGCGCGTCGACGAACATGGTCGGCAGCGTGAAGTTGATCTCCGGCACCACGCGGCCCGCGCCGATCTCCAGACCGCTCCGGGTGCGGATCGGGTGGACGGCCCGGCCGAACAGGAGGTCGTCCTTGTGGCTGATCGCAAGCTTCGTGAACGTTCGCATCGTCGCCTCCGCTTCGGGCGACAGTGTGGCCGACCGGCGCGGCCGCGAGTCCAGAACAGGCCGGCGAGATTGCTGCAAGTTTCGGAACCCAGCAACCATGCGGGTTTTTGCGAAGGAACGCGGCCCAAGGTACGCAGCGTGTGAGAAGATGTCCCTGGAGGATCTGATGAAGACCCGTACAGCTCTGTTCGTTCTCGCCATCGCCTCCACGGCGACCGTCGCCCGGCCGTCTGGATGGCTCGACACGTTCGACACGATCGACCCGTCGTGGATCACCGACCGCAAGGAGCCCGCCGGCTTCGCCAGCGAGGTGTTCGACGGAGACGCGCGCCTCAAGCTGTCCGTCGTGGGCAGCCAGCAGTCCACCTCGGGCATGTTCTACTACACTGAGGGCCGCAAGCGGGCCGCCCTGATCAGCACCCCGTGGGAGGTGGCCGGACAAGTGTACATCGACATGGACGCCTGGAGCGGCAAGCTGGTCCGCTCCGACCTCTGGGCGCGCACCGGCCTCGTCGGGGATGAGACGGGCGTCAGCTACCCGATCCTCGGCTTCATCCACAACGACCCCAACGACCCGTTCAACGCCGGTTCGACGTCCAAGACCTGGCGGTTCCGGGTATGGGATGCCGAGGCCGGCGGCTGGCAGACCTTGTCCCCGGCGGTGACGTCTGGGTGGCACGATCTGCGCATCCTGGGGGACGGCTCGTCGTTCCGCTACTATCTGAACAACGCTCTGGTCTACACCGACTCCACCGTCGGATCTCCGGTTCAGCTGACCGACGTGTTCGTGCAGGCCTACAACTTCGGCGGGTCGAACGACTACAGCGTGTACTGGGACAACGTCCGCGCGCAGGCAGTGCCCGAGCCGGTCACGCTGGGACTCGCCGCGGCCGCGCTGGGCATCGCAGCGCGTCGCCGGCGGCGCTGATCGAACCTGCAGACCAGCGATCGGGGCGGCCGGGGCGCGATGCCCCGGCCGCCGCGCCTTCCCGCCGTCCGACGGGAGAGGTAAGGTGAAGGCCGTGTCCGAATTGAGAATCATCCCGCTGGGCGGGGCCGGGGAGATCGGCAAGAACTGCACGGTGATCGAGCAGGGCGACGACATGGTCGTCGTCGACTGCGGCCTCTCGTTCCCGAACGAGGAGATGCCGGGCGTCGACGTCGTCCTCCCGGATTTCACGTACATCCTGCAGAACTTGCACAAGGTCCGAGGCGTGTTCCTCACGCACGCACACGAGGACCACGTGGGCGCGCTGCCCTATCTGCTGCAACAGGCGAACCTGCCGGTCTACGCGACCGAGTTCACCCACGCGCTGATCCGCACCAAGCTCGAGGAGATGACCCCGGTCGGCAGCCTCGACCTGCGGACCTTCAAGCCCGGGGACGTGATCCCCGCCGGCGCGATGTCCGTGGAACCGATCCGCGTCACCCACAGCATCCCCGAGAGCTGCAGCATGGCCGTGCGGACCGAGCACGGCATCGTGCTGATGACGAGCGACTTCAAGTTCGACTTCACGCCCGTCGACGGCAAGCTGACGAACATCACGCGCTTCGGGGAGCTGGCCAAGGAGGGGGTCGTGGTGCTGCTCAGCGACTCCACCAACATCGACCGTCAGGGCTGGAGCGCCAGCGAGCGGGACGTCGCGGCCGGCCTCCGAGCCGCTTTCGCCGAGGCGCAGGGAAGGATCATCCTCACCACCTTCGCCAGCCAGATTCACCGCATCCAGCAGTTCTTCGAGGTCTCCGCCGAGTTCGGCCGCAAGGTGGTGGCCGTCGGTCGCCGGATGGAGCAGAACATCGAGGTCTGCGCCAGGCTCGGCTACGTGAAGATTCCCAAGGGCACCCAGATCCGCCTGGAGGAGGCTCGGAACTATCCTCCCGACCGGATCTCCATCTTGATGACCGGCAGCCAGGGCGAGCCGATGTCGGCGCTGGTGCAGGCCTCCAAGGAGTCGTACGGCAGGCTGAAGATCCAGCCGGGCGACACGGTGCTGTACTCCGCGCGCCCGATCCCCGGCAACGAGGCGGCGATCTGGCGGACCATCAACCGCCTGTTCCGGCTGGGCGCCAAGGTGATCTACGAGAGCCCGGTGCCGATCCACGTGAGCGGCCACGGCCACTCGGAGGAGCTCAAGCTGATGATCAACCTGACGCGGCCGTTCTACCTGGCGCCCGTGCACGGCGAGCCGCGCCACACCTGGCAGTACCGCAAGATGGCGGCGGACATGGGCTATCCCGAGCACCGCCTGTTCGCCATGGAGGACGGCGTGCCGCTGGTCATCACGGCCACCGAGGCCCACTTGGGTGAGCCGGTGCCCTGTGGCCGCGTCCTGGTCGACAGCGGCGGCAACCCGGGCGTCACGGAGGACCTGCTGAGGGACCGCAGCAACCTCGCCCAGTACGGCGTGGTGACGGTCACGCTGGTGGTGGACCCCGAGGCGGGCGACGTGGTGGGCGAGCCGCTGCTCAGCCAGAAGGGTCTGCACGACCCAGAGGGTTCGGTCCTCCAGGCGGCGACGCAGGCTCTGGCGACGGAGCTGCGGCAGTTCTCCAAGGAGGACGTGATGGACCCCGACACGCTGCGCCACGCCGCATCGGACGTGGTGCGCCGGGCGATCTTCCGCTTCAGCCAGATTCGCCCCTTGGTCGTGACGACGGTCGTCGAGGTGTGACGCGGCGAGGGCCGCGCCGGAGCTTCCGGCGCGGCCCTTCTGCCGAGGCGAAGCGGGCCTTCCGGCGCTACGGCCTGGGCATCTCCTTGCCGTCCAGGCGCGCGGGGTGCGCCGCCACCGCGCGGTCGCGATCGTCCACCACCTTGGCGGTGAGGAAGAACACGATCTCGCTGCGCGTCTTCGAGTTCTCGGTCCGGCCGAACAGCTGGCCGAGGATCGGAAGGTCCTTCAGGATCGGGATGCCATAGAACGACTTGCGATCCTGCTCCTGGATCAGGCCTCCGATGGCGATCGTGTCGCCGCTCTTGATCGACGTGACCATCTTCGCTGACCGCTCGCTGGTCTGCGGGAGCTGTCCGCCTCCGGGCACCGGCGTGAAGCCCTTGAGGAACGTCAGCACCGGGTTGAAGTCCAGCACCACGTTGCCGTCGGCGCCGATCCGGGGCGTCAGCTTCAGCTGCACGCCGACGTTCACGGAGTTGGTAGTGACGGTCGTGCCGTTCTGGCTCGCCTGGATGGTCTCGATGTAGCGGATCACGTCGCCCACGAAGATCTCCGTGGGCCTGCCGTCGGTCGAGAGCACGTTGGGCCGGGCGATGACCTTGTTCTTCAGCGCGCCGCTGTCCAGAGTCGCGAGAACGGACCCGGTCGTGTCGGAGTCGAACCTCAGGTCGCTGGACACGTTCCCCGCGGTGTTCGCCGTGCCTCCGACGCTCTGGTTGACGCGGATCGCCTGCAGCGTGCCGCCGGTGAGCAGGTTCCAGTCCAGGCCGATCTTGAGCGCGTCCTCCTTCGAGAGCTCCATCACGCGGAGCTCGATCGCAACCTGCTTGGGCGCGGAGTCGAGCATCGCCAGCAGCTCCTGGGCGTCGGAGAGATCCGACTTCGTGCCCTGGAGCAGGAGCTTCATGGGCAGCGTCGAGGTCGGCCGCGACGTGGCCTCGGCCTTGTCCTTTCCGCCGGGCTCGCTCGGCTTGGAGCCGGACCCGGAGGTGATGGACCCGACCAGCGACGGGAAGACCGACGCGTACACGCCCGGAACCCGGGTTCGGAGCGCCTCGATCGCGTCCATCGGCTCGATGTGCTTCAGGTCGTACACGGCGTAGTGGCGCCGGGCCTCCTCCGCCGTGAGAGGATAGCGAACGCCGGTTACCGCGCAGATGGTCTGGTCCAGCTGCCGCGCGAAGTCGGAGATGCCCTCGAGCGCGTCCTTCGGGCCGGAGACGACGATCAGCGTCTGCGTCGGCGCGGCCGCCAGGTTGCTCCCGTTGGACTGCTGCGGGGCGCTCTCGCCCTGCATCGCCGGCTGCACGGCCCCCGGAGCAAACGACGCGCTGCCGCCCGGCTGAGGCACCTGCACGACGCTCTTCAGCTGCTCCTCGGTGAGCTGGTCCCGCACCGGTTCGCCGTTGATCGTGAAGGCGTTGCGGTTCGGGTTGCGGAGGCACAGGTTGTGGACGGCCTTGATGATCTCGTCCGACCGCTGGCTGTAGACGGGGATGACGACGTGGCCCATGCCCTCGCCGGCGACGCGGTTGCCGGCCTTGGCCAGTTGCCGGTCGAGGTCCGCTACGAACGCGGCGACCTCGTCGACCCGCTCCGGCGACCCGACGACCACCAGGTAGGTGGAGAGGCCCTCGCCCTTGCGCTCGGCCTTCAGCTCCACCTTGCTGGCGGAGGACCGGCCCTCGGTGCCGCTCTGGCCGCCCGTCGCCGCGCCGCCGGACGAGGCTTCACCGCCCTGCGCGTTCGGGCCGCCGCCGGCCTGCTTGCCTCCGGAGCCGAGCTGCGACTCGGCCGTGCTCTTCTTGCCCACGTTCGTCTCGGCGCTGGTGCCGGCGAGGATCGCCTCGTTCTCCAACACGATGTCGTACACGCCCTTGGACGTGAACTGCGGGAGGGCTTTGAAGGCCGCGGCCTTGATCTGCACGCCCTCGCCGCTCAGAAGGCGCACGACGCGCGTCTCGCCTGCGGCCTCGGCCTTTCCGGCCAGCTGGGCCAGCGACTCGCTGAACCGCGCGGCGGTAGTCACCACGTAGGTCTGGCCGACCCTCGCATACCGCAGGCCCGCCATCGTGGTCACCAGGTCGAGGGCCTCCGTGAGGCTCACCTTGGCCAGGGACACCGTGATGCTGCCGCTCACCTCGGGCGAAGTGACGATGTTGACCCCCGCCTCTCGGGCGATCGCCTTCAGGACGAGCACCACGTCGGTGTTGCCGAACTCGAGCGAGACGGTCTTGGCTCTCTCGACGGGAGCCGGGGCCGGCCGCTTGGCGGGTACGAGGGGCGGAACACGGCTCGGGAAGGGCGCGAGGGCCTGCCCACGGGCCGCGACTTTCTCTGGCCGGCTCGGAGCGACCACCGCACCGCTCGGAGCCTCCTCCCTGGGCTTGGCCTCCATGGGAGGCACGCTGCTCGGGAACGCCTCGGGCGCGCTGTCCGCGGAGGCGGGGACGTTCACCAGAACCGCCCAGCCGTCGGGCCGCTGCTCGAGCCGGGGCGCCGTCGCCTTGGCCAGCCATACGTGTGCGCGGACCTTCGGCGGCCTCGCAGAGAACCAGCCGACGGTCGCGTATTGGACTCCGCCGAACCGAACTCGGAGGTAGTCGGGCTTGCCCGCGAGCTTGGCGTTGAACTCAACCAGCACCGAGCGGCCGGCGTTCACCGTGAACACCTTCGGCTTGGCGAGGCCGTGTCCGACGACGCGGATCTCGCATCCATCGCCGCTCCGCAGCGCGCGGATGCCTTGGACGTCGCCGATCGCCCCGGCGCCGGCGACCAGGGCCAGCGCCGCGAGCGCGGCGGCATGCTTGGAAAGTTGGGTCATTGTGCTTCGCCTCCAACAGTGAGCACCACTGTCTGTCCTCTCTGCCGCAACGTCACCCGGTTGCGGCTGATGGCGACGACGCGCGTGTCGCCATCCAAAGCTTCTCCTTGTCCCACGAGCTTCTGGTTGCCCTGCTCGTCCTGGAACACCGCCGCCGACCTCTCACCCAGGAACACGCCGGTCACCACGAACTTCGGTGCGGGCGGCTCGGCGGGCTTGTCCGGGGCGAGCTGAATCGGCCCGGCCAGGCCCGAAGGCGAGACGGGCGGCAGCGGCTCGAGCTTGCCCGTCAGCGGCTTGGGCTGGGGAGCGGGCTTGGGCTCCGGCTCCTTGGGCTGCTGCGCCTGCAGGCTCGCGACCGCCGAGGTGGGATCGAACGGATCGCGCGGTGGCAGCGGATTCGCGAACTGGGGGTTCGGAACCGACGGCTGCTCTTCGGTCTTCTGGGCGGCGGTCTCCTCCTTGGGCTTCGGCGTCGTCTTCGGGGGCTCGGCGCCGCCTCCGACGAACTGGAACGCCCCCACGCCGAGGATGACGACGAACAGCGCCGCCAGAACGATCAGCTTCTTCTTGTCATCCATCCTTCCTCGCCTCCGCGCCGCTGTGGACCGACCGGCCCTCCTGCGGCTTCTCCGGTGGGAACACGAACGTTCGGATCGTGATGGTGAAGTCGAGTTCCGGCTTCAGGTCCGCGGTGGCCCCTGCCTGGGACTTGGGCGACAGCGTCAGGCTGCGGACGGCCACGATCCTCGGGAAGCTCTGGAGGGCCTTGAGGAAGTTCAGTGCCGCACGGTAGGGTCCGCGCCCCTTCACCTCGATGTCCAACTCCTGGTACGGCTTGCGCTTCTTCGGGCTCTCCTTGCCGTCCTTGCTGTCCTTGGAGGTCGGCTTGGGAGCCTCGATCGGCCGGACTCCGAGGACCACGAGCCCGGATTGCTGGCCCGTCCTCTCCAGCTCGGTGAGCATCGTGGGGATGTAGGCCGCCTGGCTGACGCTCAGCTCGAGGTGCGCGAGCCTCGCCGCGGTGCGCTCCATCCGCGAGGCCGTGTCCTCGGCCCGCTTGGCGATCGACGCCTGCTCTTGGACCTCCTTCGCGAGCGACTCGGCCTTGGCGCTCACGTCCGAGAGCGCCGAGTACTGGTAGGCGCAGAGGCCCAAGCCGGCAACCGTGAGCGCCACCATCGTGATCCCGATCGCCTTGACGTTCGGTGCTTTCCTCTTCATGCCTTCTGACCCTCCTTCGCGGCCTCCTCGCCGTCCTTCTTCTCCTCTTCCTCCTGCGTGCCGAGCACGACGCCGGAGATCTCGAACTCGACGGTCGGGCCGTACTGCGTGGCCTTCTCTTGCGTGAACTTGAGGTTCACATCCCCGAGCTCCGGGCAGTTCTGAAGGCGCAGGATATAGCCGCCCACCGAGTCCTGGTTGCCACTGAGGCCGGTGAAGCTGACCTGCACGGGGTTCTTGGGGTCGGTCGTGGTCGACCGGACGTTGGTGAGCCAGATGCCCGGCGGGGTGTTCTGGGTCAGGTGCTCCATGACCCTCTGCCACTTGGCCGTCGCGGTCTGGGCGTTCTCCAGGGTCGCCACCTTCGGTCCCATCTCCGCCAGGCGCTTCTCGTCCGCCTCGATCCGCTCGACCACGGGCCGCATCTTCTGCAGCCTGGCCTGCATCTGGGAGCACTCGGCCTCCTTCGAGGCGGTGAGGAACATCAGGAACAGAAACGCCAAGAACGAGCCGCCGGTCAGGAATCCGAGGCCGAACACGAGCAGCCGGGCCTTGGCGGCGGCGGCCCTCTGCGCCTGGCGCTGTTCGTGGATGAGGTTGATCATCGGCATGGCTTGTGTCCCTCCCGATCAGGCGGCCTTGGCCACCCCGCGCATCGCCAGGCCGCACGCCACGGCGAACGACTCGGAACGGGCGCGGATCGACTCGCACGCGAACGCGGGGTTGCTGTGCAGGCCGACGGACTCGACCGGCAGCGAGAGCTTGTGCGCGAAGTAGCGGTCGATCGATGCCAGCCTGGCTCCGCCGCCCGTGAGCAGCACCGCGGAGATGGTGTTGCCCGTGGAACGCTCGCTCTGCTGCGACTGGTAGTAGTTGAGCGAGCGCCGCACCTCGCGGACCAGCTCGTCCACCAGCGGCTGGATCACTCGCAGCGGCGGGTTCTCCTTGGGTCCGTTCTCGGTGAGGAGACCAGCCAGGTCGAGCTGCCGCTTGCCAGCCTCCGCGTCGCCCGGCGCGAGCTTGAAGTAGCTGGCCAGCGCGTCGGTGATGGCCTGGCTGCCCTGGGCGATCGACCGGGTCATCGCGAACACCCCGCGCTCCACGACGCTCACGTTCGTGGTGACCGAGCCGATGTCCACCAGAGCGACGACGGACTCCTTCCAGTCGTGGAGCTGGTTGGTCTCGACGAGGGCGCGGTACGCCGCGAACGCCTCGACCTCGACGACGTCCACCTCCACACCTGCCGACTGGCAGGCATGGATCCTGCTGTCCACCACGTCGCGCGGGGCCGCCGCCACGATGATGTCCATCTGGTTCTCGCCGGCGTCGCCCACGATCTCGAACTCGATGTAGCTCTCCTCGGGCGAAGTCGGCACGTAGCGGCTGGCCTCGTAGCGGATGGACTTGCGGAGCGTGGCCTCAGGCATCTTGGGCACGCGGACCGTGCGCACCAAGACCGGGCCGCCCGAGACGGCGATGTTGGCGACCTGGACGCCGAAGCGCCCCTCGCGGAGGATCGCGCGGATGGCGTCGGTCATGGCCGCCTGGTCGATCACCACCCCGTCCTTCACGGAGTCCGGAGGGGTGGGCGCCTCGGCGGCCTTCTGCACCACCCAGCCTTCGCCGGAGCGCTCGACCTGCACGGCCTTGATGGAGTTGTGCCCGATGTCCAGTCCGACGCAGCCCTGCTTGGGAAAGAGGCTAAGCTGCATGGCTGTCTCCCCGGCCCTCGCGGGCCCTCATTTCGATCCACTCGTCCAGCTTCGTCTTCAGGAAGCGCCAGCGACCGTCGATCAGCACGCCCGGAACCTCGCCGCTCTCGGCCATCTCCTGCAGCTTCCGGGAGTGGAGGCGCAGGTAGGCCGCCGCCTCGCGGAGCGTCATCATGCTGTGGTGGTTGGCCACGGCGTTCCTCAGCAGGTTCGCCAGCTGCTCCGGCGTGAGCAGGAGCTCCAGCCGCACGGCGCCCCCGCCGGCGATCTGCTTGGCGTCGGCCGTGGCGACCGGTTGGGCGAACGGGTCCGCCGGGGGCGCGGGCTGGGCCGGAGGCGGGGTCTCCGCGCGCTCTTCCGGGGCGGCCGGCTCGGGGGATGCGGAGGCCTCGAGCAGCACCTCCGGAATCGGAACGGTCTTTCCCGCCTCGGGCGACAGGCCCTGCGCGGCTTTGCGGATGGCGTCGGCGAGATTCATGCTGCCAAGTCCTCCCCGGAATACTCGGAGATCACGCTGTGCATCAGGAAACCGTCGATGACCTTGACCTTCTGGACCATGCCCATCAGCAGGGCGTTGTCGGCCATCTGGCACACGAGCCGCGGCGCGCCCTTGCTCGCCTTGTGGAGCTCGAAGACCGCGTCCGGCGTGAAGGGGCTGTGCTCGCCCGTGTAGCCCGCGACCCGCAGCCGGTGCATCACCATCTCGCCGACCTCGGTCACGTCGAGCCGGTGCAGGTGGTAGCGCACCGCGAGGCGCTGCTCCAGGGCGGGAACCTTGGCGATCTTGGGCCTCAGCTCCGGCTGCCCGAGCAGCAGCAGGCTGATCAGGAACTGGTCGTTCATCTGGCAGTTCAGCAGCAGCCGCAACTCCTCGAACGTCGCCGTGGACTTGATCAGGTGCGCCTCGTCGACGATCAGAATCACCCGCTGGCCGCGCTCGTAGTGCCAGAGCAGGGCCTTGTGAAGCTCCTGCACCAGCACCTGCCGGTTGCGGGAGTTGACGGGCCGGTCCAGCTGGCTCAGGATCTCCTGGAACATCTGCACCGGCGTGAGCAACGGGTTCACGATCATGACCACCCGGTTCTTGACCGGCTCCAGAAGCTCCAGGAGCTTGCGGCTGATCGTCGTCTTGCCCAGCCCGATGTCGCCGGACAGCATCGCCGCTCCCTTGTTCCTCGTGATCGCGTAGTGCAGCATCATCAGCGCGTCCTCGTGGGAGCGGCTGAGGAACAGGAAGCGGGGGTCCGGCGTCAGGCTGAACGGCTGCTCGGTCAGGCCCCAATAGGTTTCATGCATAAGGCGTCATCTCCGAATGGACGATCCTAGTAACAATGTCGGGATTCCGGGCGCGAAACCTCAGAGCAAGCCGTGGGACGGCCCCCATGGCGCGCGGCTAGAGGCCGCTCTCGGGCTGGAGCGAGCGGAGCGCCCTCTCCACGGCCGCGGAAGCGAGATCCTCCCGACCGGCGGCCCGGTAGAGCCGGACGGCCAGCGACCAGGCCCTGCGGATGTGGTGCGGCCTCGCCGCGAGGAACGCCATGCCGGCCGCCGTCTCCGGGTTCACGATGGTCCGCTGGTGGATGGCGATCGCGTCCTCCAACAATCGGGCAAGTTCCACGTCCCGGCCCTTGCCCTGAGCGGCGGGCACGATTTCGAGCAAGACTGCGGGGAGGATCGGGGCCGCCTCCTCGGGGGGCGCGTCGAGCACGCTGCGCGCCGCGGCGATCGCCTCGTCCACCCGTCCGAGCTCGGCCAGGCAGTGGGCCAGGCGGAGCGAGTCGTTTACCCGGCGGTCCTCGTTCGGCGCGGTGCGCACCGCGGCTTGGAAGCACACCAGCGCCTTCTCCCACTCGCGGGCGGCCCGGAAGAACTCGCCGTAGCGCCAGGCGTCGCGCACCGGGATCAGCCGGAGGTCGACGCCGTCCACCATCTTCCTCGCGGTGGCCGCCAGCATCTCGCGCGCCTGGGCGTCGGTGATCTCGCCGCGGAGAACGCGCTCGTTCAGAAAGTCCGAGGCGTGCCTGAGGTTTTGCTGGAGCACGTCCGCGTCCACATTGGCCCCCCGGCCGGGGTCGTTCGGGTCCGGCGGGGGGCTCAAGCGGCAACCGCAGCAGGCCAGCGCGGCCGCGAGGGCCGCCGCCCTAACCCACCTGGCGAATCCGACCATCGTCGAAGCGCGCGTCCCGGTAGATCTCGCCGCCGCAGAACGTCGCGACGGCCTTGCCCTTGAAGGCCATTCCTTGGAACGGCGAGTTCTTGCCCTTGCTGAACGTGCGCCCGACGTCGAACGTCCACTCCAGGTCCGGGTTGAGGATCGTCACCTGCGCGACCGGCGTCTCCCCGGGCCGGAGCGTGCCGGCCTCGAGGCGCAGGATTCTGGCCGGGGCGGTGCTGAGCTTCTCGATGGTCTGCAGGGGGGTGAGAACCTTCGTGTGGTACAGGTAGGTGAGCGTCGCGCCGACGGTCGACTCCAGCCCCGCGTGGCCCATCGGGGCCTCGGCGAACGGCGCGTGGACCTCGTGCGAGGCGTGCGGCGAGTGGTCGCTCGAGATGCAGTCGATCGTCCCGTCGTTGAGCGCCTGCAGGATCAGATCCACGTCGAGCTGCGTGCGCAGGGGCGGATCGCTCTTGAAGTTCGTGTCGAAGTCCCCCACCATCTCCTCGGTCAGCGCGAAGTGGTGGGGCGCGACGTCGCACGTCACCGGCGCCCCGAGATACTTGGCCTGGCGCACCAGCTCGACGGCCCCCCAGGTGCTGACGCGCATCACGTGGACTTGGCATCCCGTGTGCAGCGACAGGATGCAGTTGCGCATCACCACGATCTCCTCCGCGCTGCGGGGGATGCCCTTCAGGCCGAGCATCGCGCTCATGGCCCCGTCGTTCATCGACCCTCCGGCCGCCAGCGAAGCGTCCTGGCAGTGCGCCATCACCGGCAGGTTCAGCTGCACGCAGAACTCCATCGCGCGGGTCATGACCGCGGCGCTCTGGATGGGTCGGCCCTCGTCGCTGGCGGCCACGATGCCGGCCTTCTTGAGCGCCGCCAGGTCGGTGAGCTGCTCTTCGGACATCCCGCGGGTGAGCGCTCCGACCGGCGCGACGAACACGCCGCCCGCCTCGGGGGAGGCCGCCCGGTCGAGGATGAAGTCGACGAGCGCGGGGTTGTCCAGCGGAGGGTTGGTGTTCGGCATGCAGCAGACGGTCGTGTAGCCTCCGGCGGCCGCGGCCTGCGTGCCGGTCACGATCGTCTCCTTGTACTCCTGACCCGGCTCGCGCAGGTGCACGTGCGGATCGACGAGGCCGGGGGTGATCCAAAGCCCGGTGCAGTCGTACACCTCGTCCGCGTCGACCTCCGGCAGGTTCGGGCCGACATAGTCCAGCTGGTCGTCGTCGATCACGACCGACCCGACGAGATCCAGGTCCTGCGACGGATCGAGGATCCGGCCGTTGTAGAGAAGCGTTCTCATGCTTGGTCCACCTTCCGTTCGCGGCCGCCCGCGTTCACTTCTTGGCCTTCTCCTTCGCCTTGGGTGCCGGCTGCTCGACGCGCCTGGCCGGGGTCACGCCCTCGAAGACCCACGCGAGCGCCGCCATCCGCACGAAGATGCCGTTCTCCACCTGCGCGCTGATCGCGGACAGCTCGGAGTCGGCGGCGACGTCGTCCAGCTCGATGCCGCGGTTCAGCGGCCCGGGGTGCATCACCAGGCAGTCCTTCTTGGCGAGCCTCACCGTGTCGCGGTTGATCTGGTACAGCTTGGCGTACTCGCCGATCGAGCCGATGATGCCGCCGTCCATGCGCTCCTTCTGCAGCCGGAGGCACATCACCACGTCGGCGTCGGCGATGCCGGAGGCCAGATCGTGGAACACCTGGCCGGGCAGCATGCCGGTGTGCGACGGCAGGAGGGTGCGCGGCCCCACGAAGCGGACCTCCGCGCCCATCTTGCTCAGAAGCCAGGCGTTGGAGCGGGCCACGCGCGAGTGGTCGACGTCGCCGACGATGGCCACCACCAAGCCCTCCAGCGTTCCCTTCCGCTCCAGGATGGTGAGCGCGTCCGCGAGCGCTTGGGTCGGGTGCTCGTGCTGCCCGTCCCCGGCGTTGACGACCGGCCCGCCGAAGTAGCGCGCGGCGAGCGTGGGCGCGCCCGACTCCTTGTGCCGCATGACCAGCCCGTCCAGCCGCTCGAACCGCAACGTCAGCACGGTGTCCTTGAGCGTCTCGCCCTTGGCCATCGAGCTCGCCTGGGCGGCGAAGTTGGCCGTGCGCAGGTTGAGGTACGCGGCCGCCTGCTCGAAGGACACGCGCGTGCGGGTGGAGTTCTCGAAGAACAGCATCCCCAGCACGTGGCCCTGCAGCGAGGGCACGGGCTTGCCGGTGCTGACCCGCTTCTTGAACTCCTTCGCCATCGCGAGGAGGTGTTCGATCTGTTCGGGCTCCAGGTGGCGGATTCCGAGGAGGTGTCTGCTCATCGCTTCAGTCTCCGTGGGCGCGGTGGAGCACGACGGCGTCCTCCCCGTCGATCTCGCTCACGCGCACCTCGATGCGGTCGTCCCGGTGGGTCTCGACGGTGCGGCCGCAGAAGTTCGGTTGGATCGGCAGCTCGCGGTGGCCCCGGTCGATCAGCGCCGCGAGCTGAACCTGGCTGGGTCGGCCGAACCGCATCAGGGCGTCCAGCGCGGCGCGCACGGTGCGGCCGGTGAACACGACCTCGTCGACCAGCAGCACCTTCTTGCCGGTCACGGAGAACGGTATCTCGCTCTCCGAGCCGCCCTTGGGCGGCCGGTCATCGCGGAAGTCCGAGATGTCCAGCTTGCCGCAAGGCACGGTGACGCCCTCGATCTGCGTGAGGAGGAACGCCAGCCGCTTGGCGATGGGCCACCCGCGCCGAAGGATGCCGACCACCACCAGGTCCTCCAAGCCCTTGTTGGCCTCGAGAATCTCGTGCGCCATCCTGCCCAGGGTGCGCCTCATGTCGTTGGCGTCCAGAACGACGGTGGCCATCCCGGTCATTATGGCGGTACGCGGCGGGCGGAGTCCATTCGGTCTCATCGCAGCTGGATCGTCTCCCGGCTGACGCCGGCCACCTCGAGGTCCGGCCGCTCCTCGATCCACCGCAGCACCGCGTCCATCTCGGCCTCGGCGTGGGCGGGCGAGCCGCTGACGACCGCGATCCCGATCTCGGCCCGGCGCAACAGGTCCAAGTCGCCGACCTCGGCCACGCTCGCCCCGAAACGGCGTCGGGCGGCGTCAATCAGGCCCCGCACCACCCTGCGCTTGTCCTTCAGGGACCCGCTGCCGGGGATGCGGAGCTCGACCAGCGCCGCCTCGACGGTCATGGACGCGTCCGGGTTACTTGCCCATCTTGCGGAGGTTCTGCAGGCACCGCTCGACGGCCTCGATCGGCGGGCCCTGCTCCTCGCTCTCGTGCTCCACGACGTACCACTCCACGCCACCGACCTTCTCGGCGGCCTCGAACACCTTCTCCCAGGGGATGTCGCCCTCGCCGACCACGGCCTTGCCGTGCCCGCCCTTGTACTCCTTCAGATGAACCGACTTCGCGCGGCCGGGAACCTCCTGGATCGGCTGCACGGCGTCCGCGCCGCCGTCCACGCCGTTCGCGGTGTCGTACTGCATCACGAACTCGGAGGGGGTGTTCTCCGCGATCAGCTGCCAGGCGGACTTGCCGCCGTCCAGCGGCTTCATGTCGCCCGCGTGGGCGTGGAAGCCAAGGCACAGACCCTCGGCGGCCAGCTTCTTCGTCAGCTCGGTGAGCTTCTTGCAGGTCTCCTTGGTCGAGGCCTCGGTGTTGCGCATCTCCTCCGGAATCCAGGGAATGATGACGAACTTGGTGTCGAGAACCTTGTGCAGGCGGACGGTCTCCGCGAAGTTCTCGTCGTCTAAGGCGTGGATCGGCGTGTGCGTGCCGGCGCACTTCAGGCCGACCTCGTCCAGCACCGCCTTGATGGCCTCGGGCGTATGGCCGTGGTAGCCGGCGAACTCCACGCCGTCGTATCCCATCTTCGCGACCTTGCGGATGGTGCCGAGGAGGTCTTGGGCGCAGTCGTTGCGCACGGAGTAGAGCTGCAGGGCAATCGGGATGCGTGCCATGCGCGGATGTTAGCACCGGGCGCTGTGGGACTACAATGGTGCGTGCACACGCGCGCAGGGGATTGGCGGAACGTTCGGTTGATGGGCTGGACCAGCTTCTTCGCCGACGTGAGCAGCGAGATGGCCTATCCGGCCATACCCCTGTTCCTCAAGAACGCGCTCCGCGCGCCGGTCGCGGCCCTCGGTTGGACCGAAGGCACCGCCCAGCTGATCATCGGCCTCATGGCGTTCCTCTCCGGCCGACGCAGCGACCGAACGGGCCGGCGAACCGTGTGGATCAGGATCGGCTACCTGCTGGCGGCCATCGGCAAGCCGATGCTCGCGCTGGCGCACGTGTGGACGGTGGTGCTCGGCGCACGGTCGGTGGACCGGATCGGCAAGGGACTGCGGACGGCCTCCCGCGACGCGCTCCTCGCCGACAGCGCGCCCCCGGGGGAGGCAGGCAAGGCGTTCGGCCTCCAGAGGGCGATGGACAACGCCGGCGCCCTGGTGGGGGCATCGTTGGCGGTCGTTCTGCTGGCGCTCCTGCCCGACGGCTACCGGGCCATCTTCCTGCTGGCCTTCGTGCCGGGCATGGTGGCCGTCGCGCTCACGTTCGGCCTGAGGGAGCTTCCTCCGACTGCGAACCAGATCGCCGGGGTCAAGGTCGGCATTCCCCGCTCCAAGCCGTTCTGGTGGGCGATCGGTCTGGTGGCGTTCTTCGAGCTGGGGAACAGCAGCGACGCGTTCCTCCTGCTGCGCGCGAACGACCTCGGCCTGGCGTCGTCCGCAACCGCCGGAGCCTACCTGGTCTACTGCCTCGTCGCGGCGGCGAGCAGCTATCGCCTCTCCGGCCTGTCGGACCGCGTCGGTCGTGCGCCGCTCATCGTCGGCGGGTGGCTCGCCTACGGCGCCGTGTACCTCGGCATGGCCTTCGCGAGCTCCGTGGCCGTGTGGCCGCTCTTGGCGCTCTACGGGCTGTACTTCGGGGCGACCGACGGGGTGGCCAAGGCGCTGGTGCGGGACGCGACCGATCCCGAGCACCGGGGCCAAGCGATGGGTCTGTTGGCGTTGGTGCGGGGATGCACGCTCTTCGCAGGCAACCTGGTGGCGGGCTACCTGTGGGACCACGCCGGCCACGCCGCGCCGTTCCTGTTCGGCGCCGGCGTCGCAGGTCTGGCGTCGGTCGCGCTCCTGATCGCTTGGAAGGCGGGCACGCTGCCCGCGCTGAGCTAGGCGGCGCGGGCGATGGCGCCGAGCTTGCAGTCCACGTTCTTGATGTGGCTCACCAGCCAGTCTCCCAGCCGGTTCTCCAGCTCGATGGTGAGGGACGGGCTGGCTCCCTCGCGCTGGTAGCGGGCGACCAGCTCGGCGACGGTCTTGCGGAACTCCGCGTGCGCCCGGACGTTCGCCTTCTGCTCGGGGCAGTCCAGCCGCGCGAAGGCGGCCTCCTCGTGCCGGAAGTGCTCGTCGACGTAGTGCCCGAGGAAGGAGAGGATGGGCTGGATCTCCTCCTTGCCGCGCGCCTGCTTCATGGCTTCGAGCAGGCGGTTCACCTGCTGGATCAGCTGCTTGTGCTCGGCGTCCACGGAGGGGTTGCCGGTCGAGAGCGAGTCGCTCCACGCGTAGGCCATAGCCCAGTTTCGGCAGAGACGGTGCCGTTTTTGAGGCAGCCCGCGCAAGAAGTTATGCCCCGCCGCCGATCGTTGGTGGTAATTTGGGGGCGAAGGGGGATTGTTCCGAAAGTGCCGGATCCGATTCTGTTCCGACGTGGAGATTGGTCGTTCGAGTTCGACCCTGGGACGGGATTCATCCGCCGGCTCCGGTTCGGCCGGGAGCAGCTGCTGCTGGCGCTGTACTGCGCGGTCCGCGGCACCGACTGGAGCACGTTCCCGTTCCGCGCGCGCGACTACAAGGCTTCCGGGGAGGGTTGCTCCTGGGTGTCCGAGTCGGTGGGCGCGCCGTTCCGATGGACGACGAAGGCGGCCCTCACGGACGCCGGATTCGAGTACGAGGTGGAGGGCGAGGCGCTCGAGGAGTTCCAGACGTGCCGAACCGGCGTGTGCGTTCTGCACCCGATGGAGGTGGCCGGCTGCCCAGCCACCGCGGTCCACACCGACGGCACGACGGAGGACAAGCCCTTCCCGACGCACGTCAGCCCGCACCAGCCGTTCGTGGACCTGAAGGAGATCCACTACCGCGGCCGGCACGGGCACCGGGTGGAGGTCGCCTTCGACGGAGAGGTGTTCGAGATGGAGGATCAGCGCAACTGGTCCGACGCCTCGTTCAAGACGTACTGCCGCCCGCTCGGCTCGGGCCGACCTTACACGTTGGCCAAAGGCCAACGGCTGAGGCACGCGGTGAAGGTGCGCTGCGCGGGCGACCCGGCCATGGAGCGGATGCCCCTGGGGCTCTTCGGCAAGCTCCCGCGGCTGAGCGTTCTTCTGGACGGCCTGCCGGACCAGCAGATTCCGGCGATCGCGGCCCTGGGGCAGAAGCGCGCCGCCACATCGGACCCGAAGGCCGTCGCCGCGGCCAAACGGAGCGGAGTGTCATTGGATCTGCTCGTGCCGCTGGCGGGCGCCTCAGCCGCTCCGGTCGTCGAGGCTCCCACGACGGATTCGATCCTTTGGGTCGTGTCGGACGGGTGGAGCCCCGCCGCCGAGCAGGCGCTCGCCGCCCTGCGCAAGACCTGGGGCTCGGCGGGCTGGCAGCTGGGCCTGACCACGTCCCAGAACTTCACGGAGTTGAACCGCGCCCGGCCCGTGGACTCCAAGGCGGACTGGATCGGCTTCGCCGCCAGCCCCCAGATCCACGCCTTCGACGACTGGTCGATCGTGGAGAACGCGGCCACGTTCGCCCCGATCGGCGAGACGGCGCGGATGTTCGCCGGGGGGGCGCGCCTCTGCGCCGGGCCGATCCGGTTCGAGTCCCCCTACCGGTCGCAAGACCCGAGGGCGGCGGGAAGCTTGGGAGGCCTCTACACCCTGCTCGCGCTCGCCGCCACCGCCGTGGGTCGCTTCGACGCCGTGATTCTGGGCAAGGCCTCGCTGCTGACCGACGCCGCGTCGCAGGCGGGCGAGGTTCTCCGGACGGTCGCGGCGAGCGGGGCCACTCAGGTGGAGTGGAGGAGGGCCGAGGGCTCCGAGACGATCGCGCTCAAGGGAGGCCGCACGTCGCTCCTGTGGCGGGTCAACCCCGAGCCGAGGCCGCAGCACGGCATCGGCAAGTTCGGCTACAGGATGGAGGCGCTGCGGTGAGGGTCGCTTTGACGGGATGCGGCTTCTGGTCGCGGTTCCAGATCGCAGGATGGCGCGAGATCGGCGTGCCGGTGGTGGCCGTGCACAGCCGCAACCCGGAGCGGGTGCGCGCCACCGCCGAGCGCTTCGGGATCGATCGGGCCTACACCGATCTCGACCGGATGGTGGCCGACGGCGGCTTCGACGTGCTGGACGTGTGCAGCGACGTTCCCGGCCACTTGCCGGCGGTGCTGCTGGCCGCCCAGGCCGGACTGCCCGTGATCTGCCAGAAGCCGCTCTCCGACAAACCCGAGGAGGTGGCGCGGATGGCCGAGGCCTGCCGCTCGGCCGGCATCTGGTGGGCCGTCCACGAGAACTGGCGCTTCCAGCGGCCATTCCGGGTGATGCGCGGCTGGATTGACGGCGGGGAGATCGGCGCGGTGTACCGGGTTCGCCTGACGTTCCTGCAGTCGTTCCCCGTGTTCGACAACCAACCCCAGCTCAAGGAGGCCGAGCGATTCATCCTGTCGGACCTGGGCACCCACCTGCTGGACACCGCGCGGTATCTGGGCGGCGAGGTGGACCGCCTGTTCTGCCTCGCCGGCCGCGTGCGGCCCGACGTGCGCGGCGAGGACTCGGCCTCGGTTCTGCTCCGGTTCGAGAGCGGCGCGCACGGGTACTTGGAGATGACCTACGCCGGCTTGCGCGAGCGCGACGAGTTCCCTTCGACGTTCGCCTTGATCGAGGGCGATCGCGGCTCAATCAAGCTGGGTCGCGGCGCGGAGCTGCGGCTGACGACGAGCGCGGGAACGCGGGTGGAGTCGGCCCGCCCACCCGCCTACGACTGGGCCGACCCCGCGTACCTGCTCGTTCACTCGAGCATCGTGGATTGCCTGAAGGAGCTGAGGGATGCCTTCGAGGAAGGCCGTCCCGCCGAGACCTGCGGCGAGGACAACCTGCGGACGCTGGGGCTCGTTTTCGCCTGCTACGATTCGGCCGAGACGGGGGACGCCGTCCGGCCAAGGAGGTTCTAGGAGATGTCGAAGGTTGCGCTGTTCGGTGCAGGCGGCAAGATGGGCTGCCGCCTCGTGGACAACTTGGTTCGGACGACGTACGAGCTGGCCTGCGTCGAGCCGAGCGAGAAGGGTAGGGAGAACCTCAGGCACCGGGGCCTGTCGGCTTCGGAGCCTTCGGCCGCGCTGGCGGGAGCGGAGTTCGTCGTGCTGGCCGTGCCGGACGTGGCCCTGGAGGCGGTGTCCAAGGAGGTCGTTCCGGCGATGGAGCCGGGGGCGATCCTCGTGGTGCTGGATCCGGCCGCGGCGTACGCGGGGGTGCTGGCGCGCCGCGACGACGTCCCTCTGTTCGTCACGCACCCGTGCCATCCGCCACTGTGGCGCGAGGAGACGGACCCCGAGGCCCTGCGGGACTTCTTCGGGGGCATCAAGGCCACCCAGCCGATCGTCTGCGCGATCGACGGAGGCGGTGACGAGGCGTACGGGCGGGCGGAGGCCCTCGCCAAGACGATGTACGCGCCGGTCAGCCGCTCGCATCGGGTCACCGTCGAGCAGATGGCGATCCTCGAGCCGGCGATGGCCGAGACGGTGACGGCCTGCTGCTGCACCATCATCCGGGAGGCCTTGGATGAGGCCGAGGCCCGCGGGGTGCCGCCCGAGGCCGCGCGCGACTTCATGATGGGCCACGTTTCGATCCCGCTGGCGATCGTCTTCGGTGAGATCGGTTCGCCCTTCAGCGACGGTGCCAAGCGGATCATCGAGTACGGCCGCAAGAGGCTGATCCAGCCGGACTGGAAGAGGCTGTTCGAACCGGAAAGCGTGCTCGACCAGGTGCGAACGATCGTGCGGGGCGGCGAATGAGGCTCGGAATCTGCTCTTACGCGGTTCCTTGGTCGATCGGTTGGGACGGCTGGAGTCCGCCCGAACCCTTCGAGCCGGAGAGTCTCCTGGACCTCGCGCTGGAGCTTGGGGCCGAGGTGGTGCAGTTCTGCGACAACCTGCCGATCGACGGCTGGTTCGACTCCGACCCGGAGCGGCTCGAGCGGTTGGCGGAGCGGGCCCGTGGGGCTGGGGTGGCCCTGGAGGTCGGCGCGCGCGGCCTGAGGCAGGAGACGCTGCGCCGCTGCATCCGCGCCGCCCAGCGCCTCGGCAGCCGCTTCGTGCGGATCGTGGCCGACGAGGGCGACTACCAGCCCGACCTTCCGCAGCTGGAGAGGGACCTGACGGCGGTCCGGCCGCTCTTCGAGGACGCCGGATTGGCGCTAGCGCTGGAGAACCACGACCGTTTCCTGGCCCAGGACCTCGCCCGGCTCATGGAGGCATCCGGCGGATGGCTGAAGGCCTGCTTCGACACGGCCAACTCGCTCGGCTGCCTGCAAGGACCGATGGAGGCCCTGGAGCCGCTTTTGCCGCACGTCGCGAGCCTGCACCTGAAGGATGTGCGCGCCCGACGGCTTCCGCACGGGCTCGGTTTCTTGGTCGAGGGCGCGCCTGCGGGGAAGGGAGCCGCGATGCTGGAGAGGGTCCTCCGCCGCGTGGCGGAGGCCTGCCCCGAAGCGACGGCGGTGCTGGAGCAATGGGTGCCGAAGGGCCCCGACTGGCGGACGACCGCCGAGACGGAGATCGAGTGGCTCCGGGAAGGGTGGCGGACGGTCAGCGCTTGGCGTGCGCCACTGGCCGCGGGGCCTTCACAGCCCTAGCAGGCCCTGTGCTGGCCCGCTGAACCAGCTCCACCGAGAACACGAGGTGCTCCTCGGGCGCGTCCGGGCGCGCTGCCCGCTCGGCGAGGATGCGCGCGGCCTCGGCTCCCATCTTCTGCAACGGTTGGCGCAGCGTGGTCAGGGGCGGGTTCGCCGCTTGGGCGATCATCGTGTCGTCGGTGCCGATCACTGAGACGTCTTCAGGAATCCGGATCCCCGCCTCGGCCAGCAGTTGGGCGGCGCCGAAGGCGATCTCGTCGTTCGAACAGATCCAGGCGGTCGGAATCTCGTCACCGTGAGCTTGGAGCAGTCGCTCGGCCATCTCGTAGCCGGAGGCCTTGGAGAACACGCCATCGAGAACGATCGGCTCGGGCAGGCCCAGCTCCGCGATCCGGGTTCGGACGCCCTCCAGGCGCTCGAGCGAGCTGGACTTGTCGGCCACGCGCCCCACGTAGGCCATGCGCACGTGCCCGAGGCCGGCCAGGTGGTCGACGGCCATCCTTCCGCAGGCGACGTTGTCGACGTCCACGGTGGAAACCTTCTTGCCTTGGCTGTCGGAGCCGATGACCACGACCGGCACGCCGCGCTCCACGAGCTCCGCAACGAGCAGGCTGTCGATCACGGGCGCCATGACGGCGACCCCGTCGCACCGTCCGTCGAAAGCGTGCCGCACCTTCTGCACGCCGTCGATGGAAACGCGCTCCACGTCCACGGTCACGCTGTAGCCGCGCTTCCACGCTTCTTCGAAGAATCCGTCCAGCAGCTTGGCGAAGTAGTCCTTGGAGAACAGAGGCGAAGGCTCGGCCTCCTCGAGGATGAACGCCAGGTTCATGCTCGGGGGCACGCCCTTGCGGGTGCGGTAAGGCGAAGGGCGGTAGTTGAGCTTGCGGATGGCCTTCATCACCTTGGCCCGCGTGGCGTCGGACACGCGGTCCCACCTCCCGTGCAGCACGTGGGAGACGGTCGCGGTCGAGACACCGCTGGCTTTGGCGACATCCTTGAGCGTGGCCATAGCGAGCCGGCCCTCCTCCGAGGAACCTCAACCCCCATTATAGGCCGAAAGGCCGCACGATCAAAACTTGGCGTCGCTCGCCTGCTGGAACCGCACCTCGCGCAGGCGGGCGCGCTCCAGCAGGGCGGCGGCCTTCGAGATGGCGACGTCCGGCTCGCCGAACTTCGGCGGGGACACCTCGAGCGTCGGCCGCACGCCGGTGCCCTCCAGACGCACCCCCTCCATCGTGATGTAGTCCGAGATCGGGTACTGGAGCTGGAAGCCGCCGGGCAGGGTCGCCATCACGCTCACCAGAACTGCTCCGGCCGAGGGCGTTCCGACCACCGGCGCCTCGAGCTGCTCCTGCAGGGCCGCGGCGACGATCTCGGAGGCGCTGCCGCTGCGCCGGTCCACCAGGACGGCGACCCTGCCCGCGAACGGCTTGCGGTCGGTGCGCGCGGGCTTGACCTTGCTGTCCGACCAGCGGGCGATCGCGCGCAGGTCCGTCGGGTCGCCCTGGGTTTCCTTGACGAACCTCTCCACCATGGAGCGGCTGACGAACGTTCCGACCGGGGTGTTCTGCGGTAGGAACTGGGCCAGCAGGTGCATGAAGTTCGCCACCGCGCCGCCGCCGTTGCCGCGCAGGTCCAGGATCAGCTGCTTGGCGTCCTTGGCCTCGTCCATCATGCGCTCGATCGCCCGGCGGTCGTAGCCCCGGTCGAACGTGTGCACCTTCAGGACGACGGTCTCGCCGTCCACCCAGGTGAGGGTGTCGGGCAGCACCGTGCTGAACGCGCGCCGCACCAGGGAGACCTCCGCCGTCTTGCCGTCGTGCTTGCGGAGCTTCAGCCGGAGCTGCGCGCCCTCGTCGCCCGAGAGCTGGGCGAGGTCGGTGGCCGGCTTTCCGTCCACCTCGAGGATCACGTCGCCCAGCTGGATGCCCGCCTCGGCGGCCGGGCTCTGGGGGAACAGGTTGATCACCCTCAGGCCGTCGGACTCCTTCTGGAGGCCGACGCCGATGCCGATCGCCTTGCGCTCGCGGCGCGCCTGGGCCGCCTTGGGAGTCGCCAGAACGATGTGGCTGATGCCGAGGCGGCGCAGACTCCGGTTCACGGCCTGGGTGAACGCGGCCTCGTCCTTGGCCTCCTCGATCGACTGTGACTCCGAGGCCACGATCTCGGGCCACTTGCCGAAGTCCACCCCCGGCACGTAGGCGTTCTTCGACAGGATCTCGCCGATCCGCTGCAGCACCGCCTTCTTGGTCTCGGGGCCGAACGGCTCCGCCGAGGGGCGGGCCTGCGCCGGGGCGGGCCGGACCAGAGCGAGCGACGCGACGACGGCGAGGCACGTTGCGACGGTACGGAGCATCAGAAATCAGGATACGACGGATCCGACCCCCGCGGGTTCCCTGGACCTACTCTTGGCTGACTTCGACACGGATGCCGATCGTGGAGATGATCGACGCCGCCCGCTCGCACTCCGCCCGGTCCCCGTGGTGAACCACGGACTTGCCGAGGTTGTGGATCTCCCAGGTCTCCACCTGAGCCTCCCGCATGGAGCATCCGGTGGCCACGATCAGGATGGCGACCACCTCCTCGAAGGTGTTGTGGTCGTTGTCGAAGACGGTCACGATCCAGCGATCGCCCGATCCCTGGCCCGTGTCCGTGCGGTCTTCGAGCGAGGGGTGGACGGTGGATGCGGCGGCGGGGCTCACTCCTCCCATTCCGGCCGGACCGTCGTGCGCACGCCGATCATGGCGATCATCGCGGCCACGATCTCGCACTCGTGGCGATCCGCGAAGTGGACGGGCGCCTTCCCGTACGTGTGCGCCTCCCAAGTCTCGAAGAACGCTTCCTCGGTCCCGCAGCCGGTGGCGCGCATCAGCGCCTCGATGACCTCGTCGAAGGTGTTCGTGTCGTTGTTGTGGATCTCCACCATCCATCGGCCCGTCACCAGGCCTTCTTCGATGATCTCCGGAGCGACCCAAGCGCGCGACATCGTCGGAGCACCTCCTCGTGCCCCATTTTACGCCGATCTCGCGGTCGGTTGGGCCGGTATCCTGATGTCGCATGGCGTTCGGCAAGCGCATCGTCCCCTATTTGGTTCTTCTCGCGACGGCGCTGATTCCCACCGCCAAGGCCCTGTTCGGTCCCGAAACGGTGGGCGCGTTCGACCAGATCCGCGCCATGGCCCCTTGGAACGGCCCCGAGCCGGAGCAGGCGTGGGACGTCCTCCAGGCGGATTCGGTGCTGCAGTTCTACGTCTGGCGCAAGCTGGCGATCGAGGATGGACTGACGGATACGAACCCCTACACCTTCGGTGGCTCCCCGCTCGCGGCGAACTCGCAGTCGGCGGTCTGGTATCCGCCCCACGTGCTCCTGCGGTGGATGCGCGTCCGAGCGGACGACGCGATCGACCTGTTGGCCTGGTTCCACCTCTTCGTCCTCGGCGCGGGCGTCTTCGCGCTCTGCCGAAGGGCCGGGGCGGGGGTGGCGCCCTCGGTGGCCTCGGCTGTGGCCGTGCAGCTCTCGCCGTTCGCCCTCGGCTGGCTCGCCTTGGCCAGCGTGCCGACGACGATCGCCTGGATCCCATGGCTGTGCCTGGCGGTCTGGTCGGCGGTGGGGGGCGGTCGGTGGGGCTGGCTCGCGGTTGCCGCGGCGGGGGCTATGCTGCTCACCGCGGGCCATCTGCAGTTCGCGGCGTACGGCGTGTTCGCGGCTGCGGCCGTCGCGGCGTGGGCCGTCGTCGGGAGCCTCCGAAGCGGCCGGAAGCCGTGGCTCGGCTTGGCCTCGGCGACGCTCGGGGCCGCGGGCGCGGTGGCCCTTGCTTGGATCCACCTTGGGCCGGTGCTGGCGCTCTCGGCGGAGTCGCACCGGCGGAACAACCCGACGGAGGAGGGTTACGCGGCTTACGTGGGAGGGGCGATCCGCCCGCACGAGCTGATCGGTCGCCTGGCGGGACCGTTCGCGCACGGAAGCCCGCTCGTGGCGCCGGAGTCGCTGCCGACGGAGTACCTTCCCGCGATCACGAGACCGGGTGCGAACTACGCCGAGTCGGCGGCCACGGTTGGGCCGCTGCTGCTCGTGGGCGCTTTGGCGGCGCTGTTCGGACCAGCGCGCCGGAAGGCCGCCTTGTGGTGGGCCTTGGCCGCGCTGTCGGCTCTGCTGGCGGTGGGAAGCCCGCTCAACCGGCTGCTCTACTTCGGCGTGCCCGGGTGGTCGGCCAGCGGCTCGCCCGGCAGGGTGATCGTGCTGTTCGTGCTGGCCCTCGCCGTGGCGGCGGCCCTGGGGCTGACGCCGGGGGAGGGCCGACAGGGACGGAGCGACGGATGGAAGGTCGCCGCGCTGGCCGTGGCGTTCGCGCTGATGGCCGCCGGGGTGGTGTGGGGCGAGGAGCCGTACCCTGCCGGGCTGCCGGACAGCCACCCGGCCGAGGTCGTGTGGATGGAGGTGTTCGCGCGCAACGCGACGACGGTGGGCCTGTGGGGCTTCGCCGCGCTGGCGCTGGCTCCGATCGTGTGGGATCGACCGAGGGCGGCGTGGGCGCTGGCCGGTTACGCGCTGGCCTTTCCGGTGGCGGCCGGGGTGACGGCGCTCGTCCGCATCGGCGATCCGTCCTTCCTAAGGACGAGGATCGAGGGCGTCGGTCCGGGCGACCTGGTCGCGATCGTGAACGAGCACTGGTCGTTCGTCGGCAGGCCACGCGCGCTGATGCCCCCCAACACCGCCGCGGCCTCGGGCATCCGCGAGCTGGGCGGCTACGACTCGCTCCTGCGCCGCGACGTCAAGGCGCGGCTGGACGAGATCAACGGCCAGGACTCGAGCCCGGCCGCAAACGGGAACATCGCCTTCGTCAAGCCGACCGCCGACCCGGCCAAGCTGAAAGCCGCGGGGGTCACGCAGGTCTGGAGTCTGCGTCCCCTGCCGGAGACGTTCGGCCCCGGCGAGAGGCACCCCCGCGGCTTCCTGGTCTACCGCCTTTAGCGATCGCTACAGGCCGGTTCGGCTCCGGGACAGGATCTCCTCCGCGCCGCAGGCCCTCTGCGGGCGGTACCCGGGCAGCGGCTTGAGGTGCGTGTGGATCGCGTCGAGAATGTCCGACGGGAATGGGAAGAACGCCTCCTCCAGCTCGTCGGGCGGGGTGATCCAGTTCCGCGCTCCCACGACCGTCGGCGGGGCGTCCAGCTCGTCGAACGCCAGCTGGGTGATCTTCGACGCCATGGTGTGCAGCACGCTGCCGCGCTCGCAAGCGTCGCTGGCCAGAACGATCTTGCGAGTCTTGCGCACCGACTCCAGCACCGGCTCGTAGTCGAACGGGACGATGGACCGGGCGTCGATCACCTCGGCCGACACCCCGAACTCCCGCTCCAGCCGATCCGCCGCCTCCAGGGCCCGGTAGAGGGTCGCGCCGATCGTCAGGATGGTGACGTCCTCGCCCCGCCGCTTCACATCCGGAACGCCGAACGGGATCTCGTACCATTCCTCCGGCACGCCGCCCGGGTGGAAGAGCTCGGGAACGTCGTAGATGCGTTGGCTCTCGAAGAACACCACCGGGTCCGTGCCGACCAGCGCCGAGGCCAGAAGACCCTTCGCGTCGTAGGGCGTCGCCGGGAAGACGACCTTGAGACCGGGAACGTGCGCCACCATCGCCGACCAGTCCTGGCTGTGCTGGGCGCCGTACTTGCTGCCGACGCTGACCCTCAGCACCACGGGCATGCGGAGCAGGCCGCCGCTCATGCTCTGCCACTTGGCCAGCTGGTTGAAGATCTCGTCCCCGGCGCGGCCCATGAAGTCGCAGTACATCAGCTCGACCAGCGGCCGGCCGCCTTCCAGCGCGTAGCCGACCGCCGAGCCGACGATCGCCCCCTCGCTGATCGGGGTGTTGAAGAGCCGGTGGTAGGGAAGGGCCTCGGTCAGCCCGCGGTAGACGGCGAACGCCCCGCCCCAGTCGCGGTTCTCCTCGCCGTAAGCCACCAGCGTGGGATCCTTCTGGAACGCGGCGAAGATCGCCTCGAACAGCGCGTCGCGCAGCGCGACGCACTTGGCCTTGGGGAGAGGCTTGCCGTCCGCCCCGATCCCGGATCGGCTCTTGCCGGCGATCTGCCGCACGCGCGGGTTCTCCTCCGCCTTTCCGAGGAGCTCCGGCTCGCGCGTCGGATCGAGCGACTCGGCTCGCCCGTTCGAGAGCATCGTTTGGTCCAGCAGGCAGCCCTCGGGCATCAGGTCGGCACGCGGGGAGGCCTGCAGGTCGATGGCCTTCTGGAAGCAGCGGAAGATCACCTCGTCGATCTGGTCGCGGGTCTGCTGGAGCTCCTCTTCCGAGGCGATGCCGGCCCGGACCAACTCTTCGGCGTAGGTCTTGAGCGTGTCGACCTGTTGCCAAGCCTCGACCTCGGATCGGTCGCGGTAGGAGGAGGCGTCCGACGGCGAGTGGCCGCTGAAGCGGTAGGTCAGGGTGTCCAGCAGGACGGGGCCGTCGCCCTCGGCGAGCACCCGCTTCTTCCGCTCGAAGGCGTCCACCACCGCGAGGGGGTTGTAGCCGTCCACGCGCTCCGCGTGCAGATTGTTCGGGGCGAGCCCCGCGCCGATCCGCGCCAGCACCTTGAAGCCCATGGTCTCGCCCACGGGCTGGCCGCCCATGCCGTAGAAGTTGTCCACGAAGTTCAGGATCAGGGGCAGTCCCCGGCGGTAGGCCTCGTCCCAGAGCTCCTTGTACTGGTCCATGGTGGCCAGGCACATCCCCTCCCACACGGGTCCGCAGGCCGACGAGGCGTCGCCGATGTTGCAGACCACGATGCCTCGCTTGCGGTTGATGTGCTTGAAGAGCGCGGCGCCCACGGAGATGTCGCCCGATCCTCCGACGATCGCGTTGTTGGGGTAGATGCCGAACGGCGGGAAGAAGGCGTGCATCGAGCCGCCCATGCCCTTGTTGAAGCCCGCCTCGCGCCCGAAAATCTCGGCCAGAGCGCCGTACACCAGGTAATCGATCGCCAGCTCCTTCACCGAGGCGTGCGACCCGTCGTCCACCACCCGCAGCGTGGCGCCGCCCATGTAGCCGCGGAAGATCGCCATCAGCTCCTCGTCCGGCAGCTGGTGGATCGCCGACAGCCCCTTGGCGAGGATCTCGCCGTGGCTCCGGTGGCTGCCGTAGATGTGGTCGTCGACCTCCAGAGCGAACGCCTGGCCCACCGCCGCCGCCTCCTGGCCGATGGAGAGGTGCGCCGGGCCCCGGTGCTCGTAGGCGACGCCGCGGTAGGCGCCCTTGAGCTTCACCTCGCTCAGCATCGATTCGAAGGCACGGATCAGCGCCATGTCGCGGTAGATGCGCTTGAGGGCATCGCGCCCGCGCCTCGCGGCCTCCTCCTCGATCGTGCGGTCGTACTGGTTGAGCGGGATCGGCGGGATCTCCAGCTGTCCCTTTCTTCGGACGTCTTCGGGGCGGATGGGAACGCTCTTGGGCATGGGTTCTACTCTCCGATTGGCTGGTGTTCGGGATCGGGGCAGACGAGGTCGATGCCGCGGGCGGCGAGCGCCTCGCGCCACTCGTCGCTGGGCGGCAGGTCGGTGACGATGCGCGACACGGCCTCCAGGTCGGCGATGCGGAACAGAGACGGTGCCTGGAACTTGGTGTGGTCCACGAGCAGCACCGCGTCGCGCGCGTTCTTGATCACGTGCTGATACAGGTAGGCGGTCTGGATGTCGGTAGCGGAGATGCCGAACTCCAGGCTGAGCCCGTCCGCGCCGAGGAACGCCGTGTAGCCGCGGAGCTGGTCGATGGCGTTGGCCGCCAGCGGACCGACAAAGTCCATCCGCTCGGGTCGGTAGTGCCCGCCCAGCTGGATCAGCGTGATCTCGGGGCAGGGGCCGAGCTCCAGCGCGAGGCGCGTCGAGTTGACGATGACGGTCAGATCGCGCCTGCGGCGCAGGCCGGGGCACATCTCGAAGCAGGTGCTGCCGGAGTCGACGTAGATCATGTCGCCATCGGCGACCAGATCCGAGGCCAGCTGGCCGATGACCCGCTTGGCGGAGGCGTTCTGGCCCGCCCTCGAGGCGACCGACTCCTCGACGGACCGGCGGATGGTCGCGCCGCCGTACACGAGGTCGATCAGGCGGCTGTCCGCCAGGGCGCGGAGGTCCCTGCGCACGGTGGCCTCGGACACGTCCAGCTCGGACGCGAGGTCCTTGACGGAGACGTGCCCTCGCGCCTGGATCGTCTCCAGAATCGCGTCTCGGCGCGTTCGGGGCGCCACGCTCACGCGCCCTCCGTGTGGCGGATTCCGCTCATTGCATGACGGAGTTCGATCATCCGTTGAAAGAATTGTGGCACATGGAGCGCTGGTTTCGCTCTCCTGTTGACCGAAATGTGTCACAATGGCGCCAGGAGCCGTCGCGAGATGTCGAACCAACAGCACGACGCCGTCACCCCGATCCTCCTGCCCCAAGCGGGCAACACGATGGAGGAGGGCACGATTCTGGAGTGGAGGGTCTCGCCGGGCGATCGCGTGCGGCCGGGCCAGGTCTTGTTCGAGCTGGAAACGGACAAGGCCACGATCGAGGTGGAGGCCGAGGCCGAGGGCCGGGTCGCCAAGATTCTGGTTCCCGTCGGGCAGAGCGTGCCGGTCAAGACGGTGGTGGCGCTGCTCGCGGAGGACGACGCCGCGGCGGAGCGGTTCGCGGCGCAGACCCTCGGCGGAGCGACGGCGGTGGAGGAGTCCGCTCCCGAGGCCCCAGAACCGCCCGCGCCGGCGCCTACGGAGCCTCGCCGGGGCGCGCAGCCGACCCGCCGGAAGGCCTCTCCGGCCGCGCGGGCGGCTGCCGCCGCGCTCGGCGTCGACCTGGAGGCCATCCCCCAGGGAAGCGGTCCGGGCGGGCGGATTCTGAGGGAGGACGTCGAGCGGGCCGCGGCGCTGGCGAAGCCGGCCGCGGCCGGCGCTGCGGAGCGACCACAGGCGCCAGCCACCCAACCGCCGACCTCCGCGGGAGACCGGAGGCCGCTCTCGAAGATGCGCCGGGCCATCGCCCGCAACCTCGCCGCCAGCAAGCAGCAACTGCCGCACTGGTACCTGCGGACGACGGTGGTCGCCGACAACCTCGTGGCGTTCCACAAGCGGGAGAAGGCTCTCTACCC
>Ga0209018_1000556_pt1 | contig 34113 bp, 26 predicted proteins | sample YNPBryBLVA2012_FD_185814 | JGI IMG/M metagenome (GOLD analysis project Ga0209018, IMG submission 185814) | Anoxygenic and chlorotrophic microbial mat microbial communities from Yellowstone National Park, USA - YNP Bryant BLVA 2012 (SPAdes)... ...
GGAAAAACGTAATCGAGGAGGTACAACTTTCCGGCCGCGTTCAGCGCCGCCAGCCTCACCGCCAGCGCTCCCGAGTCGCCGCCCGGCAGCGCCGGATCCACCACGAACGTCCCCTTCGCGCCCGCAGCCAGATAGCGCGCCCCCTCGCCCGCCTGCACCTCCTCGCCCGTCAGGACGTACGTCATCCGCCGCGTGCCCCCCGTCTCCCGCTTCAGCCGGATCTCGAACCGAACCGGCGCCCCTGCCGTCAGCGTCTCTCCCGCCGCCGGCACGGCAAGTTCGAACGGTGCCTTCTGCGGGCTGCGCTCCGGTTCCTGCATCAGCACCGGCCAGCTTTCGAACTTGTAGCTCCGCAGCATCCCTTCCTTGCGCCCGTCCCGCGACAGATGCAGCACCCAGTCTCTCGTGCTGTCGGGCGGCGAAGCCTCGTACAGCTCCCCCTTCCAGTCTTTCTTTTCCTTGCGCGCCTCGCCCGTCGACGGGTTCACCCAGTAAACGTCATAGCTGTGCTTGCGCGTCTTCACCTGCACCGGTCCCGGCTTCTCGATGTAGACGATGTACTCGGTGGCCGGCAGGTCGTAGTCCTCCGTCTGCAATCCCGGCAGCGCAATGGCCCGTCCGCCCTCCACGTCGAAATAGGGCTGCGTATCCCAGAACCGCACGCGCCCGCTCATGAAGCGAAACCACGCCTCCATCGCCCGCGCGTTCTCCGAATCCGGGCTTGCCGCGCCCTTCATCGACGGATACGCCCCGCTCATCACCGCGTTCCACAGCCGCCGCCGGAACTCCGCCGCCGGCAGCGTCCCGTCCACCAGCGCCACCTGCGGAACCGCGTTGCTCTGGTGCTCCACCGCGATCAACTCCTCCCGCCCCGGGCCGTAAATCGCATGATCCATCCACCCGTCCCGCCCAAGAAACGCCGACGAGTCCCGCGCCCGCGTCGAAATCGGGTGCCCGTACGGGTCCATTTTCTTGATCAGCGCCCCGAAATCCTTCAAAATCGCCCGTGCGCCCTGCAAGGATTCCCACTCTTCCGCGAGCTGCCACGTGCAGTTGAATGCCGCATAGCGCGCCGTCAGATACCGCGCCAAACGCTCCCGCTGCGCCGCCAGCGGCGCGATCCGCCCGATCTCCCCCGGCCCCGCCGCCAGCAGAAAATCCACCGTAATTCCCGCCGAATGAATCTCGTAAACTCTTGCGTCCAGTTGCTCAAACCACGCCGGATTCGGCCCCTCCGGCGAAGGAAACGCTCTTTCATTCAGAACTCGCACCGCCAGGTGCGTGAACCCCCTCTCCGCCCACGCCTTCACCGCCGTGCCGGGCGCGTCCTCCGCGCCCATGTACAGGTGCGGCTTCCGCCCCTCGGTGTACTGCCAGTGATGCACGTTCGCCCGCCGGATGAACGCCGCCGCCGGCGCCGCGCCCGACGCCGCGAACGTCCCCGTTTGCCCGTCCCAAGCCTTCACACTGCTCGTCAGCCGGTATGTCCACCTCCCCGCTTCCGTCGGCGTGAACCGGATCGTCAACCTCCGACCGCCGCGCCAGAATGCAGGCACAAGATACGTCTTGTACTCCGGCGAACGGAACTCCGCCCGCAACTCCACCGACTCATAGGGGGTCCCTCGCCCGCCCTCGCCGCCTTCCGGGATCTCGAAGTCCAGCTCGCACGGCATGTAGACCGCCGCCTGCCCGCACGGCCTCTGCGCCGCCGCCGGCAGCCCGAGCAGCAGCATCCCCGCCGCATACAACAGCCGCATGCTCCCAGTGTACAGGCGCGCCTCCCTCAGCCGCCCTCGCCTTCCGCCTTCCGCCGCGCCTCCTTCCACTTCCGGATCGCCTCCAGCCGCTCGCGGATCCGCTGCTCCACGCCCCTCCCGCTCGGCTCGTAAAACCGCCTCCCGGCAAGCCACTCCGGCAGGCACTCCATCGCCGTCAGCCCCTCCTCGTGAGCGTGCGCATGATCATAGCCCTCTCCGTAGCCCCACTCCTGCATCGCCCGCGTCGGCGCGTTGCGCAACTGCATCGGCACCGGGTCCACCGGCTTCTGGCTCGCTGCCTCGCGGGCTTCTGTCAACGCCCGGTACGCCGCGTCCGACTTCGGCGCCATCGCCAGATAAATCGCCGCCTGCGCCAGCGCCTGGTCGCCTTCCGGCTCGCCCAGAAAATGCACCGTCTGCCAGCACGCCACCGCCTGCTCCACCGCCCGCGGGTCGGCCAGCCCCACGTCCTCGATCGCCATCCTTACCAGCCTCCGCGCGATATAGAGACGGTCCTCGCCGCCCTCCAGCATCCGCGCCAGCCAGTACAGCGCCGCGTCCGGGTCCGACGACCGCACGCTCTTGTGCAGCGCCGAAATCAGGTTGAAGTGCTCCTCGCCGCTCTTGTCATAAAGCAGCGTCTTGCGCTGGATGGCGTCCTCCACCGCGGAGCGTTCCAGTTCCGCGCCCGGGCTCGCCGCCGCCGTGATCTCCAGAATGTTGTACGCCCGCCGCGCGTCGCCTCCGGCGTAAATCGCGATCTGCTCCAGCAGCTCCTTCGGCGCGCTCTTGCCCGCGAGCGGCAGCGCCCGCTCCAGCAGCGCCACCGTCTCCTCCACCGTCAGCGGGCGCAGCGCGTACACCTTCGCCCGCGACAGCAGCGCCGGCACCACCTCGAACGACGGGTTCTCCGTCGTCGCCCCGATCAGGATAATGTCGCCCCGCTCCACATACGGCAGAAACGCATCCTGCTGCGCCTTGTTGAAACGGTGGATCTCGTCGACGAACAGCACCGTCCGCAGCCCCTGCCGCCGGTGCCTCTCCGCCGCCGCCATCACTTCCCTGATCTCTTTGATCCCGCTCAGCACCGCGCTGAACGGCACGAACGCGCACCGCGTCGTCTTCGCCACCAGCCGCGCCAGCGTCGTCTTGCCCGTCCCAGGCGGCCCCCACAGGATCATCGACGTCAGCCGGTCGCTCTCGATCTGCACCCGCAGCGGCTTGCCCGGCCCGAGCAGGTGCTCCTGCCCCACGAACTCTTCCAGCCGCTCCGGACGCATCCGCTCCGCCAGCGGGCGGCCCTCGTCCGGCCGCTCCTCGCGCGGCGTCTCGAATTCAAACAGGCTCATCCCGCGCCTCTCTGCCGCATCGCCTCGTACAGGATCACCGCCGCCGCCACCGCCGCGTTCAGGCTCTCCACTCCTCGCGTGGGAATGCACACACTCGTGCAGCCTGCCGCCGCCCACTCGCCGCTCGCGCCCCGCGCCTCATTGCCGATCACCAGCGCGCAGCGCCCCCTCCAGTCCGCCTCCCACGGCGCCACGCCCCCCCGCGGCGCGGCGACACAAACACTCAGCCCCCGCTCCCGCAGCATCGCCGCCGCTTCCGATGCGCCCGCGCTTTCAATCACCGGCAGCCGGAACAGCGATCCCGCGCTCGCCCGCAGCGTCTTCCCGTTCCACCGCGACACCGTCCCCTTCACCCAAACCAGCCCCGCCGCGCCGAACGCCTCCGCCGCCCGCGCCACCGCCCCCGCGTTGCCCGGATCCTGCACCTCGTCCAGCACCACGACTGGTCCGCGCCGCTCCCACACATCCTCCGCATGCCACTCCGGCGGACGCACCAGTGCGATCACCCCCTGCGTATGCTCGGTTGCCGCAATCTGCCCGATCAGCGTGCGCGGCGCCACAACCCGCCGCCCCGCGTCTCGCGCGCCCGGCAGCCTCATCACCGCGTCCGCCGCGTCCTCCGCCGCCACCACCGCTTCCACCCGCAGCCCGCTCCGCAGCGCCTCCTCCAGCAGGTGAATCCCCTCGGCCACGCACAGCCCGCTCTGCGTCAATTCGCCCCGCGCGGCCGCCCGCCGCGCCTCCTTCAGCAGCCGGTTCTGCGCGCTCGTGATGGCTTCCGTCTTCTGCATTCCCGCTACAATCATCTTCAGACGATGCGGAGGACCTTCGCCATCCTCGGCTCCGGCGGGGCCATCGCACTGCTCTGCTATCTGCTGGCCGTCTCCTTTCGCATCGCCCGCCAGTCGGAGGTGGACGAGGCCCGGCCGGCAGATATCATTGTCGTGCTCGGCGCGGCCGAATACAACGGACGGCCGTCACCGGTGCTCAAGGCGCGCCTCGATCACGCCTTCGATCTCTACCGGCGCAAACTCGCTCCGCTTGTCTTCACGACCGGCGGCGCGGGCGGCGACCCCCAGTTCACCGAAGGCCAGGTCGGCCGCGACTACCTCGTCGGCCGTGGCATCGCCAGCGAGAACATCGTCATGGAAGGCGAGGGCGATTCCACCGTCGAAACCCTCCTCGCCGTCGGCGAAGTCATGCGCCGCATGGGATTGCGCTCGGCCATCCTCGTCTCCGATGGCTACCACATCTACCGCGCCAAGAGCATCCTTCAGCACGCCGGCGTCCAGGTCTACGGCTCCCCACGGCCCCACACCCCCCGCGGCAGCTGGCGCGAACGCTGGCTCTACTTCCGCCAGGCTGTCGGCTTCCTCCTCTGGCGCCTCCACATTACGGTCTGACTCCGGCGCGCCCCCCTACAGCCGGAACAGCTCCCGCAACCGCTTTGTCTGCACCCGGCTCACAGGGATCACCGTCCCCTTCCGGTCGTCCATCCGCACCTGATAGCTCGACTTGAACCACGGAATCACTTCCCGGATGCGTTGAATGTTCACCAGAAAACTCCGGTGCGGGCGCCAAAACACCGCCGGGTCCAGGCTCGCCTGCAGCTCTTCCAGCGTCTTGAACGTGCTCTCCCCCTCCACCTGCTTCGCCGCGATTGTGATGATGCCGTCTTCGATCCGAGCGTAGATCACATCGCTTGTGTCCACCACCAGGTTCTTCCCGCCGCTGCGGATCAGCAGACGCTTCAGCTGCGCCGCCGGCGGCGCCGCCTCCGGCTCGGGTTCAAGCATGGTCCGCTTCACCCTCTCCACCGTCAGCGCCAGCCGCTCCCGCGTCACCGGCTTCAGCAGATAATCGAGCGCCTCCATCCGGAACGCTTCCAGCGCATACTGCTCATACGCCGTGCACAGCACGAACGCCGGCACCGGGGCCTTCTCCTCGTGCAGTTTCTCGATCAGCCGCAGCCCGTCCAGCCCCGGCATCTGCACGTCGATAAACACCAGGTCCGGCTCCAGCTCCTCGATCCGTTTCAGCGCCTCCAGCCCGTTGCTCGCCGTTCCCACCACCTCGATCTCGGGGAACTCCTTCAGCAGGAACAGCAATTCGTCCAGCGCCGGCGCCTCGTCGTCGGCCACCACCGTCGGGATCGTCGCCGTCGTCCGCCCGCTCATCGGCCACAGTATAACAGCCGAAAAATGCCGGACCGCTCCTCGTGCGCTAAGATAAAACTTGGTCTTCATTCGGTCCCACTTCAGTTCGACCTTCCAAAGGAGTTTCTGACCTTGCCCTCCCAACCCAATGTCAAGATCCGTCCGGCTGAAGGACAGCTCGGTGTCCTGATCCCCGGCATCGGCGCCGTTTCCACCACCTTTATGGCCGGCGTCGAGGCCATCAAGCGCGGCCTCGGCGAGCCTGTCGGCTCCCTGACCCAGCTCGCCACCATCCGCCTCGGCAAGCGCACCGAAAACCGCACCCCCCTCATCCGCGACTTCGTCCCTCTGGCCGGTCTGGACGACCTCGTCTTCGGCGGATGGGACATCTTCGAAGACAGCGCCTACGACGCGGCCGTCAAGGCCCAGGTGCTCGAACGGTCCCTGCTCGACCAGGTTCGCGAGCCGCTCTCCGCCATCCGCCCCATGAAGGCCGTCTTCGAGCAGGACTACGTCCGCCGCCTCCACGGCGCCCATGTCAAGACCGAAGGCACCAAGTACGACAAGGCCCTCGCCCTCATCGACGACATCCGCAACTTCCAGCAACGGACCGGCGTCAGCCGCTCGGTCATGATCTGGTGCGGCTCCACGGAGGTCTTCCACAAGCCCACCGCCGTTCATCAAACCCTTCAGGCGTTCGAAGAGGGGCTGAAGCAGAACGATCCCGACATCGCCCCGTCCCAGATCTACGCCTACGCCGCGCTGATGTCCGGCGTCCCGTTCGCCAACGGCGCGCCCAACCTCACCCACGACATCCCCGCCCTGCTCGATCTCGCCCGCGACCGCAACCTGCCCGTTTGCGGCAAGGACTTCAAGACCGGCCAGACCTTCATGAAGACCCTCATCGCGCCCGGTCTCAAGGCGCGCATGCTCGGCGTCCACGGCTGGTTCTCCACCAACATCCTCGGCAACCGCGACGGCGAGGTGCTCGACGATCCCGGCTCCTTCAAGTCCAAGGAGGAAACCAAGCTCAGCGTCCTCGACACCATCCTCCAGCCCCACCTCTACCCGATGCTCTACAAGAACATCCACCACGTCGTCCGCATCAACTACTACCCCCCGCGCGGCGACGCCAAAGAGGGCTGGGACAACATCGACATCTTCGGCTGGCTCGGCTACCCCATGCAGATCAAAATCGACTTCCTCTGCCGGGACTCGATCCTCGCCGCCCCCATCGTGCTCGACCTCGTCCTTTTCCTCGACCTCGCCTGCCGCGCCGGCATGCGAGGCATCCAGGAGTGGCTCAGCTTCTACTTCAAGGCGCCCATGCACGCCCCCGAGGTCTACCCCGAGCACGACATCTTCATCCAGCTCATGAAACTCAAGAACACCCTGCGGTGGATGCAGGGCGAGAACCTCATCACCCACCTCGGCCTCGAGTATTACGACTAGCTTCTCTGGCAAACACGGCCCGGATTGTGAAGGGAAAATGAAAGCACTCGTCATCGGCGGCACCCAGTTCATCGGCAGGCACCTCGTGCAGACCCTGCTGCGCGGCGGGCACGAAGTGGCCATCCTCCACCGCAAGCCCGGGCACGACCTCGGCAAGCGCGTCGCCAACTTCCAGGCCGACCGCAACGATCCCCGCCAGGTCAAGGCTGCCCTGAACGGGCACGCCTTCGACGCCGTCTTCGACCTCGCCTATGATTGGGAGCGCGGCACGCCCGCCCAGGCCGTCGCCGAAACCGCCCACTTCCTCACCGGCAGCATCGGCCGCTACGTCTTCGTGTCTTCCGTCGCCGCCTACGGCGACGGCCTGAACCACCACGAGGGCGATGCCCTCGCCGACGACAACCATCCCGATTCCTACGTCCGCAACAAGGCCCAGTCCGAACGCGCCCTGTTCCGCCTCTTCCACCGCCACGGCACCCCCATCACCACCATCCGCCCCCCCTTCGTCTACGGCCCCGGCAACCCCATCTACCGCGAACAGTTCTTCTGGGACCGCATCCGCGACAAACGCCCCATCATCCTCCCCGGCGACGGCCGCCGCCTCATGCAGTTCGTCTATGTCAAGGACCTCGTCGGCGCCTTGATCCGCGCCGTCGAAACCCCTGCCGCCCTTGGCCACGCCTTCAACATCGCCAACGCCCGCCCCCTCACCCAGGCCGAACTCCTCGACGCCTTCTTCGCCGCCTGTGGCAAGCAAACCACCGTCGCCCGCATCCCCCGCGAACGCATCCTCCGCGCCGGCGGCCACCCCATGGGTCCACGCCTCTATTTCGGCATGTACTTCGACCTGCCCCCCGTTACCATGGTCATCAGCAAGGCCCAGCGAGTGCTCCGCTTCAAGCCCATCCCCTTCGCCGACGGCCTCAAGGAAACCTACCGCTGGTATCTCCGCCACCACCCCAAACAACCCATCGACTACTCCTTCGAAGACTCCCTCCTCAACCGCCAGCGTGCGCAAATGGCCAGCTGACCCGCGCCACCCGCGCTCAATTCCTCGCTCGCGCTGCCGATAAGACCAGCGGACACGCGCTCCCTCGGGAGCGCATTCACGATTGCCATGACATTCGCCGCCGATTCTCTTCGCGCATCCGCCACCGCCCCGTGGGTCGTCGTTCAGGTAGGGCAGGAGCTGGTCGCCCTGCACTCCTCCATCGTCCGCGAACTCGTGATCCAGCCCGAAGTCACCCCCGTGCCCCGCGCCCCATCCTACATCCGCGGCGTCATGAACTGGCGCGGCAAGATCATCCCCTGCGTCAACCTCCGCCTCCGCCTCGGCATGCCCGCCGCGGAAGAAGAGCTCGGCGAACTGGCCGGCCTCATCACTGCCCGCGCCGCCGACCATATGGCATGGATGGAGGAACTCTATCGCTCCGTCGAAGAGCGCCGCCCCTTCACCCTCACCACCGACCCCCACGCCTGCGCCTTCGGCCGCTGGTACGACAACTTCCGCACCAACAACCTCACCGTCGCCGCGCTGCTCAGGAAAATGGACGCCCCCCACAAGGCCATCCACGCCCTCGCCGTCCGCGTCGAAAACCTCAAAGCCGATGCCAGGTACGATCAGGCGCGCCGCCTCGTGGAATCCTGCCGCGAAACAGCCCTCTCCCGCCTCCTCGACCTTTTCACCAAGTTCGAAGAGGAAATCCAGGCCAACCACCGCCCCGCCGCCATCATCGTCCGCACCTCCGGCACCCTCGCCGCCCTCACCGTCGACCGCGTGGAAGCCGTCGAACCCATCGACCCCGCCTCCATCCAGCCCCTCGAAGAACGCGGCGTCGAAAGCTCCTCCACCGTCGTCCGCAGCGTCGCCCAGCGCCACAAAAATTCGGCCCTCGTGGGCCTGCTGGACGAATCCCAAATCCTCGAATCTGCTGCCGCGTCGCCCGAAGAGCAGGCCGCTTGATCCCTGCCCCCGCAACAAACCCTCGCCAGTACCAGAACTCATAGACGCCAAGTTTTGCGCGAAAACACAAAAGCTGCGGCGAAAATGGAGACAAATGCCGACGCGTGTATTGTCCCTGCTTCTGGCCACTCTCCTGCCCCTCGCTCTGCAGGCGCAAGAACCCCTCGAACCCTCCCGGCAGTCTCCCGCCGTCACTCTCGGCCTCGACGCTCAACCCGCTCCCCGCGCCACGCGGCTTGCCATCCTCCCCCTCGACGAGCGCGCCGCTGCCCTTCACACCCTCATCGCCGAAATCGCCGCCCTCGAGGGCTTCGAAGTCCTGCCTCCCGAACTCCTCGAATCCGCCGACCTGCGCCTCTATCTGCGCGCCTCTGGCACGGACTCGCCCATCGCCCTCTCCACCAAGTCCGCCCGTGATGCCGCCGCCGCCTTCCAGCGCGCCGCCGCCGGCGCTCGCGCCGATGTCTGCGACTCCTGCTTCGACGGCAACGCCGCCAGCCTCTACCTCGACCTTGGTCGCGCCGCCTCCACGCCCGCACAACAGATGGACGCCGCCCTCTCTGTTCGCGACACCCTCCGCACCCTCGCCTCCCCCGGCCCCCGTACCGCACAGAAGGGTGAGATCACCTCGCCGGCCCCTGGCTCCACTCTTCCCGGCGGTGCCGTCACGTTTCAGTGGTCTCCCGGCCAGGGAGTTCAGCAGTTCTGGTTGATGATCGGTCTCTGGCCCGGCGGCAACACCCTCTACTCCGCCGATCAGGGCCTGCTTACCTCCGCCCCTGTCTCAGGGCTTCCCACCGACGGCCGCACCCTCTACGTCCGCCTCTGGTCCTATGTCGACAACCAGTGGGTCTACAACGATTACCAATACAAGGCCGCCGGTTCCGTCACGCCCGCCAAGGCGCAGATCACCGACCCCGCCCCTGGCTCGACCCTCTCAGGCGCCACCGCCACCTTCCGCTGGAACGCCGGGACGGCTGTCGCCCGCTACTTCCTCTTCGTCGGCCAGTGGCAGGGAGGCAACTCGCTTTTCAGCCAGGACATGGGAACGTCGCTCGAAGCCACCGTCGCCAATCTCCCCACGGATGGCTCCACCATCCACGTCCGCCTCTGGTCCTACATCGACGGCTCGTGGCAGTTCAACGATTCCACGTTCAAATCTGCCGGCTCGGTCACCCCCGCCAAGGCTGCCATCACCTCGCCCGCCCCCGGCGCCGTTCTGCCCGCCACGACCGCCACCTTCCAGTGGAATGCCGGCCAGGCTGTCACGCGCTACTTCCTCTTCGTCGGACGCTGGCAGGGCGGCAATACACTGTTCAGCCAGGATATGGGAACCAGCCTCAGCGCCACCGTCTCCGGGCTCCCCTCCGACGGCTCCGCCATCTATGTCCGCCTCTGGTCCTACATCCAGGGCGCATGGCAATTCAACGACTACGTCTTCACCGCCACCGGCTCCCAACCTGCCGGGCAGAAGGGCCAGTTCATCTCTCCCGCGCCCGGCTCGACGCTCCCCGGCGCCTCCGTCACGTTCCAGTGGTCGCCCGGTGCGCGCGTCGAGAAATTCTGGCTCTTCATTGGAACCAGCCCCGGCAACAATAACATCTATGGAGGCGATCAGGGGACGTCGACCTCCGTCACCCTCGGCAACCTCCCGGTCAACGGGCAGGTGCTCTATGTGCGGCTCTGGTCCTACGTCGAAGGCGCGTGGCAGTACAGCGACGCCTCCTACAGAGCCGCGGGTCCCTGAACCTCCTTGTGCCTGGAAGGAAAGGCGCCGCGAGCCCCTCAGCCCGCGGCGCCGTTTTTTTCCTTGATCACAGCAGCCGCCCCGCCCGCGGCGCCGACGCCTTCTCCCTCAGCCGCCGCACCCGCTTCTCCAGCGCCTCGCCCGGCTCGATCGCCTGCGCCGCCAGCGCCATCTCCAGCGCCAGCGCCGCATTCTTCTCGCGGCGCTCGTAGTGCGACGACAGCTTCTCCAGCGCCTTCGCCTGCCACGGGTTCCGGATCGTAGATAACTCCGACCACCGCGCCACCGCCGCATCCACCCGCCCCAGCTTCCTCTCCATCTCCGCCGCCTGCCACAACGCCTCCCACAACAGCGGCTCCGGCAGGTTCCTTCGCAGCGCCTCGCCCAGCAGCCGCAGCGCCTCCTCCAGCCTCCCTTCGCGCTGAAAATACCTCGCCAGCGCCGCCATCTCTGCCGGATGCGCCAGCCGCGACGGATCGCGGAACGCCAGCGGCACCACCGCCGTCAGGCACGCCAGCGACAGAATGTCATACGCATTGTGCGCGAACACCGGCGCCATCGGGCGGAAGTTCCCCGTTCGCAAAAACTCCAGATACAGGCGCGGAATCACCGCCCCGCCCGGATCGCCCTCCCTCTCGAAGCCCAGCACCCGAGCCTCCAGCTCCATCAGCCGGCACGACTCCAGCGCCAGCCGCCACAGCCTCCGCGCCGAATGCAGCAAATCGACATGCGCCAGCCGCCCGAACGGCGCGCGCTGCCGCGCCAGCCGGTACCGCGTCTCCAGCAGCGGCACGTCAAACGCCTTCCCGTTGTAGGTCACCACCACCCGGAACCGCTCCAGGTGCCGCGCCAGCGCCTCCAGCATCGACGGCTCCTCCCCCGGCTCCCGCATGAGAAACTGCCGCACCACAAAGCCGCCCGCCGTTGCATGTCCCGCGCCCACCAGAAAGGCGAACGTCCCGCTGCCTCCGCTCAGCCCGCTCGTCTCCGTGTCCAGAAACACCCACTCCTCCGGCGGGCAGTCCGCTGCATCCGGTTCCAGCGCCGCCAGCAGGTCCCCCGGCAGGTCCGCCAGCGCCCCCACGTCGGCGTTGCCGTGCCGGTGATGCGCCGCCCACCGGCGCTCCAGTTCCCAGTGAGCGCCCAGCGGCGTCTCCACCGCCTCGCCCAGCTCCTTCGGCATCGCCGCCGGAGCCGGCGCCGCCCCTCCGCGCGCCTCGATCCTCGCGATCTTCCGCCGCAACTGCTCCAGCTGTTTCCGCAGCAGCTCGTTCATTCCACGTCTCGCCAGTTCGGCCCCGCCGCCGTATCCGCCAGCAGCGGCACCTCCAGCTTCTCCACTCCCTCCATCGCCCGCTTCACCATCGCCCGCGCCTCCTCCAGTTCCTCCGGCGGGCACTCCAATACCAGCTCGTCGTGCACCTGCAACAGCAGCCGCGATCTCCACCCACGCCGCCTCAGCTCCCCATCCACCACGATCATCGCCTTCCGCATCAGGTCCGCCGCCGTCCCCTGCAAAGGCGTATTCACCGCCGTGCGCTCGGCAAACGCCCTCGCGTTCGGGTTCTTCGACGCGATGTCCGGAATCGGGCGCCGCCGCCCCCACAGCGTCAGCGTGTAGCCCCGCTCCCGCACTTCCTCCACCGTCCGGTCGATCCACATCCGCACGCCCGGATACCTGTCGAAATACCTCTGAATGTACTCCCGCGCCTCCTCCTGCCCGATCCCCAGCTGCTGCGCCAGACCGAACGGCGTCTGCCCGTACACGATCCCGAAATTCACCGCCTTCGCCGCACGCCTCATCTCCGGCGTCACCATCAGCGGCGGCACCCCGTGAATCTCGCTCGCCGTCCTCGTGTGAATGTCCTCGTTGTTCCGGAACGCCTCCACCAGCGCCGCGTCGCCCGAAAAATGCGCCAGCAGCCGCAGCTCGATCTGCGAATAGTCCGCCGAAAGCAGCGTCCATCCCCGCTCCGGCACGAAACACGACCGGATCTCGCGCCCCAGCTCCGTCCGCACCGGAATGTTCTGCAAATTCGGATCCGCGCTCGAAAGTCTCCCCGTCGCCGCCCCCGCCGGATTGAACGTCGTGTGCAGGCGCCCGTCCTCCGGCGAGATCAGCTGCGGCAGCGCGTCCACATACGTCCCCTTCAGCTTCGAGATCTGCCGGTAGTCCAGGATCCGCCCCACAACCGGATGCGCCCCGGCGAGCGCCTCCAGCACGTCCGCCGACGTCGAATACGCCTTGGTCTTCGTCGTCTTCCCCTGCGGCTGCAATCCCAGCCGCTCAAACAAAACTTCCCCTAATTGTTTCGGACTGTTGATGTTGAACGGCGTCCCGGCGAGCGCGTAAATCTCCTCCGTCAATTGCCCCAGCCGATCCTCCATCTCCCGCGAAAGCGCCGCCAGCCGCTCCGTGTCGATCCGCACCCCGCTGCGCTCCATCCGCAGCAGCACGGGCATCAGCGGCAGGTCCACCTCCTCGTACAGCCGCCGCAGGTCCCCGGTCACCACCGGGCGCAGCCGCCGCGCCAGCGCCCGCAGCGTCTCCTCCCGCGTCGCCGGCGCCCGTTCCAGATACCGCGCAATCAGCGCATCCAGCGCGCATGCCGAGGGATCGGCCAGCACCAGAAACGCGTACAGCAGCACGTCCTCCACCGGCTTGCCCGTCTCCGGGCATCCTGCCGCCTTCCAGTCGTAATACACCGCCGTGTCCGGATCCGCCTCCGCTGTGTCCTCCTCAGCTGCGCCCGCTGCCGCGGGCAGGTCCAGTTCCTTCAGAAAACTCAGAAACTCGTGCTCGCGGTAGAACGCCGCCAGCGCCTCCACGTCCGGCGGCTGAACGCGCAGCGCCTCCAGGTCCGCTTCCACAGGCGCGTCCGTCTCGATCGTCGCCAGCCTCTTCGACAGCTCGATCTGCTCGCGGTAATTCAGCAGGCTCTCCCGGTACGATTTCTTGCCCACCTCCTCCGCCCGCTCGAGCAACCCCTCCAGGCTGCCGTATTCCCGCAGCAGTTGCACTGCGCCCTTCTCGCCAATGCCCGGAGCCCCCGGAATGTTGTCCGACGCATCGCCCACCAGCGCCAGCAGGTCCGCAATCCGCTCCGGCGGCACCCCCTTGAACTCCTCCACCTTCGCCGGATCGTACACCGTGTCGTTCTTCATCGGGTCCATCATCCGGATCCCGTCTCCCACCAGTTGCAACAGGTCCTTGTCCGAGCTGATCATCCACACTTCGATTCCCGCCGCCGCCGCCCGCCGCGCCACCGTGCCAATCACATCGTCCGCTTCATAGCCCTCTGTCTTCAGCACCGGCACGCGCATCGCGCCCAGCATCCGCTCGATCGCCGGGATCTGCTCGATCAGTTCCGGCGGCGTCTCCGCCCGGTTCGCCTTGTATGCCTCATACTCCTGGTCGCGGAACGTCGGCCCCTCGCTTTCGAACACTGCCGCCAGATACTCCGGCGCATACTGCTTTTGCAGCCGCCGGATCATGTTGTGAAAAATGTAGATCGCCTCCGTCGACGAGCCCCGTGACGTCCGCATCGGCGGCGCCCCCGTCCGCTGCCGCGCATGATAGGCGCGGAAAATCAGGTTGAACGCATCCACCAGAAACAGCCGCGGCATGATTCGATTGTCCCCCACTCCGCTCTCCGCGGCGCGCCCGCTCTGGCAGAATGGGCTCGTGGCCTCTTATCGGGATCGCTGCCAGCCGGAGTTGCTGCGCTTCCCCGGGCTTTGGCTCACCCGGATCCTCATCGGGACGGGCCTCTTCGTCGTCGCCGTCACCGCCATCCTGGCCGCGTGGTTCGACCCGCACGGCGCCCGCGCCTCCGCCACCGAACCGGTGGCCCTGCTCGCGGCCGCGCTCTGGCTCCTCGCCTGCTGGCCGCGCGAAATTGTCTGTGGCCCGGCCGGCATCGAACAGCGCCGCCTCTTCGGATTCGGCAAGACCTTCATCCGCTGGAGCGAGGTCCGCTCCATCGGCCGCAAAGCCGAGTTCCTCGGCATCGCCCGCCTCCTCGGCCTCGACTCCGAAGTCGTCGTCGTCTCCTCGCCCGTCTCCTGCATCCGCCATACCCCCCGCCACCCGGACCGCCCCCGCTTCCTGCTCGAATGCCGGCAAAGATTGCAAGAATGGAAAGCACGGCCAGCCGCCGGCCCGGCCCCCGCCCAACCCGCCACCGCACAGGAGGAGCCACGATGAGAACCATCCTCGCCCTCGCTCTCGCCTCCTTCTTCGCTGCCCCCGCTCCGGCGCAGAAGAAGTCCATTACCCTTGACGGCAAGGATACATGGGTCGACACCGGCATCGACGTCAACGCCGGCGACCTTGTCCGCATCACCGCCGAAGGCACGCTCAAATACGCCGACGCACGCCAGGACGCCACGCCCGAGGGCCTGCGCCGCGGCTGGATGGACCTCATCCGCGCCATGCCCCTCAACGACGCCGGCCGCGGCGCCCTCATCGGCCGCGTCGGCCAGGGCGGCGCCGCTCGCCCCTTCCTCATTGGCGCCCGCCGCGAAAGCCGCATGACCGTCTCCGGGCGCCTCTTCCTCGGCATCAACCAGAACTCTTCCCCCTCCTCCGGCCAGTACGCGGCCACCGTGGAAATCCTCGAAAAAGCCGGCAAATCCATCCAGAAGTTCGAAGGAGAATTGCCTCCGATTTCTGACGAAATCCTCGACAAAATCCCGCGCCGAGTCGTTGACAAGGATGGCCTCGAAGGCGACCGCGTCAACTTCTTCATCCTCGGCACGGAAGAGCAGGTCAAGCGCGCTCTCCTCGACGTCGGCTGGGTCGTCGTCGACCGCTCCGTCAAGGACTCCATCCTCCGTGGCGCCCTCGGTACCTTCTCCCGCCAGGCTTACCTCACCATGCCCATGAGCGAACTCTACGTCTTCGGTCGCCCCCAGGACTACGGCTTCGCCATGAGCGACCCCGTCATGACCGTCGCCGAACGCCACCATTTCCGCATCTGGAAAGCCCCTTTCGACGCCGGCGGGCTTACTCTCTGGGTCGGCGCCGGCACGCACGACGTCGGCTTCGACCGCGACCAGCGCACCGGAGGCGTCACCCACCGCATCGATCCCGATACCGACAAGGAGCGCGAATTCATCGGCGAAACCCTCAAGCACAGCGGGCAGGTCGTCAAGACCACATACGTCACTCCCAAAAACACCGTCACAAAGGCCAAAACCGCCCACGGCCAGGAATATTTCTCCGACGGCCGTATTCTCGTCATCTATTTGCGCCCCGACAGCGGCAACCGCGCCCGCGAATTCTCCGATCTTTTTTGCTCCGTCCTCAAGCAAAACAACCCCGACGGAGAAGACCTCTCCCCTTGCTCCCGCTGGCTCGAGACACCCGCACGCGAAGACCTCCCGCTCGGCGAAATCTCCCGCGACTACCGCCTCCTCGTCATCCCCGGCATCTTCAATACCTGCGTCTCCGACAACCCCGCCTACGCCGTCGGGCGCAAGGTCCTCGCCGAAAAGTACGGCCTCTCCACCGATATCCTCTCCGTACCCAACGATTCCAGCGAGGACAACGCAAAGCTCATCGCCAACTACATCGAGGAAAAGTGGCTCTCCGACAAACGCCCCTTCCTCCTCGTCGGTTATAGCAAAGGCACGCCCGACATCATGACTGCCCTCGCCCTCTACCCCTCCCTCCGCGAGAAGGTCGCCGCCTTCATTAGTACCGCCGGCGCCAGCGGCGGCTCCCCCATCGCGGATTCCCTCCCCATGCAGCTCGACGCCTGGATGGGCAAGGTCAAGGACCGCGCCGGCTGCAAGGGCAACCCGGCAGAGGGCTTCAAGAGCCTCAAGCAGGACGTCCGCCGCCGCTTCCTTTCCGCCCATCCCCATCCGTACGTCCCCACTTACTCGCTCGCCGCTGTCATCCATCCGGATCGCGTTCCAAAAAACGCCGCCCAGACCTGGCGCATGCTCTCCGCCTGGGATCAGAAGAACGACGGGCAGCTCCTCCGCATGGATCAGATCATCCCCGAATCCACCTACCTGGGTATGGCGTGGAGCGACCACCTGAACATGGCGCTTGTCATGGGCGAGCCCTTCCCCCGCGCCGCCCTCCTCGAGTCCCTTTGCCGCTTCGTCACCGCCGACCTCGAGAAGCGCGGCAAAGCCGCCCCCGCACCGCAACCGAAGAAATCATGGGCTGACGCCTGGGGACAGAAACAGCAATAACCCCCGCTTGCATTGCGCCTGCCCGTCCTGATTCAGGAAAATGGGAGCGCTATGTCCCGGAAATGGATCCTCGCGCTCCTTCTCGCCGCCGTGCTCCCCCTGCCCGGCTGGCAAACCCAGCGGCGCCGCGCCGCCGCCACCGGTCCTGAAGCGAAAATCGAAAACCTCCTGCGCCAGATGACGATCGAGGAAAAGGTCGGCCAGATGACGCAGGTCACCATCGACGTCGTCTCCGTTCCCAACGCCGTCGGGCGCAACCACCGCATCGATCCGCAAAAGCTCGAGGATGCCATCCTCAAGTGGAAGGTCGGCTCCATCCTCAACGTCAACGGCGAAGCCTACACCGTCGATCACTGGCACGAGATCCTCAACGCCATCCAGGACGTTGTCGAAAAATCGCGGCTCAAGATTCCTGTCCTCTACGGCATTGATTCCATCCATGGCGCCACCTACACCCTCGGCTCGGTGCTGTTCCCCAACGCCATCTCTGCCGCCGCCACCTGGAACCTCGACCTCGTCCGCCGTTCGGCTGAAGTCTCCGCCTTCCAGACGCGCGCTTCCGGCATTCCCTGGACGTTTTATCCTGTGCAGGACATCGGCCGCCAGCCCCTTTGGCCGCGCTTCTGGGAAACCTTCGGCGAGGACGTCTACCTCGCCTCCCGCATGGGCGCCGTCTACACCGAAGGCCTCCAGGGCAAGGACATCTCCGCCCCGGACAAAGTCGCCGCCTGCGTCAAGCACTACGCCGGCTACTCCATGCCCTTCAACGGCAAGGACCGCACCCCCGCCCTGCTGGACGAGCGCACGCTTCGCTCCGTCGTTCTTCCCCCCTATGAAGCCGTCGTCCGTGCCGGCGCGCCCACGGCCATGATCAACTCCGGCGAAATCAGCGGCGTCCCCGGCCATGCCAATTCCTGGCTGATCAACGGCGTCCTCAAGAAGGAATGGGGCTTCCGGGGCTTCGTCGTCAGCGATTGGGAGGACATCAAGCGCCTCCACACCCGCGATCGCGTTGCCCCCACCCCCAAGGACGCCGTCCGCATCGCCGTGATGGCCGGCGTCGACATGAGCATGGTGCCCTACGACTTCAGCTTCGCCGAGCTCCTCCTGCAGTGCGTCAAGGAGGGCAGCGTGCCGGTCTCGCGCATCGACGACGCGGTCCGCCGCATCCTGCGCGTCAAAATGCAGCTCGGCCTCTTCGACCGCCCGCGCCCCGATCCTGCCATGAAGGCGCGCTTCGACCAGCCCGAATTCCACGCCGCCAATCTGGAGGCCGCCCGCGAATCCCTCGTGCTGCTCAAGAACGACGGCGCCCTCCCGCTCCCCAAGGGCCGCAAGATCCTCGTCACTGGCCCGAACGCGGATCTCCTCAACGTCCTCAACGGAGGCTGGTCTCTCACATGGCAGGGCAATCAGGAGGAACTCTTCCCCGCAGACAAGCCCACCATCCTGAAAGCCCTCCGGCAGCTGAACACCGGCGGCAGCGTGCAGTACGTCAAGGGTGTCGAGTGGGGCAAGGAGATCGACATCCGCGCCGCCGTCTCCGCCGCTGCCTCCGCGGAGGCCATCGTGGCCGTCATCGGCGAGCCTTCCTACTGCGAGACGCCCGGCAACATCGAAGACCTCGCCCTCCCCGAACCGCAGATCCGCCTCGTCCAGGCCCTCGCCGCCACCGGCAAGCCTGTCATTACGGTCTTCGTCGGCGGCCGGCCCCGCGTCCTTCGCTCCATCACCAGGGACGCAAAAGCGATCCTCTGGGCTGGACTGCCTGGCAACGAAGGCGGCCGCGCCGTCGCCGAAGTCCTCTTTGGCGACGTCAACCCCAGCGGCAAGCTGCCCTTCAGCTACCCGCGCAACGTGAACGGCTTCACCACCTATGACTACAAGCCGCTCGAGAACACTCACGACAACCCCACCGGCTGGGAGTTCCCCTTCGGCCACGGCTTGAGCTACACGACGTTCGCTTACAGCGATCTCCGGCTCAGCAGCCAGACCATGCCCCGCACCGGTTCCATCACGATTTCCGTCAACGTGAAGAACACCGGTCAGCGTCCCGGCCAGGAAGTTGTGCAGCTCTATGTGAGCGACCTCTACCGCCAGGTCTCCCCGCCCAACCGCGAACTCAAGGGCTTCCGGAAAATCGCTCTCGCTCCCGGCGAAGAAAAGACCGTCGAATTCCGCCTTGAGGCCAAGGACCTCTCTTTTGTCGGTCTCGACAACAAATGGATCCTCGAACCCGGCGAGCACAAGGTCCAGATCGCCAACCTCACCGCCCCCTTCACCCTCCGCTGAAGGGGACAGCCTGACACGACCAGTTCGCATATCTCTCCAAGGGGACGGAGCGCTCCGTCCCCTTGGAGACTTTTCGCCTCGCAAGCCCACTATTTTTTCGGAATGCCCAGAAATGCTCGCTGCGTCGCACCCGGCGTCCCCTATCACGTCACCCAGCGCGGCACCAACGGCCAGCGCGTCTTCTTCACGGACTCGGACCGCAAGACCTACCTGAAGCTGCTGGCTTCGAACAAGGACGAAGCCGGCGTGCGGATCCTCGCCTGGTGCCTGATGTCGAACCACATCCACTTGATCGCCGTGCCCGGCGCCGAGGACTCTCTCGCCGTTCTGCTGCGCCGCGTCCACGGCTTTTACGCGCAGATGTTGAACGCGCGCTTGAAAAGGACCGGACACCTGTTTCAGAGCCGCTTCTTCAGCTGCCCGCTGGAGACCACGCACCTGCGGCGGGCGCTGGCCTATGTGGAACGCAATCCGGTCAGGGCGGGGATGGTGGAACGGGCCGAGCACTACCGGTGGTCGAGCGCGGCGGTGCATCTCGGACTGGCTCAGGACAAGCTCCGGCTGTTGGATGAGGACTTCTCGCGGGAGTTTGGAGGCGCGGAGGCGTGGCGGGAGCTGCTGATGAGCCCGGAAGAGCTGTCCGAGCTGCGGTTGCTGCGGAGATGCACGCTTTCGGGTCGTCCCTATGGAAGCGAGAGGTTTCTCGAAGAGATGGAAGAGCGGTTCGGTCGGCGGTGGCGGCGGTGGTCGTTTGAGAAAGCGTCCGGCGAACGGCTCGAGCGCGCCGGACGCGCGGCCGGTGGCTGAAATGCCGGGTTCTGCGGAATCGTCAGAGCGCTCCGTCCCCTTGGAAAATACGCGAACTCCCCGTGTCAGGCTGTCCCCCTCGGGCCCCCATCGGCCCCGCCCCGCTATCCTGAAAAAACCATGCCCCGCAAACCGCTCCTCGCCGCAGGCATTATGTCCGGTACCTCCCTCGATGGCATCGACGCCGCCATCGTCCAGTTCTCCTGCGCCCGCATCCATACCCTCGCCTTCTACACCACCCCCTACCCGCCCGGTGTCCGCAAAGCCCTCCTCGCCGTCTCCAACGCGGAGACCCACACGCGCGACATCGCCCGCCTCCATTTCCTCCTCCCCGAACTCTACGCCGAAGCCTTCCTCGAAGCCTGCCGCCGCGCCTCCGTCAAGCCCGCCCAAATCGCCGTCCTCGGCTGCCATGGTCAGACCATCTACCATGAAGGCCGCCCCGTCCCCTTTCTGAACCACCACATCGCCTCCACGCTCCAGATCGGCGACGGCAGCGTCCTCGCCGCACGCGCCGGCGTTCCTGTTGTCTGCGACTTCCGCCCCGCCGACATCGCCGCCGGCGGCCAAGGCGCGCCTCTCGTCCCCTACGTCGACTTCCTCCTCTTCAAGGACCCGAAGCTCTCCCGCGTCGCCCTCAACATCGGCGGCATCGCCAACGTCACCTGCCTCCCGCCCGCCTGCCGCCCCGACCAGGTCCTCGCCTTCGACACCGGCCCCGGCAACATGGTCGTCGATCAGCTCGTCGCCCACTTCACCAACAGCCGGAAGAAATTCGACCGCAACGGCGCCCTCGCATCTTCCGGCGCCGTCCACCCCGGCGCCGTCGCGTGCCTCCTCGATCACGACTACTTCCGCCTCCGCCCCCCCAAGTCCTGCGGCCGCGAACAGTTCGGCCCCGCCTTCGTCCAGCGCCTTCTCGATCTGCGCCTCAGCCCCGCCGACACCGTCGCCACCGCCACTTACTTCACCGCCGCCGCCATCGCCGACGCCCTCGCCCGCTTCGCCCGCGCCTCCGAACATCCGCCCCACCAGGTCATCGTCAGTGGCGGCGGCGTCCACAATCGCGCCCTCCTGCGCTTCCTCCGCGCCGAATTGCCCGAATCCGACGTCGTCCGCAGCGAGGTCTTCGGCATCGATCCCGACGCCAAAGAGGCCATCGCTTTCGCCGTCCTCGCCCGCGAGACCCTTGAGGGCCGCGCGGCGAACCTCCCCTCCGCCACCGGCGCCCGCCGTCCCGCGCTGCTCGGCAAGCTCTGCCGGCCCTGAGCCCGGCCGGATAAAATCAATCTTCGGGCTTCTTGTTTTATGCCCACGCGCCGCGAATTCCTGCTGTCCGCCGCCGCCCTCGCCCCCGCGCCGCCCCCTGCCCCCAACCCCTCGTTCCTCCTCTGGTTCGACGAACCCGCCGCCCACTTCAACGAAGCCATCCCCGTCGGCAACGGCAGCCTCGGCGCCATGATCTACGGCGGCGCCGAAGAGGAGCTCCTTCAGATCAACGACGACACGCTCGTCTCCGGCGCCCCCGGCATTGACGATCTCCCCCTCGACGTCACCCGCCGCTTCGACGAAGTCCTCTCCCTCCTCCGCGCCCGCCGCTACGCGGACGCCGCCGCCGTCATCACTCGCAACTGGACCGGCCGCTCCTGGCAGTGCTACCAGCCCGCCGGCGACGCCCTGTTCACGATCTCCGGCAGCGGGCCTGTCGAATCCTACCGCCGCGAACTCGACCTCGAAAACGCGCTCGCCCGCGTCTCCTACCGGCGGGGCGAAACCATTTTCACCCGGGAATGTTTCGCTTCCTTCCCGCACCGCGTCCTCGTCCTTCGCCTTCTCGCCTCTTCCTACGGCGGCCTCTCCCTGCGTGCCCGCCTCCGCAGCGTCCACCCCACGGCCCGCGTCGAGCCCCTCGGCCGAACCGCCCTCCGCCTCCGCGGACGCATCCCCGGCTTCGTCCTGCGCCGCACCCTGGAATGGGTCGAGAAGCGCGGAGAGCAGTGGAAATACCCCGAACTCTGGAACGCTGACGGCACCCGCAAGCCCGGTGCGCAGCAGGTGCTCTACGAAGGCGAAGCCGGCAGCCGCGGCACCGAATTCGAATTGCGCCTCGCCCTCCTCTTCCACAACGGCATGGCAGGCGTCGCCCGCGATTCGCTCGCCGTCGACGGCGCCTCGGAGGCGATCTTCGTGCTCGGCTCATGGTCCTCCTGGCGCAACAACGATCTCGACGCCGATATGAGCCAGGCCCTCCGCTCCTCCTGGCAAACCCTCCTCGAACGCCACACCCGCGACTATCGGAACCTCTTCCGCCGCTGCACCGTCGACTTCGGCGCCACCCCTCAGTCCTCCCTCCCCACCGATGAGCGCATCGAACGATTCTCCTCCGGCGCCGATCCCTCCCTCCCCGCCCTCTACGTCCACTATGCCCGCTACCTGATGATCGCCGGCTCGCGCCCCGGCTCCGAGCCCCTCAACCTCCAGGGCATCTGGAACGCCGACGTCATCCCCCCCTGGGCCAGCGGCTACACCCTCAACATCAACGCCGAGATGAACTATTGGCCCGCCGGTCCCGCCAACCTCCTCGAATGCGCCGAACCCTTCCTGCGCATGATCCGCGAACTGAGCCGGAAGGGCAGGGAAGTCGCCCGCTCCATGTACTCCCGCCCCGGCTGGGTCGCCCACCACAACACCACCCTCTGGCGCGGCGCCTGGCCCGTCGACAACGACGCCATGCCCTCGTTCTGGCCCATGGCCGCCCCGTGGCTCTGCCGCCACATCTGGGAGCACTATGAATTCACGCTCGACCGCAATTTCCTCGCCGAATTCTACCCCATCATGAAGGAAGCGGCCGAATTTCTCCTCGCCTGGCTCATCGAAAATAAAGACGGATTTCTGATCACTCCTGCAGGAAATTCCCCGGAAAATCTCTTCGTCTACGCCGACCCCGAAGGCCGCAAACAGACTGCCGGCATCTCCATGGCCCCCACCATGGACCTCGCCCTTGCCCGCGACCTCTTCTCCAACTGCATCGCCGCCGCCTCCGTCCTTGGCGCCGACCCGGACTTCCGCAGCCGCCTCGCCCAGGCTCGCGCCCGCCTCCTGCCCTACCGCATCGGCGCCCGCGGCCAGGTCCAGGAATGGCCGGAAGACTTCGAGGAGCGCGATCCCCGCCACCGCCACCTCTCCCACCTCTACCCCCTCCACCCCGGCATGGAGTGGGCCCCCGACTCAGCCCCGCAATGGTGCGCCGCCGCCCGCCGCTCCCTCGAGTTCCGTGGCGACGGCGGCACCGGCTGGTCCCGCGCCTGGAAAATCTGCCTCTGGGCCCGCCTCCACGACGGCGAACGCGCCTGGCGACTCCTCTCGCAGCTCTTTCAGCCCGCCCGCTCCGCCCCCGGCCAGTACAACCGCGGCGGCCTCATGCCCAACCTCCTCTGCTCCCACCCTCCGTTCCAGATCGACGGCAACTTCGGCGGCGCCGCCGGCATCCTCGAAATGCTCCTCCAGAGCCGCTCCGGACTCTCCCTGCCCGACGAGCCGGCCCGCCCGGACGCCGCCGCGCTCCCTCTCCTCGACCTTCTCCCCGCCCTCCCCTCCGCCTGGCCCTCCGGCGAGGCCCGCGGCCTCCTCGCCCGCGGCGGCTTCGAGGTCGATCTCCGCTGGAACAACGGCGCCCTCCAGCACGCCGCCATCCGGTCCCCCCAGCCCCGCCCCTGCCGCGTCCGCTACCGCAACCGCACTCTCCTGATTCAGGCCCCTGCCACCCTCTCCGCCTCCAGCTTCGACCCCGCCTGACCCGCTTGCCCCGCACCCCCGCAAACCTCCACAATGGCATTGAACCCGCTGGGAGCCGCCCCGTGCTGAAATCTCTCCCCGAATACGAAGAACTCGCCCGCGCCGCCCACGGCCACCTCTGCGCCGGCCAGGTCCTCGGCATCCGCATGGCCGTCCACGGCCTCACCCTCCTCGGCCTCCACGACCCCCTCGGCGCCCACCGCAAACGCCTCGTCACCTTCGTTGAAATCGACCGCTGCGCCACCGATGCCATCGGGGTCGTCACCGGCTGCCGCCTCGGAAAACGCGCCCTCAAGTTTCTTGATTACGGAAAAATGGCCGCTACGTTTTGCGATCTGGAAACCGGAAAATCCGTTCGCCTTTCTGCCCTGGAATCCAGCAAGGACCGCGCCGCGCAGCTCTTCCCCCATCTCGAAAAACCCGCCCTCCAGCAGCTTGAGGCCTACCGCGTCCTCCCCCCCGGAGAACTCTTCTCCGTCCAGTGGGTCGAGGTCCGCCTCCTGCCCCAGGACCTGCCCGGCTTTAAGGGCCCCCGCGTCTTCTGCCACTCCTGCGGCGAACGCATCAACTTCGGCCGCGAGGTCGTCTCCGAAGGCCGCACCCTCTGCCGCGCCTGCGCCGGCGGTGCCTACTATGATCCGCTGCCACATTACTGACCGCCTCTCCGCCGGCGGCGCCGGCGCCCTCCTCGCCATCATCGAACGCAACGCCCGCCTCGGTGTCGATTGGATCCAGATCCGCGAAAAAGACCTCGACGCGCGCTCCCTCGCCCATCTCGTCGAGCAAGCGCTCCGCGCCGCCGGTCCCGCGAAAATCCTCGTCAACTCCCGCGCCGACGTCGCCCTCGCCTGTGGCGCCGCCGGACTTCACCTTCCCGCTGGCTCGCCCCCGCCCTCCGCGTGGCGCCCCATCTGCCCCCCCGGCTTCCTCATCGGCGTCTCCTGCCACTCTCTCGATGAGCTGGTCGACGCCGAACGCGCCGGCGCCGGCTACGCCCTCTTCTCCCCTGTCTTCCGCCCGCTCTCGAAGGACGATTCTCGCCCTGTCCACGGGCTCGAAGGGCTGCGCCGCGCCTGCGCCGCCGTCCGCATCCCCGTGCTCGCCCTCGGCGGCGTCACCGCCGAAAACGCCCGCCTGTGCGTGGATGCCGGCGCCGCCGGCGTCGCCGGCATCACCCTCTTCCAATGCCCTCAAACGGAGTTTCAAACGATCGTTTAAATCGAACGTTTGTATAGAATCAGCAATGCATATCAACCGCTTCTCAGGACGCGCCAAAGATTACCTCAAGGGCCGCCCGCCTTACCCCGAAGCCGTCGTCGATACGCTCGAACAACAGGGCCTCGCCCCCGGCTCGCTCGTCGCCGACATCGGCGCCGGCGCCGGAGCCGCCTCGCTCCTCTTCCTGAGCCGCGGCTACCGCGTCATCGCCACCGAACCCAACGACGACATGCGCGCTGCCGCTGTCGCTCTGGGCATCGACGCCCGCCCCGGCACGGGCGAAGACACCGGCTTGCCCGCCGCATCTGTCGGCCTCGCGCTCTGCGCCCAGGCCTTCCACTGGATGGATCAGCCCCGCGCCTGGGCCGAGTTCCTCCGCATCGCCCGCCCCGGCGGCTTCATCGCCTTGCTCTGGAACAACCGCATCCGCACCGGTTCGCCCTTCCTCGACGAACTCGAACATCTCCTCCACCGCTTCGCTCTCGAAGACATCGCCTGGGCCGAGCGCATGGAAAAACGCCGCTGGCCCGGCATGAACGAGGCTGTCTTCCCCAACACCCACCGTCTGGATCTTGACTCCTTCCTGGCCCGCATCTCCTCGCTCTCGTGGATGCCCTGCTCCGGCTCGCCCGGCCACGCCGAAATGACCGCCGCCTTGCGCGATCTCTTCAACCGCCATCAGCAGGGCGGCTTCGTCGAAATGCCCCACGAGTGCGTCCTCTACTGGACGCGCCGCCCCTGACCCTCAAACGTTCTTGCGCGGAAACAGCCGCGCCGCATTCTCTTCGAGCAGCAGCCGCGCCGTCTCCGCCGCCTCCCCCGCCGTACACCACCCGCGCGCCACCTTGCCCGCCAGCGCCTCGGCGATCCCCGCACGCGCCATCTTCGCGTGTGCGTATGTCAGCTCGACGTACCGGTAGTCGCCGCCAAAGCCGAGAATCTTGTTCGCCGGCACCGTCTCCAGCATTTCGTCCAGCGCCCGCCGCGCCCCCGCCGGGCTCAGCACCCACATCCAGCAAAAGTCCGCCGTTACGTTCGGGAACATCTTCGCCAGCGCCGCCACCTCGCCCGTCCACGGCCAGCCCGTGTGAAACAGGTCGAACCTCACCCGCGGATAGCGCGCGAACAGCGGATTCAGCAGCCCCGGGCGCGTGTGGTCGATCATGCCACGGTTGCCCGCCAGCGTGCCCGTGTGCACCTGCACCGGCAGCCCGCGCTCCGAAGCCAGCCCCAGCGCGTGATGAAACATGTGGTCCGACAACCGCCTCGGCGGCGCCGGCTGCGGCGCCTTCATCGCCAGCCCGAAGTCCGCCTCCGCCTCGCCCTCGCTCACGACAGCAAACTCCAGCGGGCGTGAATACGCCAGCGTCGTCTTCAGCGCCGCCAGTCCCGCTGCGAGCGACTGCTCGAGCCGCTTCTCCATCGCCCGCTTCAGATCCCCGACGCCGTGGATCGCCACGCCCGTCACCTCTTCCATCCGCTTCACGTCCGCCGCCTGCCGCACCGAACAGAACCAGTCCAGCTTCCGCGCCAGCACGAAGTACCGCGGATCGGGGCGCACGGGCTCGCCGCGCCAGTAGTCGTCGAGAACCGCATAACGAATGCGCGCCATCCGCTTCAGCACCCGCTCGTAAAGCCCGGGACGGTTCGCCTCCGCGATCCTTTCATTCGCTTTCTCCACGGACTTTGCCTCCAGATCCTCGACCCCGTAGATGTCGCGCAGCGCGATCCGCACCGCCTGCCCGTAGCCGGTGCCCCGCACGTGCCTCCACCATGGCTCGATGTCCTCCCACCGCTTCGGCTCGCCCGCCATCCCCGCGCTGCGCAGGTCGTCCGCCGCATAGTGGCTGAGCAGCGTGAACACGTCCGGCTTCAGCGCGTACCGTTCTTCCTCGCTGAGCAGGTGCTCGTGCGAGGAAACAATTTCCATCGATTCCGTTTGTTCGAGAAGCGCCTGCGCCGCCGCAGGCAGCGCCGCCGCCGTCCCGAGGAAATCGCGCCGCCTCATGGCGCCACTATAGCGCCGTCTCCGGGTGCGAGATGTCGGGCCGCCACTCCGCCCGGCATTTCTCCGCCAGATAGCTCGCCGGCAGCCGCCAGTATTGCGGGCATTCCGCCCCGGGCAGGTCGTACCGCAGAAGGCTGTTCGCCAGGATCTCCTCGGTCAGCGGCTTCACGTCCACCTGCCGCAACTCCTGCTGATGAATGTCAAACCTCGCCTTGAGCTGCTGCATGTAGTTCAGGTAGTGCCGCTGCCAGCTCTCGATGGACTGCGCCGGCGGCACCAGGACGCGGACGCGCTTCTGCCCCTTCAGCCGGAACGCTGCCGCCGCCACGGCGGGAATCTGGTCGGTATCGCCGCTCACCACGTACGCCGTGTCGAAGTTGCCCGCGAAGCCGTCCAGCAGCATCTCCACGGCGATGTTGACGTCCGTCTCCTTCTCCTCCCGCTGCTTCCCCGTCCCGCTTCGGTAATATCCGAACACTGTCTTCAGACCCGGAATCTTCGAAGCCGCCCGCAGCCACAGCTCGTACCGCGCGTGTTCGTCCTTCTTCGCCTCCACCCCCTCCGTCACCGGCGCAGTGAAGTAGCGGATCAGCTTCAGTTCCGTGTCCGCCTCCAGAAAGTGGCGCTCGATGAGAGCGCGGAAGTCGCACCAGACGAGCCCCGAGAGCGAGAATCCGCGCTTCTCCTTCTCCGGCTTGAAGTGATTGCGGACGCCGTAGTAAAAGTTGAAACCATCCACGTAGAGCGCCGCGCGCCGCATAACGAGCCTACCCCTGTGTCATCGTCTCCGCATTCCACGTGCAGATGCGGCCCTCGTGATAGCTCGTGTTGCACAGCAGCGCCGGACCGGCGGCGCGGAAGCCGAACACCGCGTCCTCGAAGTGCGCCTTGCGCGTCCTCACCGCCTGAATGAAATTCGCCATATGGCGCCGGTGCGCGTCTTCGCCGGAAACATGGCGCGTCTCGCCGCTCGATTGCAGCGTCTGCGCCGTCGTTTGCACCGGCGGATACTTCTTCCGGTACTCGCGCACGTACTGCTCCTGCACCGCCTTCGGGAACGTGTCGATGATGTAGCCCGGCTCGCGCTCCTTCGGATGCCTGGTGAGCGTCACCGAGCGGACGTCCGTCGCCAGCGTCCCTTCGTTGCCAATAAACCGGAACCCGAAATCCTCCTGCGGCTTCGAACTCTTGAAATTCACCCGCAGCAGGAACGTGAACTCCGGATGCGCCGCCGTCTTCGGGTACTCGATCACCGCATACTGCGCGTCCGGCGTCTCGCGCCCGTCGCGCCAGTAGCGGATCCCGCCCGTCGAGTAAATCCTCGCCGGCCCCAGAGCCCCGGTCGCCGTGTGCAACCCGGTCAGCAGGTGCACATACAGGTCGCCCGCCACCGCTGTCCCGTAATCCAGATAGTTTCGCCACCGGAACAGCCGGATCGGCTCGAACGGCCGCTTTGGCGCGTGCCCCAGAAATCGGTCCCAATCAATGTTCGACGGCGAGGCGTCCGGCGGAATCGAATACTGCCACGCCCCCATCGCCGTGTTCCGGTCCAGCCACGCCTCCACCATGTTCAGTTCGCCGATCACCCCCGCCCGCATCAGCTCCCCGATCTTGTGAAAGCTCAGCGCCGAAGCATACTGGCTTCCCACCTGGAAAATCCGCCCGCTGCGCCGGTGCGCCTCGATCACTGCCTTGCCTTCCTCGACCTTTTGCACCATCGGCTTCTCGCAATAGACGTCCTTGCCTGCTTCGAGAGCATCGATCGAGATCCGCGCGTGCCAGTGGTCCGGCGTGGCGATGATCACCGCGTCCACGTCCTTTCGCGCCAGCACCTCGCGGTAGTCGCGCGTCGTGAAGATGCCCGGATACGTCTCTTGCATCTTCTTCAGCCGCGAATCGTAGACATCCGCCGCCGCCACCACCCGCACTCCTTCATTCAGCAGCGCGTCGCGCACGTCTCCTTGCCCCATCCCGCCGGAGCCGATCAGCGCAATCTGGATCGTGTCGTTCGCCGAATTCGCCATCGCCGCCTCCTACGCCTTCACCGCCATCTTTTCCGGATCCCACCGCACCGTCTTGCCGCCGAAGTAGCTCGTGTTGCTCAGCACCGCCGGCGCCGCGGCGCGGAAGCCGAACACCGCGTCCTCCGTCACCGGCTGCCGCGTGCGCACCGCCTGGAAGAAGTTCACGTGGTGCTCGTATTGATCGCTGTAGCCGCGCGGCGGCAGCCAGCGCTCTTCGCTCGAGCCCTCCATCGAAGCCGTTGTCGCCTCCCGCGGCGGATGCTTCTTCCGGTGCTCGGCCAGGATCTTCTTCTGCGTCTCGCTGTCGAACGCGCCCGCGCTCGTGCCCGGATCGCGCTCCGGCGGCACCCTCACCAGCGTCACGCCTCGGTCGACTGTCAGCACGCCTTCGCTGCCCGTGAACCGGAAGCCCGAATTCTCCCCCGCGCCGTTGACGAAATTCACCCGCAGCGCCAGGTTGAACGCCGGGTGCGACTTGCCCTTCTCGTAGTCGTACAGGCCCACCATCACATCCGGCACGTCGCGCCCGTCCTTCCAGTAACGCAGCCCGCCGGCGGCGAAGATGCGCACCGGCCCCAATGAATCCAGCACAAAATGCAGCCCGCTGAACAGGTGTACGAACAGGTCGCCTGCGACGCCCGTCCCGTAGTCCCGGTAATTCCGCCACCGGAACACCCGCACCGGGTCAAACGGCCTCTTCGGCGCGTGCCCCAGAAAACGGTCCCAGTCCACCGTCTGCGGCGATGCGTCCGGCGGGATCGAATACTGCCACGCCCCCAACACCGAGTTGCGGTCCCACCACGCCTCCACCATGTTCAGTTCCCCGATCGCCCCCGACAGGTACAGCTCGCGCGCCTTCGCATACACGGCGTTCGACACCCGCTGGCTCCCCACTTGCACGATCCGCTTCGTTCGCCGCGCCGCCTCGATCAGCGGCATCCCCTCTTCCACCCTTTGCACCATCGGCTTCTGGATGTAAACGTCCTTGCCCGCCTCCATCGCATCGATGGCGATCCGCGCGTGCCAGTGATCGGGCGTGGCGATGATCACCGCGTCGACGTCCTTCCGCGCCAGCACTTCGCGGTAATCGCGCGTGACGAAGAGATCCTTTCCATACACCTCTTGCGCCCGCACGAGCCGCCCCTGGTAAATGTCGCACACCGCCACCAGCTTCGTGCCCGGCACGCTCGCCGCCGTGCGCGTGTCTTCCGAACCCATGATGCCCCAGCCGATCGTGGCAAACTGAATTCGGTCGTTCGCGGACCGCGCCCCCTGTTCGAATCCGGCTGCCTGCAAGCCGCCGGCCGTGACAGCCGTGGTCTTCAGAAAATGTCGCCGCGTGGATGGCATACGACCATTCTACGCAGCGGCCGCCAGCTGCGGTGCCCATGCCCCAATTCAGAAAAAGCGAGTGGATTTGCCTCGCCTATTTCGCCTATACCTCGCTCGTCGCTGCTGTGCGCCCCCTGCCGCTGCCGGTGCGGATCGAAGTCTGGCTCGCTGGCGCCGCCGTCCTCGTCTCGCTTTGGCTGCCCGCCCTGCCAGCCGTCTCGCGCCGCCCCGCCGCCGCCGTCTTGCGCGACTGGCTCCCCCTCGCTCTCATCCTCCTCGCCTACCGGCAGATGGGCTGGATGGCTCTGCCGCATGAAAACCGCAATTTCGAAAACTACTGGATCACGCTGGACCGGCTCCTCCTCCATCAGTGGGGACTCAAGCGCGCCATCGAATTCCCCGGCCCGCTCCTTCCCGACCTGCTCGAACTCAGCTACCTCCTTGTCTATGTGATGCCCGTCGCCACCACGGGCGTTTTCCATGCGCTCGGCCAGCGTACAAAGCTCGACGCCGCCTACCGCATCATCCTCTCCGCCACGCTCGCCACGTACGCGCTCTACCCCTTCTTCCCCAGCGAGCCGCCCCGCGCCGTCTTCCCCGATGCCGATCTGCCTCTGATGAGTGCCTTGCGCGCCTTCAACCTGCGCATCCTGGGCGCCTACGGCATCCACATGAGCGTCTTCCCCAGCGGGCACTCCGCCGCCGCCTTCTCCTGCGCCTTCGCGGTTCTCCGCCTGCTCCCCTCGCACCGCCTCGCCGGCTGCGCCTTTCTCGTTCTTGCCACGCTCATCGCCGTGGCCACCGTTTACGGGCGCTACCACTTCGCCATCGACACGATCGCCGGGCTCTTCATGGCGCTCGCCGCGCTCTTCCTCCACCGTGCCGTCCTGCGCCGCCCGCGCTGACCGCCGCAGTATGCTGGAGTTACTTCAGGAAGCAGCGTCATTTCCGGAGCGAAGGAGCGTGGCCAGTGCTCGCGCCCGCAACATTTCTCATCATTTTGTTTTGGCCGGATCCGTCCGCCGAGGCCGTGCGCCGCGCCGCCGAGCTGAACGCCTCCGTCGTCGTTGTTCCCCCTGCCAGTTCCGCCCCCGCCGCCCCGCCCGGCATCGATGTCATCGCGCAGGTTCCCGTTGATTCCTCCGCCATCGCCTCCGCGAAAAGCGCCGGCTTCCGCGGCGTCTTCATCGCCGCCCCTGAAGAAGAATCCGCCCTCCGCACGCTGCTGAAGCAGCACGGCGCCTTCATCCGCTTCGTCTCTCTTGCCCCGCAGCAGGCTCACTGGGACGTCTCGCCCGCCCAGCCCTCCGTTCGTGCCGGCCACTGGCCAGGCCTGCAGGCGCTCGACAGCGCCGCCGGCGCCACCGAGCTGCCCTGGATCAACGCCAACCTGCATCACTACGCCTGGCTCGAAGGATTCTTCCCCCGCCGCGTCCCCGCCCTCGACTCCGACACCCCTGCGGACACCACCCAATACGAAGGGGCGGAGATTGTCCTCTCCGAAGCGTGGGCCTTCGGAGCCCCCGCCCTCCTCCGCCTGCCGGAGCCGCACGGCGAAGCGCTCGCCAAAGGCGATCCGCGCGCCGCTGCTGCATGGGACCGCCTCCGCGAGGTCGCCACGTTCCTGCGTTCCCTCGGCAAAGGTCCGCGCTCGCCCGCTTCCTCCCTCGCCGTGCTCGTGCCCGAGTGGGACGAGGAGTTTGAGGAGATTCTCAACCTCGCCTGGCGCCAGCAACTCTCCCCGCGCGTGCTTCCGCTGGCAGACTTCGCGCCCCCGTCCGGGCTGCGCCTGGTCGCCGTCCCCAACCGCACGCCTCCGCCGGCGGTCGAGCAGCGGCTTCGCCAGTTCGCCTCCACCGGAGGCATCGTCCTGGTGGCGCCCGAACCCGGACAGCCGGCGGACTCATGGCGGGGCGGTGCGCGCGAATCCGTCAAGGAAGGCACGATCACGGTCCACCGCATCGGCCGCGGTTCGGTTCGCGTCATGGACGAGCCGGCCCTCGATCCCTTCCTCTTCGCGCTCGACCTGCGCGAACAGCTCGGACTCGACAACCCCCTCGGCCGCGGCTTGCACGGTCTCGATGTCCGCATCTGGCACGCTTCCACCGTGCTCCCCGTTCTGCGCCGCGCGCCGGATGGTTCGCTCGTGGCCGTCCTCATCGGCTATGGCCGTTGGATCGATCACGATTTCCTCGCGGGCGCCCGCGGCGGCTTCCGCTCTGCCCGCCTCGCGCAGCCCGGCGCCGCCGAAGCGGCGCTGAAACTGATGCCCCGCGGGGGCCGTGTAGAATGGAACCAGCCTGGGCTTCGCAGAATCGCCGTCGTCACGCTCGAGGAGGCCGGTCGATGACTCTCTCCCGCCGCCAGATGCTGGGCGCTCTTGCCGCAGCGCCTGTCTCCGCTGCCGGCGCCGTCCCCGCCGCCGCAGAGTACTTCGGCTTGCATGACTTCATCGAACAGCACCCGAAAGCCGTATTCATCCGCCGCACCCGCGTCCCCCACAAGATGGATCGCGACTCCAAACTGGGAGAAGGGCTTGAACTCGCGCGGCAGGTTTTCGTGCGCAAGACCGAACCCGGCATCCCGCTCACGCATCGCATCCTGCTCAAGCCAAACATCACCAGCGTCCGCACGCGCAACCGACCCGACGAGGAAAACTGGGGCACCGGCACCGACCCCGATTTCTACGAAGGAATCATCCTCGGCCTGAAAGAACTGGGCCTGCGCAAATTCCACTCCGTCGAAACGAACCTCTATCACGCCTGGCACTACCGCGGCTTCATGGACATCCACGAGCGCCACGGCGTGGAAATGAACGAGACCGAACAGAACTACCGCAGCCCGCGCGCCGACCGCGAAATCGTCTGGTCAAGAGTTCCCGAAGGGGTCATCTACGACCGCATCCCGCACCATTGGCCCGTCAACGCGCCCGATACCTGGCTGCTGAACATCGCCAAATGGAAGGGCCACTCGATGTGTCTCACGCAGGCGGTGAAGAACGAGCAAGGCCTCGTTTGCCTGCCTTTCATCCGCTTCTGCCAGGGCATGCGCATGGTGGCCAATGTCCCGGACGTGATGAAGCCCCATATGTGCCGCGATGCGGCTGATCGCGCCCAGCGCTACTTCGAAAATCATCTCCGCACCGGCTACCTCCGCTATCAGGCGCGCCCCGAGGACAACACCGTCAGCCCGCTCGCGCAGGAGATCTGGGCTCACAAGACGCTCGACAACCAAAGCGTCCTCAAGACCGGCCTCGCCATCATCGAGGGCATCTACGGCCGCGACGGCGACGGCTTCGGCCTCGGCAACGACTACCTCACCAACCTCGTCCTGTTCTCGCGCGACAAGTTCCGCCTTGACGTCGTCGGACTCTGGCTCGGCGGGCACGAGCCCGGCAACGTCTACCTCTACCGCATCGCCAAAGAACGCGGCCTGAGCGACACCTTCAACCCCTGGGAAATCGACCTGTACGAGTGGACCGGCTCCGGCCCTGTTCCCCGCAAACTCACCGATTTTCCTCGCCACGAGCTCCGGAGCATCTACCTCCGCATGCCCGGCGAGCCGCTCCTGCACCTCGCCAACGAGCCCGTCGACTATGACCGGTTGAGATACTGAATCGCACCGCCGCTCTTGCGCTGGCCTTCAGCCATGGCTTGGCTACAATGATCAATGGCCTTCACAGGGGCTGTGCCGGGCGCCCCGGCCTTGCGGACGCGGGTTGAGCCGCGGTCCCGGCCGAAGCCGGACCTGACGCCGGGCCGGCGCCCAGTGGTCTGACAGGGAGGAGCGGATTCACAACAACATGGGGAGGCCCGATTTCAGCGTGGTCGTGCCGCTCTTCAACAAGCGGCATACCCTGCGGCGGTGCCTGGAGTCCGTGCTGGCGCAGTCCGAGCGGAGTTTTGAGCTGATCGTCATCGACGATGGCTCGACGGATGGCTCGGCCGACGTGGCCGCCACAGTCGGCGACCCGCGCCTCCGTCTCGTGCGCCAGGACAACCGC
>Ga0209018_1000558_pt1 | contig 34023 bp, 24 predicted proteins | sample YNPBryBLVA2012_FD_185814 | JGI IMG/M metagenome (GOLD analysis project Ga0209018, IMG submission 185814) | Anoxygenic and chlorotrophic microbial mat microbial communities from Yellowstone National Park, USA - YNP Bryant BLVA 2012 (SPAdes)... ...
GGGAGTGATGGGGTAGCCGGCGGCGTAGCGGGCGCCGGCGGCGAGCGCCCCCTCGCAGCAGGCGGCGTCGCCGTTGATGAAGTGCGTGCCTGTCAGCACACAGCGGGGGTCGGCATGCATTACTTCGTCGCTCCCTTCGATTCGCCGTTGGCCTGGAACTTGAACCCGAAGATGGCAAAGTCCGGGCAGTACATGCCGCAGAGGTTGCAGCCCGAGCACTTCTCCGGCGCGACCATGTGGGGCGGGTGGTATCCCTTGGCATTGAAGGCGCTGGAGAGTTCGAGCACGTGCGTGGGACAGAACTCGACGCAGAAGCCGCACCCCTTGCAGCGCTCGGCGGTGATGGCGACCGTACCTTTGGGCATCAGCCCCTCCTTGACATCATGGACACAAGCAATTTGGTTGCCAGCCTTTCAGGTGTGGAACTCTTCAACAGACGCATCGTGTTTGCTTCACTTCCCTGATTCATCGCGGAGCGATTGGGTGACATGACGCACCCCGGTGGATGGGGGAAACTGCGAAACGGGATCAGGATTCGAGCACCATGTAGGTGGCCGAACCGGTGGCGATGAGGCGGCCGTGGCTGTCCTTGACGTCGACGGTGGCGAAGGAGAGCGTTTTGCCGAGCTTGACGACGCGCGAGCGGGCGTGGACTTTGCCGTGTGTGGCGGGGCGGAGGTAATTGACCTTAAGTTCGACGGTGGTGGCGGGGCGTCCGCCGAGCAGGCTGATGATGGCGACGCCGGCGGCAGCGTCGATCAAAGTCGCGGTGACGCCGCCGTGGAGTGTGCCGAGGAGGTTGAGCTTGTGCGGTTCGATGACGCACTCGAGGGCGACGCCGTCCTTGTAAAGGCGGGTGAGGCGGAAGCCGAGGTGCTGGTTGAAGGAGATGCGCGCCATGGCGCGCGCGACATCCTCTTTGGCGAGTGGTTGCGTCCGCAAATCACCAGTGTAGGATAAGCCGTAGCATGGCACTTCTGGTACGTATGGAAAACCGCGACGGCGTGGCCGTGATCGTGATCGACAACCCGCCGGTAAACGCGCTGAACATCGAAGTTCTGGAACAACTGGCAGCGGCGGCAGAGCAGGCGGCGGCGGATGAGGGCGTGCGGGCGGTGGTGCTCAGCGGCGCGGGAAGGAATTTCATCGCGGGCGCCGACATCACGCTGTTTCCGAAGATCGCGTCGGGGGAGTTGCCGCCGGTGGCGTGGCAGGACTACATGGCGCGGATCGAGAATTCGCCGAAGCCGGTGATTGCGGCGATCCACGGGGCGGCGCTGGGGGGCGGGCTGGAGACAGCGATGGCGTGCCACTGGCGGATTGCGCAGGCGGGGGCGCAGGTGGGCCAGCCGGAGGTGAAGCTGGGGCTGATCCCCGGCGCGGGGGGCACGCAGCGGCTGCCGCGGCTCGCCGGGGTGGAGAAGGCGATGGAGATGTGCGCGTACGGGGAGCCGCTGGAGGCGCGGGCGGCGCTGGCGGCGGGCATCGTGGACGAAGTGGTGGAAGGGGATGTGGTGGCGGCGGCGGTGGAGTTTGCGCGCACGGCGCCGGCGGTGCGGCGGACGCGCGATCTGGGGGAGAGGCTGTGCGAAGCGGCGGAGGCGGAGTCGCTGGCCGAAGTGTTCCGGCAGGCGGTGAGAAGGAAGCTGGCGCACCAGACGGCGCCGGAGGCGGCGATCGACGCGGTGGCGGCGGCGGCGCGGCTGCCGTTTGAGGAGGGGCTCGAGGCGGAGCGGCGTCTGTTCGAGGCGTGCCTGACGGGGCCGCAGTCGAAAGCACTGATCCACGTCTTTTTCGCCGAGCGGGGGACGGCGAAGGTGCCGGGCTTGGCGGCGGGGGCGCGGGAGGTGAAGAGGGCGGCGGTGATCGGGGCGGGCACGATGGGCGCGGGCATCGCGATGTGCTTCGCGAACGCGGGCATTCCGGTGTGGTTGTCGGATGCAAGCGGAGAGGCGCTGGAGCGCGGGCTGGCGGGGATCCGGCGGCAATACGAGTCGGCGGTGAGGAAGGGGCGGATGGCGGCGGAGGAGATGGAGCGGCGGCTGGGGCTGATCCGGCGGACGGAAGGGATGGAGGGGGCGGCGCAGGCGGACGTAGTGGTGGAGGCGGTTTTCGAGGACCCGGAGGTGAAGCGCGCCGTGTTTGCAAGGATCGACGAAGCGGCGGCGCCGGGCGCGCTGCTGGCGACGAACACGTCGACGCTGGACATCGACGAGATCGCGGCGGCGACAAAACGGCCGGAATCTGTTTTGGGGCTGCACTTCTTCAGCCCGGCGCCGGTGATGAAGCTGGTGGAGGTGGTCCGCGGGCGCGAGACCGGCGGGGAGGCGGCAGCGTCGGCGTTGGATCTGGCGCGGCGGCTGAAGAAGATTCCCGTGGTGGCGGGCAACTGTTTCGGATTCATCGGCAACCGGATGTTTCTCCCCTACCGGACGCAGGCAGTGGCGCTGGCGGAACAGGGGGCGGCGCCGGAGCAGGTAGACGCGGCGCTGACGGATTGGGGCTGGGCGATGGGACCGCTGGCGGTGGGGGACCTGATCGGGCACGACGTGTGGCTGATGATCCGGAAGGAGGCGCTGCGGCGCGGCGTGCCTCACATTCCGGCGGCGGCGTTCGAGGACGAGCTGCCAAGGCTGGGGCGGCTGGGGCAGAAGAACGGCTTCGGGTGGTACCGCTACGACGAGAACCGGCGCGGGCATCCGGACGAGGAACTGGTGCGGCTGCTGAGGGAGTATGCGGCGGTGCGGGGCATCGAGCAGCGGGAGTGGACGCCGGAGCAGATCCGCGAGCGCACGCTGTTGGCGCTGGTGAACGAGGGCGCGCGGATTCTGGACGAAGGGATGGCGCTGCGGGCGGCCGACATTGACGTAGTGTTCGTGCACGGCTTCGGGTTTCCGGCGTGGCGCGGCGGGCCGATGCACTGGGCGGAGGCGGCGGGCAAGGCGAGGCTGGTCGAGCGGCTGGAGGCGCTGTACGACGAGGAAGGGCCGTTCTGGAAGCCGGCGCAGTGGTGGCGGAGCTGAACAGGAAGGCTAGGGCCGGGTGCGCGGAGTCTGGCGGATCCGGTCGAGCCTGCCTGCCATTTCGCGGACGCGCTGCGGATGGCGGGCGGCGAGGTTGCGCTGCTCGCCGGGGTCGGCGTCCAGATCGTAGAGCTGGGGTTCCGGGTCGTTGCCGAGTTCGGTGTTGGTGTTCCGGTTGATCTTCGGACCCTTGCCCGGGGCGACGTATTTCCAGCGTCCAGCGATGAGGGAGAGCGAGCCGGCGTGTTCAACCAGATGATCGCGTCCGCGGCGTGAGCGGCCGAGAAGGGCGGGCAGGATGTCGAAGCTGTCGGGGGCGGCGTGGTCTTCGAGGCGCGCGCCGGTGAGCGAGGCAAGCGAGGCGAACAGATCGATCTGGCTGACGAGGGCGGAGGAAGACGAGCCGGGGCGGACGCGCTGCGGCCAGCGGAGGAAGAAGGGCACGCGGGTGCCGCCCTCGAAGTTGCTGTATTTGCCGCCGCGCCAGGGGCCGGCGGGGCGGTGATCGCCGAGCAGTTCGACGGCCTGGTCGCGGTAGCCGTCGTCGACGACGGGGCCGTTGTCGCTGGTGAAGATGAGGAGGGTGTTGCGGTCGAGGTTGAGGCGTGAGAGCGTTTCGAGAATGCGGCCGGCGCACCAGTCGAGCTGGAGCAGGACATCGCCGCGGGGGCCCATGCCGGAGCGTCCGGCGAAGCGCGGGTGAGGGACGCGGGGCACGTGGATGTCGTGCGTGGAGAAGTAGAGAAAAAACGGAACGGACCGGTTTTGTTCGATGAATTCGACGGCCCGCGCGGTGATGACATCGGCCATGTCCTCGTCCTTCCAGAGCGCCTTGCGGCCGCCGGTCATGTAGCCGATGCGGCTGATGCCGTTGACGATGGCCATGTCGTGGCCGTGGCTGGGGTGGAGCTTCAGCAGTTGCGGGTGCGTGCGGCCGAGCGGTTCGCCGGGGAAGGGTTCCTTGAAGCTGACGCGGATGGGATCGGAGGGATCGAGGTTGAGGACGCGGCGGTTTTCGACGTAGACGCAGGGGACGCGGTCGCCGGTGGCGGGAATGAGGAAGGCGGAGTCGAAACCGAGCTCGAGCGGGCCGGGGCGGATTTCGCCGTTCCAGTCGAGGTCGCCGCTGCCGAGCCCGAGGTGCCACTTGCCGACAACGCCGGTGCGGTAGCCGCGGGACCGGAGCATGGAGGGGAGCGTGGGGCGGCCGGGTTCGATGATGAGCTTCGCGTCTCCAGGGAGCACGCCGGTGCCCGGCCTGCGCCAGGCGTACTCGCCGGTGAGCAGCGCATAGCGGGAGGGCGTGCATGTGGCCGACGGCGAGTGGGCGTGAGTGAAGCGGATGCCGTCGCGGGCGATGCTGTCGATATGAGGCGTGGCGATGCGGCGGGCGTCGTTGGCGCTGACATCGCCGTAGCCGACGTCGTCGGCGTAGATGAGCACGATGTTCGGGGGCCGGGCAGAGTCCTGGGCGAGCGCCGCGGGGGCGGCGAGCAGAGAGGAAAGGAAGCTGCGGCGGGGGAGAGGGGCTGCGGGCAGGGGGGATGACATTTCCCTCGCAGCATACAACGCGGCGCGGTGGCGGTTCGCGGGGATTGACCGAATTTTCACGCAAGCGCGGGAGGCGGGCGGATAGAATCGAAGTGAGATGCCGCATCTGGGACTCCCTTCGATTTCACGCCGCGCGTTTGCGGCTACCATGACCGGCGCCGTCCCGCTGTTGCGCGCGCAGCAGGCGGAGATGCACTGGGCGCTGTTGAGCGACACGCACATTCCCGAGAATCCCGAGGACGCCTACCGGGGCTTCCGCCCGGCGGAGAACCTGAAGCGGGCGGTGCCGCAGGTGCTGGAGGCGAAGCCGCAGGGAGTGCTGATCTGCGGCGATGCGGCGCGTTTGCGCGGCACGCCGGGCGACTATCAGGCGCTGAAGACGCTGATCGAGCCGGTCACGAGCCGGATGCCGGTGGCCATTGCGCTCGGCAATCACGACGACCGGAAGAACTTCCTGGAAGCGTTCGGCGCAACGCAGGAGGGCGCGCAGGCGGTGAAGAACCGCCATGTGCTGGTGATCGAGTCCGAGGCGGTGCGCTTCATCGTGCTGGACTCGCTGATCATGCCGAACTTCACGCCGGGGCTGCTGGGCAAGGACCAGAGAACGTGGCTGGCGCAGTATCTGGATGCGGCGAAGCCGCTGCCGACGGTGCTGTTCATGCACCACACGCCGGACGACGGCGATTCGGCGCTGCTCGACATGCCGCGGCTGATGGACATCATCCGGGAGCGAAAGATGGTGAAGGCGGTGGTGTTCGGGCACTCGCACCGCTACGCGCATCTGGCGTGGGACGGGATCCAGATGGTGAACCTGCCCGCGCTGGGCTACAACTTCAACGACGACCAGCCGGTGGGATGGGTGGACGCAGTATTCACGGCGCAGGGCGCGACGCTGACGCTGCGCGCGCTGGGAGGCAACACGGAGCGCGACGGCAAGAGCGTCGTGCTGGCGTGGCGCGGCTGAGCCGCCGGCTGCGATAGGATGGCTTCCCGGACCGGGGAGCCGTCATGCACCGCTTCGCCGCATTCTCGACATGGGACTGGCTGGTTCTGGCCGCGTATCTGGCGGGCATCGCCGCGCTGGGGCTGTGGATCGGGCGGCGGGTGGGGCGCACGGACCAGTATTTTCTGGGCGCGCGGCGTTTCAACCGGTGGGTGATGATCGCGCAGAGCTTCGCCTCGGGCACGCACGCCGACATGCCGGTGTCGCTCGCCGGGGCGGTGTACGCGCGCGGCTTCAGCGCCATCTGGTTCCAGTGGAAAAACATGTTCGCCACGCCGTTCTACTGGCTGCTGGCGCCGCTGTACCGGCGGATGCGGCGCACGACGATCGCGGAGTTTTTCGAGGAGCGCTACGGGCACTGGATGGGAGCGGCGTACATGGTATTTGCGCTCGCGTTTCTGACCATCAATCTCGCCAGCATGCTGAAAGGCGCGGCGAAGGTGATCAGCCAGGCGGCGGGCGGCGATGTGCCGGTGAACGCGATTGTGGTGGCGATGACGGCAGCGTTTCTGCTGTACAGCTTCATCGGCGGGCAGGTGGCGACGGCGTGGACGGAGCTGGTGCAGGGATTTCTGATCATCGTGCTCTCGTTCCTGCTGATCCCGCTGGGCTGGGGGCTGGCAGGCGGCATCGCCGGCATCCGGGAGGCGCTGGGCGAGGAGCGGATGACGCTGACGGCGCCGGAGGGGATCGGCGTGTGGTTCATCCTGATGCTGACGGTGAACGGGCTGATCGGGATCACGAGCCAGCCGCACATCATGGGCATGGTGGCGACGGGCAAGGACGAAGCCGCCTGCCGTGAAGGCTTCCTGTACGGGACGTTCGTGAAGCGGTTCTGCACGCTGGGCTGGGCTCTGACCGGGCTGGTGGCGGCGGCGCTGCTGGCCAAGGGGGTGTTCGGGACAACGGCGTTGCGGGACGCCGAGGAGGCGTTCGGCTTTGCTTGCAGGCACCTGCTGTTTCCCGGCGGCAAGGGGCTGCTGGTGGCGTGCCTGCTGGCGGCGAACATGGCGGCGTGCTCGGCGTACATGGTGAGCGCGGGGGCGCTGTTCACGAAGAACCTTTACGGCCGCTATTTCGTGCGCGGGCGGGAGGACCGGCATTACCTGTGGGTGGGGCGGCTGAGCGGGGTGGCGATCACGCTGCTGGGCGTGCTGTACGCGCTGCTGCTGATCGACAAGGTGCTGAACACGTTTCTGCTCACCGAAACGCTGGCGACGTATGTGGGGATCGCCGTGCTGGGCGGGATCTTCTGGCGGAGGGCGAACCGCTGGGGAGCGGCGGCGGGGGTGGCGGCGGCGATGGCGGCGAATTTTGCGATTTACTCGTGGCTGGGGCAGCGGTTCGACCACTGGGACCCGAATGTATTTCTGGCGGCGCTGCTCTGCGGCTCCGCCGTGTTCGTGCTGGTCAGTCTGGCGACGCCGCCGGAGCCGCGCACCGCGCTCGAAGAGTTCTATCAGCGGCTGCGCACGCCGAGCCACATCGATCCGGCTTCGGCGGATCCCGGGCAGGTGGAACGGGAAGCCGCGCGGCGGGGCGAGCAGCTGCTGCTGAACCATCTGCTGCACCCGCTGCGGGGCGCGGCGGGCGAGCCGTTCTGGCGCGCGTACCGGATCGACCTGGCGGGGTTCGCCACCGGGTGGGCGGTGGCGCTGGGCATGGTGGCGCTGGCGTGGCTCATCGTGCGGTGAGCCCGTGGTTCAGCCGTCGAGCGGCAGCCGCCAGCGCTGCTCGCGCGCAGCGGCAGGCATCCGGCGCCGCCGGCCGGAGGGCAGCACGAGCGTGGCCTCCACACCGGCGGGGGAAGTCCAGTCCAGTTCTCCGTTCTCGATGAGCACGCGGATGGGGCCGCGCGGCGAGAACACGGTTCCCGCGACGCGCTTCAGATCGCCTGGTTGCGGGCGCAACTCGTAGGAGGCGAAGCCCGGCGCCGTAGGCTGTACGCCCAGGATCATTTGATACAGCGCTACGGCGGGGACCGGATTCGACTGGCACCACACTTGTCCGGTCTCGCTGGGTCCGGGATTCCAGAACTCGGCATAGGTCCCGTTCTCGAGCACAGACGGCAGGTTCGCCCAGCGCTCGCGCAGTTCGCGCACAACATCCGCGCCGCGCCCCGCGCGCGCCAGCGCCCAGAGGCGCCAGATTTCGTTCAGCGGGTAGTTGAAGCCCAGCCGGATGCGCCCGCCTTCCAGCTCATGCGCATTCGCGTTGGAGGAAGAGGGAATCGAACGCAACAGCTCCATCGTCCGGGCGGACTCATGCTGTGGCATGGCATCGAACAGCAGCGCCATCGACAGCGTGCGCGCATGCGCCCGCAGGTGCCCGTCCCGTGCGGCGGCAGGCAGGTTGTCGAGAAACAACTGCTCGCCCGGCGACCAGTACAGGCGCCGCACGCGCGCCACGATTTCGGACGCCTGCTGGCGTGCGGCGCGCGCCTTCGCGCTCTCGCCGCGCCACTCGAGCAGCCGCGCGAGCCCGTTCCTGAGGAAGCCCGCCCAATACAGGTTGAGCGCGCAATGCTTGTCCTCTTCCCGTTGATATCCGATGTGGTCGATCCACACCGTGTTCCAGCGCCAGCCGAGCACGGGCAGCAGCCCGTCCTGTGCGCGGCTGGCGCGCAGAAATGACGCGAACCGCTCGAGCTTCGGGGCGACCTCGTCGATCAGCGCGCGGTCGGCGTCCCACAGGAAGTGCTCCGCCACGGCGATGCCGAACTGCAGCGCGTGGTCGAGGATGGGGCCCCACACGGTGAGCCCCATGTGCTTCTGGAACAGCCGCTGGCAGCGGTCCCACGCCGGCCAGCAGTCCATGAACCAGCCTTCGGCGTTCTGCCCCTGCGCGAAGGTGCGGATCATCCGCGCCGGCTGCCGCGTCTCGCCGAAGGCGTAACAGGAACCGAGCTTCGCGTGGTCCAGGTCGCCCGCGTATTGCTGGCGCTCGCGCACCATGTTGTCGACCAGCGTCTCCTGGCAGGTGATCCGGTGCGTTGCGAGGCTCGCCCGCACGGCGCGCGCGACGGCTTCGTCGGAACAGTCAAACTCCGGCTCGTGCGGCCAGCGGTAGTTGCGCTCGCGCGCGCCCGCTTCCAGGATCTCCACGCTCTCCCGCGCCCCGCGTACGAGCACCTGCATCCAGCGGAAGCACTCGTACTCGAAGGCTTCGTATTCGGTGACGCCTTCGCGGCACCTGACGCGCAGCCACTGGCCGTAGCGGGGCGGAATGCGCAACAACAATTTCCCCGGAACCTGTTTTTCACAGAAGAGCAGCTCGACCACCGTGCCCGCTGGCGCGCGTACCTTCACAAACGGGTGGCCGAGCAGCTCGCGGCCGAAATCGTAGGTCACGGCTGCCGAGCGCGCGCCCGTGGCCGGAAGACGGTGCGGGAAGAGCGCGTCCGGGGCGCGCAAGGCAGCATCCTCGCGCTCCTCGAAAGCACCGGCGGGGAAGCATTCGAAGTATTCTTCCGGATCCACCTTCCACTCGATCCAGCCCGCCGCGGGGGACGACCGCGGCCTGGCTTCGGATTCGACGACCGGAGGGATGGAGCGCACTTGCAGGACCCAGTCCTCGCGCCATCCCTCGCGGCCGACTTCGCGCAGGCAAGGGCGGCCGGGCGGGGCGGGCTCCACCGCAGCGGGTTTCCATCCGGCGTCATCGAACTCCGCGAGCTGCCAACCGATGGGTTCGCGCCGCGCGTCGAACTCTTCCTGGAGGGCGCGCAGGAACCATCTCTGATACCCGCCCTGCCGCCACGCCCGGGGCCGCAGCGACTTCCAGCTGGCGTCCGTGGCGAGCCCGAGCGCGTCGCATTGAAACAGGAACCCCTTCCCTTCCCCGCTGCCGGCGGGCGCTGGCGGCGCATAGGTCCCGTCGCCCGTGCCGAAGGCGCACACGAGCGCGGCGATGACATTCCTGCCGCGCCGCAGCCAGGGCGCGAGGCCGAGTGGGTCGACGTCCCAATAGCGCGGGTCGCAGGGCGCCGGGCCGCGCTGCACAAACTGCCCGTTCACCCAAAGCTTGTAGCGTGAGACCGCGGAGACCCACGCCAGCGCTTCGCGCGGCGGTTCGGCCAGATCGAAGGAGCGGCGGAACATCACGAACGTGTTCTGGATCGTCCGCCGCTCCGGGTACCAGATCCACCGCGCCTTCCACTCCGGCGCCTGAACCGGAGGGGTTCGAAGGGCGCTCAAGGCGGGAACGGCGGCGGACGCCTGGAAGAGGGTTCTGCGGGTGATGGGCATGGCGGGTGCGAGCCGCGGCGCAGCTCTCCCGCAAGCTACCACAGCCGGGGCGGTTCAGCTCAGGCGCGCGACGCTTTCGAGCAGCTCTTCCGGGCTGACGGTGGCGGTGCCGAGCTTGCCGACGGCGACTCCGCTGGCGTGGTTGGCCAGTTCGGCGGCTTCGCGCGGCGAGGCGCCGGAGGCGAGGGCGAGAGTGAAGACGGCGATGGCGGTGTCGCCGGCGCCGGAGACGTCGAAGACCTCGCGGGCGCGAGTGGGCGTGTGATAAGGCTCGCTGCCGCGCTCGACGAGCAGCATGCCGTGCTCGCCCATCGTGATGAGAACCATCTGCGTGTCCCAGCGTTCGAGCAGCCGCTCCGCGGTCTCTTCCGGCGGCGCGTCAGGCGCGGCGCCGGCGGCGGCGCGCGCCTCGCGCAGGTTGGGCTTCACGGCGGTGACGCCGTGCCAGGGGAGCGGGTTCAGGGGGCTGGGATCGACGGTGACGATACGGCCTGCGGCGAGGCGGATGATGCCCGTGGCGACGGCTTCCGTGAGGAAGCCTTTTGCGTAATCGGAGAAGATCACGGCGCTCCAGCCATCGCTGTGCGCGGCGAGGCGGGCGAGCAGCTGCGGCAGGAGATCCTCCGGCATGCGGCGGCGCTGTTCGCGGTCGATGCGCACCACCTGCTGATGGCGGGCGATGACGCGGGTCTTGACGATGGTGGGCGATGCGGGCGAGACAAGCAGGGCGGAGTGGTCGATTAAGGACTCTTCGAGAAGCGCGGCGAGTTTCTCACCGGCCGGGTCGGCGCCGCGCACGCCGGCGATGCTCGAGCGCGCGCCCATGCCGCGCAGGTTCCGCGCCACGTTGGCGGCGCCGCCGGCGAAGAAGGTTTCGCCGGTGACTTCGACCACGGGCACGGGCGCCTCCGGGGAGATGCGGCTCACGTCGCCCCAGACGAACTCGTCCAGCATGACGTCGCCCGCCACCAGGATGTGCTGGCGGGGGAACCGCGCGACGATCTCTTCAGCCCGCTTCAAGTGCATGGATCAGCCTACAGGAGTGTAGCAAACAGGCTGAAGCGGGTTCACAGTTCAGGCCAGGCGTGCTTTGGATAGCGCCGCATGAGCTCCCGGCGCACCTGCGGGTAGAGCCGTTCCCAGAAGCCCCTGAGATCCTGCGTGACCTGTACCGGGCGGTGATTGGGCGCGAGCAGGTGCACAACCAGCGGCGTCCCCGCAGGGCCGATGCGCGGCGTCTCCGTCATGCCGAAGAAGTCCTGCAATCGCGACGCGACATATGGCTGCGCGCCGCCGGGGTAGTGGATGCGCGCGCGGCGCCCGGAGGGCAGCAGGAGCCACTCCGGGGCGAAGCGCTCCAGCCGCGCCCAGCCGCTGCCCAGTTCTGCACGCAGGGCATCCTGGAAGCCGCCCTGCGAGGCGGCGCGGCGCAGTTCATCAAACGATCTCAGACCGGCGCACAGGCGCGTGAGGACCTGCTCCAGCGGCGGCGGCTCCAGCCCGGCGAAGCGGATGCGGTTGCGCAGCCGCTGCCATTCTTCGGGGCCGACGAACCGTTCGATGCCGGCCTCGGCAGCTTTGTGCGCGAGCAACACGGCGGCTTCTTCGGGATCCGGCTGGTGACGGCGGGACTCTTCCACGACGAGCTGGTCGTAAAAGAGGCGCCAGACCTCCTCCACACGTTCGGCGTCGCGGTTCCATTCGATCTGAGTTTCTTCGCGGAAGCGGTCCGGAAGCACGTCGAGGAGCAGTTCGGGCCCGACCGCCACGGCGCTGCGCACCAGGGGCAGGCCGCGCTCCGGGCGTTCCTCGGTTTCGAGCGCGACGAGGAACTCCGCGGTTTCGAGTCCGGCGTCTTTGGCGAGCACGGCGGAGGAGCCGTTGGAGAGCAAGAGTTCGTTGCCGCGGCGGCGGCGCGCGACGCGGTCAGGAAACGCGCGCAGCACGCATTCCTCGAGAGGCGCTTCCGCCCGGGGGCGCGCGAGCGCGCGCAGTTGCCGCTCGATTTGCGCCACCTGCGCGGGGTGCGCGGCGGAGAGCGAGGCGGCGAGGCGGCAGGCCGGGGCGCCGCCGCGTTCGACCAGGGCCGCCAGCCGCGGATGCAGCGGCAGTTGCGCGAGCCGGCGGCCGAAGTCCGTGAGGCGCCCCCGCGCATCGAGCGCGGCGAGGCGGGCGAGCAGCTCTTCGGCGGCGCTCAGGGCGTCTTCCGGCGGCGGGGTGAGCCATTCCAGCTCGCGCGGATCGGCAACGCCCGCCGCGTGCAGGTGCAGGCAGAGCTGCGCGAGTTCGCGCCGCAGGATCTCCGGCGCTTCGTGTTCGGGCCGCCGGAGGAAGTCCTCCTGCGGGTAGAGGCGCACGGCGAGGCCCGGGGCGATGCGGGCGGCGCGTCCGGCGCGCTGCACGGCCGAGGCGCGGCTGATGCGGCGCAGCTCGAGCCGCGGCAGCCCGCTCCAGGGGGAATCCGACGGGATGCGCGCGAGTCCTGAATCGACCACCACGCGCACGCCGGGTATGGTGACGCTGGACTCGGCGATGTTGGTGGAGAGCACGACGCGGCGGCGTGATCCGGGCGTGACGGCGCGCTCCTGCTCTTCGGGCGGCAGGTCGCCGTGCAGGGCGAGGATGTCGGCACTGTGGGCGATGCGGCGGCCCTGGAGGAGCTCGCCGCAACGGCGGATCTCGGCGGCGCCGGGCAGGAAAACAAGAACGTCGCCTTCTGTTCCGGCGAAGGAATTTTCAACGGTCTCCCGCACGAGCTCTTCGAGCGGCTGCGCGGAGTGCGGCGTGTAGCGGAGGTCGAGCGGGTAAAGGCGGCCCTCGCTGCGCAGAACGGGGCAGCCGCCGAGGAACTGCGCGACGGCGGGGCCTTCGAGGGTGGCCGACATCACCACCAGCCGCAGGTCCGGCCGGGCGGTTTTCTGGAGCCGCCGCAGCAGCGCGAGGGCAAGATCACCTTCGAGGTGGCGCTCGTGGAACTCGTCGAGGACGACGGCGCTGACGCCCTCGAGGCGAGGGTCGCCGAGCAGCCGCCGCGCCAGCAGCCCTTCGGTGAGATAGAGGAGCCGGGTGGCAGGGCCGGCCATTTTCCGGAAACGGACCTGCCAGCCGATGGTTTCGCCGGCGCGCTCTCCGCGCTCGGCGGCGGCGCGCTGCGCGGCGAGGCGGGCGGCGAGGCGCCGGGGCTCGAGCACGAGCACCTGTCCGGGCAACAGGTCCAGGAGCGCAGGCGGCACGCGGGTGGTCTTGCCGGCGCCGGGCGGGGCTTCGAGCACGAGGCACGAGCCGGCGCGGAGCGCGGCGAGGACATCGCCGAGGATCGCGTCAACGGGCAGCCGCTCCACATATACACTGTAGCTATGCCAGTCACAGTCCAACCGCCCGCCCGGCTTCTGTTTGGCCCCGGCCCGTCGCCGGTCCACCCGCGCATTTACGAGGCGATGAGCCGCCCGATTGTCGGCCATCTGGATCCCTATTTCTTCCAGATTAACGAGGAAATCCGGGCGGGATTGAATGCCTGTTTCGGGACGAAGAATGAATTTACGATGGTGATTTCCGGCACAGGCAGCGCCGGGATGGAGTGTGCGGTGGCGAATTTCGTCGAGCCCGGCTCCACGGTGGGGGTGTTTGCCAACGGATACTTCAGCGACCGGATCACGGAGATGGCGCGGCGGCAAGGGGCGCGCGTCGAGCGGCTGGAGAAGCCGTGGGGGCAGATCTATACGGACGCGGAGGCGCGCGAGTTCCTGAACGCCGTGCGCCCGCAGGTGGCGGCGTTCGTGCACGCGGAGACGAGCACGGGGGCGCACCAGCCGCCGGATGGAATCTGCCGGGCGGCGCACGAGGCGGGCGCGCTGGTGATCGCCGACTGCGTCACCAGCCTGGGCGGCATGCCCGTGCGCGTGGACGAGGCGGGAATCGACATCGCCTACAGCGGGACGCAGAAGGCGCTGGGCTGCCCGCCGGGGCTGGCGCCGATCACCTGCTCGCCGCGCGCGGTGGAATTCCTGCGGCAGAGAAAAACCACTCCGGCGACGTGGTATCTGGACCTGAAATTGTTGCTGGAATATTACGAAAGCGCGCACCGTTATCACCACACGGCGCCCATCTCGATGTTCTACGCCTTGCGCGAGGCGCTGGCGCTGATCGGGGAGGAAGGGATCGAGAACCGCTGGGCGCGGCACCGGCGGAACCACGAGCTTTTTGTGGCCGGGCTCGCCGGGATGGGCGTGCGGATGCACGTTCGGGAGGGCGAGCGGCTGTGGACGCTGAACACGCCTTGCGTGCCGGAGGGCGTGGATGACGCGGCGGTGCGGCGGCGGCTGATGGAGTCCCGCGGCATCGAGATCGCCGGAGGCTTTGGCCCGCTGGCCGGCAAGGTGTTCCGGATCGGCACCATGGGCTACGGATCGACGGAAGAGAACGTCTCGCTGCTCCTGGATGCGCTGCGGGAAGCGCTGGGGCGGTGAGCGGGAGACGCGGCGCAGCCATAGGCGGCGCCTGTGGCACGATGGCGGGGTGATGCGCAGCGGGCTCGGATCGGGGCGGCTGTGGGCGGCGGCGGCGCTGCCGGTGCTGCTGGCGGCGTTCCACTGGGAGCTGCTTCTGGGGCCGCGCGCAGTGTGGTTCGGCTCCGATGACAACGCCTTCCAGGTGCTGCCATGGCTGGAGGTGCAGGCGCGGGCGTGGCGCGCGGGGCGGGCGCCGCTGTGGGACCCGTATCAGTGGATCGGGCAGCCGCTGCTCGGGCAAGCGCAGCCGGCGGCTGCCTCGCCGCTGAACTGGCTGCTGGTGACGAAGCCCGCTGGCGCGGAAGGATGGTTGTGGCTGAACGCCTACTTTCTGCTGATCCGCTGGATTGGCGCGGCGGGGATGTACCGTCTGGCGAGGGGACTCGGCTGCGGGCGCGCGGCGTCGCTCGCCGCCGGCTTCGCCTATGCCACGGCCGGGTGGTTCGCCTTCAGCCTGCGCCCGCAGATGGCGATGGGGGCGATGTGGGCGCCGTGGGTGTTGCGGCACCTGACGCGGGCGCTGGAGGCGGAGGCGGGCGGGGGCTGGCGTTTCCCTTTGGAGCGGGCCCGCGGTCTGCCGGGCGGGATGGCGCGGCATGCGGTGATCGGCGGATTCTTTCTCGGGCTGTGCTGGCTGGGCGGGCACCATCAGGCGCCGCTGTATCTGACGCTGGCTTGTGCATTGTTCTGGCTGGGTTTTTCGATCCGCGAGCCGCGCCGCATTGCGGGAGCGGTCCTGTTCTTCGCCACCGCTGCTGCAACGGGCGCTCCGCAGATTCTGCCGGCGATGGAATACGGGCGGCGCGCGGTGCGCTGGGTGGGGCTGGAAGCGCCCATCGGCTGGCAGGAGAAGATCCCACTGGAGATTCACGCCCGCTACAGTCTTGCGCCCGCAGAGCTTCCGGCGCTGGCCTGGCCCGGCCATGAAGGAAAACTGGAAGTTTTTCACGGCAGCCTGCTGCTTGCGTTTGCCCTGGCGTCTGCCTGGAGTGCGCGGAAGAGAGCGGCGTGGCTTCTGGCGGCAATGGGAGTGGCGGGAATCTGGGTGGCACTGGGTCCGGCGTGGGGACTGCACCGGTGGCTGTATCTGGCAGTCCCTCATTTCGACAAGGCGCGGATGCCGGTGGCGGCCCTGGGGCTCGTGAGCCTGGCCGTGCCGGCGCTGGCGGCGGCGGGGATCGAACGGCTTTCGAGAAACGCCGGGCGCGAATGGTGGCGCGGAGTGATGGCGGCGGCGCTGTTGGCTTTTGCGATTGGAACAGCGTGCGCGGCCTGGCGGGGCGGCGCGGGCGGCGATCTTCGGTGGCGCAGCGCGGCGGGCGCGGCGGCTGCGGCGGTGCTGGTCTGGATGTCGAGAACCCGGCAGGTACCGGGCTGGATGTTCGGCGCCGTGTGCGTGGCGGCGGTGGCGGCGGAGGCGCGCCCGCTGTACGAGCCGGTGCTGGAGAGGTTCGTCGAGGGGCGGGCGCCGCGGAACGTGCGCCTTTTGGAGGCGCACGACGACGTGGCGGAATTCCTTCGTCGGCAGGGCAGCCTGTGGCGGGCGGAGATCGACGACTCCGACATCCCGTACAACTTCGGCGGCTGGCACGGCGTGCTGCAAGTCCACGGTTATCTTGCGAGTGCAACGGAAAACATCTACCGCCACGAGATGCACACGCCACAGGCGAAGCGGCTGTTCGCGGTGCGCTATCGCGTGGCGCGGGCGCCGTCTGAGACGCATGCAAAGCTGGTCTTTGCGGGCACCACGGGCGTGAACGTCTATGAATGGGACGGCGCGTTGCCGCGCGTCTTCACGGTGCACGCGGCGTCCGGGCTGGCGGACCGGCGGCACGCTGCGGGTGCGCTGGCGGCGCTGGGGGAGCGCGCGGGCGATGAAACATTTCTGCCCGGTCCTGTTCCGCAGCTGGAACAGTGCGCCGGGCGCGACGAGGCACGGATCGTGGAGTCGACGGAAAACCGGGTGGTGGTGGAGGCGCGGCTTGCCTGCCGCGGGATGGTGATTCTTTCCGACACGTGGTTCCCCGGGTGGCGGGCGCGGGTGGACGGGCGGGGAGAGCGGATCCACGAGGCGTATGCGGCGGTGCGGGGTGTGGTGGCGGAGGCGGGCGCGCACCGGATCGAGTTCCGCTATGTGCCGGGCAACGCGCTGGCCGGGGCGGGGCTGTTTGTGCTGGCCGCATGCGCGGCGGCTGCCTGTGCGCGGCGCCGCGGGCTACACTGGTGAGCACGATGGGTTCCGCGGCCCCTTCCCTGCCCGAGGTGCACTCGTCGGTGGAGACGTCACACCCGCGCCTGTGGAAGCGGATGTTCTCCTTTGCCGGGCCTGCCTATCTGGTGAGCGTCGGCTACATGGATCCGGGCAACTGGGCCACCGACATCGAGGCGGGATCCCGGTTTGGCTACCGGCTGCTGTGGGTGCTGGTGGTCTCCAACCTGCTGGCGATCCTGCTGCAAACGCTGAGCGCGCGGCTGGGCATTGTCGCCGGGCGCGACTTGGCGCAGGCGTGCCGCGAGGCCTATCCGCGACCGGTGAGCTACGCGCTGTGGGTGCTGGCGGAGATCGCCATCGCCGCCTGCGATCTGGCGGAGCTGCTGGGCGCGGCCATCGGGCTGCACCTGTTGTTCGGGCTGCCGCTGCTCGCCGGGGTGGCGATCACGGCTGCTGACACTCTGCTGATTCTGTGGTTCGGGCGGTTCGGCATCCGGCTGATCGAGTCGATCATTCTCGGCTTCATCACGGTGATTGCGGGCTGCTTTGTGCTCGAAATCGTGCTGGCGCGCCCGGTGTGGGGCGAGGTGGCGCGCGGGCTGGTGCCGCAGCTGGACTCGGCCAGCCTGTATGTGGCGGTGGCGATGCTGGGCGCGACGGTGATGCCGCACAACCTGTATCTGCATTCGTCGCTGGTGCAGACGAGGTCGTTCGGGGCGGACGTGGAATCGAGGCGGGCGGCGTGCCGGTTCAATCTGGTGGACTCGGTGATTGCGCTGAACGGCGCGTTGCTGGTGAACGCGGCAATCCTGGTGCTGGCAGCGTCGACGTTTTTCCAGCGGGGCATGGAAGTGACCGAACTCGGGCAGGCGCACGCGATGCTGACGCCTCTGTTGGGGACGACGTTCGCCGGAGCGGCGTTTGCGCTGGCGCTTCTGTTTGCGGGGCAGTCGTCGACCATCACGGGCACGATGGCGGGCCAGATCGTAATGGAAGGGTTTTTGAATTTCCGCATGCGCCCGTGGCTGAGGCGGCTGGTGACGCGGGGGGTGGCTGTCTTGCCGGCGGCGTTGACCATTCAGTATGCGGGTGACCAGGGCGCCTACCGGCTTCTGATCCTGAGCCAGGTGATTCTGAGCCTGCAGCTGCCGTTCGCGATCGTCCCGCTGGTACGCTTCACGGGAGACCGGCGGAGGATGGGCCCGCTGGTGAATCCCGGGTGGCTGAAGGCGCTGGGATACGGCGCGGCAGTTCTGATCGTGGCATTGAACCTCTGGCTGGCCTGGACGGAGCTGGCCGGGCTGCCATGGTGGGCGTCGGCGGCGGTGACGGCGCCGCTGCTGGGGTTGCTGGGATACGTGGCGGTGGTGCGGCCGAGGGACGGTGCGGCGGCGGTGATGCCGGAGGCGGGCGGGCTGGTCTTCGCCGAGCCGGTTTACAAGCGCATCCTGGTGCCGGTGGACCATTCGGCGCTGGACCGGGTGGCACTGGCGCATGCGGTGGCGCTCGGCAAGCCGCACGGGGCGGTGATCCACCTGCTGCACGTCGAGGAGGGCGTCGCCAGCCAGGTGTACGGGGAGGCGGCGCGGACGTCGGAGATCGAGATGGGGAGGCGGTATTTCGAGGAGCTGGCGGAAGCCGTGCGTCGCGCAGGCCTTGAGGCAAAGCTGGAGATTCTGCACGGCAAGGAAGTGAAAACATTGATTATCCGGCAGGCGCATGCGTTGCGGCCGGATCTGATCGTGATGGGCGCGCACGGGCACCGCGGGCTCATGGATCTGGTCTTCGGGGCGACCATCAACGAAGTGCGGCACGGGGTGGAAGTGCCGGTGCTCGTGGTGCGAATGCCGTTTTGAAACGGGGGCGGCGTCCGGAAATGGGACAGATGGGGCGGCGGATGTGTCAGAGCGACGCAGGCAGGGCCGCTCAAGTCCCGCCAAGTTATTGATCCAGAAAGGCCATCTGTTTGGAGCCGGGCGTGCTTGGCTGGAGGGCGGGACACTGTCATGCGTCCGCTTCTCTCCATCTTGTTGCTGGCAGCGGCGTTCGCCGGGGCGACCACGCTCGAGAAGCTGACCGTGGAGCAGATGGCGCAGAAGGCGACGGCGGTGGTGAGGGCGCGCGCGACGGCATCCACGGCGGTGCAGCGCGGGTCGATGATTTACACCGTTTACCAGTTGCAGGTGTCCGAGACGCTGAAGGGCGCCCTGCCGCAGGGGGCGGCGGAGGTTTACGTGCCCGGCGGCACGTACGGGCGCTACCGGCAGAGCATCGCCGGCTCGCCGGTTCTCGCGCCGGGCGTGGAGTATGTGTTGTTCCTGTGGGCGAGCCCGCGCGGGCTGGTGCAGGTGATCGGGCTGAGCCAGGGTGTTTTCGAGATCAAGGCGGGCGGCGGGCAGACGCTGTTGGTGCGGGGCAAGCTGGAGGCGGAGTTCGTGGACCGGACCGGGCGCGCGGTGGAGGACAACGGGATCCGGCTTTCGCTGGAGAGCCTGCGGGAGATTGTTGCGCGCGTGGTGGCGCAAGGGGAGAGGCAATGAGACTGCGGCTGGCAGGGGTGAGTCTGCTGTTGAGCGCAAGTCCTTTGTTCGCCTACTATCACTTCGTCCGGTACGCGGGCTCCGCGCCGCCCTACACTCCCATTTATGACCGGTTCGACCTGGGGGCATTGCCGGGCAAGACGGTTCCATATTTCATTTCCCTGCAGGGTCCGCTGCGGTTGGCCGAGGGGGATTCCGAAGCCGCGTTGTTGAGCCAGATCCGTGCGGCAGCCGGGGCGTGGAACACCGTTCCGACGTCGGAGCTGCGGCTGGCGTTCGGCGGCTTCCGGGACGACGGGAACGGCATGGGGGGCCCATACATACAGGTGGAGTTCACTGACGAGCTGCCGCCGGGTGTGATTGCACAGGGGGGGCCTGTGACCCGGCTCGATCCGGTCGATGGCCCGGACGGCGCGTTTACTCCGATCGCGCACTCTGTTCTCCGGCTGCCCAAGGATCTCGCTTCGCGGAACAGTTGGAGCGAGCGCCTGTTCCTGACGCTCGTTCATGAGTTCGGCCACACTTTGGGCCTGCAGCACACCTGGACCTCGAGCGTGATGTCCACGGAGATCACCAGAGCAACGACGAAGGCGCGGCCGCTGGGGCAGGACGACATCGCGGGCGTGTCGATCTTGTATCCGACTGCGGAGTTCAGAAAGTCGACAGCCACGGTCACCGGCCGGGTGACGATGAACGGGCAGGGGGTTGCGCTGGCCTCGGTAGTGGCGCTCGCGCCCGGACGGGATGCGGTGAGCACGCTGACGGCGCCGGACGGGAGTTACAGCCTGGCCGGGCTCCCGCCGGGTGTCTATCACATTTACGCGCATCCGCTTCCACCGGCGATTGCGGGAGAGCCGCAGCCGGTGAATCTGGAGTTGCCGATGGGGCCGGAGGGGGCGATTTTTCCGGGACCTGCTTTTGACCTGGCATTTTACGGCGGAGCTGCGCCAGGCACTCCGTTGACGCTGGAGGCGGGGGCGGCAGCCGAAGGGGTGGACTTGCAGGTTTCGCCGCGCACCTCGGTGACGCTGCACTCGGTGCAGACGTATTCGTTTTACGGGCAGAACGTGCTCAAGCCTGCCACCGTGCATCTGACGAGCGGCGCCGGCAGCACCGTGTTCACGGGCTACGGCGCGACGGCAATCACTCCGGGCTTTTCCGTCAGCGTTTTCGCCGCCCCGGAGACGATCCTCGAGGGGAGCTTGCGCCCCTATCCATATGCATCCGGTTATCTGATGGCGGACCTCTCGGTCTCGCCGTTCTCCGGCGAGGGTCCGCGCCACCTGCTGTTCCGGACGCCCGGCGAATCCTACCTGCTCCCATCCGGCGTGGCCGTGAAGCGGGCGTTGCCGCCGTCCCTGGAGTCGATTGCGGCAGCAGAAGGCGGCAGGCTGGTTGTGGAGGGCAGCAACCTCTCGGCGGACACAGCCATATGGGTGGACGGCGTGCCGGCGCAGACCCGGTACGAGGATGGAAAGTTGCTTCTGACTCCTCCGCCCGCGCCGCAAGGCCACCGCGGTGTTCTGGCGGCCTTGAACCAGGACGGGCAGAGTTCGCTGTTCGTGCATGGCGACGCTTCGCCCCTGTTTTCCTACGAAGGGACCGTGGAGCCCGTAGTGAATATCGAGGCGGCACAGATCCCGGCAGGCGCGGAGATGGTGATCCCCGTCACTGGCACGGGCGTGAACTTCCGGGAGTGGACTCCTGCGATCGGGACAGGCACGAGTGATGTGGCGGTGCGCAAGGTTTGGGCCACGGGGGAAGGCACTGCGCTTGCCTGGCTGGCCGCGCGGCAGGGCGCCGCACCGTCGGCAACGCCTTTCACCGCTACAGTGGGGCTGCTGACTGCGAAGCTTTCATCCGCGTTGACCGTGCTTCCCTCCAACGGGGCGCCGTTCTTGCGGATGTCGGCCATGGAAGGCCAGTATCTTTATCCCGGAGCCGCCGCGGTGCTGCCCGTGGCATCAATGCCAGGCGGCGCCAGTGCGGGCAGCGTGGCCGCGGTCATCGGCGGCGCCCCTGCCACGGTGTTGCAGGTTTCCGAAGGGAGCGTGACCGTGCAGGTTCCGCCGCAACTGGCGCCGGGCGTTCATCTGTTGAGCATGACTCTGGCAGGCGTGGAGGCGTTGCCGGCGGCAGTGGAGATTGGCCCTGTGCCGCCGCTCGTACTCTACGCCCGCCACCCTGACGGAGCGCCTGTGACCGCGGCAAGCCCCGTGCGCGCGGACGGCACCCTGGTTCTTGCAGTGGGCGGGCTTGGTGGAACGGGCACTGTGGCTGTCGACCGCCTGCGCGTGGTTTCCGGAAGCGTGGAACACACTGTTGTCTCCGTCACCGAGAACTCCCAGATCCCGGGCACACATCTTGTTGAGGTTCGCCTCGCGGAGGCCGAGGCAACCGACGGCGCCCTGGGCCTGACAGTGGTGGCGAACGGCATCCGATCTTTGGCGCCTTTCCTGATCCCGTACCAGCCATAGCCGGCCGACCGGGCGATCCGCCAACCGCATGGCGGCCGGTGTATGCTCATCTTCGAGGTGGGTGCGCGGGAGGGGCCTGTTCGCCGGCTTGGGAGTGCTGGCCGCCGCGTCGCTGACGCTGTTCGCGGCCGATGGCCCCGCCGCGACCCCGGCGAAGGGCCGAATCGTGATCGATTACCCGGCAGAGGGCACGATCTTCCCGCCGGATTTCGCGCCGCCCACCTTCCTTTGGCGCGAGCAGCCCGAGACCGCCGACACCTGGCAGGTGCGGATCGAGTTCGACGGAGGCGCTCCACCGCTGACGGTCGCCGCCAAAGGCGAGCCTATGCAGCCCGGACCCATCGACCCGGCGGCTGCCGGCCCTACCAACCGGTTGCCTGAACTCACGCCCGAGCAGCGCGCCACGCGCGCATGGCGGCCCGAGGCCGTCACATGGCGACGCATCCAGCACGGTTCGCTCGAGCGGTGGGCCATTCTCACGTTCACGGGTCTGCGCCGAGGGCAGCCGGTGAGCGCCGGCACAATGTGCATCCGAACATCGAAAGATCCTGTCGGCGCACCCGTCTTTTTCCGCGACGTGCCGTTGATGCCGTCCGAGACCGAGAAGGGCGTGATCAAGCCGCTGGCGCCGAAGCTGCTGCCGCTGGTTCGCTGGCGGCTGCGCTACCTCGACGAACCTGCCAGCCGGACCGTGCTGGAGCGGCTTCACACATGTGCCAACTGCCACTCGTTTTCCGCCGACGGGCGCACGCTGGGGATGGACCTGGACGGACCGCACAATGACAAGGGGCTCTACACGATCGTCCGCGTGGATCCGCGAACCGTCATCCGCCAGGAGAACGTGATCTCCTGGAAACGGTTCCGCGGCCAGATGGAACGCGACAAGCGGATCGGCTTCATGAGCCAGGTGTCGCCGGACGGGCGGTTTGTCGTCACCGCCACTCAGGTGCAATACTACGTCGCCAATTTCCCGGACTACCGGTTCCTCCAGGTCTTCTACCCGACGCGCGGCATACTCGCATTTTGTGACCGCGCGGAGGGAGTCATCCGTCCGCTGCCCGGCGCCGACGACCCTGCTTTCGTGCACGCCGACGCCGTCTGGAGCCGGACGGGAGCTACCTGGTGTTCGTCCGCGCCCCCGCCACCGACGCATATCCCAAGGGACGCAGGCTGGCGGAGTACCCGAACGACCCGGATGAGGTTCAGATCCGTTACGACCTGTGGCGGATCCCCTTTAACGGCGGGAAAGGCGGGCGCGCCGAACCGGTGCGCGGCGCCTCGCGCAACGGGATGAGCAACAGTTTTCCGAAGATCTCGCCCGGCGGCAAGTGGATCGTATTCGTGAAATGCCGCAACGGGCAATTGATGCGACCGGACGGGGAGCTGTGGATCGTGCCGGCATCCGGAGGCGAGGCGCGCCGCATGCGCTGCAACACGCGCCTGATGAACTCCTGGCACAGCTTCTCACCCAACGGGCAGTGGATGGTGTTTTCGTCGAAGAGCCGCTCACCCTACACGCAGATGTTTCTCACGCACATCGACGAGCAGGGCAACGACAGTCCCGCCGTGCTGATCGAGAACGCGACCGAGTCCAACCGGGCTGTCAACATTCCCGAGTTCGTGAACATCCCCAAAGGCGGGCTGGAGAGGATCGACGCGCCGGCGGCGGAGTTCTACCGCCTGTACGACCTCGCCTACGAACTCGGCGAGAAGGGCGACGCGGACGGATCGATCCGCGTCTGGCGTGAGGCGCTCCGCCTGGAGCCGGATGACGCCAGGGCGCACAACAACCTTGGCGGGCTGCTGCTGCGCGCGGGACGGCTCGACGAGGCGGAGGCGCACTTGCGCGCCGCCCTGCGCGCGGACGAATCCGCGTCCAACGCCCGCAGCAATCTGGGCCTGCTCCTGATGCACCGGCAGCGGTGGAGCGAGGCGCGGCTCGAGCTGCAACAGGCGCTGGAAATGAATCCGGATTCCGCCGAAACGCGGGTCAATCTTGCAGGCGTGCTGCTGGCGCAGGGGCGGCACGCGGAAGCGGCTGCGCAACTGCGGAAGGCGCTGGAGCTCGAGCCGTGGCGGACGGAGGCGATGACGAACCTGGCCTGGACCTCGCCTCGTGCCCCGATGAAAAAGTGCGCCGCGCGCAGGAGGCCGTGGCTCTGGCGGAGCGCGCGGCGGCGCTCACCGGGCGCCACGACGCGGCGGAAGAGGCGTGGCTGCGGGCGCGCGAGGCTCGCCTGGACTGGGCGGACGAAATCCGCCAGCGGCTGGAGATGTACCGCAGAGGGCAGCCGTACCGCGCGCCGCGCTAGGCAGCGCGCCGCTCAGGCGCTGAAAGCCCGGTCGATGCGCCGCACGGTATCGTCCACCTCGGCTTCGCTCAGCATGCCGATGGTGACGGCATCCACCAACCCGTTGCCGAAGACGAACCGCAGCGACTTGTCGCGCTCCTCCGGGGTTTTGATGCGGCCCGCGCCGAAAATCTTCATCCCGATGATTCCCTTCCCCGCCGCCTTGGCCTGCTTCAGGTATGGAACCACTTCCTCGACCGGCGCATCCATGTACGCCGCCTTGCCCACGTGGTTGATCCTGGCCAGGATCACGTCCACCCAGGGCGAGGAGCAGGCGATCTTCAGCGCGCCGAAATCGTGGCAGCTGACGCCCACGGCTTTGACGACTCCCTTGGTCTTCAGCTCGTTCAGCTCGTCCATGCCGCGGGCGAAGTCCTGCGTCCAGCGGGCGTCCATCATGCAGTGGAGCAGCACGATGTCGAGAAAATCGCTGTTCAATTCCTTGCGAAAACGGTCGATTTCCGCCCTGGCGCCGCCGGAATAAGCATTCCAATACTCGGTTCGTGGCCAGATCTTTGTCAGCAGGGCGTATTTTTCACGCGGCACGCCGTCCAGCGCGCGGCGCAGATAGGGGTGCGAGCCGTAGAGATCGGCGGCGTCCATGAAGGTCACGCCGAGGTCGAGGTCATGCCGCACCAGCGAAGTGAACGCCTTCGTGCCGATCCGGGTGTGCTCGCTCGAGCGCCCGCTGCCATTGAAACCGGTGCCTTGCGCAAGCCGTGTCACGCGGACTCCCGTCTTGCCGAGCGTCACCAGTTCGGCCGCCCTGGAAGGCGCGGAGGCGCCGGCGGCAGTGGCCGGCGCGGCTGCTGCGGCGCCGCCCAGAAAGGCGGCAAAATGCCTGCGGCTGACACGGCCGGGGACAACATTTTTCTCATTGCGAGAATCGTTCATCGGTTCGGCTCCCTCTGCCTGGATTGAACTGCCCGCGCGGCCTGCACGGCGCGCGTGGCTCCATCTTATCAGGGTCTGAGCCGTGCCCGGCGGGCGCGCCCGGAAGGCGGCCTACTCGGGGTTGATGTAGAACTCATACCAGAGCGTGGCGCCGGACTCGCCGATCCGGAAGCGAGCCTTGCCCTCGAACTCTTCCACGGGCACGTCGGCCATCCGGTTTCCGCTCTCGTCCAGCGCCCAGACCACAACGCGCCAGGGAGCGACGGGCAGCGTGATGGTGGCGGGGATCACTTCAATCAGCGCCGGCGCGCGCCCCCAGTTCCGTCCGACGGAGTTGCGCAGCTCGTCCTTCCAGCGCTGATCCGTGTTCTCATGGTCGCCGGTGGCAACGATCACGCCCCACGCCTCCCCGCTGCCAACAAGCGATTCGCCTTCACGCGCCGTGATGGCGATGGTCGACCAGCCCTGCCGCGTGACGCCCGGCTCGATGATGACGCCGTCGAGGTCGAAGGCGCGGCCGTCAGAGAAGCCCACGACGGCTTTTGTGGCCGGCGTGTTCACGGTCAGCACGCCGCGTCCGGCCTGTTCGAGGCTCCAGACGAGTTGCCCGGTGTCGGAGACGTAAATCGGCCCGGGGGGCGCTTCCGGCATCGCGTCTTCGCCTTCGGCTTCCTCTCCCACCGAGAGCGACACGCGCGAAACCAGGCCGAGCGTGGCGGGCACGCCGAGGCTCGAGCCGTCGGCGATGCGCCAGGGTCCGCCACGGGACGTCACGGTCTCGACTTCGGTCTCGGGATCGAACCGGACGACATGCTCCCGGGCCGCCGGCGCCACATCGCCGCGCCGGAACAGCGAGGCCGCGATGAGAGAATTTGCCAGCTTGCCCGGATTGCCGGCGGTGTCGAAAAATCCGGTGACATATTCGTCTGTGCCGGTGGGATACTCGAAAAACCAGATGCCGTCCCAGTCCTGCAATGCCCCGTAGGCGGCCACGAAAATCGGCATTTCCGTGGAATACGTATTGGGCGAAGGGTGCTGGTATTCGGTCACATTGTGGGGCTTTCCTTTCACCCGCTGCCGCGTGATGCCCGCGATGGTGGAGCCGGCGGGGCTGTTGACCATCGAGACGTTTTGCACAGTCCAGTTGTCCGGGCTCCAGTCCTGGCCGGAAGGGAACTGCGGGTGCTGCCAGTAGGCGTGCGAGTCAATGGCGTCCATGTCGCGCTGCGCATTGGGAGGGCTGTTCGAGATGATGGTGGCAAAGACGATTCCCGGGTAGCCAAGGTCCTCCTTGACGTAGCGCTTCATCTCGTCCCAGTAGCGTTTCTCCAGATCAAGGGCGAACCGCACCCAGTCGCGGCGCTGGCCGAGCGTCGCGCCGGCGCCGCCGCGTTTCAAGTTGGGCACGTTGCCGGCTTCGAGGCTGGCCCCTTCCGGCAGCACGCCGATTTGTCCTCCTTCGCGGAACTCCACCTGGGCGATCCAGACCCTCGCCGCGCGGTCCCCGAAGCCGTTGAAATTGATCCGTGCATTCGCTTCGTCCACAGTGTTCTGGAAGGTGACCGAATACTGGCGCCATTCGGCGCCGAGGGTCGCCGAGATGGAAGGCGCAAGAGCCGCCCAATCCGTGTGCGCACGCTGCAGGCCGGCGTTGAGGGGCGTGGGCGAAGCGGCGCGAGCCCAGAACCGGAGGGTGTATGTCTTTCCGGCCTCCACTTGCAATTGCGACTGGTTGAACTGGACGTGCCAGTTCGCCGCGCCCGGCGCGGCGACATCGATGAGAATCGCCGGGCCGCCCTGAAAGTCTGTTGTGACCGAGACGGCAGCCCGCGCGCCCTGATGGCATTCAATGTTCCATTGCAGGCCGCTGCTCCAGCAGCCGCCGGACCAGCCCGCCGGCGCGGCGGAGAAATCCCCGTTGCGGAGCAGGTTGGGGCCCAGCTCCTGGTCGACCACGCCCCAGCCCTGTTTCAGCGCCTCGGTGGAGTCATAGCGCGAACGGAGCCACTGGTTCCAGCGCGCCTGCAAGTCGAGGCGGTAGCGCTCGGGCATCGTGTCGGTGACGCCTTCGAACCATTTCTGGAGCAGCCCGTTTTCGTTCATGATCTCGACGAAGGCGACGGCCGGGTCCTTCGCCAGCGGCGTGTCCCCGCGCCAGGGGTTCGGCGCCAGCAGCAGCTTGCGCGCGTGCTCCTTGTGCAACTCCAGCGCCGTTTCGTTGAAAAATCCCAGGATATGCTGGTCTTTCCATTCCATTTGGGCGATTTCCGCGCCCAGTCCGTCGGCGGTCTGGAATTCGCGGCTGACCAGCAGATTGATGTTGGAATAAATTCCGTTTTCGGCGAGTTTTGCCACGAAGTAATGCAATTTGCCGAGGCGTTCAGCGGAGAGTTCGCGCGAGGTGCCGGTGGAATAATCGATCAGCACGCGGCTCTTGTCCCACGGCGCTTCCAGGTGGTGGAAACGGACGGAGTTGAAGCCAAACCGCGCCAGCCGGGCGGCATGTGCTTCGGCGCGCACGGCGTCCGGGAAAGCGGTCGCAGCCCCGACATTCACGCCGAGAAAGCGGATGCGCTGCCCGTCCACCACGTAATGCCCGTCCTCGCTGACTGTCACCCACGCGGAAGTGGTCTCAACCGGATGGTTCCAACGCGCCAGGCTCGTGATATTGGGATCTGCCCCGAACCAGGAGAGGCGGAAGGGTTGAAGAGCGCCCGTCTGCGCCCAAGCCGCTGCCGGAGTCAGCAGCGCCGCCAGAATCAGACCTGCGAATCTCATATAGACTCTCTTTATTCTACGGCTGGCGCGCCGGAAGGCCAACCGGGCGAATGCCTCAGCTGGCGAGGTACTCGCGGATGAACCGGATATTGTCCGGCGGCGTTTCCAGCGGCAGACAGCCGGTGCCCATCAGGCAGTTGGGGCGCCCGGCGGCAATGTCGAGAATGCGGTCCACTTCCGCGAGGATGGCGGCGCGGTCCTCCGACGCGACAATTCTGGGATCCATGTTGATGCGCACCGACACGTGCGGGTGCGTGGCGCACAGGCGGTCGACGAAGCGCCGCTGGTCGGTCTCCACGTTGCAGACCACATAGCTGGTGCCGGTGGAGAGCAGGTCGTCGAGGATCTTTACCGTGTCGCCGCCGAGGATGCATGGCGAGGCCATTCCCGTGATCTCCCGCGTGAGATCGAGCGCGCGCCGCAGCGCCGGCAGTTCGACGTTGCGGAACTGCCGCGGGGAGATCAGCGGCGGCGCGGCGGCGGATTCGAAGAAGGCAATCTTGAGGCCTGCGCGGCAGACCGCGCGGATGAAGCCGGCCTGGTTCTCGGCCAGGCGCATCAGGACGCGCATCGCATCCTCGGGCCGTTCGGCCACGGCTTCGCACATGCGCTGGATGCCGAGCAGGTTGATAGCGATCGAGAACGGCCCTGCCACCGGGATCCGGACCTCCGCTTCGGGCAGCTCGCTTTGCAGCCGCTGGCCGACGCCGATCACCATGGAGATGCGGCCGTCACGAGCAGGGTCAAAGGGGGACAAGCCGAGGGCGTCCTCGAGGGCGCCGAGCGGCGGCTCGGCGATGGCGGGGATCGAGTCTTCGCCTTGCGGCGCCACGACGCGCGCGCCGTAGGCCTCTGCTTCCAGGTTGTAGATGTCGATCCCGACGACGACAGGCGTGTGGCGGTAGGCGAGCCAGGCGTCCCGGTGGCCCCGGAACATCTTTTCCGGGTCGCGCGAAGCTTCCCACGGGCTGCACCCCGCCCAACGCGCAGCGTGTTCATAGATGGAGGGGTTGAATGGGATCTTCATGTCCGGTTCCGGCCCTCATTCCACCATAATCCCAGCCGGAAGGAGCGAAGCAGGATTTTCGGCGGAAGGGTTGAACAACCGGCCGGTGCGGAGCGTTATGGTGATGAGGAGCCATGACCCAGCCAAACTCGTCCGAACCGCTGTCCGAGATGCAGCGCATCTCCGGTGTTTTCACCGAACCCTCCCGGGTCTTCCCTGACATCGCCCGCCACGGGCGCTGGTGGTTGGCAGTCGCCATCCTGATCCTGCTGAGCGTGGTCTCTGTTTCCGCGATGGTCGCGCGAGTGGGCTACGACCTGATGATCGAGAAGGCGCTGGAACAGAGCCGGCAGGTGCAGGAGATGAGCGCCGAACAGCGCGCGCAGGTCTATGAGTCGCAGCGCAAGTTCATGCCCATCGCCTTCCGCGTCCTTCCGCCAATCGCCGTCTTCGGCAGCATGCTGATCGCGGCGGGAGCGCTGTTGTTCAGCTACCGCTTCCTGCTGGACACGGACGTCAAATACAAGGAGGCGCTCAACATCACCGTTTACGCCAGCCTGCCGCCTGCCATCGTGGGCAACATCATGTTCTATGCTCTTCTGTATCTCAAGCCGCCCGAGGAATTCGACTTCGAATCCGCCGGGGGCTTGAGCATCGGCTCGTTCCTGTCCCGCGACACCGCCGCGTGGCTGCGAAGCCTCGCCAATTCGCTCGATCTTTTCACGATCTGGACCATCGTTCTCATCGCGACCGGTTTCACGGCGTTCTGCGGAGCGCGCAAGCTGCCCTTCGGCCGCTCGCTTTGGGGCGTGCTCGTGCCATGGCTTGTGTACGTGCTCGGCAAGGCGGGTTTCGCGGCGATCACCGGTTGAGCGGCGCCCCGCTGGTCCGGGACGGTGGTTCAGGCGCTGCCGCTACGCCTGCCGGGAGCCGCAAATCACGCGCCTGACGGGGCGCCGCGCCTGTGCGTGCCCATCCAAGGCATGGAGATGCGCGCTCCGGGCGCCGGATCCAGCCTGAAATGCCGCGCAGGCCGCACTCCAGCCAGGCGGCCTCAGCCCCTGACAGTATTTCCATCTTTCGGGTAAACTCGAAGACAGAGGCGCCACTGGCACCGGTCACGCGCCCGCTGATTTGCCGTGTCGCGGCCGCAGCAGGCCTTGGCACAGGGAGAGAAGAATGATGGAATACCAGGCAGCTCCGAAGAAGCGCCTCGGCGCGTTTGAGCGCTATCTCAGTCTCTGGGTGGCCGTCTGCATGGTGGCGGGCGTGCTCATCGGCAAGCTTGCGCCTGGCGCCATGAGCGTGCTTCGCGGGCTGGAGTTCGGCGCGGGGAGCCAGATCAACGCGCCCATCGCCGTGCTGATCTGGCTGATGATCATCCCGATGATGATGAAGGTGGACTTCGCCGCCATCCGCAACGTGGGGCGGCGCCCGCGCGGGCTGCTGGTGACGCTGTTCGTCAACTGGCTGGTGAAGCCTTTCTCGATGGCGCTGTTTGCCTGGTTCTTCTTCCGGATCGTCTTCGCGCCATTGATCTCGACTGGAGACGCCGACCAGTACATCGCCGGCTGCATCATCCTCGCCGCCGCTCCGTGCACGGCGATGGTGTTCGTGTGGAGCTACCTGAGCGAGGGCGACCCGGCGTACACGCTGGTGCAGGTGTCGGTGAACGACCTGATCATGCTGGTCCTGTTCGCGCCGATCGTCCGGTTCCTGGTCAGCGGCGCGTCCAACCTCCATGTGCCGTTCCAGGTGCTGCTGTATTCGGTGGTGGTGTTCATCGTGATCCCGCTCACCGCCGGCGTGCTGCTGCGGAGGTGGCTGATCCGCCGCCATGGGGCGGCGTGGTTCGAGCAGGAGCTGCTGCCGCGCTTCGCGCCGGTGAGCATGACGGCGCTGCTGGCGACACTGGTGCTGATCTTCGCCTTCCAGTCGGACAACATCACGGGCAAGTTTCTGCATGTGGTGCTGATCGCCGTGCCCATCCTGATCCAGGTCTACTTCAACTCCTCGTTGACCTACGGACTGATGCGGCTGCTCAAGGTCAACTACGAGGTGGCGGCGCCGGGGGCGCTGATCGGCGCCAGCAACTTCTTCGAACTCGCCGTCGCCACCGCGATTGCTCTGTTCGGGCCCGAGTCCGGCGCCGCGCTGGCCACTGTGGTCGGCGTGCTGATCGAAGTGCCCGTGATGCTGTCTGTGTGCGCCGTGTGCGTGCGCACGCGCCACTGGTTTGCGGACGCGCGCGCGGCGGGCTAAGGAGGACCTGGCCATGTTCTCAAGGATCGTCCTGGCCTCGGACGGCTCCGAGGCGAGCCGTGCCGTCGCCGGCTGCGTACGCGGGCTGCGCCATGTGGGGAGCCGGCACGTCACGCTGGTGCACGTGTTTCACGTGCGCGAAGTGGGCGGATTGTATGAGTCGCTCCGGAGCCAGCTGCTGCCGGAGCTGGAGAGGCAGGCGGCGTTGCTGCGCGAGGCGGGCTTCGAGGTGGACGTGGAAACGCCGCTGGGCCTGCCGGCGCCGGAGCTCGGCCGTATTGCGCGCGAGCGCGGCGCGAATCTCATCGTCGCCGGCTCGCACGGCGCCTCGCTGGCGCGGGAAAGGCTGCTCGGGGCCACGGCTTCCGATCTGCTGCACAGCCTCAAGCTGCCGCTGCTGCTGATCCGCATCCAGATCCTTGAAGAGGAGGGCGGGGCGAGGTGCCGTGCCGCTTGCGAGGGGCTCTTCCGCAAGGTTCTCTTCCCCACCGATTTCTCCGACAACGCCGCCCGCGCTTTCCTTTCCCTCGAGCACATCGCGAGGGAGGCCAAGCCGCAGGTCGTTCTTTTGCACGTGCAGGACCGCACGAAGATCGAGAAACACCTCCTGCACCGCCTGGAGGAGTTCAACCGGACCGACGAAGAACGGCTGGCGGGCATGAAGGCGCGGCTGGAGCAGTGCGGCGCGGCGGAAGCCGGCACGGAGATCGCATACGGCCTGCCAGCTGAAGAGATCCTGAAGCGCGCCCGGCAGGGCGACTGCTCGCTGATCCTGATGGGCGCGCAGGGGCGCGGCTACTTTGCGGAGGCTTTTCTCGGAAGCGTGGCGGGCCATGTGGCGCGGCTCGCTCCGCTGCCCGTGCTCTTCGTGCCGGCGTTACGCTAGGACCGGAGAGTGAGCCATGCCGGTCTGCGAATACCGCGGCAAGCGTTGCGGACGCGAAATCGAGATCCGCTCGAGCATCTCCGAATACTCGCAAGGACTGGAGCCCGTCTGCCCTTCCTGCGGCGCCAGGGAGTGCGAGCGACTGATCTCGCTCGCCGCGATTCTCGGCGACTCCACGGGCCGTGGCGAGAATCCGCGCGGCGGTGCATCCGGGCCCTGTTGCGGGCGTTCATCCCGATTCACGGCTGGCGCTTGGCCGGGGCTGACCCGCGCGCGGCCGCGAGTCTCTCGCGCGCCTGACAGAGCTTCGCCAGCGCGCTTTCATAGGCGCCGCGGATCAGCGCCCGCGCGGCGTCTTCGTCCAGAGCGTGCGCGCCGATCATCTGGCGTAATTCCTCCGGCGGCCTGCCTGTTTCGAGCACCAGCCGTGCCGCGCCGAGCACCGTTTGTGCGGCGGCGCGCGCGGCCAGCTCCGGCGCCAGCCCGGCGGCTACGGCAGCGTCGCGCATCGCCTGCATCACCGGGAAAACGAACGTAGGTCCCACGGCTGTGAGCGCCGTGACTGTCTCCATCAGTTCTTCGTCGATGCGGGCGGTGGCGCCGAACAACGCCAGCAGGGCGTCGACAAACGGCAGGTCCTGCGGTTCGATGCGCCGGCCCAGGCAGTGCGGGTTCATGCCCTCGCCCGCCAGAGAAGCCGTGTTCGGAATCAGGCGCAGCACCTTCCGCCCGCCGCCGGCGCTCTCTTCGATCCACTCCGTGCGCACTGCCGCGGCCAAGGAGACGAGCATCGCATCCGGCCGCAAGGCGTCGCGAACCTCCTCGACGACGGCGCACACGGCGGCTGAAGGAACGGCCAGAAAGACGACGTCACCGGCGGCAGCGGCCTCGCGGTTGCTGTCCGCCGCCCGCACGCCGAACTTCACCGCCAGGGACCCGGCCTTTTCCTGCACGGCGTCGGAAACGCAGATGCGCGCGGGCGGTACGCCGCAGCGCACCATGCGTTCCACAAAGACGCCCGCGATGATGCCGGCGCCCAGAAACGCATAATCCCGGTCCTGCACGCTGGTTGCGCTCATCGTGATTCCCCTTCGGTGGCTTCCGCGGCGGCTGGTTCCTGCGAGCGCAACGCCGCCGCAGGCGGGGCCAGAAGCACGGGCACAGGCGCATGGCGCAGGACATGATGGCTGACGCTGCCAAGGAAGACCTCGTGCGCCACGCCGTGGCCCTGCGTGCCCATCACGATCATCGTGGCGCCCAGCTCCCCGGCCGCGCGCAGAATCTCTTCGGCGGCGGCGCCCTCGCGGAGGATGCCCTCCACCTGCGCCCTGCCGGACGCCTTCAGCTCGCTGGCAAGCCGGGACAGCCGCGCCGCATCCAGCTGATCGGATTCTTCCCGCCACCCCGGCCGGTTCTTGTGCGCCGGCGGCTGCACGTGCAACAGCGACACGCGGGCGGCACCTTGCGCCGCCAGCCCGCGGACGATCGAGAATGCCCTCTCGGACGCATCGGAGAAGTCTGTCGGGTGCAGGATGTGATCGCCGAGCCAGGCGCCCGTCTGGCGGCAGCAGCTCCAGTTCGGGTCGTCCTCCCTCGCCTGAAGAACCAGCACAGGCCGGGCCGCCTTCCCCAGCACGCGAAGCACGGTGCTGCCCGTCAACCAGTCGTGAATGAGCGAGCCGCTGCGTGTCGCCATCACGATGCAACCGGCGCTGCACCTGGCTGCCGCATGCAGAATCTCTTCGCACGCCTGCCCGGGCAGCACCTCCGTGGTTACCTCCAGGCCGGCGCGCTCTAGCATTTCCGCCTGCGCGCGCAACCGTGGCGCCACCAGAGGCTCCACCACCGGTCTCATGTCCCGGTAGTGGCGCATGCAGAGAGCATGCACCAGCAGCGCCCGCCGCGCTCCCAGACGCCCGAGGCCGGCGGCGCAGCGCACCAGAGTGTCGGAAGCCGCCGAAAGGTCGGAAGCCACCAGAATCGTCTCCAGCATTTCGACCCTCCCTCCCACGAACGTACCGGCCGGTCAGACCTGCACGCCGTAGATGTGGACCAGCGACAGATAGATGCCAACGACGACGAACACCGCGCCGGTCACCGGGCGCGCGTACCGCTCCAGCGCCGCCACGCGGTCGAACGCCTCGCCCACCGACTTCGCTCCCGCCGCCAGCAGCCAGGCAAACACAAGCACAGGCAGGCCGGTTCCGATCCCGTACAAAGCCGGCAGACCGAACGAGGACTTGTGCTGCAACGCGAGCGGCAGCAGGCTGCCAAAGTAGAGCGCC
>Ga0209018_1000560_pt1 | contig 34002 bp, 29 predicted proteins | sample YNPBryBLVA2012_FD_185814 | JGI IMG/M metagenome (GOLD analysis project Ga0209018, IMG submission 185814) | Anoxygenic and chlorotrophic microbial mat microbial communities from Yellowstone National Park, USA - YNP Bryant BLVA 2012 (SPAdes)... ...
GCGGTGGGTGCGGGACCGGGAGGGGGAGCTTGTGGAGCTGAACATCCTGGGGTACGCCCGGCGGGGTTCCGGGGAGGTGGTGACGCTGGTGGGGGAGGCCAAGGCCCGGGCGCGGGTGAAGGACGTGGACAACCTCCAGCGGCTTTTGGCCCAGCTGGCGGGCACCGAGGTGGTGCGGGGGGAGCTCGTGGGGGTGCTGGTGGCTTACCAGGTGCGCCCCGAGGTGGAGGAGAAGGCCCGGCAAGCCGGGGTGTTGCTGGTCCCCTCGTACCTGTTGGCGCTTTGAGCGGTGGGCATTTGCCCCGGGCAAGCGTGGCTGAAAAAAACGGCAACGGGGAGGGCGGTAAGCCGAATTCTGTCGAGGGCGCCCATTCCTCTTGGCTTGCGGTTGCCCGCAAGCTCCAGCGGCCTACCCGGGGACCCGGCGCTGCCGCGCCACCGGGGGTGGGGCCCGTTGGTCCCCCTATTTGGCCTTGCTCCGCACGGGGTTTACCATGCCCCGGCTGTCACCAGCCGAGCGGTGGGCTCTTACCCCACCTTTTCACCCTTACCCGGCACTCAACTCGATACCGATCCGCACCGCAAAAACGGCACGACCTCGCGGGGCCGCGTCGGCCTGCAGCACCGATCATCATCGAGTTGAGTGCCGGGCGGTATGTTTTCTGTGGCACTTTCCCTCGCGTTGCCGCGGCTGGGCGTTACCCAGCGTGCTCCCACCAGGAGTTCGGACTTTCCTCCCGGCACTCAACTCGATGCCGATCCGTACCGCAACAACGGCACGACTTCGCGGGGCCGCGCCGGCCTGCAGTACCGATCACCATCGAGTTGAGTGCCGGGCGGGCGCCTACCCTCCCCGATGCCAATGCCATCTTAAGCCCTGGCGCTCACTTTGTCCACCACCAAGCCTTCGCCTGCACCAGCGCCAAAGCGGCCACCGCCGCGGTTTCCGCCCGCAGCGTGCGGGGCCCCAGGGAAAGCCCCATCGCTCCGGCCTCCCGGAGGGCTTGCCGCTCCTGCTCCGTAAACCCCCCTTCCGGGCCCACGAACACCGCCACCCCGCCCGGGGGGATCCCCGGCCAAGGGTCCAAGGTGCCCCCCTGGAAGTCCGCCACCACCAAAAGAGCCTGGAGCGTGGGCAGCACCTCCGCCAGCGGCCGCGGGGGAAAGACCTCCGGCGCCCGGGAGCGCCCGCACTGCGCCACCGCCGCCTCCGCCACCCGCTGCCACCGACCCACCCGCCGGGTGTGGTCCCGTCCCTGGACCCGGGCGGTGAGCAACGGCTGGATGCGGGTAACCCCCAGCTCCGTGGCTTTTTCCACCGCCCAATCGAACGCCTGGGTGTGCAGCACCGCCAAGGCCAAGGTGAGCGGGGCTGGAGGCTCCCCCCGCTCCCGCAGGAGCTCGTGCACCTCCACCTGGCAGCTGCCCTCCGCTTCCCAGCGCACCAAACGTCCCACCGCCACCGTGCCCGCCAGGTCCAGCACTTCCACGGTTTCCCCTGGCATCACCCGGGCCACCCGGGCATGCCGCGCCACCTCCTTGGGCAGGCGCAGCACCCCCAGGGAAAGTGCCGCACCGGGGAACACCAGCCTGGTCACGGGCGGGCAGCTACCAGGGCTTCCCACTCCCCGAGGCTTTTTTCCCCGCGCACCGCCAAACCGCAGGCTGCCAGCTCGCTGGCCACTACCTGCCGCTGGGCCGACAGGAGCCCGGAGAGGAAAAGCTCCCCCTGCCGGGAAAGCAGCGCCGCAAGGCGCGGCAGCAACGGCACGAACTGCTCCACCAGCATGTTGGCCATCACCAGCTCGAAGGCCGGTGCAGGGCGCAACGCCTTCACCGACCCAGCGTAAAAGCTCACCGGCCAGTGGGGGTGGAGCGCCGCGGTTTCCCGGGCTACGAACACCGCGTCCCGGTCCACATCGAACCCCACCACCCAGCGGGCACCCAGGGCCTTGGCCGCCAGGGCGAGGATCCCCGAGCCGGTCCCCACGTCCAGCACGCTCTTGCCCTCGGGGGGCCGGTCCTCCAGGAGCAGCAGCATGAGCTGGGTGGATTCGTGGGAGCCGGTGCCGAAAGCCTGGCGTGGCTCGATGCGCAGCGCGATGCGCCGTTCCGGGGGTGGGGTGGGGGATGAAGGGTGCGGGTCAATCCAGAACCGTTTGCCCACGGGGAACGGCTGCGCCTGCCTGCGGTACTCCCCCAGCCAGTCCACCTCCAGCTGGGAGCCCTCCACCAGCTCCTTGGCCCCGAAGCGCTCCAAGGCGCAGGCCAGCTGCGGCAAGACCGGCTCCGCTTCCGCCTGGAGGAACAGCACCACCTCCACCTCGCCGTTGGTGTCCCGCACCTCGCACCCCAGCACCGGCCAGGGCTCCAAGGCCCGGGGCAGCCCCTCCTCTTTTTCCCGGGGCAGGCGAAACGTCAAGGTGAGAAAAGCAGCGCTCAACCGTTGCCCTCCAACAGGTCCCGCACCTTGCGGAACACCGAGCGGCCCTGTTTTTCCTCTTCAGCGAGCAGCTGGCGCACCAGCTCCCGCTGCCGCGCCGACAGCTTCTTGGGCACCACCACCTTGAGGTGAGCCACCAGGTCCCCGCGGCCCCCGCGGCGCAGCCGCGGCAACCCCTGACCCTTGAGCACCAAGGTGTCCCCCGGCTGGGAACCCTCGGGGAGCGTCACCACTTGCTTGCCTTCCAACGTGGGGATCTCGATCTCGCCACCGAGGGCGGCCAAGAACGCCGAGACCTCCACCTCCACGTGGATGTCCGCCCCTTGCCGCACGAACAGCTCGTGGGGCTGCACCTGGATTTCCACGTACAAATCCCCCGGGGGCCCGCCGCGGATCCCCTCCTCCCCTTGGCCCACCAGCCGCAGCCGCGTACCCGATTCCACCCCCGGGGGGATCGCGAACCGCACCTCTCGGCGCCGCTCCACCCTCCCCCGCCCACCGCAGTCCTGGCACGGTTTGGCGATGACCTTGCCCCGCCCCTCGCACTGCGGGCAGGTTCGCACCAGGGAGAAGAACCCCTGGCTGTAGCGCACCTGCCCCCGCCCGCCGCACACGCTGCAAACCACCGGCTGGCTGCCGGCTGCCGCGCCGCTGCCGTGGCAGCTCGGGCAGTTTTCCTCCCGGGGCACTTGGAGCACTTTCTCCGCCCCCGAGGCCATTTCCTCGAAGGTAATGCGCACCACGGTGCGCAGATCCGCACCCCGCTGCGGTCCCGTGGCGCCGCGGCGGCCCCCGAAAATCCCCTCGAACCCAAAGAAGCTGCCCAGGATATCGGCGAAGTCCGCGAAGATGTCCGGGGAAAACCCGGAAAAAGGCTGCTCCCCTACCCCGGCATGGCCGAAGCGGTCGTAGTGGGCACGCTTTTCGGGGTCCGAGAGCACCGCGTACGCTTCCGCAGCTTCCTTGAACTTTTCCTCCGCCTCCTTGCTCCCGGGGTTGCGGTCGGGGTGGTACTGCACCGCCAAGCGGCGGTACGCCTTCTTGATCTCCTCCTGGGTCGCGTGACGCGGCACGCCGAGGACCTCGTAGTAGTCCCTCTTGGCTGCCATGGGCTAGCTTCCCTCCTCCGACGAAGGCTCGGAAAGCCCGGTCAAAAGCTTGCTGGGGTCCGCCATGAGCAGGTGCGTGAAATGCCGGGAAATTTCCTGGAGCGCCGCGATGCCCTCCATGATCGCCGCCTTGTCCTCGGAAGTAAGCAACCGCTTGGCCCGGGTGAGGACCTCCTGGGCCTCCCGGCGCTTTTCCGCATCCAACGCGTCGCCGAACTGCTTGAACACCCGCTCGTTGTTGTATAAAAGCCCCTCCAACCGGTTGCGCAAAAGCCGCACCTCCTTGCGCTCCTGGTCCTGGCGCCGGAAGCGGTCCGCCTCGGCAATCATCCGGTCTATTTCCTCCCGGGAAAGCCCGCCCGCGGGGTTCACGCGGATGGACTGCTCCTTCCCCGAAGCCACGTCCCGGGCGGCCACCTGCACGATGCCGTTGGAATCTATGGCGAACGTTACCTCGATTTGCGGCACCCCCCGGGGAGCCGGGGGGATCCCCACCAGCTCGAACTTCCCCAAGGAGCGGTTTTCCGCGGCCAACTCCCGCTCCCCCTGGAGCACGTGGATCTCCACCGCTCGCTGGTTGTCCGCCACCGTGGTGAAGATCTGCGTGGCTTTCGTGGGGATCGTGGAGTTGCGCTCGATGAGCTTGGTGAAAAGCCCGCCCCGGGTTTCGATGCCCAAGGAGAGGGGGGTCACGTCCAACAGCACCAGGTCCTTCACCTCCCCCTGGATGATCCCCGCTTGGATCGCCGCCCCCACCGCCACCACCTCGTCGGGGTTGATATCGCGACACGGCTGCCTGCCAAAGAACTCCGCCACGGTCCGGGCCACCAGCGGCATGCGGGTTTGCCCACCCACGAGGATCACCTGGCTCACCTGCTCCGGCTTCAGCTTGGCGGCTTCCAGCGCGTTGCGGCAGGGATCCAAGGTTTTCAGCACCAGATCCCGCACCAGGTCCTCCAGCTGCTCCCGGGTGAGCGTGTAGTTGAGGTGCAGCGCTTTGCTCCCCGCCTGGGCGATGAACGGCAACGAAATCGTGGTCACCTCGGCGGAGGAAAGCTGGCACTTCGCTTGCTCCGCCGCCTCCTTGAGCCGCTGCATGGCCATGGGATCCGTGGAGAGATCCACCCCGGTTTCCTTTTTGAATTCCTCCAAAAGCAGCTCGATGATGCGCGCGTCGAAGTCTTCGCCGCCCAAAAACGTGTCCCCCGCGGTGGACTTCACCTCGTAAAGCCCCTCGCCGATTTCCAGGATCGAAATATCGAAGGTCCCGCCCCCCAGATCGTAAACCGCAATGGTTTCGGATCCCACTCCCCGGCCGAAACCGTAGGCCAAGGCCGCGGCGGTGGGCTCGTTGATGATGCGCAGCACCGAAAGCCCCGCCAGGGTACCGGCGTCCTTGGTGGCTTGTCGCTGGGCATCGTCGAAGTACGCTGGCACCGTGATGATCGCTTCCTTTACCTCCTGCCCTAAAGCCGCCTCGGAAAACTCCTTGATTTCCCGCAATATGAACGAGGAAATTTCCTGGGGCGAGAAGGTCTTGCCGCCGATTTGCACGTAGGCATCGCCGTTGGGGGCCTCCACGATGGCGTAGGGCACCAGCTCCCTGGCCCGGGCCACCTCGGGGGAGTTGAACTTCCGCCCCATGAGCCGCTTCACCGCGTACACGGTGTTTTTCGCGTTGGTGACCGCTTGCCGCCGGGCGATTTGCCCTACCAGAAGCTCCCCGTCCGCCGCCAGCGCCACCACCGACGGGGTAGTCCTCGCCCCCTCCCGGTTGGGGATCACCACCGGCCGCGCCCCCTCCACCAGGGCGGCGCAGGAGTTGGTGGTGCCCAGGTCTATGCCGATCACGACGCCCATGGCTCCCCCTCGCCCTCTCCCGGATCACCGGGGGTTGCCGGCGGGGTGGGGGTTTCCTGCCGTTTGGGCACCCCCACCACCACCAGGGCCGGACGCAGCAGCTTTTCCTGGAGCATGTACCCTTTCTGCAGCACCTCCAGCACCACCTCGCCTTGGAGCTCCTCGAGTTCCTTGCGGGCCAGCGCTTCGTGGTAGCGGGGATCGAACGGCTGCGAGAGCGGGTTCACCTCCACCAACCCGTAGCGCCCTAGCACGTCCTTGAGCTGGCGCAAAACCAGCTCCACCCCGGTGCGGATCCCCGACCCATCCCCCTCCGGCACCGCCAGCGCCCGCTCCAGGTTGTCCAGCACCGGCAGCACGTCCCGCAGCAGATCCGCGTGGGCCGAGGCGCGGAACTCCTGCATCTCCCGCTCCTTGCGCTTGCGGAAGTTCTCGAAATCCGCCAGTTTGCGCAAGTAGAGCTCCCGGAAGCGGGAAAGCTCCTCCTGCAGCCGGGCGAGCTCCTCCTGGAGCGCCTGGTCCACCGCCACCTCTTCCCCCGCCTCCGCTGCGTCCCGCTGCGGCTCCTCTTCCTCGCTCCCAGGCACCTCGATGCGCTTTTCTTCCTGCTCCTCCATGGCTCACATCCTCCATTCGGTCACCAGCCGCCCCACGTACTCCACCAGCGGCACGATCCGGGGGTAGTCCATGCGCTTGAACCCCATCACCCCCACGATCCCCGCCTCGCCGCTGGGCAAGCGGAAGGAGGTGACCACCAGGGAAAGCTCACCTTCCTCCCCCAGCGAAAGCTCCCTGCCGAAAATCACCCGGGGCGCCGGGGAGGCGAGATAGGCGTCCAGAAGCTGCAACAGCGCGCTCTTGTCGGCCAAGGCGCGGAAAAAGTCCTTCAGCGCCACCAGCTCCTTGGGCCCCGCCTTGGCCAGGAGGTGCTCGGTCCCCTGGAGGAAGACCTCCCCCCCGGCCCGCAGCTCGTCCTCCAGCGTCCTCTGGGCCAAAAGCATCGCCCCGGCGAGCAGCGCGTCCCGCCGCGCCTTCTGCTCCGCGAGCTCCCGCTCCAGCCGCTGGCGGATCTCCCCCAGGCGCATCCCCCGGAACTGGTGGGTGCAGTAGTTGGAAAGCCGCTCCAGCTCCTCGGTGGCAAACTCCCGCTCCACCGCCAAAAGCCGGGAGTCCACCTGCCCACCCCGGGTCACCACCACCGCCATCACCCTCTCCGGGGAGACCTTCACGAAGTGGATCGCCTCCAGCGTGGCTTCCCGGGGGGCAGGAGCAGCCGCCAGCCCCACCTGGGCGCTCATCTCCGCCAGCACCTGGCTCACCCTGGCCAAAAGCTCCTCGAAGGAGCCTTCCCGGGGAAGCCGCGACGCGAGCTTCGCCTTTTCCCTTTCGGCCAAAGCGGCCCGCCCGGCGAGCTCCTCCACGTACACGCGGAAAGCCGCGTCGGTGGGCACCCTCCCCGCCGAAGTGTGGGGCTGCAGCAGGTAGCCTTTTTCCGCAAGCCCCGCCATGATGTTGCGCAAGGAAGCCGGCGAAAGCCCGGTGCGGGAGGCCCGGGCCAGGGCCCCCGAGGCCACGGGTTCTCCTTGCTGGAGGTAGAGGGCCACCACCTCGCAAAGGATGAGCCGCTCTCTCGGGGAAAGCTCCTGTGCCATCGCCGCTCCTTCCGCGGGGCAATTGTACCTTATCATGCACAGGCCATGGAACCTTGGCTCATCGTCGGAGCAGGTCGCTGCGGCTTGCAGCTGGCTTGGACGCTGCACCGCAAGCGCTGCCCCTTCGCTGGGGTGGTGGCCCGGTCCGCCGCAAGCCGCACCCGCGCCCTCCGGGTTCTTCCAGCGGAGTCGGTGCGCAGCTGGGACGAGCCCTTCCCCCAGGGGGTCTGCGTGCTCCTGGCGGTGCGCGACCGGGAAATCCCGGAAACCGCCGCGGCGCTGCGGCAAGCCTGGGCCGCTTTTCCCGTGGTGCTCCACGCTTCCGGGGCCCTGGGCCCCGAGGTCCTGGCGCCGCTGCGGGAGCTGGGTGCTGCCGTGGGGGTGTTCCACCCCCTCTTGCCGTTCCCCCACCCCGTCACCCCCCGGGTGCGCTTGTCCGGGGCCTGTGCCACCCTGAGCGGCGATCCCCGAGCCGTGGCCGCCGGTGACGCCCTGGCCCGGGCTTTAGGCATGCACCCGGTGGCTTGCCCAACCCTGGATTGGCCCCTCTACCACGCCGCCGCCAACTTGGCTGGTCCGCTGCTTTACGCGTTGCTGCTGGCCTCGCGCAAGGAGCTGCAGCGGGCAGGTTTCCCCCCGCAAGAGGCAAAAAGCGCCGTTCGCGCCCTGGCGGCGGCGATCCTCCAGCAAGCAAGCCACGCGGAAGCCTGGGAGCTGCTCACTGGTCCCATCCCGCGGCAGGACTGGCAAACCATCGCCGCGCACCTGGCGGCCCTCTCGCCGCCGCTGCAAGCGGTTTACCGCGCCTTGGCTCGGCTCCCCCAACGACCGCCCTCGGAACCTCCCTCCCCCTAGCCGCTGGCGGGCGAAAGAACCTGTGGCGCTCCTGCAGTAAATTCCGGCTGGGGAAAGCCCGATCAGGACCTTCCAAGCGCCGATCCAAGTTCCCCCGGAAGCGGCAAAGCTTGCGGTGGTGGTGACGGCGCAGCGATCCCTGAGCTGCCGGCCAGCTGGCATGTGAGCTGTATCACCTCCTACCCCTTGACAACCGCTTTTTTTTTTTAGCCTCCCGCTGACCCTGCCAGAGCAGGGAGGAAAGGAGGGACTCATGAGGCGATGGCTTAGGGTTTTATCGCAAGGCGCAGGGGGTGTTGGTGGCTTGCGTGGCGGCTGCGGGCGAGCCCGGGAGCTCCCCGCCGCCCAGTTTGCCCATAGGCTGCCACTACGTTTACCTCTGCACCTGGGCCTGCACGCAAAGCTGCGATCCGGCGGGGTGTGGCCCGTGGAGCTGCAACCTATACTGCGATGACGTGGAAGAAAGGTGCAACTTCCTGGGCGACAATCCGGTCTACACGGGCGACCTTCCCAGCCCGCCCGGGCCTCCCGGCCAACCCTGGGACGCCAACCGCGACAACAAGCTCGACTGCTGGAAATGGGCTGTGAAGGGTTACGACTCCAACGGCACCTGCTGCCAACAGTACGGCGCCACCGATAGCGGTTGCAACCCACCCTGCGGCAGAGGGCCCGTGCACAAGGGGCAGGACCTGGCTGCCCCATGCGGAACCCTGGTCCGCGCCCCCGGCAGGGGAACCGTAGCCAATTTTGGCTACAATAACAGCTCTATGGGGAACTGGGTCGAGGTACAACTCGCGAATGGCGTGTATGTCGTTTACATGCACCTGAGTTGGATCCCGGAGTGGGTAAGAAAAAACGCAAGCGTGTACCCGGGTCAGGAAATAGGCAAGGTCGGTAACACTGGGACCTCATACGGCTGTCACCTTCACCTGCAGGTGCAAACGGTCCCGGATTTACCGCCGTCACCTGCCGATTCCTTACAAAGCACGCTTGACCCACGATCGTTTTTTGGAAATTGCTGACGTTGCGAAGGAGGCTACTATGACCAGGACACTTAAGGCAACGGCTTTCGCAATCGCGGCGCTTGCTCTCCGGCCGGCTCTTGCTGGCCAGGTGGGGCTGCCAACCAGCTCGCCGTTAGCGCTTTACGATCGGATCCGGGGGCAATGGCTGGTGCGCGATGGCACACACCTTGTGCTGCTCGGTCCCGGGGGCAAGCAAAGCTTCTCGATGCCACGATTGGAACCAAGCACCAGCTTCGCCCCGGTGGCCGTAGCCAACGGCTGGGTGTTGGCGGTTGTGGGCGGCGGCGAGGGAGAACCGGGGGAGCTGGCCATTGCCGATGCCACGGGCAAGTGGGTGGGCGAGCGTCCTTTGCCGTTCGGGAGCAAGCTTGCGCAAGATGGTAGCGCCCTGGTGACGGTGGACAGCACGTGGTCTGAAGATGCAGCGACCATCGGCGGGTTGATCCACGAGAAGCTTCCTGAGGGCTTCCGCGGGATGGTGGTGCGGAGCTGCACCTTGCCCACCTGGAGCTGCCGGGTGGATCTCTACCCCGACTTGAACCAACCGGTGCAGGATTTCTGGCCGCTGGGGCACGGAGATGTGTTGGTTTCGTTGGGGGAAGGTTCTTTGGGAAGGTTCCGCTTCGGGGAAAGGCTCTGGCTCACCGATGCACCCGTCGGCTATCTGCCGCTTTTTCTCGACGTCTCGATCGCCCGAGGTGAGCTGTTGGTGGTGGATCGCCCCTTCGCTCGGCTCACCGTATATGCCCTTGGAAGCGGTGCACCGCTGTTCGCCTGGGACCCGGCGAAAGACAAAACGTTCCTTGCGGCGTTCGTGGGGAAGGAGGGGACGGCAGGGCTGCGCAGGTGGTGCTCCTTGCGGGACAAAGGAGAAGAACCGGCAGGGCAACTTTTCCAAGCAACCCCCCAAGGCCAGGGTGCTCCCGGCGAGGCAGCCTGGGCTGTGGCGGCTGCAGGCGACGAGCTTTCCGCTACCATTCTCCCCAACGGGGACCTGGCAGTGGCAGGGGGGAACGCAGGCTCGAGCCGCGGCGTGGAATGTCCGAACCGGGGGTGGCTCTGGATCGTTTCCCGGGAGAAGGCCAGCGTGGTGCGAGCTGCATCGCTTTTCACCCTCGCCCAGAAGCTCCGCTGGCCTCTTGATCTTCCGGCAGGTGGCGACATCGGTTTTCAGCTCACGGCGCTTGCTACCGATGGCAAAGGCATGTTTTTCGTATGCTCGTATGTCTCCACTGGATGCTTTTCTTTCCCGCTGCAAGCGCTAGCCCCGGTTGTCCCTTAGCCGCAACAGCAGGTCCAAAGCGGAGGGAGGTATGGGCCAGTCGAAAATCAATAGATGGAGAAAACTCTTGATGCTCGTCGCGGTTGCTGCTGCTCCAGTGCCCTTGAACGCAGCAGGCATTGCGATGGATCCGCGTACCGGCGCGGTAGTCATAGCCCAAGGGCAAGAGGTGCAGGTGGCGGCGGCATTCGGGGCATCGGCCAGCAATACGTTCCGCACCCCGGGCTATTTCACGCCCTTTACGTTCCGGAACAACCTGGTGTTCGGCAGCGAGATGCCAGGACCCCAGGCCGAGGAGGCCGTGGCAGTGGTCTACGACCTCGGGGGCAAAAAGCTTTTCGAATGCGCGAACTTGCACACCTCCTCGCTCGCTGCGGACGGCTCGGCAGTGGTTACCGCCACCAACCCCCTTCGTTTTGGTAACGCACCGGAAAACCCAACACAGGAGCAGAGCACCTGGGAAAGCCTTGCTCGCGAAGCCGGGAAGGACCAGCTGCTGATGCCTCGCAAGGACGCCTTCATCGTGAGGAGCTGCAAGCTGGCGCCGGTCTCTTGCGAGTTCGATTTCTACGGCCCCGAGCTCTTCGGGCTCCAAGGCCAGCAGCTGCTCGCCTCAGCTGCGGGTGTGGCGCCTCGGGACGCAGTGCTCACGATCACCCCTGGCGTGGTGGCCAGGGTAAAGGAAGGCAAGCTGGTGTGGCGGACCGAAGTCGTGGATACGCTTTCCAACACGCCGGAGATCTGGGACCTGCGGCCTGATTTGGACGCGCTTGTCTTGGGGAGCGATCACTCAGGAGATCTTTGGCTTCTGGCCCTTTCCACCGGGGAAATCCGCGGGCACTGGGTACCCACCGAAGACACTAAGCTTGCGGCGGTACTTTTCCCCGAAGGGCTGGAAAAAGAAGTTTCAAGAAACTGCCGATGGTCGCCCGAAGAAGGCAAGCCAGGGCCAGTACCTGCCAGCTACCTGGAAAAAATCCGCTCCTCCGGTAGAGGGGTTTTCCTCGAGGCAGAGCTGATTCACGTGTCGCTGGCGAAGATCCTCGATGGAAGCAAAGCTGTGGCTTTCATCGGTGGGTATCCTTTATACTCACCGATTGCATCCCATGGAGCCCTGGATTGCCTGCAGCCCTACAGGATCGTGGCGGTTGACCTGCGCACGGGCACCGCTTTGGCCGTAAGGCCGGTAAGCCAGCTGTTTCCCGAAGCCCTTCGCAGCGATCCTGCCCTCGACCCGGAGAACCGCCCTCGCCCACAGCTTGCCACGGGAGCAGGCAGTATCGTTGTCTGCATGGCTCGAACTGGCGAATGGAGCCTCTGCTCGTCGGTTTCCCAGCAGGCCCTTCGGTAGAACGGCATGGGTAAGGCAACGCTTCCTGCGATCGCGGCGCTTGCTCTCCGGCCGGCTCTTGCCGGCCAGGGTGGGCTGCCGGATCGGTCGCGGCTTTTCCCCTAGCCGCAACACACAAGTTGGAAGCAAGGTGGGGCCGGCTCGGCCCCACCTTGTGGTTTTTTGGCGGCGAAGCGGGAAGGCAGCGCGGCGCGCTTTCGTCCCGAGGCATGCGCCGCTTTCTCCGCCGGTGGTCGGTTGCCCCCCTTGCCGCGCCCACGTGATAAAATCCCAGCTCACGAGGTAGCGCCACAACGGCGCTTGCCCGGAGGGCGGTGGAGTTCGCCAGAACCGCCACGCAGGCGTGGCCGATAACTCCTACCAGACAAAGCTCCAAGGAGGCAACGGCGATGGAACAGGTCTGGTGGGAGTTCGCGCTTTGGATGGCCCTGGCTCTCGGCGCCGGGCTCATCGCCCAGCGCCTGCGCGTTTCGGTGGCGCTGGCGGAGCTGGTAGTGGGTATCGCCGCGGGGAACACGATCCACCCCGAGGTGACCCCCTGGGTGACGTTCCTGGCGGGGCTCGGGGCACTGGTGCTCACGTTCCTCGCGGGGGCGGAGCTGGAAACCGAGGCCCTGGAGAAGCACTGGAAAGCCGCGCTCGCTATCGGCTTCGTTTCGTTCCTTTTCCCGTTCCTTCTCTGCGCAGGGCTGGCCCGGCTTTCCGGCTGGCAACCCCAGGCTTCGCTGGTGGCGGGGATCGCGCTTTCCACCACCTCGGTGGCCGTGGTTTACGCGGTGATGCTGGAGTCCGGCCTCAACCAAACGCCTTTGGGGAAGCTGATCCTCGCGGCGTGCTTCGTGACCGATCTTGGCACCGTGGTGGCGCTGGGGCTTGCTTTCACCCACTTCGATGCTTGGTTCTGGGGCTTTCTGGCAGCTTGTGTGGTGGCGCTGCCGCTGCTCCGCTGGCTCTGGCCACGCTTTTTGGCCTGGGTGGGCACGCACATCAGCGAGCCCGAGGTGAAGGGGTTGTTCCTGCTGCTGGCAGCCCTGGGCTACCTCGCCCTCAAGGGCGGCAGCGAGGCGGTGCTTCCCGCCTACCTCCTGGGGATGGTGCTGGCGGACACCATGCTGCGCTACCGGCCGCTCACGAGCCGCCTGCGGGCTACTACGTTCGCGCTGCTGACCCCGTTTTACTTCCTGAAAGCTGGGTCGCTGGTGGATCTCCGGGCCGTCGCTGCCGGCATCGTCGCGGTGCTGCTGTTTTTCGCAGCCAAAGTGGGGGCCAAGTTCCTGGGGGTGGCGCCGGTGGCACGGCTTTGCGGCTTTCCGCTCCGGGTCAACGCGTACACCACGCTGATGATGTCCACCGGGCTCACCTTCGGCAGCATCTCGGCGCTTTACGGGCTCAACCACGCCATCATAGACCGGGCGCAGTACTCGATCCTGGTCACGGTGGTGATTCTCACGGCCATCGTCCCCACGATCGTGGCGCAGCGCCTGTTCAGTCCCAGCGAGGCGGAAGCTCGCATGGAGGAGAACTCCTCTGGCACGCCCCACGTGCCAGGAAATGGAGGTGCGTGATGTTTCGCAAGTTCCTCTTGGCGTTCGATGGTTCCAACGGCGCGAAGCTCGCCCTGGAGCGCACGTTGGAGCTTGCCACCAAGTGCGGGGCGGAGGTGCACGTGCTGGCGGTGGGAAGGCTCCCGGAGTACGCCGAGACCCGGGACGAGGTGGAGGACGCCAAGGAGCAAGCCGAGCAGTTTTATCGGGAGCGCCTCCGGGAAGCTGCCGCCACCCTGGAAAGCCAGGGGATTGCGGTGCAAACCCACATGGAGTACGGCAAGCCCAGCGACGCCATCGTGCGGGTGGCGGAAGCCATCGGCGCCGACCTCATCATCCTCGGCACCAACCCGCACAGCGTGCTGCACCGCCGCATCGTGGGCGCCACCGCGGACAAGGTGGTGGACCGCGCCCCCTGCACCGTGATGGTGGTGCGCTGAGCCCGCGTGTCATCCAACCCCCAGCACCCAAGGGGGGGTTGACAAAGGGGGTGGGGTGTGCCAGTATGCCCCTGGGTGAGTTGTACGGTGCGTTTGGGCTTCTCCAAAATCGAGAGTGCAACCAGCCGCGAAGCTAGGCGAGTTCGCGGTTTTTTCTTTTGGCCGCTGGGACGCCCCCAGCACGGAACAAGGTCCTGAAGGAAAGGGACCGAAACGAGGAGTGCAGCATGGCAACAGGGACGGTGAAGTGGTTCAACGAAACGAAGGGCTTTGGCTTCATCACCCAGGAGAGCGGCGAGGACGTGTTCGTCCACTACACCGCGATCGTGGGTGAGGGGTTCCGGACCCTCAAGGAAGGCGCCCGCGTGCAGTTCGAGGTGGAGCGCGGTCCCAAGGGGCTCCAGGCCAAAAACGTCAAGCAGATCTGAAATCCCACCAAGGCCAAATTCAGCGGCGCTGCGGCGCCGCTTTTTTTTGCCTTCGCCATGGGAAACCGCGGCCCGTAGGTTGGCCGCTTCGAGCTACGCTGGCGGCTGCAGCCATCGGCAGGGCGAAGCCACCCAGCCTATGCCCTGCCCCGGGCCCCGCCGCGGGCCTGCCGCTCCGTCTTCAGCTTTCCGGCTTGGTGGGGATCGGCAGCTTGATGCGGGTGCGAGGCTCGCCGTAGTACGGCCTGTACCCCATGTCCAGCTCCTCCAGAGGCCCGCGGTAGAGGAGCTGGTCCAAGCCGATGATGGCCTCTTCCCTGGTGCGGAACGCCATCTCGTGGGTGCGGGTCATGATGATGGCTTCCTTGGGGCAGGCGTCCACGCAAAAACCACAGAACACGCAGCGCAGCAGGTCTATGGTGAAGACCTTGGGTTGCTTTTCCCACTCCACCGGGGCGTTGGGGTCCTCCTCCGCCTCGATGTGGATACAGTCGGCGGGGCAGGCGGTTTCGCACATGTAGCACGCCACGCAACGGGGGGAGCCGTCCTCCCGGGTGAGGATCACGTGCCTGCCCCGCAGGCGCTCGGAGTACTCCCGCTTCACCTCGGGCCACTCCACGGTCACCGTGTACTTGCGGCGCAGCAGGTTGCCGAGGAAGTGGCGCAGGGTCACCCCCAGCCCTTTGAGCACCTCCACCAGGTAGAACCGCTGCCAAAAGCGCAGCGGCCGCGGATCGCACACCACCACGTCGTTTTTCATCGGTCCAGCTCCCCGGCGATGATGTTGAGGCTTCCCAGGATCGCCACGCTGTCAGCCACCAGATGCCCCTTGAGCATGTGGGGATAGGCCTGGAAAATCGCGAAACACGGCGGCCGCACCTTCAGGCGGTAGGGCTTGCCACCGCCGTCGGAAATCGCGTAAAAGCCCAGCTCGCCGTTGGCCCCCTCCACGTAGCCGTAGTACTCCCCCGCCGGTACCTTCATCCCCTCCATGACCAGCTTGAAGTGGTAGATCAGCGACTCCATTTCCGTGTAGACCCTGGCCTTAGGGGGCAACGCCACGTTGTGGTCTTCCACGATCACCGGTCCGTCGGGGAGGTTCGCCAAGGCCTGCTCCACGATGCGCAAGCTCTGGCGCATCTCCTCCACCCGCACCAGGTATCGGGCGTAGGTGTCGCCGGTATGGGCGATGGGCACCTTGAAGTCGTACTGCTCGTAGCCCAAGTAAGGGTGAGCCTTGCGAACGTCGTAAGGAACGCCGCAGGCGCGCAGGCAGGGGCCGGTCCAACCCCAGTTGATGGCCTCCTCGGCGCTCATGCGGCCGATCCCCTCGGTGCGCTCCCGAAAGATGCGGTTTTCCGTGATGAGCTTTTCCATGTCGTCGATGAGGGGCGGAATGCGCTTGAGGAGGTAGCGCACCGCATCGGCGAAGTCGTGGGGCACGTCGTTGGCCAAGCCGCCGATGCGCACGTAGGACACCGTGAGTCGGCCCCCGGCACAGGCCTCCAGCACCGAGTAAATCTCTTCCCGGGCTTGGTAGAGGTACAGGAACGGCGTCATCGCCCCAAGGTCCGTGAGGTTGGCGCCGATGTCCACGATGTGGTCCATGATGCGGGAAAGCTCCGAGAGGATCACCCGCACCGCCTGCGCCCGGGGCGGGGCTTGGATGCCCAGCATGTTTTCCACGCAAAGCGCGTACCCCACCCCGTTGATCATCGCCGAGCAGTAGTTCAGCCGGTCGGTGTAGGGGATCACCTGGTTCCAGGTGTGGCGCTCGGACATCTTCTCGAAGCAGCGGTGGAGGTAGCCGATTTCCGTCTCCGCTTCGGTGATCACCTCCCCGTCCAAGCGCACGATGGTGCGCAGCGTCCCGTGGGTGGCGGGGTGGGCGGGGCCCAGGTTCAGCACCTGGGTTTCGAAGTGGTCCTCGTCCTCCCGGCTGATCTTGGCCCACTGGGGGATGTACTGCTCCTCCTCCCGCAAGAGCCACCGCTGCCCCGGATCGTAGTCCTTGCGCAGCGCATGCCCTTGGAACGACTCGTGGGTGAGGATGCGCCGCAGGTTCGGGTGGCCGGTGAAGCGAATGCCGAACATGTCGTACGCTTCCCGCTCGAACCAGTCGGCGGCTTTGTAAAGCCCGTAGAGGGAAGGCACCACGGGGTCCTCCTCCTCCAAGGGCACCTTCACGCGGATGCGGTGGCCGTGATCCAAGGAGTAGAAGTGGTAAACCGCATCGAACCGCGGCTGCCGCTTGCCCAGCCAGTCCACCCCGCAGATGTCCAAGAGCAAGTTACAGCGGAGCTCCGGGTGCTCCTTCAGGTGCTGGGCGAAGGGGAGCAGCACCTTTCGATCCACCACGAACGTTTGCTGATCCCCCCCGGAAAGCTCCCGAACCAGGGCTTCGTCGGGAAAGGCTTGGCGAATCGCAGCCCTCCGTGCCTCTCGTGTGGCCATCTCACGCTCCCGCCGCTGCCTTCCTGGCAGCCACCATGCGCTGGTAGTGGGTTTCCCCTCGCTCGATCATCTCCTGGAGCTTCAGCACCCCGGCGAACAGCGCTTCCGGGGTCGGGGGGCACCCGGGGACGTACACGTCCACCGGGATGAACTCGTCTATCCCCTGCACCACGTGGTAAGCGCGGTAAAACCCGCCGGTGCAAGCGCAGGCCCCCATGGAAATCACGTACTTGGGCTCGGCCATCTGCTCGTAAATGCGCACCAGCACCGGCGCCATTTTGTCGGTGATGGTACCGGCCACGATGAGCAGGTCCGATTGACGCGGGGAAAAGCGCACCACCTCCGCCCCGAACCGGGAGAGGTCGTAGTGCCCCATCATCACCGACATGAACTCGATGCCGCAGCAAGCGGTGCCGAAGGGGTAAGGCCAGAGGCTGTTAGCCCGGGCCTTGTCCAGGAGCTTCTCCAGTTTGGTGGTCAAGAACGCGCTGCTGCCGTCCGGCGTACGCATGGAATAGCCCCTCCCCTCTCAACAACCCGGACCTGGGCGCCAAGCTTCCCAGGAGCCATGGACATTATACGCACATTCACAAGGGGCCCGGTGGCGGGCAGAACCGCCCTAGCACCGCTTGGACGAACCCCTGGGTTTCCCGGTAAGGGGGGATCCCGCCGTAAGCTTCCACCACCGCGGCACCGGCGTTGTACGCCGCCAGCGCCAGCTCCAGCCGCCCGAAGCGGTCCAGGAGCTTGCGCAAATGCGCCGCCCCGGCCATGAGGTTGCGCTGCGGGTCGTGGGGCTCCAGCAACCCGTAGGCGAGCCACACCGCGGGCATGAGCTGCATGAGCCCCCGGGCTCCCACCCGGGAGACCGCCCAGGGGTTGAACCCCGACTCCACCTGCACCACCGCCGCCAGCAGCCGCGGGTGCAGGTCGTGCTTGGCCCCGGCCGCCAGCAGCTCGGCAGCGTACGGGGTGCCGCTGGGCAAAGGCTCGGGGACGAACGCCGGCGAGCAGATAGCTGCACTGGGAAGCGGCTTGGCAGCTTCCTCGGCTACCTCTTGGTGCACTTCCAGGATCCGCTCCACCCGCACCAGGGGCACCTCCAGGCTCGCCCCCTCGGGAAGCGCGAGCCGCAGCCGATCCCCTGCCACAAGCTCCACCCCCCGGGCCTGGAGGAACCCCCCGTCCACGAAAACCACTAAAAACGCGGCCTCCTGGGGGCTACCTTCCAGGGCCGTGGCAAGCAGCACCGCCGCAAGAAGCGCCATGCTACGCCCTGGGGTGGGAGCGGTCGTAGAGCCGGCGCAGCCGCTCCCGGGTGATGTGCGTGTAAATCTCGGTGGTGGAAATGTCCGCGTGCCCCAGCATCATCTGCAACGCCCGCAGGTCCGCGCCGTTTTCCAAAAGGTGCGTGGCGAAGGAATGCCGCAGCACGTGGGGGGAAAGCTGGCTTTCGATCCCTACCTTCCGGCCGTAGGCCTTGACGATCTGCCAAAAGCGCTGCCGGGTCATGGGCTCCCCCCGCACCGTGAGGAACAGCGCTTCCGGGGAGCGAGGTCCCGCCAGCTTGCCCCGGGCTTGTTCGAGGTACTGCGCCACCCAGCGCCTGGCCTCGGAGCCCATGGGCACCACCCGCTCCTTGTTGCCCTTGCCCACCACCCTCACGAAACCCGGGTCCAGCCGCACCTGGGGCACCTGGAGCCCCACCAGCTCGGAAACCCGCAACCCCGTGGCGTAAAGCAGTTCCAGCATCGCCTTGTCCCGCACCCCCTGGACCGTGCGCACGTCGGGAGCAGCCAAGAGCGCCTCCACCTCCTCGGGGCGCAAGAACCGGGGCAGCGGCCGCAGCAGCTTGGGGTTTTCCAGCTCCAGGGTGGGATCGTGCTGCAGCACCCCTTGCTCCTGCAAGAAGCGGAAAAACCCTCGCAAGGCGGAAAGCGCCCGGGCCGCGGAGCGGGCGGAAAGCCCGGCGCTGCGCAAGTGCGAAAGGTACAGCCGCAGCTCCGCCCGCTGGCAGGCCGCAAGCGCCACCCCCCGCTGGGCAAGCCACTGGCCGAAGCGACCCAAGTCTGCCCCGTAAGCGCTCACCGTGGCCGGGGAAAGCCCCCGCCCCACCGCCAGCTCCGCGAGGTACGCGTTGAGCTGCCGGGTGAAGCTCTCCTCAGGGGAGGGCCGCTGCATCCTCCGCTCCTGGGAAGCCCACTGGCCCGGTCCAGCGGTAGCGCGACAGGTCCAGCCGACCGCTGGCATCGAAGCTCACCCCCTCGGCAGCCAGCAGCTTGCGCTGCAACTGCGCCGGGAAGTCCGGCAGGCGCTCGGTGGAGCAGCGGCCGGAAGCGTTCACCACCCGGTGCCACGGCACGTCCGGGGGGCAAACGTGGAGCGCCCACCCCACCGCCGCGGGGGAAAGCACGTGCCCCAACAGCGCAGCGATTTGCCCGTAGGTCATCACCCGCCCCGGGGGGATCTGCCGCACCAGGGCGTAGACCAGCTGGAAGGCGCCTCCCTCGGCCCCATGCCCGTGCACCCTGCGTCCCCGCGCACCCACGGCGTAAGTGTACCCGGCACGCCCGGGGGATGGGGCATAATGGCGCCGGAGGCACAAGGATGAAGACGTTCGCGTTCAAGGTGGACCCGCTCACCGGCGAGCAGTACTACGAGGTTTACCTCCGGGGGCAGCAGCTGCTCACGGACCCGCTGCTCAACAAGGGCTCGCACTTCTCCCTGGAGGAGCGGGCCTCCCTGGGGCTCACGGGGCTTCTGCCCCACGGCGTTTCCTCCCTGGAAGAGGAGGTAGCGCGCTCCCTGGAAAGCTATCGCCGCAAACCCGATGACCTGGAGCGCTACCTGTTCCTCCTGGGGCTTCTCAACCGCAACGAGACGCTTTTTTACAAGCTGCTCACCGAAAACCTCATCGAGATGCTGCCCATCGTTTACACCCCCACGGTGGGGCAAGCGTGCCTGTTGCTTTCCCGCATCATGCGCCGCGCCCGGGGGGTGTACATCCACCCGGACAACATCGCTGCCATAGACACGATCTTCGCCAACGTGCCGCTGCCCGAGGTGCAGCTCATCGTGGTCACCGACGGGGAGCGCATCCTCGGCCTGGGGGATTTGGGGGCGGACGGTATGGGGATCCCGGTAGGCAAGGTGAGCCTCTACGTGGCTGCCGGTGGGCTGCACCCCGCCTGTTGCTTGCCGGTTTGTTTGGACGTTGGGACCAACAACGATCGCCTCCTGGCGGACCCCCTCTACCTGGGCTACCGCAAGCGCCGGCTGGAGGGGGAGGACTACGACCGCTTCGTGGAGCGGTTCGTGCTAGGGGTGAAGCGGAACTTCCCCAACGCCCTCATCCAGTGGGAGGACTTCGCCAAGCACAAGGCGTTCCGCCTCCTGGAGCGCTACCGGGAACGGGTACCCTCCTTCAACGACGACATCCAAGGCACCGGGGCCACCGCCTTGGCCGCGCTGCTCACCGCCTCGGCCATCAAGGAAAAGCCCCTGGCGGAAGAACGGGTGGTGATCGTGGGGTTCGGCCAAGCCGGGGTGGGAACCGCCCAGGCCATCGCCACCTACCTCCGCCACCGGGGGGTCCCCCCAGAGAAGGCCCGGGAGGCCATCTGGCCGGTGGACGTGCAGGGGCTCCTGCTGGAGGACGACCCGCACCTGGAGCCCTGGCAGCGCCCCTTCGCCCGCAAGCGCCAGGAGGTGGCCGGGTGGAAGCTCGCCGACCCCAACCGCATCAGCTTGGAAGACGTGGTCACCAACGCCAAGCCCACGGTGCTGGTAGGGGTCACCGCCCAACCGGGGCTTTTCTCCCGCAAGCTGCTCCAGCAGGTAGCCAAAGGGGAGCCCCGACCGGTGATCCTCGCCCTTTCCAACCCCACCAGCAAATCCGAGTGCACCCCCGAGGAAGCCTTGGCCGCCACCTCCGGCAAAGCGCTGGTGGCCACCGGCAGCCCGTTCCCCCCCGTGGAGTGGGAGGGGCAGAAGGTGGAAACCTCCCAATGCAACAACCTCTACGTGTTCCCCGGGGTGGGGTTGGGCACGCTGGTGGCGCGCTCCCCCAGGGTCACCGACGAGATGTTCTTGGCGGCGAGCGAGGCGCTGTCGGCAATGGTGAGCCCTGAGGAGCGGCGCCAAGGCAAGCTGCTGCCGCCGCTTTCCGCGGTGCGGCAAGCGGCGTTTCGCGTAGCGGTGGCGGTGGCCAAGCAAGCCCGGGACCAAGGGCTAGGGCGGCTCCTCCCGGACGAGGAGCTCGAAGCGCTCCTTCGAAGGGCCCAGTGGGAGCCCCACTTCGTGCCTTACCGCCCGGGCTCGCCCGGAGCTTGAAAGCTTCTGCCGAAACGAGGTTGCGATGAATTTCCAGGATAGCAACGCCCAGCGGATTCGATGGAAGTAGGGATGCTTTTGCCTATTGGCCAACCTGCGCTCATTGAATCATCCGGTACGTATTTGTTAGACCATGCTATCGCTATTACAGCTTGCAATTGGCCATATGAACAGCGACGAATGGAGGTGACACGTGCAAACCTGGCGTCACCCGGGCGGAAAGCTGCGCGAGTTGGGAGCCCAGGCTCTCTCCGACGCTGAACTCCTGGCTATCCTGATCTCCTCAGGTATAAAGGGCAAGCCAGCAGAAGCGATTGCCCAGGAAATTATTGACCGCTTCGGCTCCCTTTCCGGCATGTCCCGGCAGCCCCTGGAAGCGTTCTTGCAATTCAAGGGGCTGTCCGACGTGAAGATCATTCGCATCGCCGCGGCCTTCGAGATCGCTCGCCGCCTTGTGAAGGAGTCCACCCATGGCGAAGAAAAGCAAGCTCCTTGAGAAGGGAACCCGCATGCCAGACATCCGCGAAACCAACCTGGACAAGACGGTGCGCGAGTACCTGGACGCGGTCCAGGCCCTGAGCAGCGAGGCAGCTCGGGCACAGCGTTTCACGCTACTGCTCCAAAAGCTCTTCGGAGTGCAGCCGGGGTTCATCGAGAACTATGTGGCCGGGGTAGAGAAGTACGTGAAGGTCCGCCAAAAGGACGCGATCCTCAGAGGTAAAGCCGACGAGCTGTTCGGCAACGTGATCATCGAGTTCGAGCGGGATCTTACCGCGGCTGCCAAACAGCCAGAAGCCGAAGCGCAGCTCCGCAAGTACGTGGCCTGCCTGTGGGCCCAGGAGCCGGCGAACCAACGTACCCGTTACCTGTGCCTCGCCACGGACGGCGTGCTTTTTACCGCCTACACGCCCCTCCCGAACCAGCCTAGCCAAGCCACCCTCTCGCCCGAAGACGTGCGGCTGGAGACCGTGGATCGCATCAATGCCGTGCAGCTAGAGCCACCCCGGGAGTTCTACTTCTGGCTCGACCGCTACTTGCTGCGCCGGGAGATCATGACTCCCCGCAGCGAGAACATCGTCAAGGATTTCGGGCTCCGAAGCCACGCCTTCCAGGTGGTAGCTCAGAGCTTGCTTGCCTCATGGGAGAGGCTGAAAAAACGGCCGGAGTTCGCCGTGGTTTACGAGGCGTGGGAAAAATACTTGCGCATCGTTTACGGCAGTGCCCTGGCCGACGACGAGCTCTTCATCCGGCACACGTACCTGGCTATGTTGGCCAAGTTGATGGCCTGGGTTCGCCTGATCGAAGGGACCACGCCAGACGCAGCTCAGATCCAGGGGGTCCTTCAGGGTCGGTTCTTCAAGGACCACGGCATCGAGAACTTCCTGGAAGAAGACTTTTTCTCCTGGCCGGCCCGAGGGGACGCGGCAGAGGCTGGAACGGAAACAGCCCGCCTGCTCCTGGGGCTCTTGCGCAACTATAACTTGCGAGAGCTCTCCGAGGACGTGCTGAAATCGCTGTACCAGGAACTGGTGGACCCGAAGACGCGCCACGACCTGGGCGAGTACTACACCCCCGACTGGCTGGCTGCCCGCATGGTCGGCGAGCTGCTAGAAGAACAGCCAAAAGCATCGTTGCTGGACCCGGCTTGTGGCTCGGGCACGTTCCTCTATCAGGCCGTGCGCCAAAAGCGCGCGCTTCTAGGCGACCACCCGGAAACTTTGGCTCACATTCAGGACGCCGTGGTGGGCGTGGACATCCACCCGCTGGCCGTGATCGTGGCCAAGACCAACTACATTTTGGCTTTGGGCGATTTGCTCTCCACGCGGCGTGGCAAGATCGCTATCCCAATTTACCTTTCGAACGCCATACGCCTTCCGGAATACGTGCGACAGATGAAGATCCAGGAGGTAGCTGGAGAGTTTCGAGGGCAACCTCCCGGGTACGACCTCGAGCTCGATGGGCAACTGATCCACCTCCCTGAAAAGCTCATGAATCAGCCAACCTTGTACGACCAAGCCATCGGGGCGGCGAACGAGTTCGCCGTGCAATGGGCGGGGCGGGGGGCGAGCGAGGCCGATTTCAGGAACTACCTGGCCGCACAGCATTCAGCGCTGGCAGCTGACGACGACTTGGTGCAGGCGCTCTTCGCCATTGCGGAGGTCTTTCGCCACTTCATCGAGGCCCGGCGAGACACCATCTGGGCCTTCGTGTTGAAGAACGCCTACAAGCCGCTGTTTTTGAGAGGCCGTTTCGATTTGGTGGTTGGCAATCCCCCGTGGCTTTCCTACCGCTTCGTGGAGCAATTGGACTACCAAAAGTTCCTCAAGGAGCGGATCACCAAGACCTACAAGCTCCTCTCCGGGAAGGCCGAGCTGATCACCCAGATGGAATTGGGCACGCTTTTCCTGCTGCGGTCAGCCGATCTGTACCTGAAAGAAGGCGGCTTGATTGCCTTTGTCCTGCCCCGCAGCATCTTCTCCGCGGACCAGCACGACGCCCTGCGGCAGGGCACGTTCAAAGGCGTGCACCTTTCCTGGAGCGAACTGTGGGACCTGGAGGGCGTGGAGCCGCTGTTCAACGTGCCGGCTTGCGTGCTGTTCGGCCGCAAGACCCCGCATCCTCCCGCCTTCGGTGGGGTGAGGGGGGAGCTCCTCTCCGGCCGCTTGCCCCGCCGCAACGCCAGCTTGCTCGAAGCCGAGGCAGTGCTGAAGGTCGAGGAGGTGCAGTTCTTCCTCAACCAGCGAGGCAAACGCTCGTTTTGGGGTACGAAAGGAAGCGTTCGCGGCGCTGTCAGCCCCTATAAAAAGCGCTTCTTCCAGGGAGCGACCATCGTTCCCCGTGCCTTCTGGTTCGTGGAGGTGGCCCCCTCGCCCCTGGGCTTCGACCCCAACCTGCCGCCGCTGTTGACCTCCCGCCGGGCCCAGGAGCAAGCCAAGGACGCCTACCGGGGCATCGTTTTCAAGGGCAACGTGGAAAGCCGCTTCCTCTACGCCACCCTGCTCTCCACCGACCTCCTGCCCTTCGGCCACCTGGACTACCGGCTGGTGGTGTTGCCCATTGAGCCGGAGGGGGACCATTACCGATTGCTCACCGCGGACCAGGCCAGGCGGCGCGGCTACATTTGGCTGGCGGAGTGGCTAGAGCGAGTCCAGGCCGAATGGGAGAAACGGCGCGGGGCGAAGGCAACGAGGATGGATGCGTTGGCGTGGCTGGACTACCGCCACAAAGCTTCAAGTCAGAATCCTGAAGCCGTTTACCGGGTGATCTACCCGGCATCTGCCACCTACGTGTGCGCCTGCGTCGTGAAGAATCGCCCCGTGGAGTTTGAGAGGGGGGGGCCAACCCTCCAAGCAGCGGGCTTCGTGGTGGATTACGTCACCTACAGCCTGGAAACCGAGGACGAGGGCGAAGCTTACTACCTCGCGGCCGTGCTTAATGCGCCCACGACGGATAACCTCATTAAGCCTGCCCAGGCCCGAGGCTTGTGGGGGCCGCGCCATATCTGCAAAAAAGCCCTCGACCTGCCCATCCCCCAGTTCGATCCGGCGCAGGCGGAGCACCGGCGGTTGGCGGAGTTGGGGAAGGCGTGCAGCGAGCGGGTAGCGGCGTGGCTGGCCGCCGCTGGGCCGGGGAAGACCCAGAGCATCGGCCGGCTTCGGGGGGTGGTGCGGGAAATGCTGAAGGAGGAACTGGCGGAGATAGACGAGTGCACCGCGCGGATCCTGGGCATGGGAACGGGTAGCGGCTGAACGCCGCTTCGTGCCGTGCCGGCCTGGCTCGCCCGGAACTTAGGCTTTCACCTGCAAGTTACCGGGCAGCTCCTCCACCGCCAGGGCCAAAGCCCGGCTCAGCTCCTCCGGGGTTTTGGCCGACAAAAGCCCCGCCACGGTGTTGCGCCGCCGGCAAATCCAAGAAAGCCGGGCGAGCCAGCGCAGGTGCGCCTGGTCCCGGCGGAACGCCAGCAGGAAGAAGAGGTGCGTGGGGCTTTCGTCGGGAGAGCCGAACGGCACCCCCCGCTTGGAGCGGGCCAGCGCCAGGAACTGCCTGGGGAACCTGGCCGGGTCCCGGTGCCGGGCGTGGAGGAAAGCCACGCCGTTGGGCATGGCGGTGGGCACCATGCGCTCCCGCTCGGTGAGCGCGGTTTCCAACCAGCGGGCGTCGGTCACCATGCCCTTTTGCGCCACGAACTCCACGATCTCGGCGATGACCTCCTCGCGATTGGTGGCCCGCAAGCTGTCCAGCACGTGATCCGGGCCGAAGATGTCCTCCAACCTGGGATCGTCCGGCTCCTGGCCAACGTTGGTTGCTGCCACGCGTGCCTCCCCGCCCTCCTGGGCCACCGCATTCTACCTCATGCCGCAAGCGAGGCCGCAGCGCGCCGCAACTCCTCCCAGGCGGTGCGCAGCACCTGCCCGTCGGTTTGTTGGTTCCCTACCGCCAAGTGCAGCGCGAAGCGCTCCCGGAGCACCGTGTGGGACAAGAACACCTTTCCCCCGCTGTTGACCGTCTGCAAAAGCTTGCGGTTGGCTTCTTCCAGGGCCTTTTCCTCTCGGAGGTGCGGGGGGTGCCAGCGGAAGTTCACCACGGAAAAAGGCACCGGGGCCAGAAGCTCGAACTCCTCCGCTTCCTCCACCCACCGGGCGAACTGCTGCGCCAGGGCCACGTGGCGGCGGATCACCTCCGCCAGGCCCCGGGTACCGAACGCCCGGAACACGAACCACAGCTTGAGCGCCCGGAAACGCCGCCCCAGCTGGAACGTGTAGTCCATGAGGTCCACGGCTCCCCGGGTGTCGGTGGCCAGGTAAGCGGGAAGCACCGCGTACGCCTGGCGGAACGCCTGGGGGTGGGCGGTGAAAAGGCAGGAGCAGTCCAACGGGGTGAACAGCCACTTGTGGGGGTTGGCCACGAAGGAATCGGCGCGCTCGCACCCCGCCACCGCCCAGCGAAACTCCTCCGCCACCGCGGCGCTGCCCGCGTAGGCGGCATCCACGTGCAGCCAGATCCCTTCCCTGTGGCAAAGCGCCGCGATTTCCGGGACCGGGTCCACCGAGGTGGAGGAGGTGGTGCCCACCGTGGCCACCACCGCCATGGGCACCACCCCTTGGCGCCGGTCCTCCAGCACCGCCGCCTCCAGCGCATCCACCCGCATCCTGAACTGCTGGTCCGTGGGGATGCGCCGCACCGCCTGGCGTCCTAGCCCCAGGACCATGGCCGCCTTGTCCACCGAGGAGTGGGCTTCCTGGGAGCAGTACACCGCAAGCTGCGGCCCCCCGGCCAACCCCCGCTCCCGGACCCCGGGGACCGCCCGCTCCCGGGCAGCCCCCAGGGCGAGCAGCGTGGAGGTGGAAGCGGTGTCCGCGATCATGCCGAACCAGCTGGCGGGCAGCCCCATGGCTTGGGCGTACCAGGAGGTAACCACCTGCTCCAGCTCGGTGAGGGCAGGGCAGGTCTTCCACAGCATGCCGTTCACGTTGAGCGCGGCGGCCACCAGCTCCCCGGCCACCCCCGGCGCCGAGCCGGTGATGCCGAAGTAGCCGAGAAAACCCGGGTGGTTCCAATGGGTGACCGCCGGGAGCACCAGCCGCTCCAGATCGGCAAACCACGCCTCGGGAGGCTCCGGCTCCACCGGAGGTGCCGCGGGGAGCTGGGAGGCGAGCCACCCCGGCGGGGTGCTGGCGAGCACCGGCAGCTCGGGCACCCGCTGGCGGTAGCCCAGCACCCAGCGGTGGGCCAGCTCCAAGAGCTTCCCCCAGGCGAAAGCGGAGCTGGGGGGCTCGTTCATTCGGCTTTGCGGAACTTGATGGAGCACCCCAGGGCCTTGGTTTCCGCCACCGGGATCGGCTTGCCCACCACCAGCGCTGCCAGGGCATCCGCCAGGAAGCGTTGCTTCACCTCCTCGGGCTTTTCCGCGTTGTCATCAATGGCCCCGTGGTACACCAGCTTGCCGCTGGCATCGAACAGAAACACCTCGGGGGTGCGGGTGGCGCCGAACGCCCGAGCCAGCCGCGACGTGGCATCCACCACGTACGGGAAACGGTAGCCGTGCTCCTTGGCCTGGGCCACCATGTGATCGAAGTCGTCCTCGGGGTAGGCGGCGGGGTCGTTGGCGTTCACCGCCACCACCCCCACCCCTTTGCCCAAGTACTCGTTCCCCAGCGCTACCATCCGGGCCTGCCAGGCCTTCACCCAGGGGCAGTGGTTGCAGGAGAAGATCACCAAAAGCCCCTTGGGCCCGAACGCCTCCCGCAGGGAAAGCTCCTTGCCATCCACGTTGCGCATCTTCACCTGGGCCACCGCTTCCGGCAGGCTTTCCCCGGGCTTAACGGCGAAGGCCCAGGATGCCGAAAGCATCAGCACCACCGCTGCCAGTTGTTTCATCGCTTGCCTCTTTTCCCCCGGCGTGCCTCCGCCAGGGCTTCTTCCAGCTCTTTTCGGGTTACCTTGCGCTCGAAGAACGCCACCAGCCGCCCTTGGCGGTCGAAGACGAAGGTGGCCGGGAGGCTGCCGCTCCAGGCTTCGGCCAGCGTGGCGATGAACTCCTGGTCCCCGCCTTGCTTGAGGTAGGTGGGGAAATCCACGCCATGCTCCGCCAAAAACCGCTCCACCAGCTCCCGGCGGCTGGCGAAGTCCGCGGAAACCAGCAGCACCTTGGCGTCTTCTCGGTGAGCGCGGGCAAAGGCGAGGATCTCCGGGAACTCCTCCACGCAAGGACGACACCAGGTAGCCCACACGTTCACCACTACCGGCACCCCTTGCCCCCGCAAGAGCTGCCCCAGCTCCTGCGGGGTGATCGGTTGCAGCGCCGCAGCCACCAGCACCAAGCCCAACATCGCGCTTGTATACGCGCCCACCGCCCGCAGGGTTGCAACCTGAGCTCCAGGGTGCGCCCCACCGCCCGAGCTCGCCCGCTGGCTTGGCTCACTCCGGAAAACGACGCACCAAGTTGAAACCGAGCCTGGCGTCCCGCAGCCGCAACCCGCCGGGGAAATCGCTCCCCGGCCAGAGGTCGGAAGTGGTGGCCCGGCTGTTTCCCAGGTAAATCACGAAGCTGTGGCCAGGCACGCCCTTGGAAACCCCCAGCGCCCAAGCCGCGGCTGCACGCCTCGCCCGGGGGTTCTCGGGAACGAGCTCCAAAAGCACCCGCCAGCGCCTGGGCCCGTGCCACACTACCCCGAACCCCACGTTGGCAGCGCGGCGCAGCGTGGGCGTGTCCGACACCCAGGTGGGCACCACGAGAACCTCCAGCGCCCGACCGGTCTTCCAGGAGGCGGCCGCTTGCAGGAAACCCGCCCAGCGGCTGCCCCCACCGGGCGCAAACGGTACACCCCCCCACCCCGCACCGCCACCGTGGCGCCGAGCGTTTGCCGCGGCAAGCCCACCTTCCCGGCGAGCTCCACGGTCTTCAGGTACGAGCTGCGGTAAAGCTCCATTTGCCGGAAGCGCCCCAAACCCAAGGCGAGGCCGATCCCCACGTCCGCGGGTCCGTCGAGCCCGAAGAGGTTCTCGCCCCCAGCGGCGTCCACGGGCTGGGAAAAACGGTGGGTGAACAGGACCTCCAAGGTCATGGGCCCCACCAGCGCCGCGCTGGGCAGGTTCAAAAGCCGCGCATCGTTGGCCGCTTGCTGCGCGAACGCAGTGCTGGCGAAGCAAAAGGCGAGCAAGAGCTTCCTCATGGAAAGCCTCCTAGTCCCTGGGTGCGCCGCGGCGCACCCAGTCGATCACCAGCTGCCGCTCGGCAGCCCCGAGGCTGCGCCCCAAGGGCATGGGGGAGCCGGCGATATCCGGGTCGCCCCGAAGCTTTTTCACCAGGTACGAACGGTCCGGGTCGAAGGGGGCTACCCGCAGCAGCTCGGGCCGCTGGGTGGAGCGGGCGTTCACGGTGCTGGCGTAGGCGGCTCCCGCTTCCAGGCTCATGCCCGCCGCTGGGCTTTCCCCGGCGTGGCAGCCGCGCAGTGCGCAGGAAGGGAGGAAAACCTCCCCCAAAACCCGGGAGAAGGTGGCTTCGGGATCGGGTGGCCCTTGGCTGCCTTCGGTGGGCAGGCGCTTCCGCTCCCCACAGCTGCAGAGGGCCACGGCCGCAAGCAGCAGCGTGAGCCGGCGCATGGTCAGTTGTTCGGTGCCCCGGCGAGGATCCAGCCCCGCACCCGGTCGAGCTCGCTCTGGGTCAAGAACGGCCCGCCAGCGGGCATCCGCGCCCCGGAAATGCCGCTGCCCACGAGCTTGCGGTAGAGGTAGGAGTTGTCGGGATCGCCGGGCTTGACGCGCATGAGGGAAGGGTTCTCGGAGGAGGGCACGTTCACGGTGCTGGAGTAGGTTTGCCCAGCTCGCAGGTCCAAGCCACCGCCGTTCGGGGGGTGGCAGCCGGAGCAGCGCGGCGTGAAGATGTCGTTGTGTAGCTGGGTGAGGGTTGGGGCGGCAGTGGCCACGCTCACCTGGAGCGTGGCGCTGGCGCTGCCCCCGCGACCGTCGCTGGCGGTGACCGTTACCGTGAAGTTCCCCGGGTTCGCGTAAGCATGGGAGACCACCAAGCTGTTGGTGGTATCGGTCACACCGTCCCCGAAATCCCAAGCTACCGTGAGCGGGTCGCCATCGGGATCGCTGGCGGTGGCTTGGAACTGGATCATTTGCCCCACCTGGGCGTTCACCGGAGGGGTGGGGCTGGTGATCGCTACCACCGGCGGGTGGTTGCCGGGGGCTGGAGGCACCGCCAGTTCCCGGGGGGCGGGCTGGGCAGGCTGGTACAAGCCATCGTCGGTGCGGTTGTCCACCACCGAGCTGTAGAAAAACACCGGCTCGCTAGCTTCGAAGGCAACGGCGAAACTGTCCTGGGTGGCCTGCGCCCCAGGGACCTCCAGGAGCGCGTCGTAAGCTGCCAAGTCGTCGCTCCACGGCTGCAGCGTGAGGGTTTTCGCCTGGAGGGTACTCCCATCGGGCTTGATGACCCTGGTTTGCACGGTGACCACTCGGGGGTTGGGGTTGAACCACCCCAGGTTGGTACGCCAGCCGCTGCCGCTGCTCTTCGGGCGATGGGCCTGGTACACGAGGACCCCGGAGGAAAGCGCCTGGGCAAGGGGCAGCCCCTGGGCGAACTGGCCGAAGGTGCCGCCGCCCGTGGACCGCTGGTCGTTGAAGATGTTCACGCCGCAGGCGATGGGGCCAGAGGGTAGCAAGCGCACCGCCCCACGGCCGGAAGCACCGAAGAGGTCCGCTACCACGTTGGCGAAGCTGGCAACCCCGTAGGGGGCCACGGTAAAGCGCACGATCTTCGCCGGGGCAAAGCGCGCGTCGCGGCTTGCCGGGTACCACTCCCCCCACACCTCCACTTCCCGATCCGTGAGGTTGGCCACCGCCGCCGCGGTGCGGAACAAGCTGGGGGGCAACCCCGGCACATCGGCCACCACCGGGAGGTGCAGCGGCTCCCCGGGTTCCTCCAGCTGTCCCCGCACTGCCCCGGCGGGAAACTCGGCGGTATGCACGTTCACGTAAAAGCCTTGCGGGTACGTGTCGAGCTGATTGGCGACGCTGGCGTTCAGCGGCACCGCCCCCACCGCTACCCCGTTGGAAAACGCCGCAGCCAGGTCCACCACCACCGGGCCAGCCTCCCCCGCTCGCCCGCCGTGGATGTGCGCCGCGGTAACCGCAGCCAGGTTGCGCACCCTCACGTAGTACACGAGCTTGTCCCCTCGGGGAAGCAGCAACGCCACGCCAGCCCCGTCAGGGTCTCCCACGGTGGGTCTTTCCTTTTCTCCAGCGAGAAACGAGATCCAGTGGCGCACTCCAGAGGCTTCCGCCAGAAGCTGCCCACGGACAGCCCCCGCGGGGAACTCGCTGGTGTGCAGCTTCACGTAAAAATCCGTGGGGGCATCCCGCAGCGCTGCAGCCACGCTGGCGTCCAGAGCGAACGAGCCCCAGGCCGCCCAGCCGGAACCCACGGGGGAAAAGCTGGAGGCCAGGGTTGCCACCGGGTCCCCAGTCTGCCCTTGGCGCCCCTGGTGGATGTGCGCCACCGTGGGCTGCGGCAGCCCGTCGGCGTAAAGGAAAAACGTCAGGTTGTTGCCCTCCAGCACCAGCAGAGCAACGCCAGCTGCGTCCCCGTCGCCTCCCCCCGCCTCCCTGCTCCCCAAAAGCGAGGCGGTGAAGGTTTGCCCGTGCAGCGGGGCAACGAGGACGTAAGCCAAAAGAAAGCACGCGAGCCGGTGCATCGTGAGTCCCCCCTTTCCTCCGAAAGCCGCTCGAGCCTGCATCTTGCCCCTTGCAACGCCCGGGTAACGCCGCGATATTCCACCGCATCCCCCGGCTCGCTCTCAGGGGGTCAGCGCGCTCGTTGTGGGGGGATGGCGCTGCCGGGAAGCCGAGCCTCCAGGTGGGGCAGCTCCGGGTGGTCTGGAGCGAGGGTTCTGGCTTTGGCCAGCGCCGCCCCCGCCTCCGCAGGCCGACCCGTGGCGAGGCAAACCTTGGCCAGGTTCACCCAAGGTTGGGCGTAGCTGGCATCCAACGCCGCTGCCTCCCGGAGCAAGCGCTCCGCTTCCGGGAAACGGCGCAGCTGGGCCAACGCGGCACCCAGGTTGTTGGCCACCACCGGGTCCCGGGCTTGTTGCCAGGCCTCCTGGTAGGCCGTCACCGCTTGCTCGGCGCGCCCCAGCTTGAAAAGCGCATCCCCCAAAAAGCGAAAGCTTTCCGGGGAAGCCCCGGGAAGCTGGCAGGACTTGGCGAAAAGGCTCGCTGCCGCCGCAAAGTCCCCCTGCTGGAAGCGCAGCCGGCCCCAAGCCAGGTACACCGCGCTCCAACTGGGGGCAAGCCTGGCAGCCTCGGCAAAGTGGCGCTCGGCCAGCGCTCGATCCCCGCCTGCCGCCGCAGCTTCCGCGAGCCGCAGCTGCGCTTCGGCGCTTTCCGGCGCGAGCTCGGCGGCTTTGCGGAAAAAGGCCAGGGCCCGCTGCGGATCTTGCGCCCGGGCGAGGTAAAAATCGCCCAAGCTGATGTACGTGGAGCTGGCTTGGACCCGCTTTTCCACCAAGGGCAGTTGGGTGGCGAGCCACCCGGCCAACGCTGGCAGCAGCAGCAAAGCCTTCTCGCGGAGAGCCACTGGCTCGAAGAGCTTGCCCAGAGCGCAGCCGGCGAACGGCAAAAGCAGCAGCACCAGCGGAAAGCGGTAGCGGCCCAGCACGAAGAACAGCGCGAGGCTTGCAAGGTACACCGGCAAGCCGGCGAAAAGCGGCAGGAGCCTGCGCCAGGCGCGGCGGGACGCCACCCAGCCGGCGAGGCCTGCGGCAAAGACCAGGGGAAAACGCAAGAAAGCCACCCGCAGCGCTGGCAGCTGCTCCTGCCGGCCGTAAAAATCGTCCACGTCGGCCACCTCCACGCCGTTGATCGCCAAAAGCAGCTTCTTGCCCAAAAGCAGCAGCCACTGCACCGGGGAGCCGGCGATAAACCGCAGCGCTTGTCCGGCCCAAAATCGCGAAACCTCGTGGGCCGTGGCTGGGCGCCCCAGCGCTTGCTCGGCCAGTTTCCTGGCATCCTCCCTTTCGAAGCGCGGGTGGCCCCTGCCCGGCAGCAGCGGTTGGTAGAAACCCGTGGCGTGGGGGTTGTTCCCGATGTAAAAGTTGGGCCCGAACTGCGCCGTGGTGAGCGCGAACTCGCCCCCCACCGCCAGGTTCCTGAAAGCCACAAGGGCAAGCGGCAACGCAAGGCCAATGCAAAAAGCCGCAAGCAGGCGAGCTCGCAAATCTCGTTCCGACGATCGTCTCCACCACAGCCACAACGGCACCAGCAGCACCAACGGCAGCGCGTTTTCCCGGTTGAGCACCAAAAGCGCTCCCGAAAATCCCGCGATTACCCCGGCAAACACACCGCCGCCGCGCTCCAGCAGCGCCAAAGCGAAAAGCCACGCGCTCACCAAGAAAGCATCCACCGCTGCCTTTTGGATCACCCCCTCGTAAAACGTGGCAGGCCCAAAAAGCGCCAAGAGCAGCCCAGCGATGGTGCCCGCCCGAGCATCGAAGAACACCCGGGCAGCCCGGGCCAGGAGCAGGCAGGCGAGCGTCCCCAAAAGCGCTTGGGCCACGAAAACCGCCCTCGGATCGGCCCCCGCCAAGCCGTACACCGCGGCCATGAAGTAGGGGTACAGGGGGCTTTGGTAAAAAACCCCTTGGGTTCGGGAAAGCAGGTCCCCGCTCACGATGGCCCGGGCCCAGGCGTCGTAGGCCTCCCCGTCCCCCACGATCCAGGAAGCGAAAGGCGACCCCAGAAGCTGGCCAAGGTGCGCCGCGCGCACCGCCGCTGCTGCCAGGACAATACCCAGATCCCAGCGACTCGCCCCTGCCCGCCACCAGGGGCCGGTGGCAGCTTCGCCGGCCTGAGGTGCACTGGAAGCCTTGGTCCCGCGTCCCATCCGCTTCGCTCCGAAGAAAGGTTACGCTCCCGACACCCCCACCCGCAACACCGAGTGCTGCCTCACAAAATGCCCACGCCCGCCGCGAGTGGTTGGCTAACCAACGCCCCCGTGCCCTCACGGCTGCTGCGTCCCGGTGAAAAGGACTTCGAGGCAGGGATCGCAACAGGTTCGCTTATCGCCGTGAAGGCTACCTCCTTCCTCGTCGCTCAACCACCCGACTTCCCGGAAGGCAGGTCGCGAGGCGACAGGAGCCCCTGAGAGCAGGAAGGGAGAGCGGGCAACGTGCTGTCTTCGGGAAACGCGCGGGTGGGGAGGGCTGGACAGCCTCTGGCTTACGGAAAAACGCGCCGCGAGGTCAAAGCGAAGGCTCGGCGCCAAGCTCAGCCGCAAGCTCCCGGACGAGCCCTCACATCCCCACGGGGACCTTGCGCACCTCCACCAGTGCGTGCGCCGCCACCTGCCGCCCGTCCTTCAGCTTCCCCACCATGGGAATGCGCACGAACACCCGATCCCGCTCGACCCCAGAGCTGTTCTAGCTGGCCTTCTGGCACGTGACCAAAAGCCGCCTCACCGCCTCCGCAGGGCGCACCGACTGGAAGCTTTGCCTTCCCGTTCCTGCTCCTTTCGTGCCTGTTCGTAGCCGCCTTCCTCCTCGGGGAGTGTTCCCCGTTTCGCGAAAGTCGGGCCGCGAGGCAACCATCCATGGCTTGCGTAGGTTATTGGTGAGGCACGGTGAACTGCATAAGCTCAAAAACCTTTGGCACTCGCAGGACTGAGGAGGGGTGGCATGCGAGTGCAGCACATGGGATACCGGATCCGGGGGTTTTACAAGGTCG
>Ga0209018_1000561_pt1 | contig 33960 bp, 33 predicted proteins | sample YNPBryBLVA2012_FD_185814 | JGI IMG/M metagenome (GOLD analysis project Ga0209018, IMG submission 185814) | Anoxygenic and chlorotrophic microbial mat microbial communities from Yellowstone National Park, USA - YNP Bryant BLVA 2012 (SPAdes)... ...
GACGCTTCGGGGGTAGCAACGACAGGACTGGGACTGGCGATCTCGGGTCCCTGATCGGGCACCCGGGGCAGGACAAGGGTGGCGTGAGCGTAGGACGTCACGCACGCCGTGCGCTGTCCTGGCCGACAGGCAACCGGTGCGCGGATGTGCTAGACGAGGGTCAACGTTCCTGATAGCCGCTGCAGCTTGCTTTCCATGTTATCCAAGACACCGCTTCGAAGAATCGTCGAGAGTCTGCCATGCGCGACATTGGTCGTCGCGCTGCTCGGCTGTTCGAGTCCTTCCCCTGAGCGCTGCCCGCCGCCGCACCCCACCTTCCGCCTTACGGTCCGCTGCGCGGACGGCATGGTTCCGCCGGATGTCACCGTCAACGTCCGGTACAGCGGAGGGGTGGAACAGTTCAACGCGAGCCACCCCGACAACCCACCGAAGTCGGTGTTCTGCACGCTGCACCACGACGGCGATCTGGATGCGTCGAGTTGGCAGGACGCGAGCGTTGGAAGCGGCGGGATCTCGGACGTGGTGTGCGATCTCTGGACCGACGGTCCTGCGACCGTACGGGTGAGTGCATCGGGATACCCGGATGTGGAGGAGTCGTTCTATCCAGATTCGGATGATTGCGGATTGGCGACCACCGAGGAAACGATCACGCTGGAACGCGGCGACGGATCGGATCAGGGCAGGAATCGAAGCCGTTCGGTCGACGGGGTCCAGCCCGAAGCGCTGGGGCGTCCTCCCCACACGACCAAGTTTCCCACGAATGCGCTACCGTGGCCCGATCGCGCACGGGCCAGGTCGGGCAACGCGGACCACGCATCGTTCGCCAGGTCGTAGCGTGCGCCACGGCTGGTGGGCACGCCGTAGCCTGTAGCGTCTCCACCGGTCACCCAGACGTGTCCGCCCGACATGGAAACGGCGAATCCATCGGCGACGGTGTATCCCGATATGGATACATCGGAGATCATCGTCCAGGTACCGGTCACGGGGTTCCACGCGGCGCCGTCCCCGCGCTCGCCCGTCCAGAAGCCGTCCCGGCCGAACAGTACCACCATCCGGTCGCGCGGCGCGTCCCAGAACGCGACGTGCCCCGCCCGCGCGATGGGCGCGTCGGCCATGCCGGACCAACTGTCGCTTGCTGCGTCGTAGATGGCGCCGTCACGTCGAACGGAGCCGCCCACGCGCCCGCCCCAGACCACCATCCTCGACCGCATCGGATCCCAGACTACGCTCGCGCCCAGGCGTGGCGACAGCACCGAATCGCTCATGGGTGTCCATGAGTCGGACGACACCGAGTAGCGTGCACCGTTGACGAGCGCCGCGCCCGATCCCGTACGCCCGCCCCAGACCGTCATGGTGCCATCGCGGTCCCATATCGCCGCGGCGTCGGCTCTCGGCGATGGCGCGCCCTGCACGGCCATTGCGGACCAGGTACCGTCCTGACGAGCGTACCTTGCACCATCGCCAAGGGTGTCCATCCCGGCGCCCTGCCCGCCCCAGACCAGCAGAAACTCACCTGTCCAGACACCGGCAGCGTTCGACCTGGGCTCGATGGTCGAGGGTTCGGGGAGCGTGGACCAGGTTCCCGTCGCCTCCTCGTAGACCGCACCATCGCGCAGCGGCGTGCCGAGCGAATCACGCCCGCCCCACACGAACCAGGCTTGCTCATCGTATACGGAGAGGAACGCACTGCGATCGCTCAGCGGACCGTCGCCTTCGTCCTGCCAGACGGGCACTCGGTCGGTGCACGCTTGCCATGGTTCCCACGCGCAGCCTGGGCCGCACCACCTGACCCTCGCGAATCCAGGTGGACAGGGCGAGGCGTCGGACTCAAAGGTTCCCGGCGAGCATGCACCGCCAGCTTCGCATGTCCCGAGTTGCCAACGGCACGAATCTGCCACGATACGGCACTGCAACGTGCGCTTGCCGCAGAATCCGCAACCTGCCTCCGTGAGGCTGCAAAGCGCACACTCGGCATCTTCCGCTTCGCTGCACGCGGACCAGTCGCTCCACACCCCGGACGGGCCGCACCAACGTTTACGAACGCCGCACGATCCGCAGCGTCCGCGTTCCGCCTCGCCCGGCGTACATGAGTCTCCTGCGTCGCTGCCGGCGTCCGGCCCACAGTAGTCCAGGGACGGGTCCGCGGCGCCCGCGTCGGCATCGGCGTCGGGCTCACCAGTGTCGGGCGCAGCTTCCGTTGCCGCGTCCGCGTCCCGATCCGGCGGTGAAGCATCCGCTGCCTGCCTGTCGTCGACGGATGCGTCCGAGGCAGCCGACTGCGCTGGATCGCGCGATATCGCGCATCCAAGGATGAGCGGCGCGAAAATGGCAATCGGCCTCACGAACTGCTCCACGCTGCCCAGGATACCATCGGCTTCGGCGTCTTGCCCGGCTCACGCGTGGCTGGTAAGGTCGATTGCAATAGTGCCAGGAGGCGCGTGATGCGGGCGAACGTCAGAATTGCTTGTGCGCTTCGGGTTGCGCTTTGCAGCGTATTGTGGGTCTTGGGCTGCGGCGGCGATGCCTTCGAAACGGCTCAGGCGACAATCGGTCAGGACGCTGCGATCGACGTGCCGCCGGGCGACGCACGGGACGGCAACGCGGATGCTGACCTGGAGGACGCGACCCCGGACGTGTCGGACGGAGGCGCCGAGGCTGACGCTCCCCAGGAGTCCATCGAGCTGTCACCGGACCCGTTGGAGTTTGGTAACCAGCCGGTGTCGACCACGTCCCCGGAGATGACCTTGCAGATCCGGAACGCTGGTGACTCCACGCTTCCCGAGCCAGCCTTGACCTTCGTCGGCGCGCATCCTGGCGACTTCGCATTGGTTTCGGACGACTGCCCGGCAGCCGGTCTTCTCCCGGACGAATCCTGCAACGCGCATCTGACCTTCACGCCAGGCGAATCGGGTGTTCGCGAGGCGACGGTCGTCGTGGTCGCAGGGACGCACGCGAGGCTCGGCACCGTTCGCGGCACCGGCGTCTTGCCCTCCGACATTGTCATCGACCCGGCGCAAGTCGACTTCGGAACTGTGGTGATGCCCAATGCCAGCAACCCCATCGTGTTGACCGTCACGAACCAGGGCGGGGCGAACACCGATCCGTTGGTTACCATGATCGATCCGGCCAGCAGTCCCTTCAGCATCACGAGCGACACGTGCACCGGCGCCAACCTGGCCCCAGGTTCCCAATGCTTCGTGGCGGTCACGTTCAAGCCAAACGCCGCAGGTCCGGCCACCGCGACGCTGCACGTCAACGGGGGAAGCTCACACGTCTCTGCCGAATTCACAGGGACCGGCGTGGAGGCGGGGGACCTCGTCCTGAGCCCATCGAGCCTCGATCTCGGCAATGTCACCGTAGGCGAGACCGGGCAGGTGCAGTACTTCACCCTCACGAACCAGGGGTCGTCGGACACCGGAACGTTGGACCTGTCGCTGCAGGGCACGAACGCCGAGGATTTCGCAATCACGTCGAACCCCTGTCCCCAGGCGTTGCCCGCAAACCAGTCCTGCGTGATCGGCGTTCACCTTGCGCCCCAGACGGCGGGAGCCAAGGTCGCCACGCTCGTCGCAACGGCCAACCCGGGCGGCACGGCCTCCGCCTCGCTCAGCGGCAGGGGCCTGCGTCCCGCCGTGCTTTCGATCACCCCGCTCGTACAGGATTTTGGCACGATCGCGTCAGGCACCAGCAGTGGCCCGTTCCCGTTCGTTGTGAGCAACGACGGGGAGACCACGAGCGGCTCGGTGTCCGTCAGCGTGTCGGGCGACGATACCGCCGACTTCGTGGTCGACTCGGCGACGACCTGTCATGATCCGCTGGACCCAGGCGCGACATGCGTGGCGGTCATCCGCTTCAGTCCAGTCACTGACGGAGCGAAGGATGCGGTGCTCCACGCGACGGCTGCACCGGGCGGCGACGTGACCTCGTCGCTGACCGGGACGGGAGGAACCCCCTCCCTCGAGATCATGCCGGACACCTGGAACTTCGGCGACGTGCCCGTCGGCGGGACCAGCTCGTTCGCGACCTTCGATGTCATCAACCAGGGCAACGTGCAGAGCAGCGTACCCACCGTTTCGCTCACACAGTCGGCCCCGGCAGACTTTTCCGTGGTCAGCAACGAGTGCACTGCTCCGCTCGACCCGCAGGCGTCTTGCACGGTTCAGGTCCAGTTCAAGCCGACCGTGGCGGGCATCGGGGCCGCCACGCTTCAGGTCACTGCGAACCCCGGCGGCAGCGCGGTCGCTCCACTGCAGGGCCGTGGCCTGGCGCCGGCACAGCTTTCCCTCACGCCACCGAGCTTCGACTTCGGAACGCTACCCCTCAATACGTCGAGCGCCCCCGCTGTCTTCACGCTGACCAACACCGGCGACGTTGCGACGTCCAACCTGACCATCCTGCTCGACCCGCCCTTGCACGACTTCGCCATCACGAGCAACACCTGCCCGATGGGCGGATCGCTGGGCGGGGGCGTCGCGTGCTCCATCTCGGTCACCTTCACGCCGACCACGACCGGCCAGCAGGTCACGTCGCTGCGCGCATCGGCGACGGAAGGCGGCACGGTTTCGTCATCCCTGTCGGGGGCCGGCACCACGCAGGCAGCGCTCGCCATCACGCCCAGCACCTATGACTACGGGAACGTCATCGTGAATCAATCCGCGACGACCACCTTCACGGTCAGGAACACGGGCGGCGCGACGAGCGGCATCCTCCAGATGCAGCTTGGCGACCAGACCAACTTTGCGATCACGAGCGATGCTTGCTCCAACCATGCGCTGGCAGGGAGTGGAACATGCGACGTGACCGTGAAGTTCCAGCCCACGACGCCAGGGGGCAAGAGCACATCGCTTTCGGCGCAGGCAACCCCAGGAGGAACCGCGACCGCGTCGCTGACGGGCAACGGGCTCGGACCGGCCGTACTCGAGCTCACGCCAGCGAGCTTCGACTTCGGCCTCATGCACCCCGGCGTCTCCAGCGCGCTGGTGAGCTTCACCCTGAAGAACAAGGGCGGCAGCGCATCCGGCTCGTTGCATATCACGATCGAAGGCGCCGCCCAGTCCGAGTACCAGATCGTGTCGGCGGGAGGGACCTCGTGCATCCCGAACAGCCAGCTCGACGCAGGCGCTTCGTGCACCATCGGCGTCGTCTTCTCGCCCACGTCCTTTGGTGTCAAGGCCGCGACGCTCAGGGCTGCGGCCGATCCGGGAGGTACTGCCGCCTCTTCGCTTACGGGTGGCACGCCCGACATCTTCGTCTCGATGACGGGGAGCGACACCAACGATGGCCGGACGCCGTCGACACCGGTGCGGCACGTCGGTAAGGGGCTGTCGATGGCATCCGCAGGGTGGACCGTGCATCTGGCGTACTCATCGACAGCGTACGGTGCTGGCGAGTCGTGGCCGCTCATCGTGGGCAACGGGGTCACGCTGTTCGGCGACACGAGCAATCAGAAGCCGATCATCGACCCCCTGGCAACCAATGGTGTTGCAACGGTTTTGAAACTCGAGGGAACCGGAGCGACAGCAGAGCAGATTCGTGTGCGTTCCGGCACCGGCAACGTCGGTAGCGGCGGTCGAACCGTGGTGCAGATGAGCGGAAGCGACACCAAACTCAATTTGAGCGATGTCTCTTGTCAGACCCCGCAATGCACGGCGGTGCGGGCGACCGGGTCGGGAACAAGCCAGGCGAAGCTCGTCGTGGCGTCGCTCGCGGATTCCGGCACGGGGCTGAGCGCGGCGGCGACGTCAAACGGGGTGGTATGGGCCGACCAGTTCACGGTGAACTGTCCCGTCGTCACGAACATCACCGGAGTGAATACGATTGGCATCGAGGCGAGCGCGGGCTCGCTCCAGCTTCAGGGTTCCGAGCTCAATCAGTGCGTACGCGGTCTGAGCGTGACGGGGAACGCGTACGTGAGCATGCGGTCCACGAAGGTGACCGAAAGCTTTCTCTACGGAGTGGAGGTCAACCTTGGCAATGGGACCACAAGCTCGCCGCCGGACCTCGGCACGGAGACGTCACCAGGTAACAACGTGATCCAGAGCTCGCAGATGACGGCGAGGGTGGGGCTGGCAGTTCAGTCGTCGAACATAACGGTGAACGCCGCCGGGAACACCTGGTTGCCCAAGGTGCAAGGCGCGGATGACGCAGGACAGTACGAGCACTTTCTGAAAGAGGGACCGGTGCTGGAGCCGGGACCTGGAGCGAAGTGCAACAATTATTCGATCGCTGTGAGCTCTGGCATCCAGTTCTGACGCTCGTATCCGTCACGGCGTCTCGCGAGGGTGCGCCGACGAGGTCACGACGACCGGGCTGGGGCCGGAGCGGCTGTCATGCTTGCACGGCGGAGTCCGCGCTTGGGGGCTCGGCGTGCATGAGATCCTCGACGATGCGAACGATCTCCCGCCAATCGGACGCGACGATGCCTGGAGCGCCAGTGTTCCAAGGGTGTGCGACGCGGATGGCGGGTCGGTCGAGGCGGGTCCATGCGTCGAGCTGCGCTGGGGAGTCGTCGATGAGCAGGTCGCCGCGGAAGAGGGTCTTGTCGGCGGCGTTGACGACATCGGCGGGGGTGGCGGCGAAGTGGCGGGCGAGCCAGGCGAATCGGTCGTGCGCCCAGGTGGGGCTTGGGGAGAAGGGGGAAGTCACGAAGACGACGCGTCCGATGGCGCGCAGAGAGGCGACTCCTTCGAGTGCATGAGGGAGCAGGGGAAGGTCGAGGGCGAATCCTGGGGAAGCGAGGATATCGGTTGCGACAGACCAGAGGGCCGGGCCGAGGATACCAGCGAGGTCGAACCGGGTGATGTCCTCGATGCGGAGGCGGGTGCCCGTACGGGAGAAGAGGGCGTCGAGCAGGGGGCGAACGAGGTCGGCGACGACGCCGTCGACGTCGACGCCGAAGGTGGGTGAAGGGGGCAAGGGGGGCATGGGGGGAAGGTTGTGGCGCAAGGCAGGTGGGAGTTCAAGCGTGACAGCGTCGGAAGCGCGGGGCGGGTACAGCGCAATCGCGAATGTCGCTACGTAACGCCATACAAGATTGTCTTGATATCGCTTGCGTGCCGGACGCGATTGCAGTAAGCGCGAGGGTGTTCCCGACGCAGAGCCGGGCAGTCGACCGACGCCGAGGGCATGCGCGAATGCACCAGGCATCTCCGCACGATTGAGTGCCGAAGTTGGCAGGGGTCTACACGCAGGCGGCGCTGGGGCGATGGTCGTTTCGCAGGAGGTCGGCGTATGCGCATCGTCATCAACGGACGCACGGTGGATCAAGACTTCATCGATCGCGTCGAGGAGATCAGCGGCCAGAAGCTCTCGTCGTGCATGCAATGCGGCACCTGTACGGCGTCCTGCCCGATGGTGGAGGCGATGCAGCTATCGCCGCGCCGGGTGATGCATCTGCTGCAGATGGGGTTGCGCGACTATGTGGAGGGGGCCAACACGGTCTGGGTATGCGCTTCGTGCCACACATGCGAGGCCCGGTGCCCGCGTTGTGTCGACCTGCCCCGGGTGATGGAGGCGATTCGTCTGGTGACGTTGCGCCGGAACAAGGATCGCGTGGACCCGCAGCGGCTCGAGCCGACGGTCATCGACGAGGCGCCGCAGGTTGCGATGGTGGGCTGCTTCCGGAAACTGACGGCATGAGGGTGCGATGAAGGTTAGCTACTATCCTGGCTGCACGCTGAAGACCAAGGCACGCAATCTGGAGGACTCCGCGATAGCCGCGCTGCGGGTGCTCGGCCACGATCTCGACGAGCTGCCTCGCTGGAACTGCTGTGGCGCGGTGACGTCGCTGGCGCAGGACGATCTGCTGCACATGCTGGCGCCGGTGCGCGATCTCATCCGTGCGAAGCAGCAGGGGTCCGACAAGCTCGTGACCATCTGCTCGATGTGTTACAACACGCTCGCCCGCGCCAACCTCCTCATGAAAAACGACGTCGAGAAGCGCAACACGATCAACGCTTTCATGGAGGAGGAGCCGGACTATGCGGGCGAGGTGGAGGTGGTCCACCTGCTCAATTTCCTTCGAGACTACGTGGGCTGGGACAAGCTTGCGGCGGCGGTGAAAAAGCCCTTGAGCGGCCTGCGTGTCGCCCCCTACTACGGCTGCACGCTCGTTCGTCCCGCCGAGGTCGCGATCGAGCCCGCGGTCGATGCGTCGGTGTTCGAGAGGTTCCTCACGGCACTGGGCGCGGAGGTCGTGGCGAACCCAGCCGCTTTCGATTGTTGCGGATCGTATCAGATCCTGAGCAGTCCCAAGGAAGCGCTCGACGCTGCCGCGCGGGTCATCGGCACGGCTCGGGACCGGGGCGCCGACCTGATGGCGTTGAGCTGCCCTCTGTGCGACTACAACCTTGGCAAGCGTCAGGGCGACCTGATCGCGTCGCACGGCCTGCAGGGCGAGCTGCCCACGGTCTACTTCACGCAATTGCTCGCGCTGGCGCTCGGGCTCGGTCCCGATGTCTGCCACTTCGAGCTCAACCACAAGGGGACACGGTCCCTGCTGGAAGGCCGCAACCTGATTCCGGTGCAGGCCGCGTGACACGCGCCGCCGGCGCGCCGGCGGTAGGAACGAAGGATTGAGTCGCCAGAACGAGACATCAGACGCACTACCTCGGACGGCGTGGAACCAACTGCTACGTGAGGTCGAGATGAGCACAGCAGCGATGGGCGAGGATCGAATTCCTGAAGTGAAGTCCAAGCTGATTCCCATCTATGTCATGGGAAAGCGCTACGACGTACCCGACTCGCTGACCATCATGAAGGCGATGGAGTACGCGGGATACAAGTTCATTCGCGGATGCGGTTGCCGCGGCGGCATCTGCGGCGCCTGCGGCACCGTCTACCGCCTGCAAGGCGATTACCACATCCGTGTCGGCCTGGCCTGCCAGACGGTCGTGCAGCCAGGTATGTATCTCACCCAGATCCCCTTCTACCCGGCCAACCGCGCCGTCTTCGATTACGAAACCACCCCCGCCGTCCCGGAGTCCGTCTTCAAGGCCTATCCGGAGCTCTTCCGCTGTGTCGCCTGCAACGCCTGCACGAAGGTCTGCCCCATGGATGTCCCGGTGATGGACTACATCGCGGCCATCAAGCGCGGCGACTTCGAGAAGGCCACCGAGCTGTCCTTCGACTGCATCCAGTGCGGCCTGTGTGCGACCCGCTGCATGGGAGAGATGGCGCAGTACCATATCGCGCAGATGGTGCGCCGCCTCTACGGCGGCAAGATCGCCCCGCGCGCCGGCCACCTCGCCGAAATGGTCTCCAACATCAAGGCAGGCAAGTACCAGCCCGGCATCGACGAGCTGAAGAAGACCGACGTCGCAACCCTGAAGAAGCTGTACATGTCGAAAGAGGCGCGCGAGATCGAGCCGAACATGTCCGAAGACGACTGGACCCCCGCGAACCGGGCCTATCTGTGAGACCGTGACACGAGAGGTGTGAGATGCCTTATCCCGAAGCTCTGAAGGAACTCATCAAGAAGGTAGAAGCCACCCGTGCGGTCCGCGTTCAGCGCAAGAAGGCGGGTGAGGAGCTGCCGTTCATGTCGCTCGAAGAGCGCGCGGCCACCCTCCACTTCCACCCCGACATCAAGGACGAAGGACGCCGCGAGATCCTCGTCGGCCCCTCCAAGGGCTACAAGATCGCCCACGAGTACGTCGACCTGCTCGAGGCAAAGCCCCGGGTCGACCCCGACAAGGTCGACCTGACCAAGGCTGACTACGAGACCGACGTGCTCGTCATCGGCGGCGGAGGCGCTGGCACGGCCGCGGCTCTGCTCGCCCAAGAGACCGGCGCAAAGGTCATCATCGCCACCAAGCTCCGCCACGGCGACGCCAACACGATGATGGCGGAAGGCGGCATCCAGGCCGCATCCAAACCCCACAAGGATTCCCCTTACTACCACTACCTCGACGTCATGGGCGGCGGCCACTTCGTCAATGTCCCCGACCTGGTCGAGGCGCTGGTCAACGAGGCCCCCGATGTCATCCTCTGGCTCGAGCGCCTGGGCATGAATTTCTCGAAGTACCCCGACGGCCGTCTCAAGACCATGCACGGCGGTGGCACGTCGCGCAAGCGCATGCACTTCGCCGCCGACATCACCGGCGCCGAAATCATGCGCACCATCCGCGACGAAGCCCGCAACCGCAGCGCCGACATCAAGGTGCTCGAGTTCTCCCCGGCCGTCGAGCTCGTCCTCGACGACCGCGGCCGCTGCGCAGGCGCCCTTCTGTACAACCTCGAAACCGCCGAATACTTCCTCGTCAAGGCAAAGGCCGTCGTCATGGCCACCGGCGGCAGCGGCCGGCTCCATGTCCAGCAGTTCATGACCACCAACCACTACGGCGCAACCTTCGACGGCGCCGTCCTGGCCTATCGCGCCGGCGTCCCCGTCTGCTTCCTCCACACCATCCAATACCACCCCACCGGCGTGGTCTTCCCCGAGCAGGCCGAAGGCATCCTCATCACAGAGAAGTTCCGCGGCATCGGCGCCAACCTCGTCAACATCGACGGCGAGCAGTTCGTCAACGAGCGCGAGCCCCGCGACGTGGAAGCCGCCGCGATCATCAAGGAGTGCGTCGCCAAGGGCAAGGGCGTCCCCACACCGACCGGCCGTTTCGGCGTCTGGCTCGACTCGCCCATGATCGACGTGCTTCTCGGCGAGGGCACGGTCGAGCGCGAGTTCCCAGGAAAGTTCATCCTCTACAAGCGTTTCGGCATCGACATCTCCAAGGAGCCGATGCTGATCTACCCCACGCTCCACTACCAGAACGGCGGTCTGGAGTACCAGCCCAACGGCGCCACCCGCGTTCCCGGCCTCTTCGTGGCTGGCGAGGTCGGCGGCGGCGTGCATGGCGAGAACCGCCTCATGGGCAACTCGCTCCTCGACATCCTCGTCTTCGGACGGCTCGCCGGCGCCAGCGCAGGCAGGTTCGCCAAGGAGGTCGACGGCCCCCGCAAGCTCTCCCTCGATCATGTGCGCAAGTATGTGAAGGAGCTCGAAGCCGCCGGCGTTGGCCTCGATCGCATAGCCCCCATGCTCCTTCCCGACTACACCCTCCCCGACGTCAAGAGCCGCCAGCTCACTGCCCACTACGCGGGTACGCTCCGCTCGTAGCCTCGTCCCCCTTTGCACTGCCTCAGCGCTTTCGTCCAACGAAGCGGGTGACGCGCGCGGCGCGCAGGTCAGCGCGTTGCGCGCAATCCGCCTGCATCCGGTGATGGCACTGCAGAGGACATCGTCGACGCGGGATCGACCACACCCGTCCGTGCACTTGCCTCCGACGAGGGCGCCGGGGCGTCTGCCAGGCACGGCGCCGGTTGCTCGGCGCCTGTCCTCTGCAGGTCGCACAGCCAGCGCAGACGGGCCGCGAATCCGTCGAGATCGACGGCAATGGGGCCTCCATACTGCGCCGGTGCGGGGCACCCTGACGTTGCAGCGCAGAGCGCGAGAAGAAGCGCCTGCCACCGACGAAGCCGCGCTCCGCGGCGCGATGGAGTCGTCATGACGGAACGCTCCGCGACACCCATCAGATGCTCTCGACGCTCTTGAGCATCTCGGTGACGAACTGCGTACGCGGACGAATGAGCAGCCCTCGGACGCGCCGCGTGGGCACCTTGACGATGCCGTCGTGGGGCCCGAGCGTGCCACCTGCGAGAGGGTCGTCGAGGAACTCGTAGGTGATGCTGCCTGGGTCGGTCTGTGTGCGGGACGCCCGGGCGCGTTGCTGGGCCGTTGCCGACGGGCCAACGGCGAGGACGGCGGCAGCCATCGCGACGAACATGATCGAGTTACGGACCGTGCGCATGATCATCCATCCTTCCTGCCCGTGCGACGGGCATGATGCGAAACCGACATGACAAGGCCGAGAGCGGCGCTGGCTACTCGACGCAGGTACAGATGAAGCTACCCGGGCCGCACTCACACCGCGGGACGACGACACGCCTGGTGCTGGCGGAGACGGCGGGGACGGCGGACGGCGCGGGTGCGGGAGGTCTAGGTTGCGCAGCCGGCGCGGAGGCCGCTTCGGGGTGGGGTTCCGCCAAGCGTGCGGGTTCCGTGGGCCCAGCAGGGAGCACGGACGGCGGGCTGGAGTCGACGGCCAGGGCCGGTTGAGGCAAGGGGGCCGGCCGGGGCGCCACCGGAGACCGGGCGTACCGAATCACCGCCCAGGCGGTGGTGGCGACGAGCGCTGCGGCGACTGCAAGGGCGACGATCCAGCGCCGTCGGGCGCGCATGGGCGCTCGCATCGGGGCCGGCGCCGCCAGCAGTCGTCCCACCATTCGGTCCGTGAAAGCCGGGGGAGGCTCTTGGGCGGGCCACTGCGTCCAGGGTTCGAACGTCATCTATGCCTCCCACACCGGCGCGAGCAGCTCGCGCAGCTTGTCTCGCGCGCGAAATAGCCGGGTCTTGACCGTAGGCTCAGGAACGCCGAGCACCGCGGCGATCTCCGCCATGGTGAGCCCGTGGAACTCGGCGAGGACGAACACGTCGCGCTGTTCGTCGGGAATCCGTGCGGCAGCCTCCTCGAACGCGCGGGCTAGCTCGTGGCGATGCCGTATCGTGTCGGGCATGGTCGGCTCGGCGACATGGGCGGCTTGGTCGAGGCCGACATGCCGACGTGCGCCCTTGCGTCGCGCCTCGGCGACCACGTTTGAGGCGATGGCGAGCAGCCACGTGGTGAAACGAGCCGGGCCATGCGGATCGAACCGTGGCAGGCGCTGGAACGCGCGCAGGAACACCTCCTGGGCAAGGTCTTCGACATGCGGGCCGCAGCCGAGGCTACGCGACAAGAAGGCATAGACGACGCGCTCGTAGCGGTTGACCCAACGCCGAAGCGCCGCCGGATCGCGTCGGCAGCACGCCGCCAGCGTTTCCGCATCGACCTCGCTCGGCCTGCCGGAGGCATCGGAGGGAAACATCTGCTCGATGGGGAGCGCGGCGGTCATCGTGTGTTCCTGGACAGTATCTGTCAGGAGGTCCGAAAAAGTTCCCTCGCTCTCATGAATTGTGGACCCTCACGGCTGTCCATGCCAGGTCGCTCGCTTGCCGCGGGCGGCGAAGCGCCATCCTCCGCTCCCTCCGATCGAGTACCCTCCGGCCTGGGCGTGTACTAGATTCGGCCCATGTCGATCGGACGGATCTCGCACAACGATGGCGCCGACTGCCCGTGCGGCAGCGGCACCGCTTTCGGCGAGTGCTGCGGTCGCTTCCTTTCCGGAAAATCGGCCCCTGCCACGGCCCTGCAGCTCATGCGCTCACGCTACACGGCGTATGTGCTTGGCGCTGTCGATTACATCCTGCGCACGCACCACCCGGACACGATCGACATGACGGACCGCGAGAGCGTTTCGGAGTGGTCCCATGGTTCCGAGTGGCTCGGCCTCGAAGTGATCGCGACCGAGCGCGGAGAGCCGTCGGACGACGAAGGCGTGGTGGAGTTCGTCGCGCGGTACCAGATGGACGGCAAGGTGCGGTCGCACAGGGAGCGTTCCAGATTCCGCAAGCTGGACGGGCGGTGGTTGTACGTGGACGGCGAGATGGTCAAGAGCGCGCCGGTTGTGCGCGGCGGGCCGAAGATCGGGCGCAACGACCCGTGCCCGTGCGGTAGCGGCAAGAAGTACAAGAAGTGCTGTGGCCGATGAGGCTGGGCAAGGTATCCGTCGCGGTCCGCGATGGGCGGACCCGGTGACGGTCACGAACGTGGGTTGGAGCCTCCGCCAGCGCCGCTGGGGATGGGGTTCTGCTCGCGCTCCAGATAGCGGAAGATGGTGCGTGGATCCACGCCCAGATCGCGTGCGGTCTGCGTTCGATTGCCGTTGTTGCGCTCGAGAACCTCGAGCACGTAGCGGCGTTGGAACTCCTCCTTGGCGCGTTCGAGCGGGAGGATGGGTGTCTGCTCGTCGCGGCCGAGGTCGAGATCCTCGGCGGTGAGCAGCGAGCGATCGCAAAGCACGAGCGCTTTCTTGAGCCGGTTCTCGAGCTGCCGGACGTTGCCAGGCCACGCATATCGCTTGATCGCGTTCATCGCGTCCGGCGTGAATCCGCGGACGTTGCTCTTGAGCTCGTCGGCAAACTTGGACAGGAGCGCGCGGGCGATGATCACCACGTCGTCACCGCGGTCCCGCAAGGGCGGGAGCCAGATGTTGACCACGTTGAGCCGGTAGAACAGATCCTCTCGAAAGCGCCCGGTGCGAATTTCCTCTTCGAGGTTCCGGTTGGTGGCGGCCACGACACGGATGTCGATGCGCTCCGGCCGGCTGTCACCCACGCGATAGACGACATGCTCTTGCAGCGCGCGCAGCAGCTTCACCTGCAGGTTGAGCGGAAGCTCGCCGATCTCGTCGAGGAACAAGGTTCCCTTGTCCGCGATCTGGAACTTGCCAGGGCGAGACGCCACGGCGCCGGTGAACGCGCCGCGCACGTGACCAAACAGCTCGCTCTCGATGAGGTTCTCCGGGATGGCACCGCAGTTGATCGTCACGAAGGGCCCGTTCACCCGAGGGCTTCGCCTGTGGATCTCCCGGGCGATGAGCTCCTTGCCGGTGCCGGTCTCCCCCGTGATGAGCACGCTGATGTCGGTGCACGCTACCTTCTGGAGCTTGCGAAACACCTCCATCATCGACGGGCAGGATCCGATGATCTCGCCGAAGCGCTTGTCCGACAGCTCCTCGGCGAGCTTTTCCTTGTCGGCCCGCAGCGTGGTGAGCAGCATCGCGTTTTGAAGGATGAGCGACGCCTGGGCGGCGAACACGGTAAGCAAGTCGAGCTGGTCGCGGGTGAACAGCTCCTTGACCTTGTCGTTGCCGACATACAGCGCGCCGAGAGGTTCGCCTTGCGCGAGCATGGGCACGCACATCACGCTCGACAGCTTCAGCGCCAGCACGCTTTCGCTCTTGCCGAACGTGGTGTCGGCGAGCGCATCGCTCACGATGACGGGCATCGTGCTCTCGATCACCTTGCGGACGATCGAGTCCGAGATCCCGCCCGTGTCATCGGCGATGACATCACGGCGCACGTTGCGGGACGCGCGGACGGAGACGCGTCGCTGGGGGTCACCCGGATCGGCGGGCTCGACGAGGAGCACGGCGCCTCGGTCCGCGCCGGTTAGCTCGATCACTGCCTCCAGCAGATCCTGAAGAACCTCGTCGACGCTACCACGACGCATCAGCCGCTCGCTGAATGCCTGCAGACGCTTGACGCCGGACAGGTCGGCGGCGGGCGAAGCGGGCTCTTTCGCGGCGACCGCACCGGGCACAAAGCTCGGGTCTCCGAGCAGGCTGAAGGAGAACTCGGCCGAGCCCAGCGTGATGCGATCGTTGTGCGCAAGCCTTGCCCGGCGCTTCTTCTTGCCGTTGATCAGAATCTCGGCGGACCGGTCGACCTCCTCCAGGTTGAAGAAACGACCGTCGAAGATGACCTGCACGTGCGTGTCAGCCACGCCCGGTAGCTGGACGACCACGTCGTTGCCGCTGGAACGACCGACCGTGGTGATGGGCTTGTGGACGTTGAAGGTGCTGGGAGCGCCTTGGGGTGGGAAGAATCGCAGGGTGGGCATGCTCGATGACCTGGGCTGCTGCGCGAACCGAGCGGGAGCCTATCCCGTCGGGCGCTGCGTTACAAATGCGCGCGTGCGCCCCGCCGAGTCGTGGGTCTTGCACAACTCCGGCCGCGCGGTGCTACACTCGGCGCGATGCCGGCCCCCCCGCGTATTCCCCTCCCCGCACCACACCTGATCGTGTCCGAGCTCGACGAGCTGGCGTCGGCTTCCGACGACGTCGAGGTGTGTGACGTGTGCGGCGAGAAGATCGCTGGCAATCCCGGCGGACGCGGTCTGCTGATGTGGAAGCGAGGGGACGAAATCCGTTTCGAGGAGCCGCCGCTGTGTCGTCGATGTGCGAAGGCGATCACGGCTGCCGGCCACGCGATGTGGAACGAGGATGACGGCGCCGACGGCTGACGGCCGGGTCACTGGCAGTACGACGCGAGGCGGGCGAAACGCTTCAGGCCTTCGCGGAAAGTGACCTCGCCGCAGTCCGGCGCCACCTGGGTCGCCTCGGCGGCGGAGAACACGACATCGGTACGCTGACCGGCCTTGGCGGTGTAGGTCTTGTTGGTCACCCACAACGTTCCTCCAGGCAGCAGCGCCGTGTCGTAGCAATCAACCCGCTTGTCGCCGTTCATGTCAGCGGAAGGAACGGGCATCGTGATCGCGTACCCCTTGCCGCTTCCTTCGACGACCTCTCTCGATGCCATCGAACCCGAAGCGCCGATGGGCGTGGTGAAGTCGTAGCCCAGAAAGTTCGCCTCCACGATGCAATCGCCGGAGAACTGGTTGAGAACCCTGGCTTCCGGGGCGCCGTCTCCGCTCGCACAACCAGACGCCGCGACGACAGCCGCCGCCAACAACCGCAAGAGCCAACGTTGATCCATGAAGCCTCCTGATGCGCCGGAATCTACCAGCAACCAAGACACCTTGGCCAGCCGGTTCGCGTCGACGGCCGCAGCCGCTTTGCCGGAGTCTTGCGCTGCTCCCTGTCGAGGATCGCGCACGCATGCGAGGTAGCACCTGTTCGATCCTGGGTTGACCGAAGCGTGCGCCGGAGCCTCGGATGGGCTTGTGGCAGCGCGGACGTGCGCACCGCAGCAAAGGGTGAGGTCACCGCTCGCCCGCGCGTGGATGGACGCCATGCTTGGCCGTCGCATGGCGTCCGAGCGACAAGTCGAAGCGACAGCTCTCCCTCAGCCCGTCGCATCCTCGAGAACCCCCCCAATCGGTGGAGACCTCGGATCACGCCCCGCATCACGCTGCCATTCAAATGCTGTGTCGTGCGACGGTACGGATGCCGGCCGACGGTTCCCCTCCCCCGCCCCAACCTCACCCTTGTCCGCTGCCTTCGACGACCTTTTCGGCGTTCCCCAATCTCGCCCTCGCGGCCGCAGCCAGCCCCTGGCCGTGGATAGCCAGCTCCTGGCCGTGGGCTCTCGATCCCCCGATAGCGATTCGATGTCGAACCGGCCGCCGCGGAGACTCACGTCTTGCAGTCCGCGAAGGCGGTGGCCTTCTCGAAGCCGTTGCGTTCAGCCCATGGCCGCGAGCGCCTGCCGGACGCTGTCGAGATGCTTCGTTGCCGACAGCTCGTGATGGAACACACCGCGGATGATCCCTTGCTTGTCGATCAAGAACGTGACCCGTCGCGCCATGTTGAGCAGACCGCCCAGCAGCCCGACCGCCCCGTACGCCCGGCTGATCGCCTTGTCGTCGTCCGACAGGAGCACGAAGTTCAACCCATGCTCATCGGCAAACCGGCGATGGGAGGCCTGGTCGTCGAGGCTCACGCCGATAACCACGGTGTCCGCGGCCGCGAGTTCCTCGTGGGCGTCGCGGAACAGGCACGCCTCGCGCGTACACACGGCCGTGAAATCTTTGGGGTAGAAGTAGAGCACGACGTTTTTCTTGCCGAGGAAGTCGTCGAGCCGAACGAGCGATCCATCGGCTGCGTGTCCTTGGAACGCTGGCGCCTTGTCACCTGGTTTGAGCATGCTGGTTCCGATGGTATCGAGGGTGCTGGCGTTTCCGGCCCCGCGGTGCGAAGCCAGTCAGGGTCAGTTCAACTCGCCGTCTTCCGGCGATAGGTCATGTTCGGCGATCGGCACGGGTCGTCGCAACCGTTCGATCACGGCGTGATGGATCGACTCGTGGATGTCGGTCATGTCGGCGATGGCGCGCAGGTCGGCGAGGCTCAGCAGGCTCACGAGGGGCACACCGACCTCAGCGGGGCAACCGGGGTTGAGCAGCATCGCCATGCGGACGCGCGTTCGCACGTTCCAGCGCGGATGCCTGGCGATTTCGAGCATGACTTCGGATGGCAGCGGGCGGCGTGCAGCGATTCTCACGACGTCGTCTTCGGTGGTGATGGGGTTGTCGAGCACGTTGCGGATGACCTGCGGATGCGGGTCGACGAGCAGCCGGTCGAGCAGCTTGCGTGTGGGGCGACGCGCCAGCGCCTTGCGCTCGCCGAGGGTCAAGGGGCGGCCGCGGCCGTAGTCCGGGATGCGATGTTCGTCGTCCGATCCGGGGGCACGTGGGCGCTTCGTTCCCGGGGAGATCGACGCACCGCCGTGCACGATGCGGGCGAGCGGCGTCACCGAGTCGGCGCTCACCGCCGACCGCAGCAGGGCGAGCACATGCCTCGATGCCGGGTCCTGCAGCATCCCGGTGAGGCTCACGAGCACTTCACGACAGGCAGGCTCTCCGCTGTCGGCTCCGTCGCACAGCACCTCCAGAGCGGCTGCACCTACGGAAGGTGGAGCGGACGCAAGGGTGTCCCGAAGCCATGCCATGCGCAGGGCCTGCGTCGGGAGCGTGGGCACAATCCTCACAATCCGGTCCGCGAGCGATTGCGATGGAGTCTGCGCGGGGGATCTCTTCACGATGGTTGGATAGCGTAGCTCGGAGCGTGCCGGGCGCCAAACGTGCGAAGCAAAGCCGCGAGCATCACCCATCGATGGGAGGGACGAAACCGCCGTCAGCATCCCGCGACATCCTGCTTTCGGCGTGCTACCGTAGACTGGTCGTGTGGTTGGCTCAGACTGCGATCCCGTCGATTGCCCGGTACGCACTGGTGTCGACCTCTGCGCTCGAGGCTTCTGCGCGCAAGCTGGCGTCGTCTGACGGCGTCATCAGCACCACACGGCTTTCGCAGGAGTTCGCACGGTGCGAGATGGACCAGCCTGCGCTCGCCCGCTGGCTGGGCAAGGCGTTGGCCGCCCCTGCCGATGACACGGCCCGCGGCCTGGGCGCCTCGCTCGCGGTCACCATCTGGAATGCGTTCCGCCTGACCGCCGGGGACCGGTTGCGACGGGTGTCGCAGGAAGACTGTCGGTCAGCCGAACAACTCCTGCGAGCCGACGAAGAGCTTCGACGGGATAACGCCAAGGTCGTGCTGGAGAGCGAAGACATCATTGCGATGCACCAACCGGACATCGCGAGATTCATTCGCGACCGGATCGAGGACACGATGATGACCCTGGCGGACCAGGTCGATGTCGACGACATCGACGCGGTGTACCGGATGCTGCTCGTCGAGGTGCTGGTGCTGTCGTACGCGGTGCAACCGCCCGAGGAGCTGGCGGCGATCGTGGGTCGTCAACTTTCCTGACGAGCCGTTGCGGTCGTGCGGTATGGCGCGATGGTGGTAGCATCCGCGCACACGGAGCAAGCGCGATGAAGATGCAGGCGATGGTGTTGGAGCGGCATGGCGGACCGGAGGTACTCGAGCGCAAGGAGGTCGAGCTGGCGCCGCCGGGGCCGCGGGAAATACGGGTGCGAATTGCCGCGGTGGCGATGAACCACATGGACCTGTGGATCCGGCGCGGTCTTCCGCACATCAAGCAGGAGTATCCGCACCGGCTGGGCTGCGACATCGTGGGGACGGTCGACGAGCTCGGCCCGGGGGTCCGGGGCGTGGCGACGGGCCAGCGTGTGATGGTGCAGCCTGGGCTGTCCTGCGGCGTATGCGCGGCCTGTGTGGCGGGCCGGGACAACCTGTGCAAGCAGTACCGGATCCACGGGGAAACCGCGCAGGGCGGCTACGCCGAGTACATCAACGTGCCGGACGCGAACCTGCTGGCGCTACCCGATGACCTCGGGTTCGTCGACGCGGCGGCGCTGCCGCTGTGCACGCTGACGGCATGGCAGGCGATGATTCGCAAAGCGCAGGTGGGGCCACAGCATACCGTGCTGATCCACGCAGCAGGCAGTGGCGTCTCGTCCATCGCCATCCAGATCGCTCGCCTGCTCGGCGCGCGTGTCATCAGCACCGTCGGATCGCCCGAGAAGGTGCAGCGCGCCCGCGACATCGGCGCCGACGAGGTCATCGTCTACACGCAGCAGGACTTCGTTGCGGAGTGCAAGCGGATCACCAACAAGCGGGGCGTCGACATCGTGCTCGACCACATCGGAGGCGAGGTGTTCGAGAAGAGCGTGCTGGCGACCGCCTGGGGAGGTCGCATCGTGACCGTGGGTGCCACCGCGGGACATGCGCCGAAGATCGACCTGCGTCACATCTTTTTCCGGCAGATCGAGGTCCTCGGATCGACGATGGGCTCCAAGGGAGACCTGGCGTCCGCGATGCCGCTGATCGCGGACCGGCGCATCAAGCCCGTGGTCGGGATGGTGCTGCCCCTGTGGGATGCGCGCAAGGGGCACGAGGCGCTGGAGAGCCGTCGCGTGTTCGGCAAGGTGGTTTTCGAGGTGAAGTGACCGCCGCCGCGATTGGGGCATGACCTTCGCCCAGGTTCTGTTGCTCGGTGTTGCGTCGGTCCTCGCTGGCGCGGTGAACGCGGTGGCGGGAGGCGGCACGCTCTTCTCCTTCCCGGCTGCGGTGGCGCTGGGGCTGCCGCCGATCGTGGCGAACGCCAGCAATGCGGTGGCGATGACACCGGGGTCGCTCGCTTCCGCATGGGGTTATCGACGAGAGCTGGTGCGCGACAGGCACGTCGTCAGGCTGTTGCTTCCGCCGGCGATCCTGGGCGGGCTGGCGGGCGCGCTGCTGCTTCTCGCCACGCCGCAACGGGTGTTCAACGCGGTGGTGCCGGTGCTGGTGCTCGGCGCAACCGCGCTTCTTCTATGGCAAAACCTGCGAGGCAAGGCGGAGGACGCCCCGCTCGACGCGCCCTGGAATCTACCGCCGCAGACCTGGCCGTCGCTGCTCGGCCAGCTCTTGGTGGGCGTGTACGGCGGGTACTTCGGCGCCGGGATGGGCATCATGACGCTGGCGCTGCTGGCCTTGCTCCGAGGGCCGAACATCCATCGTATGAACGGCGTGAAGATCGTGCTCGGCGCGTTCGTCAACGGATTCGCGTCCATGGGGTTCATCCTGGCGGGCGCGATCGACTGGAAAGCCACGGTGGTGATGGCGGTGGGGGTATCGCTGGGCGGCTGGGGTGGTGCGGAGATGGCGCGACGAGTCAACGCCAAGATCGTCCGCTGGGGCGTGGTGGTGCTGGGCATGGCGATCGCCGGGATGCTCGCTCGCAAGGTCTGGTTCCGCTAGCCCGCATTCTTGGCCCGATTCTCGTGTCTCCCGTACGATTGGGCCGATGGATATCATTGGCGGACTCGTTCCCAAGAGAACGGTGCACAGGCTGTTCGCCCTGCTGGTGTTCGCCGGGCTGCTGTACCTCTTCCGACACCTGCTTGTGCTGCTGGTGTTCTTCGTGGCCTTCGAGCGCCTGATCGGCGTCCCCGCGCAATACATTGCGGGGCACACGCGCGTGCCTTTCAAAGCAGGGGTGGTCGGCATGACGCTGGCTCTCCTGGCCGGCTTTGGCGGCGCGGTGACCTTCGGAGTCGTCAAGGTCATCCACTCCTACAAGACGCTCCGCGTTCTGGTTCCCGCAAAGATCGAGGGGCTCAAGCACACCGCCGTATTCGGGGCCGTGCAAGACCAATTCGAGGACGCCGGCGGGCTGGTCGAAAAGGCGCAGCACTACGCTGCCGGCGCTGTCTCCTACCTGGCCGCCCTCGGTCACCTGCTCGTCTTCGCCCTCGTGGGCTTCGTCTTCGCGTTCGTCTACCTGCTCGAGCGCGACGAGATCGCAGGCTTCATGAAGAACATCCACCCGCGCTCGCTCGCTGGACGCCTTGTGCGCTGGTTCGGGTTCGTCGTCGACGCCATCGCGGTCACCCTGCAGTTCCAGGTGGTGGTGGCCGTCTTCAACGCGCTCACCACCTATCCGGTGCTCCTCATCCTCGGGATCCCCAACGCCACCGCCCTGATGTTCGGCATCTTCTTCTCCGGGCTGATCCCGGTGGTGGGCAACTTCGCCGTGGGCGTCATCCTCACCATCATGGCCTGGCAGGCCAAGGGCATCGTTGGTGTCGTTGTGTTCACCGTGCTCACCTTCCTGCTGCACAAGGTCGAGTCGTACTACCTGAGCCCGCGTCTCGCGCAGAAGCACGTCAAGATACCGAGCTTCCTGCTCCTGGTGAGCCTGGTGATCTGGGAGCAGATGGTCGGCTTCGCCGGCTTGCTCATCTCGTTCCCCTTCCTGTACGTGGCAGCCCGGATCCGCGCGGACCTCAAGAACCCGCCGCCCGATCCCTTCCACGACCCGGAAGATGCCGCCTTGTCCGAATCACCGCCGTCTGCTTCGTCGACCTAGCTTCACTGTTCCCGTCAGCATTCGCATCGATTGGCCCGTCCCTTGCTCATTCTTGCGAAGGTGCGGCTGCCCCCTCTCCGCATGGGGGTAGATCGCACGCCACGGACGTGATTCGATCCGAGTACCCGCATGGATCCTGGGGGCAGTGTCAGGGACCAGGGGCAACACAGCGTGAACGGAGATGCACATGGGCAAGAAAACAATCGTCTACAGTTGGCTGGCAGCCGCGGTAGCACTGAGCGCCTGCGGTGGAAACACGGACGGCGGCGGGAGCGGGGGCGGTGCACCGGAGATCCCCATCGATCAGCTTCCAGGCAAGATCGTGGAGATGCAATGCGGAGTGCTGCAAACCTGCCTGGGAGACATCTACGAGCTGTTCTTGGCGGGCATGGACTGCCAAACGCTGTTCGGCCGCACGCTCGAGGACGGTGACTGGACGAACGTGCGGAAGGCCATTGATGAGGGGCGGGCCGTCTACCACGGAGACAAGGCGCAAGCATGCCTCGATGCGTGGGCGGCGATGGGGTGCGAAACGGTCATCAACCGCGCGCCGGACATCTGCGAAGAAGCGTTGACGGGAACGGTGGACGAAGGCGGCGACTGCACGGTGGATGTCGAGTGTAAGGGACGTCTGTTCTGCAAGTCGGACGGAGCATGTCCAGGCAAGTGCAGCGCTCTTCTCGGCGAAGGGTCTGCCTGTCATGACAGCGACGATTGCGAGAACGGGCTAGCGTGCGACGAAACGATCAAGAAGTGCGCGAAACCTGGCAAGAAAGGCGAACCCTGTGGAGTTGGCAAGCCCGACTGTATGATCGGGTTGCTATGCCTGGGCGAGAGCGACAGCACCTCCGGGACGTGCAAAGATCGGTCGGAGGTCTTCTCCCAGCCTGTGGGGTCGTCCTGCGACATCGAGCATGGCCCATGGTGCGCAATCGGGTCGTCGTGCGTGGTGGAAAGCTGGACGGCCAACGGGCCGACAGCGACGTGCAAGGCGCCGGTTGCCTCCGGCGCGGCGTGCGGCGTGGGCGTGCCCAACCAGTGCCCGGCCGACGAGTACTGCAACGCGGACCTGACGCACGGGAGCTTCACGGGCACGTGCACGGCGTTGCCCAAGGACGGCGAGGACTGCGTGCTGATGGCGGGCCTGACCCCGTGCGCGCCGTATCACGTGTGCGACTCGACCAACAAGTGCCGCCTCTTGCAAAGGCTTGGCGCAGCCTGCCAGGAAGACGTCGAATGCTACAGCGAGAACTGCGCTGGAGGAGTCTGCGCGGCAACCAACGCATGCACGGACTGACGACCCGTCACAGAGGCTTGGGCGGGACCACGAACAGCACGTCGCGTGGCTCGCCCAGGTCGACGCCGACCGAGGCCACGTACAACGGCGGCACGCCCGGATCCGAGGTGGCCGCCAAGCGCATGTCGAGCAGCAGGCCCTCGAGCAGCCCCCGCACGGCGTCCGCCACGCGACCACTCAATCCGTCGCCGTCGTGGTACACGCCGAACACGAGCCGGCACGTGCCACCAGGACCGCCGTGCGCCGCGATGGGCGTCCCTCCGATGGCCCTCATGCACGAGCCGCCGAAAGCGTCGCGACTCGCGTACGGCGACCGGTCGGGACAGGGGTACGATGGCAGCCGTTGCTCGGCCAGTGCAGCGCGTCGTTGGTGATCGCGCGCATCGGGGGCGGGGCTCTGCGATTCCGGGATGTCTCCATCGGCATGAATTTTCAGCGGCGAGGCTGCGGCGAGCGGGTCGACCGGTACCGTGGGAATCGGGATGCTGGGAACCGGCAGATGGAACGGCTGATCGCCCTGCGCTGCGTCGCCACAGGAGTCGAGCGGGAAGTCGTGCGAACTTGCGCATGCCCCTGCGGGATAGCCTCGGGCGCGCGGTCGTACGGGGCGTGGTCATCCCTTTGCGCAGGACGACCCCAACACGTGTTGGCCTCCACCCCAACACGTGTTGGCCTCCACCCCAACACGTGTTGGCCTCCACCCCAACACGTGTTGGTCTCCACCCCAACACGTGTTGGACGCTGAGCCCGAACGCGACCGCTGCGCGCCCCATGACGTGCCCGACGAGGTGGTCGAGTTCGTCGGCGCCAGGTCGGAGGAGACCGAGATCCCTGTCGAGCGGTTCATCCGGTGGCTCGGAGTCGCGCGCGGCTGGTTCCATGCCTGGCAGAAGCGCTACGGCGAAGCCCACGAGCACAACGCCCTGGCCCCGCGCGACCACGGGCTCATTGACGAGAACGGCTGAAGGTCTTCGTCTTCTTCGACGACACCCCGCTTGCGTGCTATCGCCGCCCGGCGTTCATGATAGTCGACCGCGACGTTGTCGACGTGAGCCATGCCACCGTTTACCGCGTGCTCGCCCAGGGCGGCCGCCTCGCCCCCTGGAGCAAGTGTCCGTCGAAGAAGGGCGCCGGCCTTGTGCAGCCGCTGCGGTCGCACGAGCACGGGCACGTCGACATCGCCTACCTGAACCTCGGCAGCACCTTCTACGACCTGTGCTCGTTGCTCGACGGCTGTAGCGGCGCCATCATCCACCGGGAGATCCGCAAGGCGATGACGGAGACCGAAGGGCGACCCCCGGCTCGCCGAGCTGAAGGCGCTACGGATCGCCCCCGCTGATGCGGCGATCGAGATCGTCGACAACGAGCCCGCGACGCTGAGCCGTGAGTCCTTCGGCGCCTTCGTCGACAGCTCGGAGCGGGAGGTAACGAAGGCGGTGGAGTCGTTCGCCGACAGCCCCGCGGTCGGCGTCTTCACCGACCCGCGCTTCTCGAACGAAAACACCTCGCGCTGGACCTCGGCAAGCCCGTCCAGCAACTCCTTGCCGAATGCGCGGTTCTGCTCCTGCGATGGCACGGCACAGATCACGGCCTGGCCGAGCCGGAGCTTGCCACGAAGCCATCATCGGCGTCATCGGCGCAGAAGTGTGGATCCCAATGCTCCCCCATCGAGTACGCCCAGCTCGGCGACGCCCTCCGCGGTCATCCCGACTGCACCCACGGCCCCAACGACGACAAGCAGTGGTGCGCGATGTGGTTGCATCGGATGAAGGACATCGACAAGGGCAGGTCGGTCGGGAGGAGCAGCCTCGCCACGCTGTACGGGCTAGCCATCTCGGAAGCGAACCGGCACATCGAGAAGAGCCGGTCGGTGGGGATCAAGCTGTTGGAGGCTCCAGGAGTATCGAGCCCGGAAACTGCTGCCCTCAAGAACAACGAGGTAGGGGCCACCCTGGCTGCGGGTCCATCGGTCATCGCGGTTCCGGGGGCCGGTCTCGCCGCCGTCCTTGCGCCCGCCCGAGCACGACGCGTCGCCACCGACGTGCTCGGATCACAGGCTCGTGGTGCAGTCGCCCTCGAGGTTGCAGCGCTGCCCGATCTTGCCCTTCGACGCGCACGATCCCCCGCAGTCGATATCGCCCTCGCCGTCGTCGAGCGCGCCGTTGGCGCAGACGGGCGGAGGATGCGTCACCGCGCCGATCTTGCTGCCGGCGGGCAAGCCCAGCGATACCGAGGCGAAGACCACAACGCGGCGCGACGCCATGGTCGGTTCCGACGGCTCTTCACCGATTCGTCCTCCTCGGGTCGTGACGACCGGACGGTACGAAGGGGACCACGGCAAGGCAAGAGGGGTTCTTCCTCATGCCCGCGGTACGGGGTGGGCCATGAGCACCGGATGCGGGACAGCCTCGTGGTAGGCGTCGCGGCGCGTGCAGCCGCTGGCTGATGGCGGGCATGACGCCGTGCGCGCCGTATCACGTGTGCGACTCGACCGACACGTGCCGCTTCTTGCGAAGGCATGGCGCAGGCCTGCCAGGAAAACGTCGAATGCTACAGCGAGAACTGCGCTGGAGGGGTCTGCACGGCGACCAACGCATGCACGGACGGACGACCCATCACTGAGGCTTGGGCGGGACCACGAACAGCACGTCGCGTGGCTCGCCCAGGTCGATCTCGGACGTGGCGGACCTGCTGGCGCGGACCTGCAAGACCGCGTGGAACACCTGCGCCTGGTCCACGGGCGGCACGGTGGTATTGGGTTTGGGGACCACGTTGAAGCAAATCTTGGTGGTCGGGATGACGCCGAGTACGGTTTCGTTGTACATGTCGGGCGTTGCCTCGAGCCCTTTCGGCCCCTTCCAGCGGTCGGCAAGGGCCTGGCCCGGCACCGTCACGCAGGGCATGCCCGGGTCCGTCGCATCGTCGCCGCCGTTCTGGCTCACCGTCACGGTGTCGATGAACTCGTCGACCGAGTCCACGTACAACGGCGGCACGACCGGATCCGAGATGGCCACCACCCGCATGTCGAGCAGCAGGCCCTTGAGAAGCCCCCGCACGGCGTCCACCACGCGACCGCTCAATCCGTCGCCGTCGTGGTACACGTCGAACACGAGCCGGCACGTGCCACCAGGACCGTCGGGCGCCGCGATGGGCGTCCCTCCAATGCCCGTCATGCACGAGCCGCCGAACGCATCCGGGCTCACGTACGACAGTGTGTGGTCGGCGAGATAGGCGAGGTCTTCGTACGGATCGCCGAACCTGGAGCCATCGTCCGAGGCGAAGCCGATGAGGCGTGCCCCCTTGGCCTGGAACGCCGCCACGACGTCGTCCACGGTAGCGACGTCGGATGTGCCGTTGAACGAGTATGGGTCGTGGATCACGGTGGGCGTACCGACGCGGCGACCATTGTGGAAGGGAGCGTCGGTGATGAGCAGCACGATGGGGAACGCATCGGAACGGAACCCCATGGCGCCGTAGCGATCGGCCGGGATGGAGGCAGGAGGCCAGTAGTTGTTGGGCCATTGCAGCGCGTCGTTGGTGATCGCGCGCATCATGGCAGGAACCTGCGATTCCGGGATATCTCCGCCGGCGTGGATGACGAGCTGGGAGGCAGCAGCGAGTGGGTCGGCGGGTACCGTAGAGATCAGGATGCTCGGAACCGGCAGATAGAACGGTTGGTCCGCCTGCGCTGCATCGCCATACGGGTCGAGCGGGAAATCGTCGAAGCCAGCGACACCGACGGCGAGCTGCGGGATATCGTGGAGCAGGGACTGGATGACGCTCTGCAAGCCAGTCTTGAGATTGCTCAGCTCGCCGGCCATCGTGCCGGTGGTATCGACGAGGAAGGCCACGTCGGCCTTGTTGAGCGTGGTCTTGATGGCGAGGGTGTGCTGGTCCGGCGCGGGCTGCTGGTTGTAGGGGATGCGGAAGTAGAACTTGCCCAGTGACTCCGGCGTCTCGAACTTGTCGTTCGGGTCCGAGCCGAGCGCATCCTCGATCATGTCGTCGGCACCGTCGCCGTCGGTGTCGACGACACGCGGGCTGGTCTCATCCCAATCGAACACGCAGTCGTGGTTCTTGTCCTCCTGCGAGTCGAGCAGCCCGTCGGCGTCCGAATCGACATCGACGAAGTCGTACTTGCCGTCGTGGTCGGTGTCGACAGGCTCCTCATCGACTGCGTGGTTGGGGCCTGCTTCGCACCTGTCCGGGATGCCGTCCGCGTCCGAATCGTCGTCGCGGAAGTTTGGTGTCCCGTCCTGATCGAAGTCGGTGACTCCCTCGTAACCGTCCAGGATCGTGTCATTGTCGCTGTCCGGGTCGAAGATGTCGTCGAGGCCGTCGTGGTCCGTGTCGCGCGAGGGTTGCCCGCCAAGCTCGGTGTCGTCGCGCAGCTCGTCGCCGTCGTTGTCCTTGTCGGCATAGTCCGGCACGCCGTCGCCATCGGTATCGCCCGGATTGGGCGCAGCGTGGGACGGCAAGTACGCGGAATGGTCGGGGTAGACCTCGTCGCGGTCGGGCACACCATTGCCGTCGCTGTCGGTGTCCAGGTAGTCGGGGGTAGCGTCGCCGTCGGAATCCAGTGGCACGTTGCAGCCGACGTCTTTCGTATCGCCTTCGACCAGGTCCGGGATGCTGTCGTTGTCGCTGTCGTCATCGGCGTAGTCGAGCGTGCCGTCGTGGTCGGTGTCGCGACTGCTGGACTTGCCCTCGACCTCGTCCGGGATGTTGTCGCCGTCCTCGTCGGGTGCACAGGGCGACACCGGCCCGTCGGGTCCGGTGTCGGACGAATCCTGAGCAACGTCGTCGGAAGGCTCATGCGTCACGTCGGCGGGTGCGTCGACTGGCGTTTCCTGGGCGGCGTCCTGCATGGGCTGGGCAACGAGTTCGCCGTTGTCCTGGCTCGCGGAACAGCCGACCAGGCAAGCGGAGAACAGGGACACGGAACAGGCAAGGCCGCGCAATCGCATCGTCCCCTCCGGGTGGTCAGTGCGGGAAAGAAACACGGGGTTCATTGTACGGGGAACGGAGACGGGTGGCCATGCGCACGTCGTGGCGGTGCAACGCATCCGATCGGCGGCATGCACCCGCTGTCGACGACAGACTCCGCATCGCTTCGGAAGCCGCCTCGGCACCAGCACGGCCGCTCGGCGCGAACGACGCGCGCTTCCGTGGAGCGCCGGGGTGGCTGGTCGCTCGCGCGCACGCCGCTTCGGGCTGGCTCCAAGAACGTGATCGTGCGTGACGTCGTCATGCCTGTCCATGAGTTGACCCCAACACGTGTTGGTCTCCACCCCAACACGTGTTGGTCTCCACCCCAACACGTGTTGGACGCCGAGCGCGATCGCGGGCAGCGGACGACAACGGGCCGCGCGTGCAAGGATGCCGGACATTGCAGTCGCAGGCATCGGTCGTCAAAGTCGCGCCAGTGCAGGGGCGATGATGCGACCCCTTGGCGTTCGGGCAGCCGAGGGTGTTGAATGGGCGCCATGTTCGCCTCTGCAGCCAACGCGTGGACCGGGATGGTCGCGGGGACACGTGTGGCCGGCTGGCGGCTTTCGCGGTCGACCGCCTGGAAGATGTCCCGGTTCGTCGCGTTGATCGCGGCCGTCCTGTTCACCGCTGCGGTCGTGGTGCTCGGCGCGAAAGGACACACCGCGGGAATCCAGGGCGTGGTCGCGCGTGCTTGCGTGGTCGTCGCGTGGCTCACCATGCCGTTGGTGGCATGGTGGGCAGCCAGCGACCGCGCGCGCATCGATCGCGATGAGGGGATGGAAGCGCTTGCGCGGATCCACGGGATCGACGAGCGAGACCTGGCCGCGGGGCGTGTGGTCGCGGCAACGGTGCGGCTGGCCGTGCTGGTGTGGTGCGCAACCGCACCCGTGCTCGCGGCGGTGGCGGCAACGGCGCCCACGATGCAGGGGGCGTTGCGAACGGTGGCGGCGATGGGGCCGCTGGCGGGATTCGCGGTCGGAGCAGGGCTGATGGGAGGCGGACTCGCATCACTGTGCGGCGTGGTTGCTCCGTCGCGGGGACGATCCCTGTGGGCCGCAGTGGTGCTCGTGCCGTGGATGCTCGACGGGATGGTGACCGGCGCGCGCGCCGAGGTGTCGTCGATCCCCGGGCTGCTGGGCTTCCTTGCGGACCTGACACGGGCCACGGTGGTTGGACCATGAGCGACGAGGCCCTTGTCCGCATGACGAGCCTGTTCGCGCGAGACGAACGCGGTGCTGTCCACGGGTTGAACCTGGCGCTGCCAGCCGGTGCGTCGGGAGCCCTGCTCGGCAGTCCGGGCGACGGGACATCAGCGCTGGTGCAAGTGCTGAGCGGATCCGCGCGGCCCCAATCGGGCGATGTGACCGTCGGCGGGGCGCGCCCGTTCTCTTCCCCCTCGGTGCGGCGCCGGATCGCCACACTACCCGATAGTCCTGCGCTGCCCGACGTGGGCCGCGTGCGTGATCTGCTCGTCTTCGCGCGCATGCTCCGGGGGTCGGAAGGCCCTCGTGGCGAATGGTACGAGCCGCTGCACATGCGAGAGTTCGACGACGTCCCAGTCGACAGGCTCGATCGCCATCAGCGCCGAACCGTGGCGCTGGCGCTGGCGCTGGCCGTATCGTCGCCGCTGCTGGTCGCCTTGCACGAGCCGCTCTGCGAGGTTCTGCACGTGGATCGAGCCTGGCTTCGCACGGTGCTCAGGAGGCGAGCGGAGCAAGGCGCATGCGTGCTGGTGCTGACCTCGTCGGTGCATGACGCGTCGGCGTTGGTGGACGACGTGGCGACGCTGCAGCGTGGAAGAATTGGCCGGGCGATCGGAGCCCCGGACCTGGAGGGTCTGACGCCTGGGATGGAGGTCGAACTGAATGCGTGGAGCGACGCGCCGCGAGCGTTGGTGTCGGCGCTGGTCCTGGAGCCCGCAGTCCTCGCGGTCGCGTGGGACTCCCAAGCCGGATCACCGGTCCGGGTGCGGTGCAGGAACTTGGAAGAGGGCGCAGCGACCGTGGCGCGGGTGGCGGTGTCGAAGCTCGTGCGCATCCAGGCGTTGCAGCCCGTGCTTCCCGGGCTGGGCGAGGTGAATGCGGCGACGGCGGGGCTAGCCCTGGCGGCGCGCTACGAGGCAGCCTACCGCGCGGCGTCGAGGCCAGCCGGACAGGATCGTTCATGAGCGCAACGACAACCACGCCATGGCTGGGCGCCAATCTGGTGCTGCGAAGGCTTCGTGGGCGGGCGATGGCGTTGGTCACCCTGGGCACGGTGGGTTTCGCGACGCTGGCAGCCTTCGCGGAGCGCCGAAGCGGCGGGCTCGACGCTGCCGGCCGCGCGCTGCAGGGACCCGTGTTCGGGCTCGCGATTCCGATCGCGATGCTGTCGCTGGTGAGCATGGCATTCAGCCGGACCCGTGTGGACAGGGGCCTGGCGTCCATTGCGCTGCTCGGTGCGAGTCGCCGTGCAGCGCTGTGGGGTGCGATCCCGTCGGTTGCGGTCGTCGGGGCGTTGCTCGCGGCGGTGACGGCCGCGATTGCGACCCTGGCGGCCCACGGTTTTCGCACGCCCGGCGCCCTGGGTGATGCGTCCGTCGCTGCATGGGTTGGAGCGCTCACGAGCGCAGCGTACGCCGCCTACTACACGGCCGCATCGACGATCGGCCAGAACGGGCGCGGACGGTACGTGGCATTCGTGGTGGACTTGACGCTGGGGCCGCTGGCGGGCGCCGCGGCCTTGCCGTTCCCACGCGCGCATGCCTTGAACCTGTTGGGCGCCGAGCCGGTGCTGAACCTGACCCAGCCTGGCAGCACCGCCGCCCTCGCCGGCCTGACCCTGATCTTCGCCGCCATCGCGAGCTGGCGCACGTCGCCCTAGCTGCCCCTTGCACCATCATGAACAGCTTCACGCCCATCGTCCACGACGACAACATCCGCGCCATGCGACGGTTCGTCGTCGTCGGCAATCGGGCCAAGGCGTCGCCTCGCTTCAAGCTCGATTCGCTCGGCGCGTCGGGAGGGCGAATAGACGTCCTGGTTCGATGCGTGCGCGCGGCGATGCTCATCGCGGACGGCGTGCGGCGGGACACGTTGCTGGACTTGCTGCTGCTGGGTGGCGAAAACGCGCCGTTGACCCTTCAGGTCGATGGGCGGACCGCCCGCTTCCTTCGGCCGGATGAGCGCCGCAACGCACTCACCATCCAGCAGGCCTTGGCTGCGCGTCACCCCGGGGCCGACGAAGAGATCGTGGCGCCGGGCATCACCGCCATGCCGGTGGACCTGCCTGCGCTCTTGGCAGGGTTGCAAGAGCCGCTGTTTGTGCTCGCGCGTGACGGTGTCGACCTTCGCCGGCGCCCCCTTGCACCGCGGAATTCGACGTTCGTCATCGGCGACGACCGAGGACTGACGCCCGCACAGATGGACCTGTTGCGATCCATGGGCGCCGTCGCGATCAGCCTCGGCCCCACCGAGCTGCACACGGAAGACGCGATCACACTGGTGCACAACGAGCTGGATCGGCGATGGATCGAGTGACGTCAGGGGTGCGGGTCAGTGCGGTTGCGCGGCGAGGATCTCCTCGCGCGCGGCACGCGACAGGTCCAGCCAGCGCCCTCGGATGAGAAACGACCCTTCGGGCTCGCGCCTGCAGTCCTGCACCTTGATCCGCACCTGGGAGCACGCGGCGAGCGCGACGGTCGCAAGCAGCGGGGTGCCGGGCGCTGCCGCGCGCGTCGATCGCACCACGACCCTCGTGCCGTCGGTTTCCACCACGACAGCCGTGCCACCTTGCGACCACGTGAGCTGGATGGCCACGTTCGTTCAGCCTTTCCGCCTTGCGTCGGCCATGGCCGCGCGCGCCTCCCGTTCCGCGTCGCGCGACTTGATGGCCTCCCGCTTGTCGCTTCTGGACTTGCCCTTGGCCAGCGCCAGCTCGACCTTCGCGTGCCCACCTCGGAAGTACATGCGCGTGACCACCACGGTCAGCCCCTTGCGTTCGATCGCTTCGCCGATGCGGTCGATCTCCTTGCGGTGCAGCAGGAGCTTGCGCACGCGGTCTTCCTTGTGGCCGAAGGCGGCGTGCTGCAGCGCACCGATGCGCATGCCTTCGACGAACGCCTCACCGTTGCGGACGGTGGCCCATGCCTCGGCGATGTGGACGTTTCGATGGCGCAGGGACTTGACCTCGCTGCCGATGAGCACCAGCCCGGCCTCGAAACGGTCGGTCAGCTCGTAGTCGAACCCGGCGCGCCGGTTGCTGGCGATGAGCTGGATGCCTTCCTGGCTCTCGGGTTTCGGATGGGTTGCCATCGCGTGCGCGTTAGCACGCGCGGGCGCGCGCGCCAAATCCGCAGACGGCGGACGCTTCCCCCATTTTCATCCGCCGGGCGCAAAGGTAGATGCTGCTTGTGCCGCGCGGCCCCCTCAGGGCCAGAACATCCACGTCGTTGCGTGTCGGAGCTTGCAACATCATGGCAAAACCATCCCGCCAGGACACACAGGTCGATTCGCTGGCGCTGGTCACCGACCGGCTCCGCCTGCTCGCCACTCGGAGCTCCGAGATGTGGTGGGAAATCGGGCAGGTTCTGGACGAGGTCGCGACCCGCATGCTGTCCCAGAACCTCGGGTATCCCGACTACACCGCCTACGCGCACGAAGTGCTCGGCATCGACGGTGCCGAGGCCCGCAGGATCCGTCGCGTGGCCCACCACTTCTCGCGCGACGTGGCCTTGCGGTTTGGCGCGGAAAGGCTGGATCTGCTCCTTGCCTATCTCGAAGCGTCCCCGGACACGCACTGGGCCATCGACCCGTTGCGCGTCGAGCTGTGCTGCACGGCCGACGCTGGTCGGTCGCGCATCACGTTTTCCGAGGCAACGGTCGACGACGTGCGCCGAGCGGTGCGGGCCGCTCGCCGCGGCCGTGCCTCGCACGACAAGCGTTTCCCGGCCGATGTCGCGTCCGTGCGGGACCGCCTCGCGAAAGCGCTGGCAACGCTGGGCAAGGAAGCGCCGCAGGCCAAGATCCACCGCGACGTGGGACGCCCCGAGGAATACTCCCTCGCGGTCGTGGGCATCGACCCGGCGAACATGGTGGGAGTGGGCCAGGTGCTGGTTCAGCTCGGCAAGGCGCTCGCCTCGGCCGACGAGGAGAGAAAGCGGCCGGCGCCAGCACCGCGCAAGCGCACGACCGGCCAGCGTGACCACCAGCCCGCAAACAGGCCGTCCAAGCGCGCCAGGGCCGTCAAGACGCGTTGAGCCGCGTCGTGCCACGATCAGAGCCGGTTCAGGTGGCCTGCCCCGCCTGACCAGTCGTGGGAGACACAGCAAAGCCATACCGCGAACGCGGCAGCCGCGCGGGTTCACGGTGGCGAGGGGGGGTGGCGGGCGCCCATTCGGGTGGCGGATCGCCAGGGCGCATCCATCGTGTTGGTTTGGTTCGGCTTTTCTGGGGTGCCGGAGGCCGGATCGGCGAAATGGGGTGGCGGACCGCCACCCCGGCGGGGAGCACAGCAACGAGAAAAGCGC
>Ga0209018_1000562_pt1 | contig 33907 bp, 20 predicted proteins | sample YNPBryBLVA2012_FD_185814 | JGI IMG/M metagenome (GOLD analysis project Ga0209018, IMG submission 185814) | Anoxygenic and chlorotrophic microbial mat microbial communities from Yellowstone National Park, USA - YNP Bryant BLVA 2012 (SPAdes)... ...
TCGGGTAGCCGCGGAATCGGCGGCACCATGTAGTGCTGTCCCTCGATGCAAAGCCCGGCCGTGTTGAATCGTCGCGCCATGCTCGGAGCATACACTGCGGTCCGGGCTGTTCCGACGGCCCAAACGGTGGAAGTTGGCCGCCTGACTCCGCGACCCATCGACCTCGAAACGGCAGCCGTTGGTCGGCGGGCCGGCCGGTCCGTTGTGGGGAACGCGCCGCCAGCAACCGTCTGTCCTCGGGCAACACGCACTGGTGCAAGCGCCTGGACGCCGAGGGCCGGGACGCTCATGCCGCTCCACCCGCTAGTTCTTGCGACGGGAGGCGGGGCTTGCACCTCCTGTGGTGGGTGCCTGAGGATCGTGCCGTTCATGGGTCGGCATCGGGCCATTCCAAGGTCAACCGGACAGCTCGCGAAGCACTGCGTCCCGGTCGGTGGTATCACCACGGCCACGCGTCGCCGCGAAGTGCAGGTCCAAGACCCGTCGCTTGTCATCCACGCCCGGCGTGACATCGAAGCATCTTCGCATGCACCAAAGGATCGTCGGCCGGCTGGGGTTGCGATGACCATCGTGGCGGTCAACGCTGCGCTGGTACTGGTTTCTGCCCCGAACCACGGGTGGGCGCAATCCATCGGTCCAAGCTCGTTCACCTTCCGATTGCCGTGGAGCGCATCCTGGCGTGCGTCGACGGGTTCATCGGGGAGCGCACACGCGCTCTCGTTCTCCTGTTGATGTCTGTCTACACACAAACTATCCGGATGGTCTGCAACACGTCACACACTCCACGTTTCAAGCGATCATCAGAGCCCGGCACGTTGGATCCGTCCCGCGCTACCATCACGGGGACATGGGCGTTTTTGCTCATCCCACTCCCCCGTCAGGCGTCGAGCCCGTCACGACGGCCTCCTCACCCCTGACACGTCGCACTGTCTTGCACCTGGCCGCCGTCTCCACCGTGCTGCTGACCGCGCGGGTCGCCGGCGCGGTCGACGTTCCCGCGTGAACGCAGGCGCGTCTGATCGCAAAGGTGGCGGAATATGATCGTAACCTCGTGCGCCGGGAGGGCATCCGGGTCATTCTGCTGGTGCGCAAGGCGGGCGACGCGGAGTCGGCGAACGTGGCGGACGAGCTGGCGGCGGAGCTCGGGGCTATCGATCGCATCGCCGGCGGTCCGCACCGCCATACGGTCGTCGAATTCGTCTCCGCCGCGGACCTCTTGGACAAGGTCAAGACTCAGCACGCGGCGCTGGTTTACCTGTCGTCGGGGCTCCAGGACCAGATTGGCGGCGTCGCAAGGGCGCTGCAAGGCGTCAGCGTGCTGACCGTGGGAGCTGACCCAGGCGACGCGGAGCGCGGAGTGGTGTTGGGCTTCGATATGGTTTCCGGACGAGTTCAGATCGTGGTCAATCTGGCCCGGGCGAAGGCGCAGAACGCGGCCTTTCGTCCCGAGTTCCTTCGACTCGCGAGGGTCATCCGATGAGGCACTCCGCCGCTGTCGCCATGATCGCAATCGCCCTTGCGTGGCCTTCGTCCGCCGGTGCCCAGGACGTCACCGACCTCGAAGCCATGCTCCAGGATCCCGTGGTTTCGACTCCTTCCGGTGTGGCGGCGACCGCAAGTGTCGCGCCTGCCACGTCCACGTCGATCACGGCCGAGGAGCTGCGGGAACAGGGGATTCGCACCCTCGACGAGGCGATCAACTTCCTGTCGCTCGGCATGGAAACCGAGCCCAACATGCACGGGGTCGAGATCGGCTCGCGCGGTGTGCTCCTGAATGCCGACTACGGCACCCACGTGTTGCTCCTGGCCAACGGCCTGGCCCTCAACGAGCCCTGGAACGGCACAGCGTACTTCGACCGTGGCGCTGCGATCCCGCTCGAGATCATCGACCACATCGAAGTCATGCTCGGCCCGGCGTCGGTGCTCTACGGATCGAACGCGATGCTCGGCGTCATCAATATCGTGACCAAGCGAGCGAAAGACTACGATGGCGTGCATGTGGTGGCGGAGGGCGAGGCCGCCGCGCCGCTCGGGCCGGGGTACACGGTCCGGAGCCCCTTCGGCAGTGGCGTGGGCGCGGGGTACCGCGCAGGCGCCGGCTATGGGGATGAATTCCGTCTCTTCAATCGACCTGCCGAAGTCACCGTGCAGCTCGACTACTACCGCCTCCATGGTGCATCCGTGGAGTTCGAAGACCAGGACTACGGCCTGGATTCGGTGACGGGCGAGCCGAAACGCTTCGGCCCCGGACCAGGAACCGGCGTGTGGGGCGGCAAGGCGACGCGGAGCTGGTACACCGAGGCACCGGCGGCCTACGGGCGGTTGGAAGCCGGCGACTTCACCCTGTCGGCCCGCAGTGGATGGTACAAGCGATCGGCGCCCTATGGGGATTCGCTCGTTCGCTACTTCGGAGATTTCGACCCGCCGGACGACTACGAGAAAGATACGTTTCTCGACATGGAGCTGCGGTATCATAAACAGATTACCTCCGCGTTCGATTTGTCGGCCCGCGCGTTCTGGCAATACAACCGCTACGACTGGTACGTCACTTCCTCCGCCCCGGAAGACTGCAGCGACGGCGCCCCCGGCGGGTGTCGCCATGACTTGCGTGGCGTTGGCCGCCACGGGGGAGGCGAGGTCAAGGTCGGATTCTCGTGGCACGACCCATGGCGCATGGTCACGCTCGTGGGCGCGACGGCCCAACGACGCCATGTCGATTCGCGGACCATCGAACGGTCGGAACTGAGCGTGTCGCCGCCGATCGGCGCGATCGATATCTCCGACACTCAGGGTGCGTTTTTCATCGAGCACACCGCCAGACCCACGCGCTGGCTGGATGGCAATGCCGGTGCGCGGTTCGACGCGGACGAGCGATTCGGGACGGCGCTGTCGCCCCGGGGAGCCGTCGCGGCCACGGTCTGGGAGGGAGGCACCTTGCGGAGCATTTACGCCGAGGCGTTCCGTGCGCCCTCCGCGTACGAGCTGTACTACGCCGATCCGCTGGGGCAGGTTGCCGCACCGGACCTGGGTCCGGAAACGACTCGCACCATCGAATGTTCGTTCGAGCAGCGCGTGGGGACTCATCGCTTCTTCGTCGGCGCCTTCCGGTCGTGGTGGAACGACATGGTCGTGGCGGAGACCCTGACCGATGACGAGCGGGCGGCGGCGATTGCGTCCGGGCAGCTCCGCGCCGAGGCCACGGATGCGCTGCAGTACAGGAACCGCACGCGTATTGACAGCTATGGGTTCCACGCGGCCATGCACCTCAGCGCGGTCCAGGCGCGGCTGCGGTTCGACTCCAATGTCACAGGCGCCAGGGCGTCCACGCGCAACGACGGGCAGCCCGGGGGGCCGCTCACCGTCACCCCCCAGCTATTCGGCAATGCGCGCCTGGCCTATGACCTTGCCGCCCCCTTGCCCACGGTCGCGATTGCCGCGCTCGTCCGCTCCCGGCGTCTCGCGGATCGCTTCTACGACGGAGGCTTCAGCTCTGCCCCCATCGCACCGCCCGGCGTCGAGACACGGCTCACCGTGTCCGGCCCGGTGGCAGCGATACCAGGGTTGCGCTATCGTACCGGGATTGCGTACAGCTTCGCCCGGTACTCGCCCTACGTGATTGGCCCATCGCAGTATGCCCGCGAGCCATCATCCGTGGCGCGCCTCCAGCCGGTGGACCGGCTCCACGGATTCGTGGGACTGCAGTATGACTTCCCGCTCTGATCCGAAGCAGAGTTGGGGCCTCCGCGCGTCGATCGGAACGAAGTTCGCGCTCGCCGTCTGCCTCGTCCTTGGCATCGTCTCGACCTGGGTCGGCTCCGAGCTGATCGATTCGTCGCGCAAGGGGCTGATCGACGCCAAACGGCGGGCCGCGACCATGGTCGTCGATGCCTTCGCCCCCACGCTCGTCCCCGCCCTCGACTTCGGCGATGCGGACGCGGTCGCGGAGAGCGCGCGCCTGCTTCGAGCCGGCAAGGACGTCGTGGCGGTGGCGATTTGGGCAGGACAGGAGCCCGACCCGGTCGTTGCCATCCCCCGGCCGCCGGCCGGCCGTCGCGAACCAACCAGCGACCACGATGAGATGATCGGCACGTCGGTGGTCGTGACGCGCAGGTTGGTCTCGCCCGCAGGCAAGGAGGTGGGTGCGCTTCGCGTGAAATTCACGACGCTGCCCGAGCAGGAGGCCGCTCGCCGTGCCCGCCATCGCATCGCCGCCACCACGGCCTTGCTCGCGCTGCTCGTCGCAGGCACCGTGCTGGGCATCGCGCGGCTGGAGATCGTCGGCCCCCTGCGGCGCCTGCTGCTCGCGATGGACGCCGTGGCATCCGGTCAGGACGCCACAGTCCCGATCCGCTCGCGGGACGAGGTGGGCCAGCTATCGTCCATGTTCAACCAGATGTCCGTCGCCATTCGCGATCGGGAGCGTAGCCTCCAGGACGCACTTGAGCGCCTGCAGGGCCTGCTCGACGGAATGCGCCAGGCGATCATCGTCGTGGACAGCAACGGAATCCTTCCGGGCTTGCGCTCACGCCAGGCAGAGCTGATGTTCAGCCCCGAGCGGCTCCAAGGCGACCCGGCACCCCTGCTGTTCGGCGATCGGCCCGAGAGCGTGGAGCGGATAGCGTTTGTGCAGTGGCTCACCCTTGCGTTGGGCGCAGCGTCGGAGGAATGGGAGTCCTTGCGGGAGCTCGCCCCCACGGAAACGGTCGTCCGCGATGCCGCTGGATCCCGCCGGGAGCTCGAGCTGGAGTTCAGGCCCATCCTCGACCAGGGCCGGATCGCACGACTCATGGTGCTGTGCACCGACGTCACCGCGTCCCGGGAGCTCGAGCGGCAGGTTGCCGAGAAGGACAAGGAGCACGAGCGTCAGATGCGCGCCATGCGCAATCTCGCCGCAGGCGGCGCCCAGCTTGTCGTGAATCTGCTTGCGTCCGCACGATCTGCGGCGCAGCGTACGCGCCAAGTCATCTGCTCCGAGCGTCCCGACCGGACCGATCTGGCGTCGAGCTTCCGGGCCATGCACACGATTCGTGGTGAGGCGCAGCTCTTCAACCTCGAGACTGTGACCGCCGCGGCAAGCCAAGTCGAAAGTACCCTGGTCCGGCTGGGTGATGACGCGACCCCTGCATCGCTCCCCGGGCTCCGCGCCGAGCTGCTCGCCAACCTCGACAACTTGGACCACGCCGTGACCCGCGCCGAGACGATGCTCGTCGAGGCCTCGCCGACCGGTCGCGCAATTCTCGATCAGGTCACGGTCCGACGCAGCGATCTGGACGCAATCGAGCCGCACCTGGCAACCGCGTCGGCGGATCTGGCCGCCCTCCTGTCCAGATTGACCGCCCGGCCTTTCGGCGAGTTGGTCCTCGGCTTGCCCGACGCAGCCCAGCGTTGGGCCGAACGCGCTGGCAAACTCGTCGCGCTGGACATTCGCGGCACCGATGTGATGGTGCCACGCAAGTTGGCCGCAGTCTTGTCCGGAGTGGTGACGCACCTCGTACGAAACGCCGTCGCCCACGGCATCGAGTCGGCCGCCGATCGCGCAGCATGCGGCAAGGACGAGCGGGGTATCGTGACGGTGTCGTGCCGGCCCGTTGATGACGGCGTCGAGATGCAGGTCACCGATGATGGCGCCGGACTCGCGGCGGAGAGGGTCGCATCGATCGCTGCGTCCATCGGGTTGAAGCCATCGGCTCCCGAAGATTCGGTGTTCGCGGAAGGGCTATCCACGGCAGGCGATGCAGACGCACCAGATGCGTTGGCAGGGCGTGGCATGGGACTCGCGGCCGTCCGTCAAGACCTGGCCGCCGTGGGCTACGAGGTCAGCCTTCGGTCGGAGCGAGGGCGCGGCGTTCAGGTGGTGGTAAGGCCACACCGACCTGTTGTGAAGGACACGGATATCCATGGGCAAGCAATCCATCCTGGTCATTGACGACAGCAGCGCCATGCTCGGCGAAATCAAGGTAGCCCTCGAGTCCGCGGGGTACGAGGTCGTCACGACCACGCAAACCGTGGGCAGCGCCCGGTACCTGGGGCATTGCGACCTCGTCATCATCGACTACCTCATGCCGGGCATCGACGGCGGATCCGTACTCGCGTCACTGCGCAGCGCAACCGAGGCACATGGGAGGTCCGTCCTCTTCTACCTCTATACGTCGGACGCAGCCATCGCCGCTCGCTATCGCCAGCTCGGCTTCGATGGTTGCTTCACGGAGAAAGGCGACATGCGGTCGTTGGTGCGGCAAGTGCGCAGCGCATTTCGCCTCCGCGATCTCATGCGAAGGCGGCAGCGCCCCGAGTGAATGTTGCCGGCGTGCGCGAACTGCACCCGGAGGACCGGCGCGCCACCTCGTCGCACGGGATGTCTCAGTTCGTCGGGTCGGAGGTGAAGCAGCACCGGAATCCGGTGTCAAAGAACTTGAAGGTGTTGTTGACCGAGTAGAACGTGAAGCTGCAAGTTGCGCCGGACTCGGCCGCGGTGTTGAACGCCCCACCCATCAGCCGGTAGTCGTTCGTCCCCTGCTTGACAATCTCGCGCAGGTTGCCTGTGATGTCGAACAGCCTGTTCGTCGCTGCCGTGTTGCCTTGCAGATTGGACCAGTCCGCCCAGCAGTTCTGCAGCAGCCCCGACGCCGTCGGCAACAGCCCGTCCTGGTCTCCCGCTACCGAGCTGTTGAAGTCATAGCTCGGACCCAGGTTGCAATACTTGCTCGACGTATACCCGCTCGTGCACGATCCGCCCGTCCTGGGGTTGTAGCCCCACGTGCAGGGAACCGTCGCCCGGCACGCCGTCTGCCAGTTCGCCGTCGAGCACACCGTGCCGCCCATCGCCGCGCAGGTCTGCTCCACCTCTGCACCCGTCACGTTGAACCAGGGCACCTTCGACCCCACCGAACACGCTCGCGTCTTGTCCAACGTCGTCCCGCTCGGCGCGCTCGTCCAGTAGCCGTTTCCGCTCCCTGGCGACGTCGTCGTCGCGTTCGGACGGCTCGCCTCGTACGTGTAGATCCAGAGCGACGTCGCCACCTTCGTCACGACCGGCTTGACGAAGTATGTGGCGTTGGGTCCCTTGCTGGTAAAGGGCTCGTCCACCACACCGTCACAGTCGTTGTCCACTCCGTCGCAGACCTCGGTGCACCCGCCGGGCAAGCTGGTGCAGCTTGCCACCACTGCGCTGCACTTCGTCGTCGTCGTCGTGTCGCACACGTACGTTCCCGTCGTCCGGCATGCCCCCTGCGTCCCGGGCGCACCGTCGTCGCTCGCACACGGTTGCCCGTAGTTCGCGACGTTCTCGTTGAGCAGACCGTCACAGTCGTTGTCCAGACCGTCGCAGATCTCGTCGTTCGCGCTGCACCCCCCGGAACACACGCCTGCAGGGAACGTGCATGACCAACCGCCGCTTACGCAAGATACGCTCACGCCCGTCGTGCACTCCGGCCTGACCGCGGACGGGCTGACCCCGCACACCTGCACCGGTGACGGCGTCGCGACGTTCTCGTCCACATGACCATCGCAGTTGTCGTCGACCCCGTTGCAGCTCTCCTGCGCGGAGATGAACGTGCATGCGTAGCCGCACTTGTGGTCTCCGGCTACCGCATCGCCCGGTCCACCGTTGTCGTAGTAGCCTGCCTGGCACCCCTGGAACTGGCAGCTACCTGCCACGCATGCCCAGTTCGCGTGCACCGCTCCTGCCAGGCAATCGTTGCCGCACGCTCCGCAATTGTGCACGTCCGTTTGCAGGTCCGGCTGGTTGGTCAGCACACCGTCGCAGTTCGCGTCCACCCCACACGTGTCCTGCGCTCCGGGCACCGGCACCACCGATCCCTGACAGACCACCACGCCGCCCTGGCACGCCTTCGTCCCCTTCTTGCAGGGGCTCGTCGCGCCCGGCGGCGGTGGCGGTGGTACGTTGCAGTCACCCGTCGCATCCGACGAATTGTCGTCGATGGTCCCGTCGCAGTCGTCGTCGACCCCGTTGCACGTCTCCGCCTTGGGATCCACGGCCCCCACGCACGTAAGCGACCCGCTCTGGCACTGCATCGTCCCGTACGAGCAAGGGAATACGTTGCTCTGACCGCAGCTCACGCCCGCTCCCTGCGGGCTGTCGTCCACTACACCGTCGCAGTCGTCGTCTATCCCGTTGCACGTCTCTGCCCCCGGATTCACCGCCCCCACGCATACAATCGATCCATTCTGACATGCCGTTTTCCCGTACTTGCAGGGGCTCGTGTTCGACTGCCCGCAGTCCGCGTTGATCCCCGACGGGCTGTCGTCCACCACACCGTCGCAGTCGTTGTCCTTGCCGTCACAAGTCTCCGGGCTCGGATCCACGTTCCCTACGCACGCGAGCTGCCCATTCTGGCACGCCAACTTGCCGTACTTGCACGGGCTCGTGTTCGATTGACCGCAGTCCCCCCCGCTGTCCGTCGTGTTGTCGTCGATCACTCCGTTGCAGTTGTCGTCGACCCCATTGCACGTCTCCGCCTCGGGGTCCACCGCTCCCACGCATACCATGACCCCACCCTGACACTGCATCGACCCCTTCTTGCAAGGGAACACGTCGCTCAGCCCGCAGCTCACCCCCACTCCCGGTACGCCGTTGTCGATGATCCCGTCGCAGTCGTCGTCTATCCCGTTGCACGCCTCTGCCTTCGGGTCCTTCGCGCCCACGCATGTCGCGGTGCCATTGACGCACTGCACCGTCCCGTAGCTGCATGGCGCCGTGTTCGACTGCCCGCACGTGCCCCCGACGTCCGTCGGGTTGTCGTCCACCGATCCATCACAATCGTCGTCCTGCCCGTTGCAGACCTCCTCCTTGGGGTCCACCGCACCCACGCACAGTACGTTCCCTCCCATACACTCCTTGTGCCCGAGTTCGCACGCCCCAACATCCGTCTGCCCGCAGGCCCCCACTGCGTCCACAGGGCTGTCGTCGATGACCCCGTCGCAGTCGTCGTCCACTCCGTTGCAGTACTCGTCTCCAGGGTCCACCGCACCGACACACGCCAAGGATCCGTTGACACACTGCTCGCTTCCGAGCGAACACGGGAAAATGTTCGACGTTCCGCACGGCGCTCCCACGTCCGTCAGATTGTCGTCCGCCGTGCCATTGCAGTCGTCATCCAGTCCGTTGCAGGTTTCCGCCACCTGCCCCTGCACGATCACGTTCGCGCCCTGGCACTCGATCTTCTGGCCCTTGCACACCGTCAGCCCGGCGTGGCTCGGGTCCGCACAGACCCCGTCCGGATCCCCGTAGCACACCTGGCCAAGCTGCGGGTCCCCGGTCAGGTCGTCGTCCGCCCCATCAATCTTCCCGTCGCAGTCGTTGTCCACCCCGTCGCCGCAGGTCTCCACGCCCCCGTTGGTCAGGCTGCAGTGGTACTCGCACCCCGTCGCGTACGAGTTGTCCAGGTCCCACCAGTCCGCGTGCCCGTCGTTGTCGTCATCATCACACTTGGCTATCGCACAGTGCGTGTTCGTCGAATCGCACGGCCCCGCGTCCGGGTGCTCGCACTTCGGCGTACCGTGAAGCACCACGCACGCTCCCCCGCACTTGCCGCAATCCGTCACGCTCGTGCACTTGTCCACGTCCTCGTCTCGTAACCCGTCGCAATCATCGTCACGTCCGTTGCACAATGAGTCGTCCGTCGCTCCGGGTAGCATCACGCACGCATACTCGCACCCATCGCCGGGATCCTTGTTGATGTCATACCAGTCCTGCGAGCACGCCGTGAACCCGCACGTACCGGGATTCCCCGGTGTCCCGTCCCAGTCGCAGGTCACCGCGTCCGGGTCGGCGTTGATCATGTTGGTCACGCAATTGTTGTCACAGGTGCCACAGTGCCTCTTGTCGTGCAGGTCGAAGCCGTCGTCGACCACACCGTTGCAGTCGTTGTCCACGCCGTCGCAGATTTCCGTTCCACCGTTGGTGATCTGGCATGGCCCGCCGTCTCCACCATCCTCCGAGCCTCCGGTTCCACCCGTCACGATGATGGTGCCAGCCGACCCTCCCGACCCGCTCGTGCCCCCCGCTCCGCCCGCGTCCCCCTGCGACGCCGTCTCGTCGCAGTTGTCGAAGCAGAACGCGTTCGTCGAGCAGCCCCCCTGCAGCCCCCCAAGCAACGCCACGAGCGCCGTCGCGCCCAGCCCCTGAGACAGCAGCCCGCGCTTCATCGCGCACCTCCCATACCGGCCCGCTCGCTGCTCCGACGGCGTGTCCACACCAGCACCGCAGCAAGCCCGGCAAGCAACACCACCTTGCTCTCCGTGTTGCTGCGCGTTCCAGCGCGACATGCACACCCGCCGCCTCCGGTCGCCAGCCCCCACACCCGGTTGTCGGGTGGTCCGGCATCCGCGCCCGGCCCTCCACCTCCTGTCGCGCCGCCTCCTGCAGCGCCGCTCCCGCCAGTGCCTCCACCGCCGCCCGTGCCACCAGCACCGCCCGTGCCGCCGGTACCCCCCGTGCCGCCAGCGCCGCCCGTGCCGCCACCTCCATTCACGCACTCCCCCGCTTCACACCGGTCTCCCGCCGGACACAGCACGCCTTCACAGGGACAGTTGCCACACTGACCCGTCACCGGATCGCAGCACGATCCATCCGTACACGGATTCGTATCTCCACACTTGTCCGTCACACACGTCAGTGTCGACGGGTCACACACCTTGCCTGCGTCGCATGGCGGGTTGCACCAGTCCTGGCACTCCCCCCCAACGCACTTCTGCGTCGGCTCGCAGGTCACCGACGAACAACTCTTGACACATTCGTATGCGGTGAATGTCGCGTTCGGCTTGCACACCTCATCGGCCGCGCACGTCCCGGCCTTGCACGGGTTGTCCACGCAGGACCCGGCGTTGCACGCCTTGTCGCACCCCTCGCAACCCGTCATGTAGCAGGTATCCTTCACACAGGTCCCGGCGTGCGGGCCGAACTTCGCGCAGACATCGCCCGTGCCACACGTCACGTCCGTGCACGGATCACTGCATCCCTTGCTCGGGAAGCACTTGCACACCGGCGTCAAGAGGCATCCCTCGGGGTCCGTTCCCTCCGGTGCACACACCGTCTGCCCGTTGCCGTCCTTCACCGTGTTGCCCGTGCAGTCGCCTCCGCACAGGTCCACATTCACGATGCAGTAGTTGCCTGCCGGCTCCCCTGTCTCGCTCAGATTCACCGCCTCGCAACTCTGCCCTCCCGAGCACGGGAACTCGCCGTCCTTGCACTTCGCCGCACACTGGCAGCCGTTGCCGTCCGTCACGCACTTCTTCTCGGCTCCACACAGCGCCGGCTCCCCAGGGTCGTTCTCGTTGTCCACGACGCCGTCGCAGTCGTTGTCCAGACAATCACACTGCTCCGGCTCGGGCCCCTTGCCGCCGAGACAAGCGAATACCCCATAGCGGCAACCCCATTGCCCCGGCTCGCACGCCCCCTCCGAATCCCCGCACGGGTCCCCGACCTTCGCCGCCGGATTGCCGGTCGGGTTGTCCGTGCCGTCTATCACGTCTTCCGCACTGCTGTTCGGCTGCTTGCCGCTGTCCTCATCCACCAAGCCGTCGCAGTCGTTGTCGATCCCGTCGCATACCTCCGGCTGCGGTCCCGTTCCCCCCTGGCATACCCAGCCGCCGTTGCCGTCGCACTCCGTCACGCCAAGCTGGCAAACTCCCTGGCTCCGGTCCCCAGGATACTTCGTCGTGTCATACGGCACCACGCACGGCTGCCCCGTCGGTATCCCGTCGTCCACCTGCCCGTTGCAGTTGTTGTCCTGGCCGTCACACGTCTCATCCGTCGGCGGAACGTCTCCTGCACAGTCGACGATCCCGTTGACGCACGTCAGCACGCCGCTCTGGCAGTCCCCAACATCCGACCCGCACGTGTCTCCAGTCCCCGGCAGGTTGCCGTCGTCGGTGCTGCCGTTGCAATCGTTGTCGATTCCGTCACAGACTTCTCCGCTCGGTCCCTTGGCATTCAGACATGCCCACGCTCCAGCCGTGCATGCCAAGAATCCCTTGTTGCACGGCGCCGTCAGCGTCCCATTGTCCTGGCATCCTCCACCCGCAGGCGGACACCATGTGAGCGTCCCGAATGCACAGCATGTCCCAGGCTCCGTCCAGCACCCATTGCTCCCAACGGGCGGCGCGTCCTGCAACGGCGCTTCGTCGACGCTCCCGTTGCAGTTGTTGTCCACTCCATCGCAAACCTCTGGGGTCGGCTGCACTCCGCCCTGGCAAACCAGAGCACCGTTCACGCACGCCGTCTGCCCCAGCGTGCAGGGCGGTTTGTTGATCCCGCACGGCTGCCCCGATCCGACCGTCGCATCGTCCACGACACCATCGCAATCGTTGTCCACCCCGTCGCAGATCTCCGCGCTCGGCCCGATAAACCCCGCGCACGTGCCACACGTCTGATGGCCCTTCTTGCACTGGCTCTTGCCGCCATATACGAGCCCATTCGGCGTGCCGGCCGGCACGCACTCCACCGACGCAACATCGTCGACAGCACCGTTGCAGTCATTGTCGATGCCGTCGCACACCTCTGCTGCAGGCCCCTTCGCCCCCACGCACGCCCACGCTCCCGACACGCACATGATGGTGCCTGCATCGCACGGCGGCGCCAACGTCCCCTCGTCGCCACAGGTCGCTCCGGCGGGCGGATTCCAGTGCAGGCTCCCGAACGAGCACGTGTTGCCCGCCAGCGCCCAGCACCCCGTCTGCCCCGGCTGCGGCGCGTCGGACAAGGGCGCATCGTCAATCGCACCGTCGCAATCGTCGTCGACCCCGTTGCACGTCTCAGCCTTCGGCTGCACCCCCCCCTGACAGACCACCGCCCCATTCACGCAGGCCGTCACACCAGCCGTGCAGGGAGGCGTCGCATTCCCGCACGCTACCCCCAGCCCCTGGATGTTGTTGTCCACCACGCCGTCGCAGTCGTCGTCCTTGCTGTTGCATGTCTCGGGCACCGCGCCCACCGACCCGTCGCACGACAATCCGCCATTGACACACTGCCATGTTCCCGCCGTGCACTCCCCCGTATCCGTGCCGCACGTCTGCCCGACCTGCGCAATGCCGTTGTCCACCTGCCCATCGCAGTTGTTGTCGATATTGTCGCATACCTCCGCGCTCGGTGCCTTCGACCCGACACACGCCCAAGCCCCCGCCTGGCACGCCAGCGTGCCGTGGTTGCATGGGCTCGTCAGCGTCCCGTTGCCCGTGCACGTCGCCCCCGCAGGCGCATTCCAGTGCAGACTCCCGAACGAGCACGTGTTGCCCGCCAGCGTCCAGCACCCGTTCAGCCCAGCACCAGGGCCGTCCGCCAACGGCGCCTCGTCCGTCTGCCCGTCGCAGTCGTTGTCCACCCCGTCGCATACCTCCGGCTGCGGCTGCACGCCACCCTGGCAAACCAGCGCCCCACCCACGCAAACCGTCGTGCCCGGCGTGCACGGCGCCTGGTTGATGCCGCACGACAAACCAACCCCAAATGCCCCTTCGTCTACCTGCCCATCACAATCGTTGTCGACCCCGTCGCACAACTCCGCGCTCGGCCCGACAAACCCGTTGCAACTCGTCGTCCCGTTCGAACAACTCGTCGTGCCCTGCTTGCACTGGCTCGTCCCGCCGTACACGAGCCCGGGAGGCGTGCCCGATGGCACGCACGACGTCGACGCCACGTTGTCGTCCACGATACCGTTGCAATCGTTGTCCACGTTGTCGCAAACCTCCGTCTGGGGGTTGTTGCTGCACGCACTCCAGCCACCGCCCACGCACGCCCCAGGCGTCCCCCCCGGATTGCTCTTCTGCGCGCACGCCAGCGTCCCGCCGCAATTCGACGGCGGCGTGAACCCGCACGCCACGCTCGCGATCCCTTCGTCGATCAGCCCGTCGCAGTCGTTGTCGCATCCGTCGCACACCTCCGGGCTCGGAATGCACCCGCTGCATACGCCCTCGTCCACCACGCCGTTACAGTTGTCGTCCTGCCCGTTGCACGTCTCCGCCTGCGGGCAATGCAGCGGATTGCCACACTTGGTCACCCCCTCGTCGACCCCGCCCGCGCAGTTGTTGTCGACGTTGTCGCACGTCTCGCCCGGGTTGTAGCAGAGCCACGTCGCGGGATCCGCCTGCTGCGCAGGCGTCGTGCACGGCAACAGCGCCAGGTTGCCGTCCGGATCTCCCGGCGTGATCGACGCCTTGTAGTTGTTCAAACACGTCGTTCGCTGCGCCGCCGTGCTCCATGCGCAGCACGTCTGCCCCTGGTCGCAGTAGTGCGTGTAGCCCTCGTCGGTGCAGCCGTTGCAGTTGTTGTCCGTGTTGTCGCAGACCTCGGGCTGGATGGCGCCTCCGATGATCTTGGCGAACGCCTGCGACAACTCCACCTCGTTTCGAGCTGGAATGGCCGCGACCGCGTTGGCGCACGCCCCGGTCGTGGCACCGCACTGCCCCATCTTGTGAATGTTGTTGAGCAGCGTCTGGTCGGCCGGGTCGTCGACGTTGAACGCGATGACATGGGTGCGGATGCTCCTGTGGATCGTGCCCGTGTCGAAGCCGTTGTACAGTGCCTGCGCAGCCGTGACCGGGTCGCCGTCACATGTCTCGCCGCCGTCGGTCATGAGGATCACGTTCAGCGGACGGCACGCCGGGTCGCTTGATGTGACGGGCGCCGGGCTTCCACTGTATCCGTACCGGTAGTAGGTGAGCGCGTTCTGCAGCGAGACGCCGATAGGCGTGCCCCCGAACGCGTACAGCTCGCGGTCGTTGCTGCACACATTGTCCATGTACTCGATCATGGTCGGAAGGTTGCTGGCGGGCGGCGGTGTGGCGTCGAGCAAAATCGGCGCGATCAAACGCATGTCGCCGCAATCGTCTCCGCTAAATGTCCAGCCGCTGTAGCAGTAGGCGTACCAGCCCCACATCAAGCCGCACGAGCATGTGGCGGGCGCGCCGGTGGCCGTCTGCTGCGAGAACGACGCCAGCCCGAAGTTCGCCTGCCCGGCGAACGCGTACAGCGTGTTTCTCAAAGCGCACCTCGCGTCCGCCACGCGCGTCGGCGTCCAACCACACGAGTTCAACGGTGCGTTGGTAGGACAGGTCGTGGGCCACGTGGTTTCCGGGTTGGTGCACGCGGCCATGCTTCCTGAGGTGTCCACGATCACGAGGAAGTATGGCTTGGCCGACGGCGGCCAGTCCGCCGGGTTTGTCGACAGGCACGACGCCGGCTCCGCGGCGGCGGACGACGCGCCCAGCAGCGCAGCCGCAGCTACTCCGAGCGGTGCAAGAGCAACAAGAGCACGATTCCAAGACAGATGGGCTCTCCGCATGACTCCTCCACTCCCGCCGACCAGCGGCAATCACGGAAGCATACCCCGCGAGGTCCATTTCGGTCTACGCGGATGATCACAATATGTCGGTAGATGTGCGACGCAGAGCACCGCTGCGCCGCGACGCCTCAACGCGGGAGTGCGCAAGAATCCAGACGCCCATCCACCAGGCACAGCCTATTCAGGACATGGTGCCCATGGGCGGCAGAAACGGACCGCAGCGTAGCGCAGGGACGCCATCGCTGGCCCGGCGATGCAGAGATGGGCCGAGCAATCAGGCAGCAGGCCCCGCGGCCTGGGCGGTCAACGCAAGACCTTCGGACAGCGTCACCTTCGCAACGAAACCGATGCGCTCCCGAGCGTCGGTCGTGTCGGCTTGCGAGAAGGGGACGTCGCCCGCGCGGGGCGGCTCGTAGATCGGAGAAGCCGGACACGCGGTGATGCGGCAGATCGTCTCGGCAAGCTCCTTGACGCTGGTCGTGCCGCCAGCACCGATGTTGTAGGCGCGCCCGCAACTCGACCGCGGCGCCGATGCAGCAAGAAGGTTCGCCCGGACCACGTCGCCCACAAAGGTGAAGTCCCGGCTCTGCAGACCGTCACCGTAGATGGTGGGCGATCGCCCTGCCCTGCACGCGGCAAAGAAGCGTGGAACCACCGCCGCGTACGGCCCGTTCGGATCTTGACGCGGGCCATACACGTTGAAGTACCGCAGCCCGACGAGTTCCATGCCGAAGCACCGCGCGAACAGGTCCGCCAGTTCCTCATCGACCTTCTTCGACAGGGCGTAGGGCGACAGCGGCAGGCCTTCCTGCCCCTCGCGCTTTGGCATGATCGTGCTGTCCCCGTACACGCTCGACGACGACGCATACACCACGCGTCGCACCTGCGCGTCGCGCGCCGCGGTGAACACGTTGGTCGTTCCGCCGATGTTGACGTCGATCGATGTGGACGGGTCTGCCATCGAGCGCGGAACCGAGCCGAGCGCGGCCTGGTGGAACACGTACGACACACCCTCGCAGGCGCGACGGCAGGTCGGCAGGTCGCGGATGTCGCCTACGATGAGGTCGATCTTGTCGACGCAGTGGGCGAGGTTCTCGCGGTGGCCGGTCGAGAGGTCGTCGAGGACTCGCACCCGCGCCCCACGATCGAGCAAAGCGTCGACCAGGTGCGAGCCGATGAAGCCCGCACCACCGGTCACCAGCACCGTCGTGCCCTGGAAGTCGATGATGTCCATGGGTCAGGCCTTCACCACGTTCGGTCGTGGCGCCCGATATACGCCTCGCGTGTCGACGATCAGCGCAGCCTTCGAGGCCAGCATCTCGTAATCGATTACCGAATGGTCGGTCGCAATCAGGATGGCGTCGGCGGCAGCGACAGTTTCGGGGGTCAGTGGTACCGACTCCATCGGCGGCAGGTCCGGCCAGGACCGCATGCGCGGCGCACGCGGGATGTGCGGGTCGTGATAGGTCACGACCGCACCGCGACGCAACAGCAGGTCGATCAGCTCGAACGACGGGCTCTCACGCGGGTCGTCGATGTCCTTCTTGTAGGCGATGCCCAGCACCAAGACCCTGGCCCCCTTGAGCGGGCGACTCCGGTCGTTGAGGGCCAGTTGCAGCTTGTCGACCACGTAATGCGGCATCGATACGTTCACCTCGCCAGCTAGCTCGATGAAACGGGTCGTGATGCCATACTCTCGCGCCTTCCAGGTGAGATAGAACGGATCCAGCGGGATGCAGTGCCCGCCGAGCCCCGGTCCTGGATTGAACCTCATGAAGCCGAATGGCTTGGTCGACGCCGCGTCGAGCACCTCCCAGATGTCGATGCCCATGCGGTCGTAGACCACCTTCAGTTCGTTGACGAGCGCGATGTTGACCGCACGGAAGATGTTTTCCGTGAGCTTGGCCGCCTCGGCGGCCCGCGCCGACGACACCGTCACCACCTTCGCGATCACCGCCTGGTAGAGCGCTGTCGCGATCTCCGACGCATCGGGTCCGACCCCACCCACGACCTTGGGAATCGTGGTCGTGCTGAAGTGCTTGTTGCCCGGATCCTCGCGCTCCGGCGAGAACGCCAGGAAGAAGTCTTCTCCGGACCTCAACCCGGTCTGCTCCAGGATCCCGCGCACCAGCTCGTCCGTCGTTCCCGGGTACGTGGTCGATTCGAGTACCACGATCTGCCCCTTGCGCAGACGCGCACGAACTTGCTGGGCCGTCTGCACCACGTATGTCATGTCCGGCTCCCGCTGCGGCGTCAGCGGCGTGGGCACCGCAATGAGGATCGCATCGGGCACATCGAGTTTGCCAAAGTCCACCGTGGCCTGGAACCGCCCCGTCTTCGCCGCGTCGGCCACCCGCTGCGCGTTCAGGTGCATGATGTACGATCGGCCGGCGTTCAGGCTCTCGACCTTCGCCGGGTCCACGTCGAATCCGGTGACGCGGAACCCCTTCTCCACGAACGCAAGAGCCAGCGGAAGCCCCACATAGCCCATGCCCACGACGCCGATGTGCGCGTTGCCTGCCTTGATCTTCGAAAGAAGCTCCTGCTTCAGGGTATCTTTGCTCACGAGCGCTGCCCTCCGTGCCGAGCCTTTATGCCGTTTGCCTCGACGTCGCCATCACCGCTCCGAGGCGACGTGCGGCGCACACCCTTCGGTGCACGCCTCGTTACTATCCTCAACGCGATCCGTTCAGCCCTTCTTGCGCTGCACGAACGCCGTGATGTTCGCAATCGAATCGAGGTTCTCCGGCAGCAGCTCGCTGTCGTCCACCTTGATCCCAAACTCGCCCTCGATGAACGTCACCACCTCGAGGATCCCCGTCGAGTCCACGATGCCGGCATCGAGCAACGAGGTGTCGTCGGCGAGCTGCACCGACGACGCCGTGTAGAAGTTCTGCTGAATGAACTGTCGGACCTTCGCGCCAATGTCCATGGTTAGCTGCCTGCCTTCTTCTGCGCCATCGCCACACGCGGCTGCTGTTGGTCGTCGTACGCCCACTGCGGCGGTCCATAACCGCCCGAGCGCCGGAACAGAAGCTCGAGTTGCCGTTGCTGCCCCACCCCCATCTCGAACAACAACCAGGCGTCGTCTCGCAGGTACGCCAGCGCATCCCGGATCACACGCTGATGGATCGCCAGCCCGTAGGGCCCGCCGTCGAACGCCTCCCGCGGTTCGAACGCCAGCAAAAACGAGCTCTCCTTCCCCAGCTTCGCCGTCGAGATGTAGGGCGGGTTGCACACCACCACGTCCACCGTGCCGCCCGGGATCTGGTCCTGCAAGGGCTCGAACAGGTCGCCCTGGTGCACGGTGACCCGGCCCTCGAGCCCCAGGTGCTCCACGTTCCTGCGCGCCATCGCCACACATCCGTCGGTCAGGTCAGCAGCCCAGACGCGCACGTCGGGGCATTTGGACGCGATGCTGCACGCGAGGTTGCCCGAACCGCAGCACATGTCGACCACGCGGAGCTCACGCCCCCGCGCAACCTCTCGAATGCCTGCCAGGATGTCGATGGCACTGCGCGCCAGCAGCTCCGTCTCGGGTCGAGGGATGAGCGCCCCCTCGCCCGCGAGAAGCTCGATCCCCATGAACTCCACCCGCCCGACCACGTACGCCAGCGGCGTGCCGGATGCGCGACGCCGCGCCATGGCCAGCGCCTCTGCCTGGGGGTCGACACCGCGCCGCTTCGCTTCCTGCACGATCGCGTGGGCCTCCCGCTCCGATTCGGCGACCTTCGCCTCGTCGAGCGTCGCACGCACCGACACCAGCAGATCTTCGTGCGCCATCACCTGAGCTCCGTCTTCTTGATCTTGCCCGTGGTGGTCTTGGGCAGGTCGGGCACAATCTCGACGAACTTCGGGACCATGAAGTTCTCCAGGCGCAGTTGGCAGTGGCCCACGATCTCCCGGGGCGTCATCGTCACCCCCTGCTCCAACACCACGAACGCCTTCACCGCCTGCCCGAGTACTTCGTCGTCGACACCGATGACCGCGGCCTCCTTCACGCCCTCGATGTTCATCAGCGCATTCTCGACTTCCTTCGGCGCCACCTTCTCCCCGCGAGATTTGATGATGTCATCCATGCGCCCCACGAAGTAAAGGTACCCCTCCTCGTCGAGCCGGCAGTAGTCGCCCGTGTACAGCACCTGCTCCCCAGGGATGGGCCCCGGCCGGAGCTTCTTTGCCGTCGCCTCCGGCTTCTCCCAGTACCCCTTCATCACCGTCGCCCCGCGAATCACGAGCTGCCCCACCACCCCAGGCCCGACCCGCCGGTCCTGCTCGTCCACCAACCACAGCTCCGTGTTCGGAATCGCAATCCCCACGCTCGTCGGCTTCCTGTCCAGATCCTCCGGAGGAAGATACGTGCATCGCTTGCACTCCGTCAGCCCATACATGGAGTAGATGCGCGCTTTCGGGAATAGCTGCTTCAGCTTCAGGATGTGCTTGACCGGCAACGCCGCCGCCGTGTTGGTCACGTACCGGATCCTCGAAAAGTCGTACTCGGAAAGGTTCTTGAGCTCCGTGAGGATCGCGAACACCGTCGGCACCCCGGGGAACCCCGTCACCCCCTCCTGCACCACCGTCTTGAGCACCTGCGCCGGGTACGTGAACGACCGCTCGAGCACCAGCCGCGCTCCCACCCGGAACGCCATGATCATCTGGTACAGCCCATAGTCGAACGACATCGGCAACACGTTCAGGATGACGTCGTCTTCCACGTTGCGCAGGTACGTGCTGACCGAGATCGCCGCGGTCAGCATGTTGCGATGCGTGAGCATCACACCTTTCGGGTCGCCCGTGCTGCCCGACGTGTACACGATCGCCGCGAGGTCGATGTCGATGGCCTTCCGCGCGGGAGGCGCCTCCGCGCCACTTCCGACCGCCCGGTCGAATGGCACCAGATCCGAGACATCTGCCAGCAGAGCATCGTCGACACGCCCCGACACCACCGTCGTCTTGACATGCACCGATCGACGCACCACCGGTCCGAACACCCGCCCAAGGTGCGCGTCCGTCACCATCGCCGATGGACGACAGTCGTCGACCAGGTACTGGAGCTTGTCGACCTTGGTCTGCGGGTTGATGATCGAGACCACTGCGTTGGCCTTGAGCACACCCCAGAACGCGATCACGGTTTCGATCGTGTTGTCGGCGTAGACGATGACGCGGTCTCCGCGCTGCACGCCGCGCTCGACCAGCGTGTGCGCAAGCTGGTTGGACAGCCGGTCGATCTCGGCATACGTGGCACGCCGACCCTGGCAAACCACCGCGACCTTGTCCGGGAGTCGGCGGGCAGAATTGATGAGAAAGTCGTGCAAGAGCGGTATCGCTTCGTTCATGGTGCGGTTCCCTCGCGCGCGAGAGAGTCGACCCGGGTGCGTAGATGCACGCGCGGTCCGGGGTCAGGCAGCGTGCGGACGAAGTGTCGATGCAGAAGCTGGGTGGACAGCACGCCCACCAGCGCCATGTTGTCGGTGTTGGAGAACTGGCTCGTGCCGCCGCGGGTCTTGCACTTCGCCCACAGCGTACCGACTGCCGCCGGATCGAACACGCCCGCATCGCGAACGGACTGATGTGACAGAAGATCCTCGACCTGCTCGCGCACCGAATCTCCCACGAACGACAAGGCGTCGGGCGCCCTGTAGGGTTGCTTCTTCCGGCGCAAGATCGACTGAGGAATCATGTCACGCGACGCCCGCTTGAGCACATGTTTCTCGTCAAGCACCCGGAGCTTGTAGTCGGCAGGCAGCGAGTTGGCGAGCTGCACCACGTTGATGTCGAGGAACGGAAAGCGGCCTTCCACCGAGTGCGCCATCAGCATCCGGTCCCCCTGCGACGACAAGAGATAGCCGGACAACAGGGTCTGGATCTCCAGGTACTGGTCCTGCGCCAGCGGCGACCACTGCGAGAAGGACGGCGGCAGTCGCGACACGAGATCGGCCACGACATCATCGTGGGGGCCACGGTCGCGCCGGAAGCCGGCGTCGAACAGCCGCTGGATGGCGGACGTGGTGCTCCAGCGCATGGCGTGGGAAAACCCGGGCTCCGACGCGCGGTGCAGGTCCTTGCCGAAGAAGCGGCGCGACATGGCCTGCTGGGCCACCGGCGACCGCGCCAGGTACGGGTACAGTCTCTCGATCAAGCGGGGACGGCATTGCGATTGAGGCTGCCGCGCCCAGAAACGACGCACCTTCGCCTCGCGAAACAGGTCATATCCCGCGAACACCTCGTCGGCCCCCTCGCCCGTCAGCACGACCTTCATCCCGGCGTCGCGCACGAGCCGCGACAGGAGAAACAGCGGTGCCGGTGCGGTGCGCAGAACGGGCCGTTCGGTATGCAGCACCACGTCCGAGAACGCTGACGCGATGTCGTCGCGCGTGACCATCACCTCGGCGTGCTCGCTGCCGAGCATCGCCACCATCTGCCGCTGGAACTCGGTTTCGTCGTACTCCGCGTCGGCGAATCGGAGAGAGAACGTGCGAAATCGACCGCCTTTTGCCCGCAACCCCAGCGAAGCCACCAGCGACGAGTCGAGGCCGCCCGACAGGTAGCTGCCGACCGGAACGTCGGCCCGCACCATGCGCAGACGTGTGGCCTCCTCGAGCGCCGCGCGCACGGCTTCGGACGCTTCGTCGACGGTGCCGCGGAACCCCGGCTCGTCCCGGGTGGGAAACTCCACGGTTCGGAACGCACGGTCGCGGACCTCGCCGCGCCGGATGACACGCACATGTCCCGGCTCGACCTCCATCACGCCACGGAACACCGAGCGCGGGGGCACCACGGTCCAGAACGTAAAGGTTTCCTCGAAGCCAGCCGGATCGAACTCGCGGGGGATGCGCGGGTCGGCCGCAAAGATGGCTTTCACCTCGCTCCCGAACAGCAGCGATCCATCATGCTCGCAGCAATACAGCGGACGGACCCCGGCCCAGTCGCGCGCCAGCACCAGCGTCTGGTCCCTCGTGTTCCACAGAGCGATGGCGAACTGACCGTTGAACCGGCGGAAGGCATCTTCCCCCCACTGCTCCCATGCGTGCAGGATCACCTCCGTGTCGCTCCGCGTGCGAAACCGATGACCGGCTGCGACGAGCTCATCGCGAAGCTCCACGTAGTTGAAGATCTCGCCGTTGAACGCGACCCACAGCGAGTCGTCCTCGTTGCTCATCGGCTGCTGGCCCGTGGTCAAGTCGATGATCGAGAGCCGGGCGTGCGCGAGCCCCGCACGGTCGTCGCGGTATACGCCGAACTCGTCGGGTCCACGATGACGCAAGCTCGCGGCCATGCGTTCGAGCGCGTCGATGGAGGGCGGTGGCAGCCCCTCGCGCAACCTGACGATGCCGGCGATGCCGCACACGGTCAGACCTCGGCCACGGGCTCGACCAGCAACGGCGGCAAGTGCAGGTACTTCGTTGCGCGCCGCTTGGCGTCGATGTCCCGGAACACGCGCTCCACCTGCTCCGGCGTCAAGCCCACCACGGGCGCCACCTCGGAGGCCGGCACGCCGTGATTGCGTGCGTACAGGCACAGATCCATGCGGTCGTACGGAAGCGCGAAGAAGAACTCCTCCTGCGTCTGGGCCATCGAATAGGTGTCGGTGGTCGGCGGGCGGCGCCGGATTTCCTCGGGAACACCGAGGAACTCGGCCAGGGCGTAGACCTGCGTCTTGTACAGGTGCGCAATGGGCTTGAAGTCAGCCGACCCGTCTCCCTGCTTGACGAAGAATCCCTGGTCGTACTCGAGCCGGTTCGGGGTGCCCGCAACCGCATAGTTGAGCCGGTCGGCGTGGTAGTACTCCAGCATCTTGCGCGTGCGCTGCTTGAAGTTCGTGGCCGCGACCAGTTGCAGGTAGGCCGCCATCGGCATGCGCGACGACCGACTCGTTCCGTCCGGGCTTTGCACGACGAGCTGAAAGACATTGAGACGGTCGGCGTCGAGGATCGAGGGAAGGGTGATCTTGCAGCGCCAGTCCGGGCCGTAGTCGGGGAACACGGTGCGGATGGCCTCCTGCTGCCGCGCGTAGCAACCGGCGCCCTCGAGCGCCGGCGCGATGTCTTCGACCACGGCGCGAACACCGAGATGGCTGGCAAGGAGCTGGCCCAGCGCAAGCGAATCCGGTGAGGAGTGTCGCTCGGGCATGAAGAGCGCGAAGACCCGGTCCTTGCCCAGAGCCCGAACGCAAAGGGTGGCCACCACCGAGCTGTCGACTCCGCCCGAAAGGCCGACGACCGCGCCCCGCTTCTTCAACGTGCCGAGCACCTGCTCGCGGATCGCGCCTTCGATCCGCGCAGCTTCCGCTGCCACATCGATTCTCAAGACATCGCGATGAAACATGAGCACCTCGTCCCACCACCGTGGTTCGGCGAATAGCACGTCTTCGAGCACTTCTCCCGCGCGGCGCGTTAGATGGTCCGTTTTCGCCCGGGACGCAAGACCCTGCATGCACGAAATGGTTTTCTGGGCTGCCTTGGCGCACATTCGCAAATAGTCGGTTGCCAACGGCTGGGAAGTTCTCCATCTTGTGCCCGCCAACAGGGCGCTGGTCGCGCCGTGATGCGCCATGCCTGATCCTAATTCCGTGGACGACAACCCCCCAGAGACGCTCGAGGTCCAGGGCCATATCGAGATCCGACGCGCCGGCGATCCCAGCGTGCGTCGCGTCGCGCTCGGCGGCAGCCACCTCATCATCGGACGCAACCCGAATGCCCAGATCGTGCTGGACCACAGCACGGTGTCGCGTTCGCACGCCGAGCTCGTGCACGACCCGTTCGGACGCTGGTGGATCCACGACCTCGGAAGCACCAACGGCACCTTCGTCAACGGTCGTGTCGTGGACGAGCAGATGCTCGGTGCGGGAGACTCGATCGGCATCGGCGAGTTCACGCTGCGCCTCGACCTGGGTCCGGGGCGGGGCGTGCACGATTCCATCTACCCCTTGCCCGGGGAAGACGACGACGTCGAGGACACGGACAACACCATCGTCACGCTCGTCGCAGGCGCGGATCGCGCGCAGCACGTCAACGCAACCCACCTGCGCAAAGTGCTCGCGATGGGACGTCGCTTGCTCGAGCTCGAGGACCCAGCCGACCGCTTGCGCGAAACCTGCGAATTCCTCGTCGGCTCTGACTTCCCCGGCGAAGTCGCCGTCGCCATTCGCCTGCGCGCTTCCGGTCCCCCCAAGATCGTCAGTGGCCCCTTTTATCGCACCGCCGACGCCGCCAAGGCCGGACGTCACGTCTCCCGCGGCGTTCTGAAAGCCGTGTGGGAAACCCGCGAGCCCGTCCTCGCAAGCAACACCGACGTCGGTATGGGCGTGCACACCGCCAACGGCGTCCGCCGCCTGTCCACCCCCAGCATGGTCCGGCTCTTCTCGGTCATCGCCTGCCCCATCGAGAGCGCTGACGAGAAGCTCGATGTCCTGTACGTCGAGCTGCCCTCCACACACGGCACCACCGAGTGGCTCACGCTCGTCTCCCTGGTCAACGACCAGTACCAGCAGGCCAACCTCGTGTGGACGATGCGTCGCCACGTCCGCGCTACTGCCTATGTCGAGCGTGAGCTGCAGATGGCCCGGCAGATCCAGGAAGGCCTCGTGCCCAAACTCGTGCGTGTTCCAGGCCTCGACATCGCCGTCGGCTTCGAGCCTTGCCGCTGGGTCGGCGGTGACTACGTCGACGCCGTCCCCATGCCCGATGGGCGCTTGCTGCTCGCTGTCGCCGATGTTTGCGGCAAGGGCTTGCAAGCCGCGCTGGTCGCCTCCAGCCTTCACACCATGGTGCGCGCGACCGTCGAGGCAGGCGGCTCACTCGTACAGCTCGTCCAGCGTGTGAACACCTACTTCTGCTCCTACCTGCCCGAGCATTCGTTCGTCACCATGGTGTGCGTGGCCATCGACCCCGAGACGGGACAGATAGACTGTGTCAACGCCGGCCACCCACCGGGCTTTGCGGTGGGCAGTGACGGCAACGTGCGGTGGTTGCAGTCGCAAAAGAACGTGGCACTCGGCATCACCCAGGAAGAGGTCGAGATGGACCGGTCGCTGCTCATCGGTGATGAGGTTCTGGTGTTGTATACGGACGGCCTGACGGAGGTGGTCGACGAGGACGGCCGGCTGCTTGGCCAGGAGCGGCTCGCTGCCGCGGTGGCGAAGATCGTCAAGGAGCGTCCCGACGACACCGTCGACGACATCCGCCACGCGATTTTCGAACTGCTCGCAAGCTACCGAGGTTCTCAGATCGCCGCCGACGACAGCACGTTCCTTGTCGCCCGCAGACCACGCGGTCACAAGTCCTTGCCGACCGGCGGCCCGTGACCCGAGCGAAGCGTCGGAGGGCTATCATGCATGATCTTCCGCTCGTCACCGTCGGACTGCCTTGCCTGAACGAGGAACTCTACATCGAGCAGTGCATCCGCTGCGTCCAGGCCCAGGACTACCCGGCCGACCGCATCGAGATCTTCGTCGCCGACGGCGGCAGCACGGACAAGACCTTGTCGATCCTCGATCGTCTTGCTGCCGCCGACTCGCGCATTCACGTCATTGCCAACCCCGGGCGGATCCAGTCTGCCGGCATGAACGAGATCATCCGGCGCGCGGCCGGTGACGTCATCATACGGCTCGACGTTCACGGCGAGTACGCGAGTTCGTACGTTCGAAAGTGCATCGAGGTACTCCAGCGCACGGGCGCCGACAACGTCGGGGGTGCCGCGCGCGCCCGGGCCAGGACGTGGTTCCAGCGTGCGCTGTGCGCGGCGCTCGACAGCCCCCTCGGCGTCGGCGGCTCGCGCTACCGCTCCGCCCACAACGAGGGCTTCGTGGACACCGTGTTCAACGGCGCCTTCCGGCGCAGCGTGTTCGAGAAGGTCGGCATGTACGACCCCGCCGCGGTCACCAACGAAGACGCCGAACTCAATCAGCGCATCCTGCAAGCGGGAGGGAAGATCTACCTGAGCCGCGAGATCGAGGCCTGGTACTACCCGCGCGACACGCTTCGCGGCCTGGCCAGGCAGTACTTCAAGTATGGGCGTGGGCGAGCACGCACGCTGCTCAAGCACAAGAGGCTCCCTTCGCCGCGTCCGCTCGGCCCGTTCATGCTCGTGCTGTCCGGGTCCGCCCTGCTCGCAACCTCCGCCATCCAGCCGTTCACGCCGCTAGCCTTCGGCCTGTATGCCTCGCTCTGCGGCGTCGAAGCCATCCGCGTCGGACGCAAGGTGGGGTGGCGCTACGTGCCGGTGGTCTGGACCATCTTCCCCGTGATGCACGTCGCGCATGGCATCGGGATGGCTACCGGCCTCGTGCACTACTACCGGCATCCGGATTGGCAGGAACCCGAACGGCTTCCGCCCCGGAACAACCCCTGACGCGAGGCTTGAATGGGGTGTGGCCTGTCACTCTATTTCGAACAGGGGCTGGCAACCACCCGACTCGCACCATGCGGTCCACCTCCTTGCCTTGCGTTCTCGACGATCTGGAGGCTTGTTTCCATGACGCGCGCGCGATCCTCGCCCACCGCAGTCTTCATTCTGCTGATCCTCGTCACCATGGGATGCACCCGGTGCAACAACGTCATGTCCCATGGCCCGGCAGGGTCGCCCCCCACAGGCTCTGCCACCGCCCCATGGCCGCCGTCCACACCCCTGTCCAACCCGCCTCCGCTCGCGTCCGCATCGGTCGACAACCAGCCAGGCCCCGCCGGCGCTCCTTCGATTGCGTCCTTCACGGCATCCCCCGACTCCATCCAACCGGGTGAACCGGTCACCCTCCGCTGGTCCGTGGCCAATGCCAAGCACATCGGCCTCAGCCCCTACGGCACCGTCACCACCAACAGCGCCGTCGTCAAACCCGCCGCCACCATCACCTACGTGCTCGCCGCCACCAACGACAAGGGAACGTCGACCGCCAGGCTCGTCGTCACCGTCAAGCAGCGCTCCGCTCCGCGCACGCTGGTCGTGGCTCCCAGCGGAAACGATGCTTCCGGCGACGGCAGCACCGCCAGGCCCTTTGCATCGGTGCAGAAAGCGGTCGACGCCGCCGAGCCGGGCGACACGGTGAGCCTGATGAGCGGCACCTACCGGGGTGCGGTCCGCGTGCGAAAGCCGGCCATCACGATTGCGTCGGCGCCAGGCCAGTGGGCCGTGATCGAATCGCCGACGGCGGAAGACGCCTCCGGCGCCGTCATCCAGATCGATCCGGACGCCCACGAAACCAGGCTGCAGCGCCTCGAGATCGTCGGCGGTGCGTACTATGGCGTATTCCTTCAGACGACCTGGGACTGGGGAGACCCGGTCCTGCGTTACGGTCCCGGACACGTGATCATCGAGGACTGCTACATCCACGACACCGGGCGCGATGGCATCAAGGTCACGCCCGCAACCGACGACGTCGTCGTGCGTCGATGCACGATCGCACGGACCGGCCGGAGGGATCCGTCGAACGCCGATGGTATCGACAACGTGAACGGCGACCGGATGCTGGTGCAGGACACATGGATCCACCACGCTGCGACCAACGGGGTCTATTTCAAGGGCGGGTCGGTCGGTTCGCGGATCGAGCGGAGCCTCGTGACCGACTGCGGTGGAGCGGGCATTCTTCTGGGGTTCGATACGAGCCCCGAATTCTTCGACAAGGCTGTCAATCCTGACTACTACGACTGCATCGACTGCATTGCGCGCAACAACCTCGTGCTGCGCACGGACTACGCGGGTATTGGGCTGTTTGCCTCGCTGCGCAGCCTGGCCGTCCACAATACGGTCGTCGATGCGGGCAGGAAAGGCCACTCGGCGGTGCATTTCGGCCTGGTGCTACACGATTGGGAAAAAGGCATCCCCTGCCCGGGCAACAAGGATCCCGTGTTCGCCAACAACATCGTGGTGCAGACCCCGGAAGACACCACGCCCATGGTGCAGATTCGGTACACCGAAGACAACGGTGGAGTCAGCGGTCTGCAAGGAAGCCCCAGGATGGCCGCCAACCGCTACTACCGAATGGGCGGTGCGGCCGTGTTCTCCGACCGCAGGCCCGACAGCCGGTTCGAAGGCAACCTGGCGAAGTGGCAGGAGCATGTGGCCGGCGACACCGGTAGCTCCGAGGGTGACCCCAGGCTCGACGGTGCGTTGCATCTGCTCGACTCTAGCCCTTGCATCGATGCGGCCCGGCCGGGGTTCGCGGATGACGACTACGACGGGGCAAGACGTACTGGCCGGCCTGACGTGGGCGCGGACGAGGCGGGCGCAGGCCCCGCACGCCCGGTCCCGCCCGGGGGCAACGGCCCCGGTACCGCCCCCCGTTGACGATCCCGCCAGCCTGCGAGGTCCGCCCATGCAAGCAGACTCGACGTCCTCCGACTCCCGCATTCAGCCCTGGCACATGCTCGCGGCCATCGTGGTCGTCGGTGCCTTGTTGCGCTTCTTCCGGCTCGACTATCAGAGCTTCTGGTACGACGAGACGGTGAGCGCGCGCTTCACTGCCTATCCGGTGCTCGACGTGCTGCTGGGCCGGGAGCGGGATCTGGGTAACCCGCCGCTGCACTATGCACTGCTGGGCGTCTGGAGCCGCCTGTTCGGAGGGTCGGACGCGGCGCTGCGCAGTCTTTCAGCCACCGTGTCCACCGTGGGAATCCTCGCCATCTTCGATGTCGCGAAGCGGCTCGCCGGGGTGCGTGTGGCGCTGGTTGCCGCCGCCTTGCTCGCCATCTCGCCGCCCAACATCTACTACGCGCAGGAGAATCGGACCTACGCACTCGCCATGGTCCTTGCCATGGCATCCGTCGCTTCCCTCCTGCGTGCGGAGCAACCCCCCGCACGACCCTGGCCCTGGATCGCCTACGCCGCAAGCGTACTGCTGTGTGCCTATACGCACTACTTCTGCTTCTTTTTCCTGGCCGGCCATGTCGTGTACGTCGCCTGGGTGCATCGCCACGACCGACGATTCTTGCTTCGCTGGGCGTTGGCGGTCGCTGCTGCTGCTGCCGTCTTCTCCGCCATATGGCTTCCGGCGTTCTATGCCCAGATCACCACCCAGGGCAATCTCGCACGGTCCGCATCGGCGTGGCACCTGCACTTCGTCGGAACACCGATGGTCTTCAGCGTCGGAACGACCCTCGTGTGGAAGGACTCGGCAACCCCGCCCAGGCTCGCCGCGGCCGCCGTCGCCGTCCTTTCCTTCGGAGCCGCCTTCCTTGCCGGCGTCGTCGCCCTGCGCAACAATCGTCGCGTGCTCCTGCTGCTGGGCACGTGGCTGCTGTCCACCATCCTCATCCCCTTCGGCATCTCCTTGCTGCTCTCCCCGCTGTACAACTCGCGGTATGTCATGATCGCTTCGCCGGCCTTCGTCATCCTGGTGGCTGCGGGCCTCGTGCACCTGTCCCGCATTCCTCGCGCGGCCGCCATCGCGAGCGTCGTCGCCACATCCGTCGCCTCGCTCGTGTTGTACTTCACTTCGACGGTGAAACACGATTGGCGAAGCGCAGCCGCATGGCTCGATCAGCAGACGCGCCCGGACGACTTGCTCGCCTTCGACGTCGACACCGGGGAGGAGCCGTTTGCCCGATACTCCCGCAAGGACTCGCCTCGCTTGAGGCTCGTGCCCCCCGAACGCGGCCAGACAACCGCGTTCGTCGGCACCTTCGACCGACTCGACCCGCCGCACGACGTGACGGACCGGGTCAACACGGCCCGGCGCGTGTGGTTCGTGCTGAGCGATCCAGGAGACGGCTCGGACGGCTATTACGAGGATTTGTTCGGCAAGCGATTCTTGCGAAGATCACAGCGAAACTTCCGGGGGATCGAGATCACCGAGTATGTACCAGCCAGGTAGACGGCAACGGTTCGTCGGGCAATCGCCGGTGTCGGCGTCCGATGCGGGCGGCCGACGCGACCATTGACCTTGCCTCGGACCTCATCGACCATACGCCGCAGAAGGCCCATGGACATCAGCACGCCTACGACGGTCTCGATCGACGCCAGAACTTGTACGAAAGATGGCCTGTGCGCACGGGTATGCCCCGCGCGCATCTTCCGTTTCACCAAGGGACAGGTTCCCATCGTGCAACGGGCACACGAATGCGTGCTGTGCGGCCAGTGTCTGGCTGTCTGCGTATCCGGATCGATCGCCCACTCGAAGCTGGAGCAGCGTGGTCTGCGGAAGATTGAACGCGGGCGTGGCCTCGAACCCGACGACATCCTCGCGTTCTTGCAGCAGCGTCGATCGGTGCGCGTATATCGAAACAAGCCCATACCGCACGAGATGCTGGAGCGCGTCGCAAACATGGCGGGATATGCACCAGTCGGAGCCTTCGGTTCGGCTGGCTGGGTGCGAAACGTCACCATCGTGCAGGGTGAGGAGAAGATGCGCGCCGTTCGTGAGGCCACCGTGCGGTACATGCGCAGGCTGAGTCGCCTCCTGTCCAGTTTCGTCATGAAGGGCTTCGCACGGTGGTCAGCCGAAGCGCGGAGCGGGTTGAGAGTGTTGCCGGACCTCGAGATGCGCCTGGCCGAGATCGACGCGGGTCGCGACGTGGTGCTGTATGACGCGCCTGCGGCGATGTTTGTGAGCATGGGCTTCGAAACCAGCACACCCCACGAAGACTGTGATGCGGCTCTGATGAACATGATGCTCGCGGCCCATGCGATGGGGCTGGGAACGTGCTGGAACGGCTGGCTGGGCAGCGCCGCGCTGTCGACTCACGTCCGGGGGTCGAGGGAACTCGGCGACCTGCTCGGCCTTCGCCAGGACCACTGCGTCGTCGAAGCCTTCACCATCGGTTGGCCGGTCGTCCCGCTACACTCCATTCCGTATAGGGAGACGAGCATCCACTGGGTGAGCTAGACCTCGAGCGCCTGCCGGAAGGGCTCGGTGTCCCTTCCACAATGGGTCTGGGTCCCGGCCATGGCCGCCCATCGGAGCCGCCTCGGAAAGCACGTCCGATCCAATGAACGCAGAATGCAACATCGCATCGATTGAGACCAAGGATCTGTTGCCGGTGCCCACCGGCCCGCTGCAGGTCGGCCTCGAAGCCCCGTCTGGCGCCGACCCCGTCAAGCTGTCGCTGGTCGTTCCGACGTTCAACGAAGCCAAGAATGTCGCGGAGCTGGTTCGGCAGGTCAGCGCGGTCCTCGACGCGCGGCTGGGCGACTCGTACGAGGTCATCATCGTGGACGACGACAGCCCGGACGGCACCTGGCGGGTAGCTTGCGATCTGATGCGCAGCTATCCCAAGCTGCGCGTGATGCGACGGCAGCACGAGCGGGGCCTTTCGAGCGCGGTGATTCGTGGCTGGCAGGCGTCGCGCGGCCAAGTCCTCGGTGTGATCGACGGCGACCTGCAACACCCGCCCGACACGATGGCGAAGCTGTGGGACGAGATCGAGCGGGGCGCGGACCTGGCTGCGGCGAGCCGGCATGTCGCCGGCGGCGGTGTAAGCGACTGGAGCATGCTGAGGCGGATCCTGTCGCGAGGCGCACAGGTGCTCGGGTTGCTCGTGCTCCCGGGCGTCCTTGGCCGCCTGACCGATCCGATGAGTGGCTACTTCATGGTACGCCGCGCCGCGATCGGCGGCGTGACCCTCGCGCCTGTCGGCTACAAGATCCTGATCGAGGTGGTGGGACGGGGTCGCGTTCGCTGGATTGGCGAGGTGGGGTACGTCTTCCGGGAGCGTACGGAGGGCGAGAGCAAGGTCACCTGGCGCCTATATCTGGAGTATCTGCTGCACCTCGCGAGGCTCAGGCTGGCCACGCTGCCCGTGTCCCGTTTCGCGCGGTTCGCCGTCGTGGGCCTCAGCGGGGTGCTCGTCGACATGGGCCTGCTGTTCGTGCTCAGCGATCCCTGGATGCTCGGCTGGGGTCTGACGCGCAGCAAGCTCATCGCCGCCGAGCTGGCGATTGTGAACAACTTCCTGTGGAACGACGCCTGGACCTTCCGCGATCTGGCCGCAGGCCAGCATGGTCTGCAGCGCAAGCTGCAGCGCCTCGTCAAGTTCAACACCATCTGCGCGATGGGCTTGGTCATCAACGTTGTGCTGCTCAACGTTCAGTTCAACTACCTCGGCATGAACCGCTACGCGGCGAACGCCGTCGCCATCGCCGTCGTCACAGCGTGGAATTTCTGGCTCAATCTGAAGCTGAGCTGGCGAACATCGAACGCGGCCGACGATGCGAAGGCCGCGCCGCCCTCCTGACCGGGATCACGGGACCTCCACCGCACCCAAGTCCGGGGTGCTGCCCCGCGGCCGTCCTAGCATGTCGTGGTCCGGGCTGCTGGCGGGATCCGCAGCGTCGATCGCCACGCTCCCCGCTCCTGGCGTGCCGTAACTTTCCACCAGCTTCCGGAACGCTTCGCACGTGTACCACGAGCCGTCCGCGAACTTTCCTTCCGCCTCCACCCACCCGGGCAGCGTGATGCCAGACTGCGACGCCAGCTTCGGGTCTCCCTGGATGGCGTGCGCATCGTTCGACGGATTGACCATCTGTGACGGGTCGTCCGGCACCGCGGCGCCGCCGTTCCAGTACACGTTGTGGTCGATTAAGAAGGCGCCGGTCTCACCCTGCCGGGACTGCGAGAACCTGTCCATGGTTCCCGTCGGGTCGCTCCAGATGTTGTTGACGAACAGGAGGTTGTCGTTGGGGCCTGCGGCGCTGCTCTCCATGTTCAAGCGGAAGGCGAAGGCCTGCGACGGCAAATCGCCCACGACCGTGTTGTTGCGGAAGGTGATGTCTTCCCCGCTCTTGACCCCGAAGGCCGCGCGGATCGGGTTCGGCGAATCGCCGATCATGAGGTTGTTCTCCACGAGCACTCCGACCGCTTCATGGAAGTCGAGGCCGTCTTCCCCTACGAGCACGAAACAAGGCCCTGCAGACGCTCCCTCCCAGTGCAGGAACACGTTGCGCACCACCCGGATGTCGCGGGCGCCGTTCATCACCTCGCCGCTGTCCTTGATCACGATGTAGCTACTCGTGTCGTTGCCATTCGTACGACCGCTGCCTTGGAAGTCGTTGAAGAAGATGTTGTCCTGGATCGCCACATCGCGCACCCCGTTGACGTCGATGTGCTCGTCGCTCCCCGATTGGTTGTAGAAGATGTTGCGCTCCACCACCAAGTGCTGCGCGCCGCTGTTGAGCTTGAGGATGTCGTTGTCGTAGCTGTCGTGGAGCACGTTGTTGCGGATCGTGATGTACTCTACCGGCTCGTTGTCGGTGGGATCGGTGTCCTGAATCATCACGAGCAACGGACCGCTGCTCGACCCGTCGTGAGCGATGTCGAATCCCTCGAGCGTGATGTGGCACCCGTAGAACGACCGCACCACCACGCCCTGCGTCCCTCGGAGCTTCGCGCGATACGGAACTTCCGATCGAACCGTGACGCCGTTCTGAAAACATCGGTCCAACCGCACTTCGTGGTGGCTGCCAAGCTGCTCGCCGGAGTAGGTGCCCGGCGACACGAGGATCGTCGCGCCGTCCTCCACCGACTCGACGGCGTGCGTGATCGAGAACCACGGATGGGATTGGCTACCGTCGTTGGCGTCGTCGCCCCCCACTGCCACGTAATACACCGGGCCCGTCGGCGGGCTGTCGGGCTCACACGCTGCTGGTGGCGGCACGCCCGCTGTTCCACCGGTGCCCGACCCGCC
>Ga0209018_1000564_pt1 | contig 33895 bp, 32 predicted proteins | sample YNPBryBLVA2012_FD_185814 | JGI IMG/M metagenome (GOLD analysis project Ga0209018, IMG submission 185814) | Anoxygenic and chlorotrophic microbial mat microbial communities from Yellowstone National Park, USA - YNP Bryant BLVA 2012 (SPAdes)... ...
TAAACCTTTGAAATTCGCCACGAATTTCACGAATGGACACGAATTTCGTTTCTCTCCATCCGTGAAATTCGCGCAATTCGTGGCAATAAAGATCAACTGTGTAACTTCTAAGATTGAGCAGATTCAGCGGATTTCTGTGGACAAATCCGCTTCATCTGCCAAATCCGCCGACTCTCTTCGGCCGTTGCGCCCAAACCTGCGGGGGGGTGAGCAGTTACCGCTATGTTACGTATCCTGATCGTGGACGACCACGAGGTCGTGCGGCTGGGCCTGCGGGCGCTGCTGGAACATCACAGCGGCTTCAACGTGGTGGGCGAGGCCGGTACTGCCCACGAGGCGTTGCAAAAAGCCCTGGCGTACCGCCCCGACATCGTGGTGATGGACATCCGCCTGCCTGGGCGCAGCGGCATCGAGGCCTGCCGGGACATCACGCAGAGGCTGCCGGGGACAAAGGTGATCATGCTCACCTCCTACGCCGAGGATGAGCTGCTCTTCGACGCTATCGGCGCCGGCGCATGTGGTTACGTCCTCAAGCAGATCGGCAGCGATGACCTGATTCGTGCTATAGAGAGGGTGGGGCGCGGCGAGGCGATGCTCGACCCGGCGGTGACCCGCCAGGTGTTCGAGCGGGTGCGCGAGGTGGTACGCCGCGAGAGCGCCTCCGCCTTCAACAGCCTGACCGACCAGGAGATGCGCGTGCTGGCCCAGGTGGCGGAGGGAAAGACCAACCGCGAGATCGCCGAGGCGCTCTACCTGGGCGAGGGGACGGTGCGCAACTACGTCAGCAGCATCCTGAGCAAACTGGGGTTGACCAACCGCGCCGAGGCCGCCGCCTACGCTGCCGAGCATAACCTGCGCGACTATCTGCGCTCCACCAGCGGCTGATGCCCGGCCCCGACGACAGAGCGGAAAGCGACGAATGGATCTACTGGCTCCCCTCAATCCTCAACAGAAGAAGGCTGTCACCGCCTCTGACGGCCCGCTCCTGGTACTGGCCGGCCCCGGTTCGGGCAAGACCCGCGTCCTGACCCATCGCGTGGCCTGGCTGGTGCAGGAGCGACAGGTTCCCCCCTGGCGCGTCTGCGCCGTCACCTTCACCAACAAGGCGGCGCGGGAGATGCGCACCCGTCTGGAAAACCTGCTGGGCCACGCCCGTGCTGCTGAACTCACCCTGGGTACCTTCCACGCCACCTGCGCCCGTATCCTGCGGCGCGAGGCGGAGACCATTGGCCTCTCCCGCGACTACGTCATCTTCGATGCCGATGACCAGGTGACACTGGTGCGGCGGCTGATGCGCGAGCAGAACATTGACGACCGACGTTTCTCTCCCTCGGCAGTGCACTCTGCCATCTCCCGCGCCAAGAACGAACTTATCCCCCCCGAGTCCTACCAGCCCTCTACTTACTTCGGCGAGATCGTCCGCCGCATCTACGAGCCCTATCAGCAGCAGTTGCGTGCCAACAACGGCCTTGACTTCGACGACCTGTTGGTGGAGACGGTGCGGCTGTTCCAGGAGCATCCGGAAGTGGCCGCCCGCTACCAGGAGCGGTACCTGCACACCCTGGTGGACGAGTTCCAGGACACCAACATGGCCCAGTACCTGCTGCTGCGCGCCCTCACCGCCCGTCATCGCAACCTCTTCGTGGTGGCCGATGAGGACCAGTCCATCTACCGCTGGCGCGGCGCGGACTACCGCAACATCGCCCGGCTCCGTCAGGACTACCCGGACCTGATGACCTGTCTGCTGGAGCAGAACTACCGCTCCACGCAGAACATCCTGGACACGGCGCAGGCGATCATCCGCCACAACCGCGACCGCACGGAGAAGCAACTCTTCACCGAGCGAGGGCAAGGGCTGAAGGCGGTCATCCACGAGGCCTACGACGCGGAAGAAGAAGCGGACTGGGTGGTCGAGAGGATCGTCGAACTGAAGGCGGCGCGAAAGGCCCGCCTGGGTGACTGCGCGGTGATGTACCGCACCAACGCCCAGTCCCGTGCTCTCGAGGAAGCCTTCCTGCAGGCGGGGCTGCCCTATCGTCTGGTAGGAGCCACGCGGTTCTACGCCCGCCGCGAGATCAAGGACCTGATCGCCTTCCTGCGCCTGGCGCAGAACCCCTCCGACTCCGCCAGCCTGGTGCGGGTGATCAATCTCCCGCCGCGCGGCATCGGCGCCCAGACCATCGAGGTCCTGGAGGACGCTGCCCGCGCCCGAGGCGTTTCCGTCTGGCAGGTCGTGGAAGCTGCAGCGGCTCGATCTCCTCACAGCCCCGCTCGTTCGGCAGACTCCCCTCCCCTGAGCGAGCGCGCCATCCGGGCGGTGACGGCGTTCCACAATATGGTCGCGGGTTGGGTGGTACTGCACGAGGAGGTGACCCCCGCCCAGTTGCTGGAGCGGGTGCTGACCGACACGGGCTACGAGGCCTACCTGCGGGATGGCTCGCAGGAGGGAGAGGAGCGGTGGGAGAACGTGCTGGAACTGCGCGCCGTCGCGGCGGAGTATGCTGGCGCGACGCTCAGCGACTTCCTGGCCGATGTGGCCCTGGTCTCCGACGTGGACAACCTGACCGAGGAGGCGGTGGATGCCCCGACGCTGCTCACCCTGCACAGCGCCAAGGGGTTGGAGTTTCCTGTCGTCTTCATCGTCGGGTTGGAGGAGGGTCTGCTGCCGCATGTCCGCTCGCTGGATGACCCCGAGGCGCTGGCCGAGGAGCGTCGGCTGATGTACGTGGGGGTGACGCGGGCGAAGGAGCGGCTGTACCTCACTCACGCCTCCCGCCGTAGCCGCTACGGGGAGTACGAACCCAGCACCCCCAGTCGCTTTCTGGAGGACATTCCCCTCGAACTGATCGAGGGGGACGGCGCGGTCGTTGTCGGCCACAGGCGCCTGCAGGCGGGGTCCAGGGTTGCCGCCTGGGACTCGCCGCGTGCGGCCCCACCCAGCCCGCCGGCTCCTCGTTTTCAGCGCGGCCAGTCGGTGACGCACCCCTCCTTCGGCCCCGGCATTGTCGTGGAGAGCCATCCCGATCGGAATGACGAGCAGGTGGTCGTGGCTTTCACGAGGGCCGGGGTGAAGCGGGTGCTGGCCAGTTACCTGCAGGCCAGCGAGGAGTCGGACACAAAGGGAGCACAACGGGGAAAGCGGGTCCGATGAGGGCGGATACCTGCCCCGATCCCCCCTTGCTCCTTCTTGCCTCCTCCTCTCAGCGGCGCCGGGAACTCATCACGCTGCTGGGACTCCCCTTCCAGGCGATCCCCGCCGATGTGGATGAGACGCCGCTCCCCGGCGAGTCTCCCACCGCCCTGGCCGCCCGCCTGGCCCTGGCGAAGGCGCGCGTGGTGAACAGCCGCTACCCGCAGGCGGTGGTTGTGGGTTGTGACACGGTTGTTGCGCTGGACGGCGAGGCGCTGGGCAAGCCGACCAGCGTGTCCCAGGCGCAGGAGATGCTGGAACGGTTGTGCGGCCGCACCCATGTCGTCACCAGCGGCCTCGCGGTGGTCGGTGAAGGGCGAGAGGTTGTCCTGACCGTGGATACAGCGGTGCGCATGCGCCGCTACAGCCGGGCCGAGATGGACGCCTACATCGCCAGCGGGGACCCGTTCGACAAGGCTGGCGCCTATGCTATCCAAGACCCGACCTTTCGCCCGGTGGCCTCCTGGGAAGGGTGTTACGCCAACGTAGCCGGCTTTCCCCTCTGTCACGTGGCGCATGCGTTACGGGAGTGGGCGCTGCAACCCACCTCTGACCTTCCCGCACTCTGTCAGGCCCATCTGGGCCAGCGCTGTGCCATCTTCTCTTCGCGCGATTTCGCCCCTTCCGTGGTATAATCAACAGGGCGGCTCAGGCCAAATCCGGCATGATCCTTCCGCGCCCGATGGCGCTGAACACAGATAACTGCTCAGCTCACCCTCCTGCAGGTTCGGAAGTTACCGAGCAACGAATCGGAGTGGTCAGTGAAGTGCGATTCGGGCTGCAAATTGCGCCCATACCTTCGGGAGGGTGAGCAGTTACAAATTCTGAGGAAGAAATGTCACAATATCGCAAATCTTTCTGGATCCGCATGGGGATCGGCGTCCTCCTTGCGGTGGTCAGCGCCATCCTGCTGACCCTCTCCTTTCCGCCCTACAATCTCTGGTTTCTCATCTGGATTGGCTTTGTACCGATGATGATTGCCCAATTCCGCATCTTACCGGGCAAATTCTCCAGCCTGGCCTCGGCCATCACCGTCGGCGGCTGGCTGGGCGGCTACCTGACCCCCATCTTCGCCGGCAGCGGTCTCTACATGACCTGGCTTCCACTGCTCATTGCTCTCATCAGTTATCTTGCCGATAGCGGCGTGCGCGCCTTCCACGAGCGCACCGGTTACCGTTGGTTTGTCGCTTATGGCGCTTTGAACTGGGTCGGTTTTGAGATGATTCGCGGCTTCATCCCCATCATGGGCACCTGGGGCTTCGTCGCCAACACGCTCTACAGCCAACCCTGGCTGATCCAGCCGGTGAGCGTGTTCAGCATCTTCGGCCTGGGTCTGCTCATCATGGCCGTCAACTATGGGTTAGGGTTGAGCGCGTTGTACTTCTTCGACCGGCGCTGGCAACTGGACGCAGAGACACCGCCCCTGGCCGCGCGATCCGTGCGCCGCTGGGTCGTGGGCATGCTGGCCGCGCTGGTCGTCTGGACCGGCCTCAGCCTGGCCCTCTTCCGTATGCCAACCACGCCGACAGTCGGCGCCGCTGCGCTGCACTATGACGCAGGCGTGCCCTGGAGCGGCGTAGACCGATTCACCGAACTCACCCGCCAGGCCGCGCAAGAGGGCGCGCAAATCGTCGTCTGGCCCGAAGTCGCCATCCAGGGCGATCCGCAGGTCACGAACACCGCTGCCTTCCGCCAACTGGCCGCCGAGACGGGCGCCTATCTGAACCTGGGCTACGCCGTTGAAGTCACCGAAAGGCTTTGGCGCAATGAGACCACCGTCCTGGCCCCCGATGGTCAATTTCTGGGTGTCTATGGCAAAGACCACCCGGTTGTCTTCGCCGGAGAGACCAGCATGACACGTGGCACCTATCCGGTGTACGAGACGCCGTTGGGCCGGATCGGCACCATCATCTGCTACGACCTGGACTTTACCAACACGACGCGCAGGGTCGCCCGCAACGGCGCGCAACTGATCCTTGTCCCTTCGCACGACTGGCCCGCCATCGCCACCAAGCACTACACCCACCTGGTCTTCCGGGCCATCGAGAACCGCGTCAGCATGGTCAAAGCCGATAACAGCGGCAACGACTCGGTCATCATTGACCCCTACGGACGGATCATCGCCGCAGCGATCACCCCCGGCGGCGACTCCAGCGGCCAGGTTGTCATCGCCGATGTGCCGCTCGGCAGCGGCGATTCGCTCGCCGTCCGTTGGGGCGATTGGACCGGTTGGATCGCCCTGGCCGGGATGGTCTTCTTCATCGTCTATGATCCCGTGACAAAAGCAAGAGCAAAGCGCAAGCAAGACATATCGCTCTGACGATGTCATCGAGACACCTGGGCCCGAAGTCAATGACCAGCGCTCTCGGCGGCAAAAACAGCCCTGCTGCTCTGTCCACACTCTGCAGGGAAACCGCCGGATAATCGCCTCATGAGAAAGTCCATCATCATCGGCCTGCTCATAATGGTGCTTCTTGCCGCCTGCCGGGGGTCACCCTCTGACAACTCCCCGCCGAATACCCCCGCGCCCACCCTCGCCCCGACCCCCGCGCTGGACACTCCCGAGGCGACGGCGGCCGCATTTCTGGCTGCCTGGCCCACGCGGGACTACGCCACCATGTACAACCTGCTCTCTCCCGCCAGCCGCGCCACGATGAGCGCCGACGACTTCGCCGCCCGCTGTCGGAGCAATCTGGACGCCGCCACGGTGCTCACCGTCACCACGGACCTGCTGGCGGTGCTCCAACAGGGGGACCGCGCCCAGGCCACCTACCGTCTCACCTGGGATACGGCCCTCGTGGGCCGGCTGGTCACCGAGACGGTGATGTCCCTCTCCCTTCAGGGGGATCGCTGGGCAGTAGAGGGGTCGGGTGACCTGATCTGGCCGGGACTGGGAGAGGCCAATTATCTCTTCATGGAATACTCCATCCCGGCGCGGGCCAACATCTACGACCACAACGGCCTGGCGCTGGCCTCTGAGGGCACCATCGTCACTGTGGGCGTCGTGCCTGGCCGCATCCAGGACGAGCAGACGGTGCTGGCGGTGTTGAGCCAGGTGACCGGCCTCTCGCCGGACCAGGTGCGCCGTCGTTACGCGGGCCGGCCTGCGGAGTGGTGGACCGCGGTCGCCGACATCCCCGCCGAAGTGGCGGTGGCCAACGCCGCGTTGTTGACGAATACCCCGGGCATCGAGGCCCATGACAAAGAGGGTCGCACCTATGCTGGTGGTATGGTTGCCCCGCATCTGGTGGGTTGGGTGGCGCCGATCCCGGCAGAGGAACTGGCGGAGTACCGCGCTCAGGGCTATCGTGGCGATGAATCGGTGGGGGTGGCCGGGCTGGAGCAGTGGGGCGAACCCTATCTGGCCGGCCGGCACGGCGGCACGCTCTACCTGCTCAGCCCCACCGGTCAGACCCTGGCCACTCTCGCCAGGCGAGACCCGGTGCCCGGACGGGCCATCACCACGACCTTCAACCGCGGCTTCCAGCGACAGGTGCAGGAGATCCTGGGGGACCGTCGGGGGGCGATCGTTGTCCTGGATGTGCACACCGGCGCGGTGCTCGCCCTGGCCAGCGGTCCGGCCTTCGACCCCAACATCTTCATCGGCCCCGTAGGCGAGGCGCAGCGCAACGCGGTTCTGGCCGATCCCCGGCATCCGCTGTTCAACCGCGCCGTGCAGGGCACCTATCCCTGTGGCTCGGTCTTCAAAGTGGTGACCATCTCCGCGGCGCTGGAGGCGGGTGGGATGACGGCGCAGACCCACTTCTGGTGCCCTGGTTACTGGGAAGGGCTGGGCCCTTCTTACCGCATGACCTGCTGGCGCGCGGCGGGCCATGGCGACATCACCCTGGAGAACGCTCTGACCGCCTCCTGTGATGTCACCTTCTACGCGGTGGGCCAGGCGTTGGACAGCATAGACCCGAACATCCTGCCCACCTTCGCCCGCGCTTTCGGCCTGGGGGCGCCGACAGGCCTGCGGGAACTGCCCGAGGCCGCCGGCCTGGTGCCCGACCCGGCCTGGAAGCAATCGGCGGTCGGCGAGAACTGGTGGGTGGGTGACTCGGTGAATCTGGCCATCGGCCAGGGATACCTGCTGGTCACTCCGCTGCAGATCGCGCGCATGATGGCTGCGGTCGCCAACGGCGGCACCCTATACCGCCCCTATGTTGTCGAGCGCATCGCCGCCGCTGGCGAGGCTTACCCGGAGGTGGTCACCCAGCCCGAGGCTGTGGGTGCTCTGCCCGTCTCTGCCGAGCACCTGGAGGTGATCCGTCGTGCATTGGCCGGGGTGACCACTGCCTCTATCGGCACGGCCACCTACCGCTTCATCGGCATGTCCATACCGGTGGCCGGCAAGACCGGCACGGCGCAGGCCCCCGGCGCGACCTCCCTCCCCCACTCCTGGTTCGCCGGTTACGCTCCCGCGGACGACCCAGAGATCGCCTTCGCGGTGATGGTGGAGAACGCGGGCGAGGGCTCTTCAGTGGCCGCCCCGATGGCCCGCCAGGTCGTCGAGGCCTACTACGGTCTGGCGCTCACCCCGCTGCCCCCCGAACTCCTGGGGACCCCCACGCCGACGCCGGAGGTCAGCCCCTGATGGCCCTGCTGAATCCGCCGACTTTCTCATTCACCACTTCGTGAGGGTGGCAGCCAGGCCTTCGTGTCATTCGTGCAATTCGTGGCCGAAACAGGGAGGACGGATGATCCGCGTGCTTTACCGTGCCGCAGATGGCACCTCCCGCACTGATGTGCGCCCGGAGGAGTTTGTCAGCCTGTTGCAGGACCCCCAAGCCCTGCTGTGGGTGGACTTCGAGGACGAGCCGCCAGAGGTCTGTGAGCCGATCCTGCGCGAGACCTTCGGCTTTCATCCCCTGGCCGTGGACGACGCGCTGCAGGAATCCCACGTGCCCAAAGTGGATGACTGGGGAGAGTACCTTTACGTCGTCCTGCACGCTGTCACCCTGGAGGGGAGCGAGCAGGACGGTCGGGTGCTGGATACCCTCGAACTGGACCTCTTCCTGGGTCGCAACTATCTGGTCACTCACCACGACGAGCCCATCGCCGCTGTGGATCACGTGTGGAAGGCCGGCCTGCGCGATGAGCGTCATCTCCGGCGTGGGGCAGATCATCTGGCATACCGCCTGGCCGATAGTCTGGTGGCTGACTACATGCCCGTGGTCGAGCAGATTGACGAGGAGATCGATCACCTGGAAGACCAGATCTTTGACCGGCCAACCTCTGACACCCTGGAGCGCATCTTCGCGCTCAAACGCGCCCTCCTCCACCTGCGGCGCATCATCACCCCGCAGCGGGAGGTGCTGAACCGGCTGGCCCGCGACGACTATGCCGTGGTGGACAGCGAGGACCGCGTCTTCTTCCGCGACGTGTACGACCACCTGGTGCGCCTGCACGACATCAACGAGGGGTTGCGCGATCTGGTCGGCGGGGCGTTGGACACCTACCTCTCTGTCATCAACAACCGCATGAACGAGGTCATGAAGACATTGACCCTGATCACCACCCTGTTCATGCCCGTCTCCTTTCTCGCCGGCTTCTTCGGGATGAACTTCTTCGCCCCGGTCGTGCCGCTGGAGGCCTGGACCGGCATCCCGATGTACGTGGCGACGCTGGCCGTGATGGTGCTGACGCCGCTGGGGATGTACCTCTGGATGCGCCGGCGCGGCCTAGCGTGAAGGGGTGAGGCATCGCGGGAGGCCAGTTGGAACGGCTGATTCGCGGCGCGCGGGAACTGGGCATCACTCTGAAGACAGGCCATCTGGCGCTCTTCCAGACCTACTACGAGGTGCTGGTGGAGTGGAACCGTCGCTTCAACCTGACCGCCATCACCGACTACGAGGCGGTGCAGGTGCGTCATTTCCTGGATTCCCTCTCCTGCCTGCTGGCGCTGCCCCGCGCCGACCTCCAGGCGGGGGCGCGGGTGGTTGACGTGGGCAGCGGGGCAGGCTTCCCCGGCCTGCCACTGAAGATCGTCTGTCCGGGGATGGCCCTCACCCTCATCGAGGCCACAAGGAAGAAGGTGGAGTTTCTGGAACACCTGGTGCAGCAGTTGGGGCTGCACGGTGTCGAGGTGGTGCACGGACGGGCGGAGGAGTGCGCCCATCGCCTCCGCTACCGCGAGCAGTACGACTGGGCGGTGGCGCGGGCGGTGGCAGAGATGCCCACCCTGGTAGAGTACCTGCTCCCGCTGGTGCGCGTGGGCGGAGGGGCGCTCGCCCAGAAAGGGGAAAGTGGCCCCGCGGAAGTCCACGCCGCCACCGAGGCGATCACCATCCTGGGCGGCGCGCTGCGGCGGGTGGTGCCGGTGGACCTGCACGGAGTGGCGGAGACGCGCCATCTGGTCGTGCTGGACAAGGTGGCAGCGACCCCGGAGAAGTACCCGCGACGGCCGGGGATGCCGACGAAGCACCCGCTGGGCCGGCGCCGTGGACACAACGCGGTGGAGGCATAGCCCCGCCGCCGGCCAGCCCAACCCACAAGGCGAGGGGAGCACGCTCTCCTGACCGCGCCCATCGGGAGGCGCCCGGCCCGGGTGATGACCCCGCCTGCTGACGCCGAAGCATCAGACCAGGCGCGATGCCAGTTCCCGCATGTGCATCAGTTGATGGCCGTAAATGGCGGTGATGAACTCCTCGACCGTCACCTCACCCAGCGCCGGATGGAAGCCTCGACGTTCCAGTTCCGCCTCCGAGAGACGTTCCACCCAGGCGATGGTGCGCTCACGCGCCGCCTGCAGATCGGCCAGCAGTCGCTGCGGAGGGATGCCGGCCAGTCGTTCCTGCTCCTGGGCATTGTAGGCGTTGTAGTCGAAGTCCGGCGGCGCGCCGCGTCCACCGGCAGCGATCTCCTGCACCAGCCCCAGCAACCCCTCCTCGGCGGAGAGGAAATGGGCCAGCAGATCGCGCACCGTCCACGCTGGCGGCCCAGGGTAGACCACCACCTCCCACTGCGTCGGTCCCAACGCCCCGAAGATCGCCGCTGTCTTCTCGATTCCCTTCCGCAACCGCGCTACCAGTCCTTCCACTCGTTCGTTCATCCTGCTGCTCCCTATCGCTGTGCTACGGCTACCGCCGCGGATTGGGCAGTACCGCCTGCCCTCTCGCAGGTTTGTATTCGTAACCTGCGGGAGGGTACAGGGTACCTCTTGTCAAACCCGTCGAAACGAGCATAATATGATTGGACAATTGTACAATACCCGTCCAGCCGGGGGCGCTATGAACATTATCGTAGACACATCGGCCATCATCGCCGTCATCGCCGGTGAACCGGATCGAGACGCTCTCATTGCCCAGACTAGAGGAGCCGATCTGCTTGCCCCACCCTCCGTGCATTGGGAAATCGGCAGCGCTCTCTCGGCTATGCTCAAGCGCCGGCGGATCTCGCTGACCAGGGCTCTGGAGGCCGTCACCGCCTATCAGCAGATCCCCATTCGTTTTGTGAATATCAATCTTGAAGACGCTCTGCAGATCGCCGATACCCTGGACATCTATGCGTATGACGCTTACCTGCTCCAGGCCGCCGCGGAGTATCAGGCTCCCATACTCTCCTTGGACGCGTATCTGCTTGACTGCGCAAGGAGAATGAACGTGAGCGTGATTGAGGTGGACAGATGATAGTATACACTTACTCCCAGGCCAGGCAAAACCTCGCCTCTTTGCTGGACCAGGCCGCCCGAGAGGGTGAGGTGAGAATTCGGCGCAAGGATGGTCAGGTTTTCATCGTCAAGCCTCAGCCCCGCACGGATTCTCCACTGGAGGTCAAGAGGGTAGACCTGGGCGTTACCACCGACGAAATCGTTAGCATCGTTCGAGAGGGGCGAGAACGCTCCTGACGCCAACGCCTCCTGCTGCTCGATGACTCATTGGTCATCGCCAACCGTCATCTTCACCTCATACAGTTCCAACAGCACCCCGTTAGCCGACTGCGGGTGGATGAAGATGTAGCGGGCGCCGCTGGCGCTGACCCGAGGCTCGTCACTGAGGAAACGCGCCCCCGCAGCGCGCAGCGGTGGAATCGCCGCTTCCAGGTCCTCCACCGCCAGGCAGATGTGGTGCAGCCCCTCGCCGCGCTTCTCCAGGAAGCGGGCCACGCTGCTCTGCGCGTCGAGCGGACGGAGCAGTTCGATCTCCCCCTCACCGGCAGGCAGGAAGGCGATCTCCACCCCCTCTTCTGGAACCGTCCGCCGCTCGGCGACCGTCAGCCCCAGGCCGTCGCGGTAGAACGCCAACGCGGCGTCCAGGTCTTTGACGGCGATGGCGATGTGATGAATGGATGGGTTCATGGCAAGCCCTCCGTATGGCGTGGTGCGTATGGCGTGGTGCGTGTTGCGTGTTGCGTGGTCCGTGGTGGACTCACGGAACACGTAACACACACCACGCACCACGTACCCTGTTACCTGTGCACCAACACGTATCTTCCCCGCGTCGTCGGGGAGGTGGCGGTGTAGAGGTAGGTCGCCGGGCCGACCAGCACCAGGTCGGCATGCCCCACCCCCACATTGCCCGGCAGGTCCATCAGCACCGGGTTGCCGGGATACCGCTCCCACGGCCCGTCAATCTCCGCCGTCACGCTGCGGGCGAAACCCAGCCCGAACTGGTCGTCCACCACCAGGGGATTGCTGGGGCCACGCACTCCCTCGTAGGCCATATAGTAGTGGTCACCCACCCGCACCACATCGGCGGAGGAGATGGTGCGGAAGTCGAAGTAGGGATTGGCCGGAGCGCCCAGCAGGTCGAGCGGGCCGTACTCGGCGGCGCCGCTGAAGAGCGGGTTGGCAGCACAGGGACGCAGCCCGCCCGCTCCGGTATATCGGTCACCCACCAGACAGCCCATGTGGCCGGGGTCGCGCCCCAGGCCGACGAAGACATAGAGCCAGGAGCCCTCGACGTACAGGCCCGGCGGCGCGCCGACCAAACAATTGCCGAACTCCGTCTCGTTGAAGATGTTGGGATGGGTGCCGATGGCCGCACCTGCCGGGCATTCGTCGGCACTCCACTGGCCTGTGCCGCGAATGCAGGCCTCAGCGGACCAGCGCAGGCCGTCGCTGGAGGTGCGCAGGCAGGTAGAGGCCCCCCACTCATAGACCATGTAAGCACGGTCGGGGGCGAAGGCCACGCGGGGGTATTGCTGCTGGTGGACGTGGTCGCGCGCCGAACAGGGACAGGAGGCGCAGGGGAAGAGGCAGGTGGGGTTCTCCAGCGCGAAGTGCCGTCCCCCATCCGTGGAGCGCCACAGGGTGACGCAGCCGGGGAAGGGGACAGGCTCGCCGCACGAGTCCACCACCCCTGCCGATGGGCCGCTGGCGTGCAGGTAGGACCAGAACTCGTCGCCACCGCGGTAGACCGTGTCCGACTCACCCACGGGTAGCCCCACGTCGTACTCCTCCAGCAGCCACTCGGCGTTGCCGGCCCAGAACTCATCCAGAGTGGCGAACTGACGGCCGTCAGGAGGGAGGGGAGACACGATGACAGGGGAAGGGGGAGACGGAGTGGCGCTGGGAGCGGGAGACGGGGTGGCAGTGGGAGAGGGTGACGGAGTGGCGGTAGGAGAGGGTGACGGGGTGACGCTGGGAAAGGGAGACGGAGTGGTGGTGGGAGAGGGAGACGGAGTGACGCAAGGAGAGGCGGTAGCGCGGGGAGAGGGAGACACAGGGACCGGCGAGATGGGAGCGCAGGCGACACCGACCAGGAAAATGGTCAGGGCTGTCAGGAGAAAGAGCACGACATGCCGGCCGAAAGGATGGCGAGAGGTTCCCATATCATCCAAGATAGAGTACAATGGTGACCATCGGCGATCCCCAATCAGGAGTCTGGACGATGAGAATGTCAGGCCTCGCCTCGGTCCGCACCGTGCAGGGGTTGCTGAAGGCTGAGGTGTCGAAGAGCCTTCTGGAAAGCCACGGCATCCCTACCACGCTGGAGTACGAGAGCGCCGGACGGGTCATCGGCGTGACGGTGGATGGGTTGGGCGAGGTGCAGGTGCTCGTCTCCGCACGCCAGGCGCGGTGGGCACGGCGCCTGCTCATGCGTGGCCGCCGGCCGTTCTGTCACCTCCGTCATAGCCGGCGCGGGCGCAGCCTCCGCCGGGAACCCAGCCGAACAGCCTCGTAGCCGACGCTTTCCTCTTACGTCCCCGGCGGGCGGCATCGGGATGCCGCCCTACGGTTGTCCCTGGCGGGCGACATTGGGATGCCGTCCTACGGTTGTCCCTGACGGGCGGCATCGGGATGCCGCCCTACGGTTGTCCCTGACGGGCGGCATCCGGGTGCCGCCCCACGGTTGTCCCGTAGCCGACGCATCCCTATGCGTCGGCGCATCCCTATGCGTCGGCGCATCCCCGTGCGTCGGCGTGGTTACGGCGCCTCCGCGTCCAGGGCCGTCCACGGGTAAGCGGACGGCAACCACTGTCGTCCGTCCACGCTGACCCCGCCGGCCCACACCTCCCAGTGCAGGTGGGCGCCGGTGGAGAGGCCCGTGTTCCCCACCCGTCCGATGACATCCCCCGCATGGACTTCCTGCCCCACCGTCACCAGGATCTCTGAGAGATGCCAGTAGCCGGTCATGACGCCCCAACCGTGGTCCAACACCACCGCGTTGCCGCGTACCGCCAGCGGCTCCGCCAGCACTACCGTCCCATCGGCGGAGGCGAGCACCGCCGTCCCCTGCCCCGCGTCGAAGTCCAGCCCGGCGTGGTAACTGGTGTACGGCCCGTCGTTGTAGGAGCGGCGCGTGCCGAAGTAGGAACTGAGCGCCGCTTCCACCGGCTGGCGGAAGGGGCCATGCCACCGGCGGACGGGGGTAAGGATGGTTTGCACCTCTGCGACGCGCGCCTGTTCGGCAGCCACCAACGTCGGGTCCAGCAGGTTCGAGCGACTGGGCGGCAGGTTGATCCGCTCGTAGCCGTAGCCCCCGGCCGCCACCACCACCCCGACGCTCACCGAGGTCTGCCCCCCGGCGCCGTCGGTAGCCGTGAGGGTCAACTCGTACAGCCCTGGCTCCTGGAGGGCATGCACCCCCACCACTGCGTGATAGACTCCGTCCTCCTCAAAGAACGGGAAGGTGCGGTCGAACAGGCTGCCCTGCAAGGTCATCGGTTCCGCTGTGTGCACCGTGATGAGCAACGTCTCCCCCTGCGCTACCGGCAACGGTGACAGGTCCACCGAGGTGAAAGGCAGAGGCAGCCAGGAGGGTTGCAGGCCGGGGACGAGGAGCCACTGACCAGGCAGGATCATGGCCGGGTTGGTGATGCCGTTGGCCTCGATTATGTCCCATAGGGGGACACCGTAGTGTAAGGCGATGGCCAGGAGTGTCTCCCCTTGCTGGACGGTATGAAGCGCCCCGCTGCCGGCGCGAGGATCAGGCAGGCGCAACACCTGTCCGACATAGAGCAAATGGGGGTTGACCAGACGGTTGGCCTGCGCCAGGGTGCGCATCGAAAGGCCGTACTGCGCGGCGACCGCTGCCAGTGTCTCGCCAGGCCGCACCACGTGGACCGACCAGTTCTCCACGGGTGGGAGGATGGCAGGGATAGAGAGGCGCTGGCCGACGTAGATGTGGCGTGGGTCAGCAATGCCGTTGGCATGGCTGATCGCCTCCACCGTCGTGCCGTACCGGCGGGCGATGGAGAAGAGCGTCTCCCCCCGCTGGACGATGTGAACGGTCGGCTGTGGGGGAACGCCAGTCTCCGCCCGCACGGCGACGGGAAAGGTCAGTGCCGCCAACCAGGCCGTCAGAAGCAAGAGCAATCGAGTTATCGTCCGCATATCCAGAAAGGCTGCCGCCGCACGGGTCGGCAGGTTCTTCCGATTATAGCCGCGGTACGCGCATTGCGCAAACGTGCGTGCGCGGCTTGGACATGCAGTGAAAGGTTGGGATAACTTGCCGATAAACCAGGGATATAGGGCTTGACAGCGGGCCCTGGAAACGGTACAATATCGGATGGAACAAATGTTCTATACGTGGGCAGTCCCGTGAGAAGAGAGACTAAGGGGGTAGGGGAAATGCGCAAGATGCTCGAGTACCAGGCGGACCGCATTGAGGCGGTGCTCCAGCAACACAGGGTGCCTGGGCGGGTGACCGGCGGCGTGGTGACGCCCCGCTTCATCCGTTTCGAGGTCGCGCCGGCCCTGGACACGCGCATCTCCGCCATTCGCGGCCTCTCGGAGGAACTGGCGGCGGCGCTGGACGCCCCCGCCTGTCGGGTGGCCCGCCAGGGCGCCACGGTGGTGGTGGAGGTGCCACGGGAGAAGCCTGGCGTGGTGGGATTCCTGCCGCTGCTGCGCGGCCTGCGCGCCGTGCCGCCGGTCACCGCCGTGCTGGGCTTGGCCGACGACGGCGCGCCGCTGCTCATCCGCCTCCCCTCCCCCGACGTGGCCCACATCCTGGTCGCCGGCACCACCGGCTCCGGCAAGACCGCGCTGCTGCGCACGATGGCGCTCAGCCTGGCGCTGCGCCACCCCTGCGAGAGTGTTGCAGGTTTCAGGATTTCAGGTTTCAGGTCGCAACCCGAAACCTGCAACTTGAAACCTGAAACCAGACCCCTCATCCTCCTCCTGATTGATCCCAAAGGGCGGGCGTTCAGCGACCTGGCGGGGTTGCCACAACTGGCCCGTCCGGTGATCGTGGACGTGGCCGAGGCGCTGGAAGCGCTGGGCAGCCTGGTGCGGCTGATGGAGCGACGGGACCTGGCGGGCGTCTCCGACCCGCCGGTGGTGGTCTTCATTGACGAACTGGCCGACCTGATGATGGTGGGCGGAGCAGCGGCGCAGCAGCGGCTGACGCGGCTGGTGCAGCGCGGGCGGGAGGCGGGCATCCACCTGGTGGCGGCGACACAGAAGCCGACGGCGGCTGTGTTGGGGCCATTGGTGCGGGCAAACTTCCCGGTGCGGATCGTGGGGAAGGTAGTCAGCGCAGAGGACGCGCGGGCCGCAGCCGGGATCGGCGGGACGGGCGCGGAACGGCTGGAAGGCCATGGGGACTTCATCGCCGTGGCCGAAGGGCGCGTCCACCGTTTCCAGGCGGCCTATATCACCCCGGAAGAGACCCGCCGGTTGGTTGAGGCGCTACGCGCCAGGTGGGCCGGCGAGGAGCCAGCCCCGAGCGAAGTCGAGGGGGAGACGGAATGGGAAGCGGGGCCGCCACCCCGCCTGGGTGCAGGCATGGAGCAGGCATTGGAGGAGGTTGTGAGATGAACGGTGCACCGGACGATCGGTACTACGGCGTGCCGCCAGGCGCAGAGGGGCGCGAGCGTCGGTCGGATGGGCGGACGCGGCTGATGTTCGGTCTGGTGGCGATAGCCTTTGCGGTGACGCTGGCGGTGGCGGTGGCGCAGCGGCTGAGCGACCAGGCGATGGCCGTACTCGCCGGGGCAGTTTGCGGCGTGGGCGCGAGCATCCCCACCAGCCTGCTCATCTTCTGGGCGACGCGGCGCAAGGCCGAGACGCGCCCCCTGCCTCCGACGGGGTACTATCCGCCGGTGGTTGTCGTGCAGCCGCCGGCGCAGAGCAGCGGCTTCAACCCCTACACCCAAGGCTACCTGCCGCCGCTCAACCAGGCGATGCCCCGCGACTTCACCGTGGTCGGTAGCGAGGAAGTGTGAGAGAAGCGATGATGAAAGAAGGCCTGCTGTGGTTTGACGACGATCCAGGGCGGGACCTGGCACAGAAGATCAGCCGGGCGGCGCAGCGCTACCAGCAGAAGTTCGGGCGGCGACCCAACGTCTGCTACGTTCACCCTTCGCTGATCGGCAACACTCCTCAACAGGTCGGCGGGGTGCAGGTCGCACCACTTCCCTCGGTCCTGCGTCACCACTTCTGGATGGGCGAGGAGACGGTCAGCGCGCCGACGCGGTGAGACCGACCACCAGGAGTTCAAGCGCCAGTTCAGCGCTCATCTCTCCCTCTTTCACACGCGCGTCGGTCTCCAACAGGTAGCGGTAGATCTGCTCCAGCTGCTCTGATCGGAAGTTGACGGCCTGATCGTACAGTTTTCGCGCCGGGAAGGGATGAAGGCGCAAGATCTGAGCGATGCTGGCGGCGTTCTCCCCGCTCTCCCGCAACTCCTGCGTCTGGATGAGCAGCCGGAACTGCCGCACGATCATCTTCAGGATGCCCAGGGGGTGTTCTCCGCTGTCGAGGAGACGCTGCAGGGTTTCCGTGGCGACGCGACCTTTGCGCTGCCCCAACGCGTCCACCAGGTCGAAGATGACCGCCTGCCGGGTGTAGGGGACCAGCCGGAGCACCTGTTCCAGACTGATCTCTTCCCCCTCGCCAGCGTAGGTTACCAGTTTCTGCACCTCCTGGTCCAGCAGGCGCAGGTCGCTCCCCACCGCCTGGGCCAGGTGCGTGGCGGCGTCACGGGCGATGCGCCCACCGTGTCGCTGGGCGCACCTGACGATCCACCCGGGCAAAGCGCCGATGTCAGGGGGTTCGAAGCGGCGCACGAAGCCGCGCTCGTGCTGCATCGCCAGCGCCAACACGGGATGGTTCTCCGGCAGGGTTTCCTCTTCGACGAACACCAGCCGCGTCGTCTCTGGCAGGTCGGGCAACAGGCGCAGCAACCCCGTCAACAGGTTGCCTCTTCCCTCCCCCTGCAACCGCGTCAGCAAGCCAGTGACGATGACCAGCCGTCGCTCGGCCAGAAAAGGGACGGTCTCACAAGCCTGACGCAGTTCCGCCAGCGTGACGCTACGGCCATCCAACCACGTCGTGTTCAGGTCGGCCACCTCAGCCGAGGCCAGCCGACGGCGCAGGTCAGCCAGCGTCTGGCCCAGGGTGAACTCGTCGCGGCCGTGAAAGATATAGAAAGTCGGAGTGGTGCTGCTCATCCTTCCGCCGTGCGGATGCGATGGCGGACCACCGGCCCGCCCTCTTCGCGGCTGATGCTGACAATGCGCAGGTTCCCCACCGCCGCGTCGGTGGTGAAGCGGGCCTGGAGGAGCATCCCCAACCGCTGACCCGCGATGATGCCCAGCGTGGTCGCCACGCAGACCAGTGGCAGACGGCTCAGCCATTCCTGCCATCCCCGGCGGCGGGGGGTGAGCAGGACAAACGCCCCCAGCCCGGCCAGGATACCTGCCGTCGCCAGATTGGTGCCACACGTGGGATGGACGGCCAGTTCCCTCTGGCCCCCCTGCAGACGCCGCAGCGCCTGTCGCACCGCCGCGATCACCCCCTCTGTGGGCAGGTCGCCGTAGAGGACGAAACCGTCGAGAGTGGACCTCCCGACAATAGGGACGTCATGATACCGCTGACCGAGCACGTGCAGGGTGGCGTGCTCCAGGGCATGGTTGCGCCGCAGACGCGCCAACGGCGGGGAAATCAGGGTTCCGGGCATATCTCGCCTCCAGTCAGTCTCCGACATGCTCTGCAGCAATGCCGGATCGTTCGGGTCGGGCGATGACGATCAGCCGGTTGCGCAGGCTGCCGTAGGGGTAGCAGGTGACCAGCGTGACCCGTTCGTCGGCAGTTGGCTGGATGAAACGCGCATTCTCCGCTCGCACCTCTAGCGTCTCCCCTCCTTCCGGGAGGATCAGCATCTCGGCGATCCGATAGTGAAAGGGAATGGCGCCAGCGTAGATGATAATAGAGTCCCCCACCTGCGCCTGATGCAGATAGCGGAAGACGGCATCCTCGGGCCAGTTATGGCCGTTGAGGACAGTGTTGCCGGGCTGGCCCAGCGGGGCGGAGCCAGCATGCCAGCCAGCGGCCCGTTCTGCGGGGACAATCCAGACGGCGCTGGTCACACCGTTGACGTTGATCGTTTCCCACGTCGTGGTCACCACCGGGGCGTCGAGGCCGATAGAGGGGATGAGGATGCGCGTGGGGGAGTAGACCACCGGAGCGGGCAACGGGGTGGGAGTGGCGCAGGGAGTGGGCGACGCGGTAGGAGAGGGAGGCGGAGACACGGAGAGGCGGGGAGAGGGAGACACAGGGACGGGGGGAAGGGGAGACGCGGTGAGGAGAGGGAGCGGTGACGCGGTGACGCGGGGAGGGGAAGACGGGAGATAGGTGTCTATAACGGAGGGGAGTTGTGAAGCCACGAGCAGGCAGCCGGCCAGGGTGAGCAGCAGGCCGCTGATGGTGAGGGCGTTGCCCAGCCGGCTCGACCCGCGCGCATTCATCCTGCTCTCTCCCCTTTCCTCCTGCCGCCCCATCGCGGAACGCACCTCACCGCTGCGCGACCTACATCTCGCGCCGCCCGTCGAGAGCGTTGGCCAGAGTGACCTGGTCGGCATACTCCAGGTCACCACCCACCGGCAGGCCGCGCCCCAGGCGGGTGACGCGCACCCCCAACGGGCGCAGTTTGGAGAGCAGATAGGAAGCGGTGTAATCCCCTTCGCCGGTCGGGTTGGTCGCCAGGATGACCTCCCTCACCGTTCCGGTCTGCACACGGTTCAGCAGTTCACCGACGCGCAGGTTCTCGGCGAAGATCCCCTCCATCGGCGAGAGCGCGCCGTGGAGGACGTGGTACAGCCCGTGATATTGCTCCGTGCGCTCGATGGCCAGCACGTCCAGCGGGTTCTCCACCACGCAGATCGTCCCGCGGTCCCGCGCCGGGTCGGCGCAGACAGGGCAGGGGTCGCTCTCCGTGATGTTGAAGCAGGTCGAACAGAAACGGGTGCGCTCCTTCAGTTCGCGCAACGCCTCCGCCAGGCGCAACGGCAGGTCCGACCCACCGCGGAGCATGAAGAACGTGAGTCGTGAGGCGGTCTTGGGACCGATACCCGGCAGTTCGGCCAGGGTCTCGATCAGACGGATTACGGAAGGGGGCAGGGTTGTCATATCAACCCGGGCATACTCAGGCCACCGGTGAGGCCACTCATCTTTTCTGCTGCCGCCTGCTCTACCTGCTCCAACCCCTGGTTGACAGCAGCGACGATCATGTCCTGCAACATCTCCAGATCCTGGGGGTCCACGGCATCAGGGGCGATGTTGACAGAGGCAAGGCGTCGCTCGCCGGTGACGACGACCGTGACCGCGCCGCCGCCAGCGGTAGCAGTGACCCTCATCGCCCCGATCTCCTCCTGAGCCCTCTCCATCTCCTCCTGTAACGTCTGCAGCCGCCGGAGCAGACCACTCTGTCCTACTCCGCCTACACTCCGGGGGGGTTTTCGCTTGCCCATCACTCCTCCTATCGTCTGACGACGCGCGCGCCCAGTTCCTGCATCGCCCTCTGTATCAGCGGATCCTCTTCCGATGGCGAGGCAGAGGAAGGCGAAGCCTGGACCGGCGCGCTGTTTTCCTGACTCAGGACGCAACGTACCTGGACGGAACGCCCCAGCAGACGGGTCAGAGTATCCTCGACGAGCCGACGGTTGTTCTCCTCGCCCACCCGCCCCTTGTGGAAGGCATGTTCGAAGCCGAGGAGCACTGTGTTCTCCTCCACCGCGACCGGCCGACAGGAGCGGAGCAGCGCCTCCAGCGACAGGTTGCGGGAGCGAATCTCGCTCAACAGCGCCGACCAGCGGGATGCAACCTCGTCCAGAGTGCAGGCGGTCGCTGAAGAGGGTGGAGAATCAGGTTCCGTTGCTGGCGGCGCAGGGCGGTCGGGCGGTGCGGCAGGGGAGGCAGGAGGCGACGATGGCGAGGTGGAACGGGATGAAGGGGCAGAGGTCGTGGACGGGCCGCGCCCGGCCGGTTGGGGCCTGGTCGGCGGTGGCGGTGGGGGTGAAGCAGGAGGTGCGGCCGCATCCGCCGGCAGGACGGCCTCCATCAGCGCCAGTTCGAGCAGGAGTTGTGGCTGCCAGGCAACCCGCGTCTCGGTGGCGGCCTGGTTGAAGAGGCGGATGGCCCGCGTCAGTTGCTGGGGGGTGAAGCGCGCGGCCTGGGCGCGGAAGGCGTCGCGCTGCTCCTCCGGCACGTGGATCGGCGTCTCGCCAGCCCCTGTGCTCGTCAGCAGCAGCGCCCGCAGATGTTCCACCACCTGACGGGCGAACTGTCGCGGGTCGCTGCCCTGCTCCACCACCTGGCTGATCACCGCCAGCCCGGCAGCGACGTCGCGCGTGGCCAGCGCGTCGGTGAGGGTTGTCACTGCCGCCTCGTCGCCGGTGCCCAGCGCCGCGCGCACCTCGGCGACGGTGATCCCGCCTTCGTTGTAGGCAGCCAGCTGGTCCAACAGGCTCTCGGCATCGCGCATGCTGCCAGTGGCCTGACGGGCCACCAGGGTCAACGCCTCCCGCTCGATGGTCAGCCCCTCCTGCCGGGCAATCTGCTCCAGCCGTTCCACCATCGTCGCCAGGGGGATGCGCCGGAAGTCGAGCCGTTGACAGCGGGAGAGGATGGTAGCGGGAATCTTGTGCGCCTCGGTGGTGGCCAGGACGAAAATGGCGTGTGGCGGCGGTTCCTCCAGCGTCTTGAGCAGGGCGTTGAAGGCGGCGGTGGAGAGCATGTGCACTTCGTCAATCACGTAGACCTTGTAGCGGGCCTCGCTGGGGCGAAAGCCCACCCGCTCACGCAGTTCGCGCACGTCGTCCACGCCGGTGTTGGAAGCGGCGTCAATCTCGATCAGGTCCATCAGCCGGCCCTCGTTCACCGCCTGGCAGATGGCGCAGACGTTGCACGGCCGCTGGGCCGGGTCTTCGGCCAGGCAGTTGACCGCCTTGGCCAGCAACCGCGCGGTGGTGGTCTTGCCCGTGCCGCGGGGGCCGGCGAAGAGATAGGCATGATGGACCCGTCCAGAGGCCAGCGCGTTGCGCAGCGTGCGCACCACGTGCTCCTGGCCCACCACCTGGTCGAACGTCTGCGGTCGGAACCGGCGATACAGCGCCTGGGTCATTCTGGCTCTCCCTGTCGTTTCCCCTACAGGCTCACCCGCTCCTGGGTCAGCGAGCGGGCCTCCTCCAACGCCGCCGGACGGATGTCGATCGGGAAGCGGCCGTGCAGCGGGCTGATGCGCGCACCGGCCGCCGTTCCCGCCCAGAACAGCCAGGCCAGCGGGCGCATGAAGGCGCTCAGTCGGGCAGCGTGGCGCAGTTCCGCCAGCGTGGCGTCATCCCACCCGCCGAACAGCCCGTAGAAGAAGGCGAACAGCGGGTAGGAGAGGAGGATGCCGATGAAGAAGATCAGCACGCTGGTGATCTGATCCCCCTGCCAGATCAGGCCGGTCAGCCAGCGCAGCACCCCGTAGTGCGCCGCGCCGGCCAGCAACGGGGCCACCAGCGACTGCCAGACGTAGAAGCGCTGCGGGAAACAAACCCGGTGGTTGATGAAGTAGGCGACGATGTCCTTGCTCAGCAGGCCGACGAAGTAGGCCAGGATGAGGCCGTTGATCTGGAAGCGGCGCAGCAACAGAAAGGCCAGCACGATACGCACCGTCTGCTCGCCGGCCACCAGCACCGACTTCAGATAGGGACGGTTGGCGGCCAGTTGGACGTTATCGCCCACCCAGGAGGGGTACTGCACCGCGCCCCAGATGATCAGCGGGATGGCGTAGGCGGCAGCGCGGACGAACTCCGGCCCCGACGCACCCAGGATGAAGCGATCGGCTACCGCCAGCAGCACCGCGCCGATAAAGGCGCTGATGATCCCGCCCCACTTGTAGGCCTGCACCGAGTAGTACTGGCTGAGCGCCCGGCGGGCGTGGGCGATGGCCTCCGAGATGGAGGGCATCAGGTTGCTGTAGAGGGTGCTCAGCACCTGGTAGGCAAAGATGAAGTTCTGCGCCAGGGTCCAGTTCCCCCACACCTCGTTGTAGTTGACCAGCCGCAGTTGGGTGATGAGCACCTCGGCCGCCTGACCCACCGTCCAGGCCACCGAACCCAGCATCTCGAACAGGCCGAAGCGGAAAGCGCTCTTCACCGTCTCCCAGTCGAAGTGGGCCAGGAAGAGCAGGCGGGCGTTGTACCCCAGCCGGCGGTAGAGCCACAGGCCCACCAGGAAGGTGAGCGCCTCGGCGGCGTAGGCGGCCAGCCCCAACCCCAGCACACCCCCCATCGGCCCGCCGAAGACCGGATGGGCCCGTCCCCAGATGACCATCACCGTGACGAGGACCGGCTGGGTGACCATCGGGAAGATCACCGCCAGGGCCAGGTCGAGCATCTGAGCGTAGTCGAAGCGCTGCAGGGCGGTGAGGGCATGGCGCATCACCTGGTAGAAGCCGGGCAGCTGGATGAGCGTATGGATGATGACGCTCCAGGCGTAGAGAGCGTAGGCCGAGCGCGGCAGGAGCGTGCTGGCCAGCGCAGTGACCAGCGCCACCTGCACCGCGCCGGAGAGCGCCTGCCACCAGACGAAGACCTGACCGTACTGGATGGCCCGTCGTGGGTCGTGGACGCGGTACTGGGCGAAGAACTTGATAAAGGCGGCGCTGGTGCCCATGTCGAAGAGCATCCACAGCAGGTTGAAGAACTGCGTCACCCGCCCCCAGATGCCCAGCGCCTGCGCCGAGGGAAGGATGTAGACCGGCAGAATCAGGTTCTGGTAGATGATGAGCGGGACGAAAAGCACCAGGCCGAACATCAGCGCGAAGAGGAAACCACCCAGTGGACGGTGAAAGCCGACTTCTTCCCAATCGGTCCCGGCCTCGCGCGCCGCGAAGTCCTCGCGGTCGGCCACCAGCGTGTCCAGCGCCTCCGGGTGGGCACGGCTGTAGCGGCGCACCAGCGCGAAGATCAGCCCGGATACGGCGAGCATGCCGGCCATTCCCGCCAGAAGGAAGAGACGGTCGCGCCCGTGCGGCACCGGCGCAGCAGGGTATTCGGCGAACGAGAGCGGCTCTCGCCCCGCCGCCCGCATAGTCAGATGGTAGATCAGGTAGTTGAAGTAGGCCCAGTCCTGAAACTGCGGGTTGGCACTGTCCAGAAAGGGAGTGACGACATAGGCCCGTCCCGCGCCCACCTGACGGCTTCCGATGACGAGGCTATCCTGCTCGAAGCCCACCACCAGGGGGATGAGGTCGGAGGCCGGGCTGAGCAGGACGAACCGCTCGCGCACCTGCGGCGCGCTGGTCCAGACGATCTCATGCAGCAGGGGATCGTCGGTATCGGCGGCGACCAGGCTGAGCGGCTCGTCCTGGGTCTCCAGGGTGACCGTCACTCCCAGCAGCGCGCTCACCGGGTCAGCGGTGAGGTCAGGGCCGAGGACGAACACCAACCCGGCGCCCTGCCGGACCCGGGCGGCGACGTCAGCGGGGTCGGCCACGGTGCCGTTGAGCACGAACACGTCCGCCTGCGCCGGGTCGCTGACCAGTCGGAAGTCAGCCGACAGGCCGAGGGCGGTGCGCACCCCTCCTTCCGGGCCGGCGTAGAAGACGCGAACCGTCTCGTCGGCAGCGGCCGAAGCGACAGAAACCAGCAGAAGGAGCAGGGCCAGCAAGATGGATACGGTCTTGGACATTGCTCACTCCTGTTGTGAGGACAGGCTCCTTTGGCCCGCCGGGTCTCAGACGCGGCAGGAGCGGCTGAATCGTTGCGACGCAGTAGGTTTACACGGTGTCGCCCGGCAGCCCGTTGGCCTGAATGACCCGGGCATACCAGCGGCCGCTGTCCTTTACCGTGCGCTTCAGCGTGTCGAAGTCTACATAGACCAGCCCAAAGCGCATGCGGTAGCCATACGCCCACTCGAAGTTATCCAGCAGCGACCAGACGAAGTAGCCGCGCACGGGCACGCCGTCCTGGATGGCGCGGTGGACCTGGGCGATGTGGTCGCGCAGGTAGCGGATGCGCCGCTCGTCCCGCACGCGGCCGTCGAGGTCCACCCCGTCGGGCACGCAGATGCCGTTCTCGGTGATGATGATGGTGGCCGGGCGGTAATCGTTCCACACCCGCCGCAGCAGTTCGTACATCCCGGGCGGGTAGATCTCCCACATCTGCGAGTATTCGCTGCCCTCCGGCTGCACCTGAGCGATCTCCAGCATCGGCATAGACGGGTCGTGACGGATGACCGCGCGGGAGTAGTAGTTGACGCCGAGGAAATCCAGCGGCGCGGCGATGCGCTCCAGGTCGCCTGGCTCCACCGGCAGCAGGCTGCCGGCCATAGCCACCACGTCCTCGGGGTATTGTCCGCAGAACAGCGGGTCGAGCAGCAGCCGGTTCATCACCCCGTCGAAACGTCGGACGGCCAGGCGATCCTCCTCGGAGTCGGAAGCCGGATAGCCTGGAGTGAGATTGAGGGTGATGCCCACCTGCAGCGGACGACGGGCAGCGGCGCGCAGAGCCTCGACGGCGTAGCCGTGCGACAACAGCAGGTGATGGGTGGCCCGGAAGGTGGCCACAAGGTCCTGCAGCCCTGGCGCGTGCTCGCCGAGGAAATGGCCCACGAAGGCCGCGACCCACGGCTCGTTGTGGGTGATCCAGCAGGTCACCCGATCGCTCAGCCGCTCGGCCACCACGCGGGCGTAGTCGGCGAAGGCCAGGGCAGTGTCACGGCTGGGCCAGCCACCACGGTCCTGCAGCGCCTGCGGCAGGTCCCAGTGGAACAGGGTGGGGAAAGGCTCGATACCGCGGGCCAACAGCCCGTCCACCAGCCGGTCATAGAAATCCAACCCGGCGGAGTTGACCGCGCCCGTCCCCTGCGGCAGGACGCGCGGCCAGGAGATGGAGAAGCGGTAGGCCTTGAGGCCCAGTTCGACCATCAGGTCGAGGTCCTCAGCCCAGCGGTGATAGTGGTCCGCGGCGCGATCGCCGTTCTCGCCGCGCTCCACTTTGCCCGGTTGGCGGCAGAAGGTATCCCAGATGGACGGCCCTTTGCCGTCCTCGTTCCATGCCCCCTCGATCTGGTAGGCGGAGGTGGCGGTACCCCACAGGAAACCGTTGGGAAAGGAGAGTATCTCTGTGCTCATATCGCCCCCCTGTCTTGGTGATCGTCAGCCATCACACCTCCGGCGCGCGCTGTCGCCGCAGGCGCGCCTTCACCCAACCCAAGATCCGCTCGCGGTTATCGCGCCACAGGTGAATGAGAGTGGGAAGGCCGGGGATGAAGAAGAAGGCCAGCACCAGGAGGGTGAAATAGCGGTCCACCCCCTCGATGCTGCCGAAGAAGTGGCCCAGGGTGTAGCCGAGCATCGTCACACCGATGGCCCACAGCACAGCGCCGAGGAAGTTGAAAGCCAGGAAGCGGCGGTAGTTCATCCCCGCTGCGCCGGCGACGATGGGGGCGAAGGTGCGGATGAAGGGCAGGAAGCGGGCCAGGGTGATCGTCTTGCCGCCGTGTTTGTCGTAGAAAGCCTTGGCCGCCAGGAGGTTCTTGCGCCGGAAGAGCAGCGACTCCTCGCGGTTGAAGATCAGCGGCCCGGTCTTCGCGCCGAACCAGTACCCCACCGAGTCACCGAGCACAGCGGCAACGAACAGCCCCGGAACCAGGATGAACTCGCTCAGGATGCCCCGCGAAGCCAGCAACCCGGCGGTCAGCAACAGGCTGTCGCCGGGCAGGAAGAAGCCAAAAAACAGGCCGGACTCGGCAAAGATGATGGCGAAAAGTCCGGCGTAACCGACGGTCTCGATGAGTTGAACCAGATCAAGGGACACTGAAGGTCACTCTCCTAAGTAGGTTGTAAGGCTCTACCGCAGAAGGCCTTTTACGCAAAGGATACAAAGTAATTGAAGAGGATTATACCACCTCCGCAGGCAGGTGCAAACGGGGCGACGGACGACGGAGTGCAATGGCAGGGCGAAGTGGGGTCCTGAACCGTTGCGAAACGTGGAGCGCCGCCCAAGGGCGCGGTCTGTCACGTCGCGGCGTGGCGCTGGAGGGCCAATGCCGCGGCTTCCCGCAGCACGAACACGGCCACCACCCCCGCCACCACCGTGATGCCCCCGGCGGCCACAAAGACCATCTGTACGCCCAGGAAGTGGCCCAGGAAGGCGGAGAGCCCCTGAGCGGCTACAGTCCCCGCCTGCACGACCAGGTTCACCGCCGACTGCACCCGTCCGCGCACCTCATCGGGAGCCAACGCCTGGGTGATGGTGTCCAGCACCCCACGGGCGACCACGATACACAACCCCAGCACCGCCACGCTGGCCAGCACCACCGGATATACGGTAGCAAAGGCGAAGGCGACGATCGCCGCGCCCGCCAGGACGAGCATCCCGCCGATGATCGTGCTGGCGGATACCCGCCGGGAGAGGCGGGTGACGATCAACCCACCAATGAGGGAACCTACCCCCAGCATGCTGATCGCCCCGCCATACTCCAGGCCGCCTGCGCTCAGGCGAGCCTTGAGGTGGGGAAGCGCCAGGATGATGATCGCGCCGATACCGAGGGTGGCCACCGCGGTCACGTTCAGCGCATGGCGAAGGGGCCGGTTGCGGTGGATGAAAGAGAGGCCGGCCCTCATCTCACTCCACACCCCGCGCTGGCCGACTGCCACCGTGGAGCCGTTGGCGTTCTTGGGGATGCGCAGGAGACCGATGATGGCCGCGGAGACAACGAAGGTCCCGCTGTCGAAGATGATGGCTGAGGGCAGACCCCAGATGTCCACAATGACGCCAGCCACCGTCGGGCCGACGATAAGGGCGATCAGGTACCCCCCTTGCAGCAGGCTGTTGGCGGTCAGGAGCAGGCCATTGGGGACAAGGTTGGGGATCGTGGCGTTGCGCGCCGGGTAGAAGAAGACCCCCATCAGGGCCAGACCGGCCGCTGCCAGGTAGAGCAACCACAATCCGCTGGTGGTGTGCACCAACAGCACCAGCAGCACCAGCAACCCACGCAGCAGGTCGGCGGCGATCATCACCCACTTACGGTCCCAGCGGTCGGCCACCACGCCACCCAGCATGCCAAAGATCACCTGCGGCAGGGCCATGGAGAGGGCAGGGATGAGGAAGGCCAGCGGCGAGGCGGAAAGGTCGCTGATCAGCGTGATGGCGGCAATGAGGAGGCACTGGTCACCGATCTGGGAAAGGAGTTGACCGGCGAACAGCAATACGAAGTCGCGTCGTTCCAACAGGTGATGGATCGCCTGGGCGCGGGCCACGGAGGGGCCAGCCACAGCGGTTTCCATGCCGTTGTCTGCGGTCACTCCGACAGCGCCTTCTCGTAGATGCGGTAGGTGCGATAGACCCGACCGCCGTAGAACTCGGCCATGCGCCGCATCATGGGGTTGCTCTCCAGCACCCAGGAGATCTCGCAGCGGCGATACCCTTTGCGCAGCAGAGCCTCGAGTATCGCCATCGCCAACACCGTGTCGGCGCCCACCCCCCGGTAGGGTTCAAGGATGCCGCCAGCGTAGGCGCGCGCTGTGTCGTAGTCATGGCGCACCTTCCAGTGCCATAACATCTTGAGCATTGTCCACCACTCCGGCGTCTCCGGCCGCGGGTAGGCCTTCAACAACGGGCGGTTCAGGTCAGGCAGTATCAACCCCACGCCGACGACCTCCCCCTCCTTCTCGACGAAACAGCACAGGTCGGGGTCCAGTATCTGGCGCAACTGCGCGGCGATGTGCTCGATCTCTCGGTCAGTCAGGGGGACGAAGCCCCAGTTGCGGGCCCAGGCAGCATTGTAGACCTTCTTGAAGTGCTCGACCTCCCGGTCGAATTGGCGCATATTCGCCGGGCGCACACGCAGGCCGCGGCGTTCCTTCACCATCTCAGCGACGCGCACCGCCCGTTCCGGCATCCCTGAACGGTAGTAGGGTTCCAGGTCGGCCATATAGGCCAGCAGGTCCTGTACCTTGGCAAAGCCTGCCGCCTCGATGAAGCCTGCGTAGTAGCGGGGGTTATAGGTCATCATGATCACCGGCGGGCCATCCCATCCCTCGACCAGCAACCCCAGTTCCTCGTTGGTGGAGAAGTTCATCGGGCCGCGGATGGCGGTCATACCCCGCTGGCGTACCCAGTCACAGGCCGTCGTCAACAGCGCGTCCGCCGCCTCAGCATCCTGGAGTACCTCGAACAGCCCGAAGAAACCGACCTTTTCACCCCAGAACTCGTTATGGCGATGATTGACCAGAGCGGCGATCGTGCCCACCACCTCGTCGCCCCGGCGGGCCATGAAGAGGGCTACATCAGCATGTTCGTAGAAGGGATGGCGTTGCGGGTCCAGGAACTCGACCCGTTCGGACACCAACGGCGGCACCCAGTAGGGGTCACCCCGGTAGACGCGCCAGGGGAAGCGCAGGAAGGTCATACGCTCAGCCGGTGTCTGGACAGGCTGAATCTCCACAGGGCTCCTGCTTGTTGTGGCACCCTCTGCGACCATCGGTTATCTCCTCCCGCTAATGAGGATAGGCATGGCGGGCCTATTCTACACCAAAGCCACCCAGCCGCAAGGTCACAGTTCGACCACCAGCCCGTCGTGGGCCACGTCATAGCCAGGCGGCAGGAGTTCGCACAGTTGGTCGGGGGAGAGCCCCACGTGACCAATATGGGTGAAGAGCACCCGTTGCGCACCCGTGGCCCGCGCCCAGCGTATCGCGTCGAACACGGGCATGTGGCGCCCCTGCCCCTCTTCGAGCAGGGGGCGATAGGTCTGATTCATCTGCTGCTGCTCCAAAAAGGAGCCATCCAGGATCAAGAGATCGGCTCCAGCCACTCGCTCCGGGGGCAGGCTGAAGAAATCCGGGGCGTAAAGCACGCGTCGTCCCTGACGCTCGATGAGCAGGCCAGCGGTGGTGAAGGCCTGCGTGTGATGCGTGTCGAGTGGAGTGACCGTGAGGCCATCAGGCAGAGCCAGGGGGTGCTCCAGGACGAACTCCCGTCGGACGAAGGGCCGGCGGTCGTACTGACTGACCTCGGCGGCAATGAGGTAGTGGAAACCGCTCTGGATACGTTCCCAGCCGTCGGCGTGGGCGTAGATCGGCAGCACTGGCAATTCCGAGATGCGTCGCAGCGCAGCCAGGTCATCCAGCCCCAGGAAGTGATCGGCATGGGGGTGTGTGATGAGGATGTGGTCAATGTCGGCCAGCCGGTCGTAGGGCAGGGTACGCAATTGGGCGTAGATGTCAGGCCCCGCGTCCACCAACAGCGTACCGTTGACCAATATGACGGAGCGGGTGCGTCGGGCGCGCGGGTCGGCAACAGCAGCAGCACATTGGGGACAGGTGCAACCCCAACGTGGAATGGGCCGGGCGGCAGAGGTGCCGAGAAAGTGAATGCACAGAGCACTGTTCATCAGAATCGCAGTGTATCACAGGGGAGGGTTAGTGTCAAAAACCTTCGAACGCAATCCTCGATCAACACGACAGCGGGAGACTGACGGGCAGACGGTCACGTCAAAACGGGGTTGCCTTTCCTCGCCGCGCCAGTATAATCATCAGCGATGGAAGCGGAAAGAGCGCGGGCCTTGCGCGTGCATGAGCGGCTGTTGGCCGCGTACGGAGCCCCCGTCCGCCAGCCGGGCGATCCGCTGGCGGCGCTGGTCTCCACCATCCTCTCGCAGAACACCAACGACGTCAACCGGGACCGGGCCTTTGCACGGTTGCGGGAGAGGTTTCCCACCTGGGAGGCGGTGCGCGACGCGCCGGTTGAGGAGGTAATGGAAGCAGTGCGCCCGGCGGGGCTGGCTCCCACCAAGGCCCCACGCATCCAGGAGGCGCTGCGACGCATCAGCGCCGAGCGCGGTGCCCTTTCGCTCGACTTCCTGGCCGACCTGCCGCTGGAGGAGGCGCGCACCTGGCTGCGCGCCATCCCCGGCGTGGGGCCGAAGACGGCGGCCATTGTGCTGTTGTTCGCCTTGGGTCGCCCGGCGTTCCCGGTGGACACCCACATTCACCGCGTGGCCCGACGGCTGGGCCTCATCCCGCAACAGGTCAGCCGTGAACAGGCGCACGAACTTCTGGAGGCACTCTTGCCGCCCGACATCTATTACCCTTTCCATATCAACCTCATCGCTCACGGTCGCACGGTCTGCCACGCCCGCAATCCCGAGTGCGCGCGCTGCGTCATCCGTGAGGATTGTCCTTCTTTTCCATTCCCATCTCCCTCCCCTCGTCCCGCCGCGCCTCCACGTCACCGCGTCGCCGTACCGTCAGAGCAATGACCCACCTCATTCTTATCCGCCACGCACAGACGGTGGCCAACGCCGAAGGGCGCTGGGTCGGGTGGGGAGATACGCCGCTGACGCCGGAGGGACAGGCTGAGGTGCAGGCCACAGCCCGACGGTTAGCAGCAGAAGCGAGCGATGCCGTGGCTCTGTACACCAGCCCCCTGCCACGCACCTGGGAGACCGCCGCCGCCATCGGTCAGGCATTGGGCCTTTCTCCCGTGCCTCTGGACGACCTGCGCGAGATCAACTTCGGGGAGATGGAAGGGGTGACCCTGGAAGAACTGAAGGAGCATCACACCGAGACGTACCTGCAGTGGCGGGACAGGGAGAATGTCAACTTCACCTGGCCCGGTGGGGAGCGGCGGGCCGACTTCTTCCAGCGTGTGTCTGCCGCCTTCGACCACATCCTCGCTCGCCACCCGCAGGGGACAGTCATCGTGGTGGGGCACGGGGGAACGTTGCGCGCGGCCCTGGCTTACCTGCTGTCAGGGGAGATGAGCCGTTGGTGGGGGTACTCAATAGAGCACTGCGCGCTGACCCGGCTGCTGGTCGAAGGGGGCGAGGCCCGGTTGTTGGCCCTGAACGATACCGGACATCTCGCGCCGCAGGCGCCACTCACAACGGGGAAGGATTTCGAACCTGAGCAGTCACCCTGAGAGAAGTGAGGGAAGGGCAGATGGCCAAGAGGCGTAAACACGGTGACCGGTTCCCGCTATTGGTCTATGCCCCGGCACGACGGCGCTGGGGCAACCTGGGTCTGCTCCTCTTCATTTTCAGCCTGCTGCTGTGGGCGACGGCCCCCCGCGTTCTCCCGACCGAAATCACCACCGATCCCATCCTGCGCCACCTGCCGCTGGTGATGGTGTTGGTGGGAGGATTGCTGATGTTCTATGGCCTGTTGACGCGCCTCTCGGCTTACGTCCAGTGTTTTCCTGACCATCTGCGCATCCAGACCCCCATCATGCCTGTTTTTGTGGGGTATCGGCGCATCGTCGGCACGCGGCCGGTGCAACTGGCAAAACTCCTGGACCCGGAGAAAGAGAAGGCTGCCCGCCGCAACTGGCCAGCGCGCTACTGGACGATGACGGCGGTGGCGGTGGACCTGAAGGGGTTACCGCTCAGTGAACGGTGGCTGCGGCTGTGGCTCGACCCGTACCTCATCAATCGTGAGACGGCGGGTTTCATTTTCCTGGTGGAGGACTGGCTGACCTTCTCGCAGCAGTTGAACGGGTTTCTGACAGCCTACCGCGCGCGGCGGGTGCGGTAGGCCAGGCGCGGGAATCCGCAAACCCCATGACGTCGGCGGGCGGCATCGGGATGCCGCCCTGCGGTTACTGACCCGCCCCCGCATCGGCGGGCGGCTACGAACCGCCGGCGAGCGCGGCGAGCAGGCGGTCCACCAGCGACCGGTCAGGCCCCAGGACAACGGTCGTCGCCTGGTCGTCCCAGGCCAGGCACAGCACGTCTCGTCCCTGCCAGCAGGAGAGGCCGTCCCGCGTCGTGTCTGCCGGGTGGCCGAAGCGTTCCTCCGCCCACATATCATAGGCCAGCAGGAACTCGGCGGCATCCTCCGGCGTGTCCCAGGCCAGGCGCAGCAGAAGCACCGTGCGCCGCGCCGCGTCGTCATAGTAGACCTGGCTACGGTCCCCGCCCCACCCCTCCGCTGCATCGGCGGCGCTTTCGGCGTCCAGATGGACTCCAAGGTATTGACGCAGGAGAAACTCCCCGAATGGCCCATCGTAGAGCAGCCGCCAGCCACTGCCCAGTGTGTCCGCCAGGGGCGGCAGCGACACCGACAGTGGCGGGTCGCCGGCCAGATAGCGGTCGGGGTGGAGAATCTGCTCCGTAGAGGAAGGCGGGTTCGTGTAAGCCAGGTCCACCGCTTCCCACTCCCCATCGGCATACAGCGCCGCGACGAACGCCCGTCCGGCAAAGTAGGGAAACAGGAAGGTCTCGCGCACGACCGCTGGGGCGAAGTCCAACACTGCGGTACTGGTCCGGTTGGCAGCAGCCAGGAACTCTTCCATCTGCTCCGACGTGAAGTAGGCGGTGACGTATTGCTCCTGCAACCACTGCGCGTCCCCTTCCACCAGCGCACGCACGGCCAGGGCGCGGTCGTTATAGCCGTAGCCGGCAGGTTGGTCGGTGTCGGTCAGACCGAGGGATTGCAGGCCATACACCTGGTCCTGCAGGGCGTGGGTGTACTCGTGGACGAAGACCACTCGCTCCAACACGCCCAACGACCCGGTATCACTGACCAGGTAGATGGTTTTTCCCTGAGGGTCGTAGAAACCGGCGACCTGCTCAGCGGTGAGGTTGCGCAGCAAAGCCAGCAGGTCCACATAAGGCGGCATCATGTCGAAGGCGGCCAGGGTAAGGGCCAGGTCGCGGGCCGATTGTCGCTGCTCTTCTCCCAGGTAGGCCGCGGAGAATTGGTCCTGCATTTCCCGACGGGTCAGCCACTGATGGGGCACGGATTGGAGCGGGGTAAGGCCGCGCAGGGCTGCCACCTCTCCTTCCATCCCGCGCAGCGCGGCCTCATCGGCAGGGGACAGCGCGCGAGGGGTGGGCACAGGAGAGGGTGTGGGTGAAGGAACCGGGGATGGCGTCCAGGTGGGCGGCAGCAGGCTGGTCGGGCTGACGGTCGGTGCGGGGCTGGGGGCTGACGCTGCGGGCAGGCTCCCTCGTCCCAACGTGCCGCTGAGCACGATGAGGCCGAGGCCGCACAGCACGATCAGGTCTCCCACGGCCAGGAAAACGATGATGATCCACTG
>Ga0209018_1000565_pt1 | contig 33879 bp, 45 predicted proteins | sample YNPBryBLVA2012_FD_185814 | JGI IMG/M metagenome (GOLD analysis project Ga0209018, IMG submission 185814) | Anoxygenic and chlorotrophic microbial mat microbial communities from Yellowstone National Park, USA - YNP Bryant BLVA 2012 (SPAdes)... ...
TCCTAAATCCTCAGTCCTAGGTCCTAAATCCTCAGTCCTAGGTCCTAAATCCTGAGTCCTACTTTCTGGATTGACCGGCGGTCGGCCCGCGAACTTCGGCGGGATCTCGATCATCGCCTTGTTGATCAGCACCGCCACCGGGTTCAGGTCGCTGGCGTAGGCTTCGAGCCCGAGCCGCTGCGCCTCCAGCGGCAGCGCCCCGCCACCGGCGAAGGGGTCGTGGAAGGCGGGCAGCTTGTGGCGGTCGAACAGTTCTTTCGCCCGCGGATGGTCCGCATGCTCGGCGCAGGCGCGGCGCCAGCTCTGCCAGATCTCGGCCCGCGCGCGCTCGATCACCTGCTCGTTCGTGGTGTTCTCCCACTGCACCAGGTCCTCGATGATGCGGAACAGCCGCTGGCGCTCCTTTTGCTGCTCGCGCTCGGTCGGAAAGAGGTCGGGGAGGCTCGACGGGTCATCGACCATCTGCGCGAAGATCACCGCCCGCGCCGCGGCCAGCGGGCGGCGCGCCCACCACAAGTGCAAGGTGCTCGGGTGGCCGTGGCGGATCGACTTCTCGCGCGCGGCGGCCTGGTTGATGGCTTCGAGCGGCAGGGCGACTTCGATGAGTTTTTTCTTGGGGGTCATGGGGTCTTGGCCAGGTAGTAACGGCGTCGCGGATCGCGCGGGCCGGTGCCGATTTCACGCACCAGGCCGCGCTCGCATTCGGGGGGCTTGCCCTGCGGGCGGCGGAGCAGATCGTTGGGGGTCATGACCGTGAAATCTACTCTGAAGCCGCGACGGCGATCAAACTTCCGAGCTGCGCGGCCGGGCTAGCGCGGCGCCTCCGCACGGGCCAGCAACTCGGCAAAGTCGTAGTTCACACTCGTAACCCCGAAATCCGGCTCGCGGTTGAACGGCTGGCGCACGTAGTGCACCTTGTGATTCTTGTCGTCGAGAAATTCGACGATGGCAAGGATGAAGTCCTCGGGTTTGTTCAGTGAGTAGAGGATTTCGTTGCGGGTCACCGTGATGGTGGGTGCGCCGGATACCCGGCCTTTCACTTCGATGAAGCGCAGGCGGCCCGTGCCGGGCACGCGGCTTTCGATGTCGTAGCCAAGCTTGTCGAACTCCCGGTCCACGGGTTCAAATCCCAGCCGCCGTTCGACGTCCATGACGATCGCGCGCGCCCGGGCGGCGGCGGCCTGCGTATCGGTGGGCACGGCGCGAGCCGGCGCGGCACGCCCGGCCGCTTTGGCGAGCAGACCCATCGGCACGACGACGACCCCGCCCACCACCACCGGCGGCAGCGCCGAGACCTGGGCCTCGCGGTCCAGTTCGGCGAGTCGCCGCTCGAGACGCGACTGCAGTTCATCGGCCCGGCGGCGTGCCTCCTGCGAGTTGAGCCGCGCGCCGGCCTTGCCCGCCTGTTCCTGGAGCCTGAGCGCTTCGGCGCGGTGGTCCCAGTAGGCGATCTCCTTGGTGAGGCGGTCCTTGACCGCCGTGCGCGTCTTTTCGATCCATGCCAGGCGCCGTTCGCGCACTTCGCGCACGTGCTCGGGAACGACGCTGGCGATGGCATGGCTCTGTGCACGGGCTTCCAGCTCGCGCGTGATCCACGCCATCTCGGGTCGGGCCAGCAGGGTCGCGGCGTCGGGTTCGCTGGCCGCCAGCGGGCGGTAGTCGAGGTAGGGTGCGTAGTTGAGGCGCCGCATGCGACCGTCGGCGTCCATCTCGACGTAGAGCATGCGGCGCGAGATGGTGCGCCGCTCGCCGGCCGCGGTGAGGCTCGCATCCTGAATGGCGTGCTCGAGGAAGAAGAGCACGCGCGGGCTCGTGCCGGAATCGCGCTCGTCCACCAGCACCGTGCCCCGCTTCATCAGGTCGCGCTGGCGCTCGAGCGTCAAGTCCAGCACCGCGTCGAGCAGCGGGTGGCCGGGGCAGACGAACGCGGCGAGCGGCTGGCCCGGGGGCGCGATCAGATCCTTTTCGAAGACGATGCGCTCATAACGCGCGAGCACCGGATCGCCCGCGCCGATGAGGCGGTCGCGGTTGCGTACCAATGCCGGCACGTGGGTGATTTCGTAACGGCGTGGCTCGCGTTGCTTGGAACTGCCGCCGAGTTGCTTGAAGGCTTCGAGAAAGAAGGATTCGATGTAGTGCGGCTGCAGGCGCCGCGCCTCGGCGCGCTCCATGTCTTCGCGGATGCGCTGCACGCGGCTGGCGTCCATGCTGTCATGCACCAGTTGGCGCTCGTCGAGCAGGGATTGCAGGTGGGTCTTGTCCAGCGCCGTATCGAGCACGGTGGTGAGATACGCTTTGACCTCGGGCCGCTCGCCATGACGGATGGCTTCGATCATCAGCTCGCGCAGCGGCCGGCCCTCGAACTGCAGCTTGCCCAGCACATCGAACACCCGGCCGCCCAGCGCACGGCGCGCTTCGTCGAGCTTCTCCAGCAGGCGCCGATAGACGTCGCCCTCGCGCGTGTCCTCGGCCACCAGGTTCCACAGGTAGCAGATTTCGGTCTGGCCGATGCGGTGGATACGCCCGAAGCGTTGTTCGAGCCGGTTGGGGTTCCACGGCAGGTCGTAGTTGACCATGAGGTGCGCGCGCTGCAGGTTGATGCCCTCGCCGGCGGCATCGGTGGCCAGCAGTACCTTGACCTGTGGGTCGTGCTGGAACGATTCCTGCGCCTTGAGGCGCTCTTCGCGGCCGGTGCCGCCGTGGATGACGACCACGGCTTCCTCCCGGCCCAGGAAGCGGCTGATGCGGTCTTGCAAATAGTGGAGCGTGTCGCGGTGTTCGGTGAAGATGACGAGCTTTTGGTGCGGCGAAGGCTTGGGCGGCGGGATTGGGTCCGATCCGTAGGGCGCGGCGGGTTCCTCGGCGCGCAGCCCTGAGGCCAAGGCCGCCGGTGTGAAGATTTCCCCCAGCAGGCTGGCCAGTTCCGTCCACTTGGTATCGCTGCCGCTGCGACGCACGGCGAGCGCCTGGGCTTCGAGTGTTCGGAGCATATCAATCTCGATGCGCAGTTCCGGGATAGTGCGCGCGGCGGTGGCCTGGTCGAGGATTTCTTTTTCGAAGGCCTCGACTTCGTTGTCCGGGGCGTCTTCAAGGTCGTCGATGTCTTCGGCGCTGAGCTCGGCAACTGCCGGCAGTGTCGGTGACGCTTGCCCCGCGCGTTGCAGGATTTCGAGTTCGCCAAGACGCGACTCCAGCCTCTCGCGGCGTCGGCGCAAGGACTGGTAGATCGCTTCCGAAGACGAGGCTAGACGCCGTTGCAGGATGGTCAGCGCAAACCCCACGGTGCCGGCGCGCTTGTCGTTCTCCAGCGCTTCGGCGCGGTTGAACTCGTTGCGCACGTATTCGGTGACGGCCGTGTAGAGCGCCGCCTCTTGCGGCGAGAGGCGGTAGGGCACGGTATAGGCGAGGCGCGGGGGAAACAGCGGCGTGCCGTCGGACTTGCGCAGGTCTTCCTTAACCATGCGCCGCATGAGATCCGACACATCGGCGGAGTGCACGCCGTCGCGGTATTTGCCCTCGAAGCGGTCGCCATCGAGCAGAGCCATGAAGAGCTGGAAGTCGGCCTCTTTGCCGTTGTGCGGGGTGGCCGTCATCAGCAAGAGGTGGCGCGTGAGGCCGCCAAGCAGTTGGCCCAGCCGATAGCGCTTGGTGTATTTGATCTCGCCGCCGAAATACGCAGCCGACATTTTGTGCGCTTCGTCGCAAACCACGAGGTCCCAGCGGCACTCGGGCGCTTGCAGTTTCCGCTGCACGTCTTCATCGCGCGCGAGCTTGTCGAGCCGGGCGATGACCAGGTTGGTCTCCATGAACCAGTTGCCGGTGCGCGCTGCTTCGAGCTTGTCGTTGGTGAGGATCTCGAAGGGCAGGTGAAAGCGCCGGTAGAGCTCGTCCTGCCATTGCTCGGCCAGACTACCTGGGCAGACGATCAGGCAACGCTGCAAGTCGCCGCGCGCGACCAGTTCCTTGATGAGCAGACCGGCCATGATGGTCTTGCCGGCGCCGGGGTCATCGGCGAGCAGAAAGCGCAAGGGCTGACGCGGCAGCATCGCCTCATAGACCGCCGTGATCTGATGCGGCAGCGGCTCGACGATGGAGGTATGAACGGCGAGCACCGGGTCGAAGAGATGCGCCAGCCGGATGCGCTGGGCTTCGGAGACCAAACGGAAGAGCGCGCCATCGCCATCGAAACTCCACGGGCGGCCTTGTTCGACGAGTTCCAACGAGGGTTCGCTGTCGCGATAGACGAGCTGGTTGGCCACCCGCCCGTCGGCGGTTTTATAGGTCAGCTCCAGCGCTTCGGAACCGAACCACTGCACGCTGACCACGGTGACCAGCGCGTCGGGGACGATGCCGCGCACGATCGTATGGGGCTGGAGTCGTTCGAGTTTCATCATCGCGCTGTGTTTCTGCTCTCGCCTAACCCGCCACCATCAGCACCAGCGCCCGCCAACGGGCCGCGTCGCGCAGAACCCGCCACAGCGTCGTCAGGTGATGTTCGTGACCGGCTTCCGGATGCACAGCGAGCGCCATCAACGCGCACCTGGCCGAGCGCGGCCTGTTTGTTGATGCGCCAGGGCACCATCGTGGACGCCATGCTCATTGCCGCGCCCAGCTCCACCAAGAACCACACGGGTGAGCGCGACCCCGAGATGCACCAAACCAAGAAGGGCAACCAGTGTCACTTCGGGATGAAGGCCCACGTCGGGGCGGATGCGAAGTCGGGCCTGGTGCACACGGTAATGGGTACGGCGGCCAACATCAATGATGTGACCCAGGCGCATGCCCTGCTGCATGGCTAGGAGTCGGATGTCTTTGCCGATGCGGGCGATCGGGGCGTGGACAAGCGTGAAGAGGTCCAGCGCCAACACCCGAATGTGTGCTGGCATGTGGCCATGATGCCGGGCAAGAGACGCAGACTGACCAAAGACAGCCCTCTGGGGGTCGTCCTTGACCGGCTCGAACAGACCAAGGCCCGCATCCGGCCAAGGGTGAGCATGCGTTTCACGTGATCGAGGATCTGTTTGGACATCCGCAAGACCCGCTATCGCGGCCTGCTCAAGAACACGCACCACCTGCACACGCCCTTTGCACTGGCCAATGTGGTGCTGGCTGGCAGGCTTGGCCTGCGCCCACGGGGGCAAAGTGCGCCCTGATGGGTGCAGAGAGGCCCGCTGCAGCCCCCATTGGGGGGCAAATGAGGGCCCCGTCCGGGGCGATTGAGCCAAAAGAGCGCTCATTGCACACGGGTTGATCAGTTTCGGGTGCCAAGCATCAAGGGCGGCGGTGTGAGGCAGTTGTTCAGCGTTTCCCTAAGCGGTTTAATGGGGTGAGCGAAGCCAGGGTTGATCGCTTCTACTGAGTGAGGAGCCACCTAAATCCCGAGTAGAGCCCAAGCCCCAAGCCATCGGCCAGCAGATCGAGCCAAGAGGCGTCGCGATACGTCAATCCAGATTGCAACGCCTCGATGAGCAGGGCGTAACCGAGCAACCAGCCCCAGCGCATCCAGGCCCGGGCGCGCCCCGGCCAGCCGCCGTCGGCGAGCCAGGCCAGCACCAGGAAGGCCAGCAGATGATTGGCCTTGTCATCGCCGAGCCCAGTCACCGGTCTGACGGGGGCCAGGGCCAGATAGAGCACGGCCAGCAGACAGACCACCAGGGCGAGGCGATAGAGCGGCTTGGGGCTCTCGCAAGACATGCCTACCTCAAGCAGCCAGTAACGGCGAGATTCAGATTCAGCCATAACGGATCAGCCAAAATGGATCTTCGCCTCCAGATTGGGCGCCGAATCGGCATTGGCCAGCGCCTCTTCCAGGGTGATGGTACCAGCGTTGTAGAGCGCCAACAGCGCATCGTCAAAGGTGCACATGCCGCCGGCGGTGCTCTCCTGCATCGCCTCGTTAATGGATTCGACCCGTCCGTCGCGGATCAGGTCGGCGATGTGCGGCGTGTTGACGAGGATCTCGATCGCCGCGCAACGCGAGCCGTCCTTGGTGCGCACCAGACGCTGCGACAGGATGGCGCGCATATAGACCGAAAGATCCATGAACAGCGTCTTGTGCATCTCCTGCGGAAACAGGTTGATGATGCGTTCCAGCGCCTGATAGGCATTGTTGGCATGCAGGGTCGAGATCGCCAGATGGCCGGTGCCGGCCAGCTCGATGGCTGCCTCCATGGTTTCGCGAGTGCGGATCTCACCGATCAGCACCACGTCCGGGGCCTCGCGCAGCACGCTCTTGAGGGCATTGGCATAGCCCTTGGTGTCGATGCCGATCTCACGCTGGCTGACGATGCACTGCCGGTGTCTGTGGGTGAATTCGATCGGATCCTCGATGGTGACGATGTGTCCAGTCGAATGGCGGTTGCGGTGGTCGATCATGGCCGCAAGCGTGGTCGACTTGCCCGAGCCTGTCGCCCCAACCATGAGGATAATCCCACGTTTGTGCATGATGAGCTCAGAGAGGATCGGCGGTGCCTTCAGTTCTTCGAGCGTCGGCACCTCGGACCGGATATAGCGCAACACCATCGCCGGGTGGCCACGCTGGAAATAGGCGTTGACACGAAAGCGCGCCCTGCCTTCGAGCGCAATGGCAAAGTCGAGTTCGCGCTCGCGTCTTAGTTCCTCGATCTGCTCGGGGGTCATGATGCCCTCGATGGCCTGGTGACAGGCGTCGGCAGTCAATACCGTCTCGCCGACCGAGCGGATGACGCCCTCGATCTTGATCTTGACCTGGGTGCCTGGGGCGAAGAACAGGTCCGATGCCTTGTGCTTGATCATGAGCTCGAGATACGGCTTGATATCCATGGCGGCTTACCGTCGCAGCGCGTTATCGATTCGGCGTGAAGGGTGTCGGCGGGTCTTCGATGGTCGAGACTGGCGAGGGCCCACCGAATCTATTCGAATCCGGATCGTCCTCCTCGTCCTCGTCGTTGAGGATCGACAGGGCTTCAGTCCCGCTGAAATGATCCTTCTCGCGTGCGCTACGGCCTTCGAGCTTGATCGCTAGACGCAGACCATTCATGGAGTCGGCGTTGCGCAGGGCGTCTTCGTAAGAGATCTTCCCGGCCTCATACAGATCGAACAGCGCCATGTCGAAGGTCTGCATCCCGAGTTCGCGCGATTTCTTCATAACCGCCTTGATGCCGCCGACGTCGCCCTTGAAGATCAGATCCTGGATCAGAGGTGAGTTGAGCATGATCTCGACGGCGGCGATACGCCCACCATCGGTGCAGGGCAGCAGACGCTGCGAGATGATCGCCTTCAGGTTGAGCGAGAGATCCATCAGCAGCTGAGCGCGGCGCTCCTCGGGGAAAAGGTTGATGATGCGGTCGAGTGCCTGGTTGGCGCTGTTGGCGTGCAGCGTCGAGAGACAGAGGTGTCCGGTCTCGGCGAAGTTGATCGCATGTTCCATGGTTTCGCGGGTGCGGATCTCGCCGATCAGGATCACGTCCGGGGCCTGACGTAGGGTGTTGACGAGGGCGGCGTCCCAGGCTCTCGGTGTCGACCCCGACCTCGCGCTGGGTCACCAGACAGTTGATATGCGGGTGCACATACTCGACCGGATCCTCGATAGTGATGATGTGACCATAGCTGTTGGCGTTACGATGACCGATCATGGCCGCCAGGGAGGTGGACTTACCCGAACCCGTACCGCCGACCATGAGTACCAGGCCACGCTTGTTCATCACGATCTCCTTGAGCACCGGCGGCAGTTTGAGCTCCTCGATGGTCGGGATGTTGGAGTTGATGGTACGCAACACCGCGCCCGAGAGCCCCTGTTGCACGAAGGCATTGACGCGGAAGCGTCCAATACCCTTGGGGCTGATGGCGAAGTTGCACTCCTTGTGGGCATCGAAGTCGCGCACCTGGCGATCGTTCATGATCGAACGCACCAGGATGTTGGTCTGCTCGCCAGACAGCGTCTGCGTGCTCATCGGCGTCATGCGTCCGTGGATCTTGCAGGCAGGGGGAAATCCGGCGGAGATGAAGAGATCGGACCCATTCTTCTGCATCATCTTGCGCAAACAGTCGAGCATGAAATTTGCGGCTTGCTGACGGTCCATAACGCCCCCCTGATGTTAGGTTACGACGATCGGCGATGATGGTCGCGCATCCGATACCGAGGTGCACCGGCGCGCGTTGCCCTGCTAGATCCTAAATCTAGCAGAGCGGAAATGGCGCCGACTCAAACTTTGACGCCCCGATCGAGCCGGCGGTAACCAATGGCCTCGCTCAGATGTGTCGTGTCGATGCGCTCGGCGCCGCCCAGGTCGGCGATGGTGCGCGCCACCTTGAGAATCCGGTGATAGGCGCGCGCCGAGAGCGCCAGTCGTGTCAGGGCCTGCTCGATCAGCTTCCGTCCCGCGGCATCGAGCGCACAGTCGCGCTCGATCTCGGCGGGCATCAGCTCGGCATTGGACTTGCCAGCGCGCGCCAGCTGTCGTTCGTGCGCCGCCATGACACGGGCGCGCACCTGGGCCGTGGTCTCGGTCGCGCGCGCCGCCGGTCTGGTGAGCTGCTCCACGTCCAGGCGCAAGACCTCGACATGCAGATCGATGCGATCGAGCAGCGGACCGGACAGACGCCGGCGGTAACGCGCCACCTGGTCTGGACTGCAACGGCAGCGCCCGGTACTGTCGCCCAGATAACCACAAGGACAGGGATTCATGGCCGCGACCATCTGGAACCGCGCAGGGAAACGCACCTGACGTGCCGCACGCGCGATGTCGATCCAGCCCGCCTCCAGCGGCTCGCGCAGCACTTCCAGCACCCGACGATCAAACTCAGGCAGCTCGTCGAGAAAGAGCACGCCATGATGCGCCAGGGAGATCTCGCCCGGTCGTGGCTGGGTGCCACCGCCGACCAGGGCCGCCGCCGAGGCCGTGTGATGCGGTGAGCGGAAGGGGCGCTCCAGCCAGCGCGACGGATCGAAGGGGTCACGCCCACCGACCGAGCGGATCGTCGCTGCCTCCAGCGCCTCGGATTCGCTCAAGGGCGGCAGCAACCCGGGCAGGCGCATCGCCAGCATGGACTTGCCGGCACCGGGCGGCCCGATCATCAGGATCGAGTGCCTTCCGGCGGCAGCGATCTCCAACCCGCGCTTGCCGTGCTCCTGACCGCGCACATCGGCCAGATCCGGATAGACAGGCTGGGCCTGGATGCGTTCTGAGCCAGATTGGAGCGGCAGTGGCTCAACCCCGTCGAGATGGGCGCAGACCGCGCGCAGATGCGTGGCCGGGCGCACCTCGAGCCCCTCGACCAGGGCCGCCTCGGCAGCATTGGCGCGGGGCAGGATCAGCGCCCGCCCAGACGCGCGGGTCGCCAAGGCAATGGGCAGCACACCCTGGACCGGACGCAACTCGCCGGAAAGCGCCAACTCGCCGATGAACTCATAGCGTTCGAGCGTCTCGGTCTGGAGCTGGCCTGAGGCCCCCAGGATACCGAGCGCGATCGGCAGATCGAAACGCCCGCCCTCTTTGGGCAGATCCGCAGGTGCGAGATTGATCGTGACCCGCCCATTGGGGGTCTGGAATTTGTTGTTGACGAGCGCGCCATGCACCCGGTCCTTGCTCTCGCGCACCGCCATCTCGGGCAGACCGACGATCGATATCGCCGGCAGTCCGCCCGAGAGCTGAACCTCGACCGTGACCGGCGGCGCCTCGATCCCAAACCGCCCACGGCTGTAAAGGATACAGAGGGCCAAGACCCGCCCCGCAATCAGCCGGTTCGATCCCCGGACGCCGCCAAGGCTTGCTCCAGGGCCGCCACCCGCGACTCCAGCATCGAAAGCTTCGCGCGCGTGCGCGCCAGCACCGCCGACTGCACGTCGAACTCCTCACGCGTGACCAGATCGAGACGCGACAGCCCCGCTTCCAGCGATGCGCGTAGATTGCGGTTGATATCCTCCTGCAAGACCTGGAGCCCCTTCGGCATGGCCGAAGACAGGCGCTGGAACAGATCATCGAAGTGTTTTGGGTCCAACATCGTCTGAAGACCTTAAATGGGCTTGGAATAGAGAGCTAGGATCGAAAGCGACCTCGATCGGGCATTATAGGGGCGTGTTCGCGAACCGTCTTGCATTTAGCCCCGCTCCACGAACGAGCATCCACCCGACTCGACCGGGCCAGCACGCCTCATGTTGGTGCAACCATCTGGTGTGGCCTTCGCACATGAGGCTAAAAAGCATCCAAGCAGACGCGCTAAAGCCGCCTGAAACCAAGACGCCACGGCCTTCAGGAATCCTTCCCAGACCTTGGTGACATCCCGGCCAGGCCGCACCGCCCGGCGGTCAAATCCAGGTTTTGATGATCGATGGCATGTTCTCTGCTTTGTTTGGCGATAGGCAGCCGGGACCACCTGGATCGAACCGTCCTTTGCTCGAGCCGAAGACGTCCCTGATCGACCAACCCCATCCAACGACAACCCAGCACGAGGGAACCTCCATGAAGACACAGAGAATAAGCGCGCTCGTTGCATCCGGCCTCCTAGTCGTGGGCGCGAGCGCCTCGCAGGTCGCACTCGCTGCAAAAACGCACTCGGTCAGCGCCAACCTCGGCGCCGTCAGCAACTACATCTGGCGCGGCCAGAGCCAGACCCAAGATGGTCCGGCCATCCAGGGCGGTCTGGATTATGCCCACGAGAGCGGTTTTTCGGCCGGCACCTGGGTCTCGAACGTGGACTTCGGCGACGACATCAATGACATCAACTATGAGCTCGATTTCTACACGGGATTCGGCGGCTCGATCAGCGACGACTTAAGCTACGCACTCAAGCTCATCTACTACGCCTATCCAGACGGGCGCGATTCCGACTTTTCCGAGATCGGGGCAAGCGCCACCTACAAGTGGCTGACCGCCGGCGTCGATTACACCCTCTATGGTCAGGCCGACGATGCCGATGGCGTCGCCGACGGCGAGTCGACTTACATCGAGGGCGATCTCTACTACCACGCCAGCCTCGATTTCGAGCTGCCCTTTGAACTGGGTCTGAGCCTACGCGGCGGCTATTACGACTTCCGCTACAACGAGGGCGGCAACGACTATGCACACTGGGGTGTGACGCTCAGCCGCAAGGCTGGTGACTTCGGTACCTTCAGCCTCAACTACGACCAGATCGGACGCGACACCTATGACGACGACCCCAGGGTCTGGGTCGGCTGGCTGAAAGAGTTCTGAGCGCGTTCGCCTTAGTCGTCTGGGTGTCCAAGCCTTGGGTTCCCACTGCAAGGAGTCAAACCACCATGAAACTGGTTTCAGCCATCATCAAACCCTTCAAGCTCGATGACGTGCGTGAGGCGCTCGGCGACCTCGGCGTCTCCGGGATCACGGTCACCGAGGTCAAGGGCTTCGGTCGCCAGAAGGGCCACACCGAACTCTATCGCGGCGCCGAATATGTCGTGGACTTCCTGCCCAAGATCAAGGTCGAGATCGCCGTCGAAGATGCCAGGGTCGATCAGGTGATCGAGGCCGTCAGCAAGGCCGCGCGCACCGGCAAGATCGGCGACGGCAAGATCTTTGTCTTCGCGCTCGATCAGGTCATCCGGATCCGCACCGGCGAGACCGGCGCGGACGCACTCTGATCAAGACTTTATTGAGAGTTCTAATATGAGATCGACGCCCTTTTCCAAACGCCTCCGACTGCTGCTTGCGGTCGGCTTGGGACTCGTGCCCTTCCTGGTTCTGGGTCAGGAAGAAACGCCAAGGCTCGACTCCGGCGATACGGCCTGGATGCTGACCGCCACTGCGCTGGTGTTGTTCATGACCATCCCCGGGCTGTCGCTGTTTTATGCCGGTCTGGTGCGTGCCAAGAACGTCCTATCGGTACTCATGCAGTGCTTTGTCATCACCGCCATGATGAGCCTGCTGTGGGCCATCTATGGCTATAGCCTGGCCTATACCGACGGTGGCTCCTTGCAGTGGCTCATCGGCGGCTTCGAGAGGCTCTTCCTCTCGGGCCTGACGATCGACTCGATCAACGGCACCATCCCAGAGTCGCTCTACATGACCTTCCAGATGACCTTTGCCATCATCACCCCAGCGCTCATCGTCGGCGCCTTTGCCGAGCGCATGAAGTTCTCGGCCATGCTGGTGTTCATGGCGCTGTGGTTGACCCTGGTCTATGTCCCGATCTGGCACTGGGTGTGGGGCGGTGGCTGGATCGCCAATCTGGGCGCCATCCTTGGATTCACCGCGGAAGGCGGCGGCGCGATCGATTTTGCCGGCGGCACCGTGGTCCACATCAATGCCGGTATCGCTGGTCTGATGGCTGCGCTCGTACTCGGTCCACGCAAGGGCTATCCGGGAACCGCCATGCCGCCGCACAACCTGGGTCTGACCGTGATGGGGGCCTCGATGCTCTGGATCGGCTGGTTTGGCTTCAATGCGGGTTCGGAACTCGCTGCCGACGGCACCGCCGGCATGGCGCTGACGGTCACCCAACTGGCCACGGCCACGGCAGCCCTGACCTGGATGTTCGCCGAGTGGATCAATCACGGTAAACCCTCGGTGTTGGGTATCGCCACCGGGGCGGTCGCCGGGCTGGTCGCCATCACCCCGGCCTCGGGTACCGCCGGCCCCATGGGGGCGATCGCCATCGGCTGTGCCGGTGCTTTCTTCGCCTTCATCGCCTCAACCAAGCTCAAGCGCAAACTTGGCTACGACGACTCGCTCGACGTCTGGGGCGTGCATGGCGTGGCCGGTATCGTCGGCGCCATCCTGACCGGTGTCTTCGCCTCCCCGCTCCTGGGCGGCTCGGGTTTGGCCGAAGGCATCGAGACCATGGGGGCCCAGGTGCTGATCCAGATCGTCTCGGTCCTGGCGACCCTGGTTTATGGCGGCGTGCTCAGTTTGCTGATCCTGCTGACAGTGAAGTCCACCCTGGGTCTGCGCGTCACCGAGGAAGAGGAGACCATGGGCCTGGATCTGTCACAGCACGACGAGCGCGGCTACATCCTCTAATCGGCGCCCAAGGGCGGTCGGCGCTATCCGTCCACACTCCCGAGATCGGGGTGCCTTCATCATGCCTCGACTGTTGTTGTGATTTTGGGGCCATTCGGCCCCATTCTTTTGTCCATCAGAGCCATGTAAGCCAGTGCCTGCTTCATCGCCCCTGTTCGCGCGCAACCAATCGATCAAGATCGGGACTTACCACAAGGAGCACAGTTTGACCATGCCGGTTTAGAATACGGACGTCGCTATCCATCAGCGCCCCGACCATGTCAACACTCGACGGTGACGCCATCCAACCGATATCCGAACTGAAGCCTGTGGATCTATGGCCGGCGCTGCATCGACGGCTCCAGAAACTCAGTCCCGACTCCGTCAATGGTCCGGATCTCCAAACTCAACTTGCTCGGCTCGAAAGCACGCTGACCCAAGCCCTGGCGGAACATCCCGATGACAGTCTGTTCGTACTCGTACAGATGCTTCATGATCCACGCCATGGTTATAGTGTCTCTCATGCACTGCTAGCGGCTGTGACCTGTCAGCTGGTGGGTCCGCCCGCCGGCATCCAGGGCGAACGACTCCAGGCGCTGACTCGGGCCGCGCTGACGATGAATATCGCGATGCGTGCCTTGCAGGATCAGCTCACGGCTCAGGTCCGGCCCCCGGATGTCGAGCAACGCCGCGCGATCGAGCAACACCCGATCGAGGGTGCCAAGAGCCTGCGTCGGCTGGGGGTGAGCGACGAGACCTGGCTGTCTCTGGTCGAAGAGCATCATGAGACCCCGGATGGCCGTGGCTATCCGCGGGGCAAGCCAGTGCGCGATTCGCTGCAGCATCTGCTGCGCATGAGCGACCTGTTCGTGGCCCGCATCAGCCCGCGCCGGAGCCGACGAGCCCTGGCGCCCAATGCGGCGGTGCGCAATCTCTATCTGGAGACGCGCGACTACGCCGGCGAACTCGGCGCCATCTTTGCTAAGCAAGTCGGCATGTATCCACCCGGAACCTATGTACGGCTCCAGAGCGGCGAGACAGCGGTCGTTATCCGGCGTGGAGAGCGCGTCAACTTTCCATTGACTGTCGCCATCGCCGATCCGATCGGCGTCCCGCTGAGCCCGCCTCAGGTCCGAGATACCCAGCTACCCGGGCTGGGCATCAAGCGCTACGTGGATCCGGAAGAGGTGCGCGTGCGCATCGACCTGAGGCGATTGTTGGAGCGACTCTAGCCCTTGGCCTTTCTTAATCTTAAAGAGTCGCGACTAGCCGGCGCGCGCCAGGGCGATTGCCGGTTCTGGAGCGGGCGCAGCGGCCAGCGACTCGGGATAGGCGTCGGTCCAACGCAGCACTTCCAGCCGCCCGTCGTGATGCTCGACCAACGCAGTACAGCTCTCGACCCAGTCGCCACAGTTGCAGTAGGTCACACCGGCGATCTGGCGCATCTCGGCATGATGGATATGGCCGCAGATCATACCGTCCAGGCCGCGCTGTTTGGCCTCGGTGGCCACGGCGTGCTCATAGTTGCCGATATAGCTGACGGCGTCCTTGACCCGATGCTTGAGATAGCCGGCCAGCGACCAGTATTTGAGTCCGAAGAGGGCGCGCACCCGGCTGATGAAGCCGTTGAGCGCCAGTAGCCGGTCATAGGCGTGCGAACCGAGCCGCGCGAGCCACAGGCTGTGCTGAACGACGCGATCAAACTTGTCGCCATGCAGCACCAGGAACCTACGCCCGTCGGCGGTCGTATGCACCACTTCATCACACACCCGCACGTCGCCGAATCGGACATCGAGATGTTCGCGGAAAAGCGCATCGTGGTTACCCGGGATATAGATGACCTCGGTTCCGGTACGCACCTTCTCCAGCACCGTGCGCACCACCTGATTATGCGCGTCTGGCCAGTAGAGACCGCCCTTCATCGCCCAGAGATCGACGATGTCGCCGACCAGATAGAGCTGCTTGCAGTGAGTTGACCGCAGGAAATCAAGCAGAAACCGCGCCTGACAGCCGCGAAAGCCCAGATGCAGGTCCGAGATGAAGATGCTGCGATATTTGAGTGGCTGCATACGCTTGACGTCCGACATCGCCTGATCCGACTCCGGTGAAACGATAGGCACGATATGTTCGTCAAGATTGATGACCAAAGCGTTGAGGCTTGGTGAAGATGCGGTTAAATCGTCCAACCCAAGCGGTTCCCGTATACTGTGGGCTTTGCCCGCGAGGGTGTTTTTCCTGAGATCTGGAGTGAGACGATGGCGCACGGCGCAATCAAAAAGGTGGTCCTGGCCTATTCCGGCGGACTAGATACCTCGGTCATCCTGAGATGGCTGCAAGAAGAGTACGGTTGTGAGGTGGTGACCTTCACCGCCGACATCGGTCAGGGCGAGGAGCTGGAACCGGCGCGCGCCAAGGCCCAGGCCGCCGGGGTCAAGGAGATCTATATCGACGATCTCTGCGAAGAGTTCGTCAGCGACTTCGTCTTCCCGATGTTTCGCGCCAATGCCCTCTATGAGGGCGAGTATCTGCTCGGCACCTCGATCGCCCGGCCACTGATTGCCAAGCGTCTGATCGAGATCGCCGCCGAGACCGGCGCCGATGCCATCGCCCATGGCGCGACCGGCAAGGGCAACGATCAGGTCCGCTTCGAGCTGACCGCCTATGCCTTAAACCCCGACATCAAGATCATCGCCCCCTGGCGCGAATGGGATCTGCTCTCGCGCGACAAGCTCATGGCCTATGCCGAGCGCCACGGCATCGCGGTCGAGATGAAGCGCGATGGCACCAAGTCACCCTACTCGATGGACGCCAACCTGCTGCATATCTCCTATGAGGGCTATGAGCTGGAGGATCCCTGGGTCGAGCCCAGCCCAGAGATGTGGCGGTGGACGGTGGCACCCGAGCAGGCACCTGACCATCCGACCACGATCGAGATCGGTTTTGAACACGGCGACCCAGTGGCCATCGATGGCCGGCGTCTGAGCCCGGCGAAACTCCTGGCCGAGCTCAACCGGATCGGTGGGGCCAATGGCATCGGGCGCACCGACATCGTCGAGAACCGCTATGTCGGCATGAAGTCGCGCGGCTGCTATGAGACCCCCGGCGGCACCATCCTGCTCAAGGCCCATCGCGCCATCGAGTCGCTCACGCTCGACCGCGAGGCGGCCCACCTCAAAGACGAGCTGATGCCGCGCTATGCCAGCCTGGTCTACAACGGCTATTGGTTCTCGCCTGAGCGCCAGATGCTCCAGGCCGCCATCGACGAGACCCAAAAGGTCGTCAACGGCGAGGTGCGGCTCAAGCTCTACAAGGGCAATGTCATAGTCGTGGGTCGCAAATCGGAGAGCAACAGTCTGTTCGATGCCGCGATCGCAACCTTCGAGGAGGATGCTGGCGCCTACAATCAGGGCGACGCCACTGGCTTCATCCGTCTGAACGCACTGCGGCTGCGTGTGGCCGCGCGCAAGCGAGGTTGACGCAGAAATAATCCATCCGGGACTCCTATCCCGGATGGATGTTCAGCTTAAATCGCTCGCAACCCAGATACCGATGCCTGTGCCGGAAGGCTGACCACCGGATGGGCGTCGGCGTTTCAGAAGATGACCTCTCGATTTTCAAGCCGCACGGCTCGGACACATCGCCGGCCGGCTCGATCGGGCCTGGAACAGATTCGCTGTGGACCAAAGGGACTCAGCACAGGAGTCATCGCTGTTTCCCCGTTGTTCGGATCAGCGTGTTTCGTGCGTCGTCGTAGTGGTGGCCGCTGGCAGCTCGGACGGCGCCTCGCCGCGCGCCCTGAGCTCGTCGAATGGATCCGGGCCGCGGCGCTCGTATCCCGCCTCCTTGAGCCGGCGCAGATAATCGTACCAAAGCGGTTGCCAGGCGCGACCCAGCTTGTAGAGATAGGCCCAATCGTATAGACCCGAATTGTGCCCATCATCGAAATGGATCTTGACCGCATAGCGTCCGATCGGCTCTAGATCACGGATATTGACCCCCTCCTTGCCGACCTGGAGCCTGGCCGTCGCTGGCGAATGGCCACGCACCTCGGCCGAGGGTGAATAGACGCGCAGATACTCGCACGGCAGTCGGAAACGCGCACCGTCCTCGAAGAGGATCTCCAGCACGCGCGATTGTTGACGCAGATTGAGTTCGATCGGGAGGATGTGTTGTTCCATGGACTTGGAACCTCGGTGGCTGTTTGGCTGTGGATCGCTCACATGGGGGCAAGCGAACGAGGTCCCTAGGCGGACGTGTTGGATTCAATCAAGACGGCTTGCAACCTCGGCACCAGCGTCAAAGCCCCATCGAACGCCGCAAACGTGGGACAGCGCCTTTGGCGGTCGGGCGGTTGCCCCGGATCTTGCCCCTACTCTTTTTGCGATGTCAATGGACGTTGTGAGACGTTACGGAACCAATAGACAAGAAAAAACCCGCACTTAGGCGGGCTTCGGGATGTCTTGAAACGGCTTGAGACGGGTATTTGGAGGCTGAGCCCGGAATCGAACCGAGGTCCACGGCTTTGCAGGCCGCTGCATAACCACTCTGCCACTCAGCCTTGAGAGCTGGGCATTGTAATCACAAAGCGCCCAGCTGTCACCTCTATCGCGCGGGATTTCACACCTCATCCGCCGCTTTGGTGATATGTTTTCATCCCCATGAACACACACTTCTCTGAGTTTCTCCTTCCCGACGCGCTCATGCGCGGTCTGGCCGACGCAGGCTATACGACACCGACCCCAGTCCAGGCCCAGGTGATCCCGCTGGCGATGGAGGGCTTAGATTTGCTGGTCTCAGCGGCCACGGGCTCCGGCAAGACGGCAGCCTTTCTGCTGCCGATCATGCAACGCTTCATCGAAGGGCCGCGCCATGATGGCGGCACCCGCGCCCTGATCCTAGTGCCAACCCGCGAGCTGGCACGTCAGATCCATGACCATTTCATGCGTTTGGGCCGCTATACGCGCCTGACCTGCGGCGTCATCACCGGTGGCGCGTCCAAGGCCCATCAGATCGCGACCCTGCGCAAGGATCCCGAGATCCTGGTGGCCACCCCGGGGCGTCTGCTTGAATTTCTGGAGACGGGACAGGCGGATCTGAGCGACCTGGAGTTCCTGGTGCTCGACGAGGCCGACCGGATGCTCGACATGGGCCTCGCCGGCGACGTGCTGGCGATCATCCGCTACAGCCGTCCCGAGCGCCAGTCACTCCTGTTCTCGGCGACGCTCAAGCAGCGCGGTCTGAATCGGATCATCGCGCATCTGCTTCGTGATCCGCGGCGGGTCGATATCGATCCGATCCGCCAACAGCACCCGGACATCGCGCATTGGCTGTTTCTGAGCGACGGACTAGAACACAAGCAACAGCAGCTTCTGTGGTTGCTGCGTCACGAAACCTATGACAAGGCCCTGATCTTCACCAACACCCGCGAGGGGGCCGTGGCGCTAGGCAACTTCCTTCAAGGCCAACAGCAGCGGGTCGCCGTGCTGCACGGCGAACTCGATCAACGCGAGCGCAATCGCGTCATGGGGCTGTGGCATAGCGGGCGTGTGAATACGCTCATCGCAACCGATCTGGCCGCACGCGGACTCGATGTGCCGGGTGTGCAGCGGGTATTCAATTTTGACTTGCCGCGCCGGGGCGATGACTATCTGCATCGTACCGGACGTACCGGACGCGCAGGCGAGACCGGCGTGGCTATCTCGCTGGTCGGTCCACCTGAATGGAACCGGATGGAGAGCATCACGCGCTATCTCAACCTAACCTTCGAGCTGCGCGAGATCCCGGGACTCAAGGCCAACTTCAAAGGGCCGGTGAAGCGCAAAAAACCGACTAAACCGGCGAAGACACGCAATAAGTGCACATCTAGGGCCTTGGTCGGGGCGAAACAGCGCAAGAAGGAACGTCTACGCGACCGCAAGAACATCGGCAAGCGGCGTGTGCCGTCGAGTGTCAAGGCGCAGGAGGCGGGTCATGCGCCTCTGACGAGGCACTTACGCGAGGATGCCAAGTCGGGCAAGGATTGATCCGCGTCAAGAGGGTGCGACCCTCCGCGGGCCATGCCCTTTCAGCCAAACTCGACCGTCTCACCCACACCTAGCACAAGCTGTCGATCGGCACGTCCCTGATTGACCGCGATCTCGATCAGACCCAGGGCGTTCTCGTACCAAAACGCCTGTCCCGGCTCGACCTCGTAGAAGGTACGGGCGCGGGGCAACGGCTGTCCCTGGATCCGCAACACGGCCTGGTCAGCAAGACTGGACGCACGCACGCCCGTCATCAGATTGCCGAAATGGTCGATATAGACAATGGCCGGGCACTCGTCTGGCCAGTCGGCGCCGACCATGTCGGCCGGTGCCAGTGGAGCCAATTGCAGGTCCTTGCCCAGCACCAGCCGCGCGGCAGACGGTGCAAACCAGTCGCGCCCATGGAAGCTTGCCGACATCCGCTCCGGCTGCCAGCCGATGCGCCACACCGCCCCATCGCCGGCACGTCGCACCACAAGCGCCAGTAGACCATTGTCCGGCCCGATTAGCCAGTGACCCTCGACCCGAACCAGCAATCCAGCGCGCGCACTTCCGACCCCAGGATCGACGACACAGAGTAAAAGCGAGTTAGGCGGCAGATCGCGTAGCAGTGCTGGGAGCAGGTAGGCCGCGAGATCCGGTCTGAAGGGTGGCAGATCCTGCATGAGCCCCATACAGGGAATACCGGGCAATAGCGAATGCAGACGCGCCTGTATCTGACCGACATAGAGATCCGTGCCAAAATCTGTGGCGAGCAGAATACGTTCGATAGCAGGCTGAGCAGACATGAATCGGGTCTTGCTGGATCCAAGCCAGAGGCGTTTCGAGCAGACACAAAAACGCCGAGCATGGGCCCGGCGTTTTTAGGCCATCTGGAGCCAGGTCGTCGCATCTCGCCGATGCCTCGGCTCCAGACAAGGCGCGCCTCAATCCTCGTCGTCCTCGATCACCGTGGCCTTAGCCGGACGATCGACCAACTCGACGTAGGCCATCGGAGCGGCATCACTGTGACGGTAGCCACACTTGAGGATACGCAGATAACCGCCCGGACGGCTCCGATAACGAGGGCCTAGCTCAACGAACAGCTTACCGACCGCCTCCTTGTCACGCAGACGCGCGAACGCCAGGCGGCGCGTGTGGACCGAGTCAGTCTTGGCCAGGGTAATCAAGGGTTCGGCGACGCGCCGCAGCTCCTTGGCCTTGGGCAGTGTGGTCTTGATCAGCTCATGACGAAAGAGCGATGACGCCATGTTGCGGAACATGGCCTCGCGGTGCGAGCTGGTGCGATTCAGTTGCCTTCCGGCTTTGCGGTGACGCATGGTCCTGATCCCGAAATAATCGTTAAATCGTTAGATGGCATGGATCGGTCGGTGCGGATCCTTGAGATCCGCACACGCGCCTTAGCGAATGAGCTCAGCGATGTTCTCAGGCGGCCAGTTCTCAAGACGCATGCCCAGTGATAGCCCGCGCGTGGCCAGCACGTCCTTGATCTCGGTGAGCGACTTCTTGCCTAGATTGGGTGTCTTGAGTAGCTCAACCTCGGTGCGCTGGATCAGGTCACCGATCAGATAGATGTTCTCGGCCTTGAGACAGTTGGCCGAACGCACCGTCAGCTCCAGGTCGTCGACCGGGCGCAGCAAGATCGGATCATAGGGCAACTCATCGCGCGTCTCCTGGACCTGGGTCTCGGCGGGTACCGTGCCTTCCAGTGCCACAAAGCTCGACAGCTGATCGCGCAGGATGGTCGCTGCGCGTTGGATGGCTTCCTTCGGATCGATGGTGCCGTTGGTCTCTAGATCAATCACCAGCCGGTCGAGGTCGGTACGCTGTTCAACACGCGCCGACTGTACCTCGATGGCCACGCGCCGCACCGGGCTGAAGGAGGCGTCAATTGGCAGCTTGCCGATTGGACGATCCTCGACACCCCCGTGCTCGCGCTGGCTTGCTGGCTCATAGCCGCGACCGCGACGCACGGTCAGGGTCATGCTCAGATCGGTATCAGCCGTCAGGTTGGCGATCACCAGCTCGGGGTTGGCGATCTGGGCCGTGTGATCGATGATGATGTCGCCTGCCGTCACCGGTCCTGGACCGCGCTTGCTCAGGGCAAAGGTCGCCTCGTCTTTCCCATGGAGCACGATGGCGAGCTGCTTGAGGTTGAGCAGGATCTCAAGCACATCCTCCTGCACGCCTGCAAGCGTCGTGTACTCGTGCAGCACCCCCTGGATCTCGACTTCCGTTACGGCGTACCCGTCCATCGACGACAGCAAGATTCGCCGCAGCGCGTTGCCAAGCGTGTGGCCGAAACCGCGTTCGAGCGGCTCCAGCGAGACCCGTGAATGACACGGGTTGCCATCGACCTCCTCGACCTTGACGATGCGCGGCTTGAGAAATTCCCCAATAGCGTCAGTCATTCAGTGCCTCTTAAGGGAGCTCCTTACTTGGAGTACAGCTCGACGATCAGGGATTCGTTGATGTCAGCCGGAAGATCCGAGCGATCTGGAATGCGCTTGAACACACCCTTTAGGCCCTTGGTATCGACCTCGATCCAATCCGGAAAGCCGTACTGCTCGGCCAGGGCCATGGCATTCTGCACGCGCACCTGTTTTTTGGCCGCTTCGCGGACCTCGATGTGATCCTCAGCAGCAACCTGATATGACGGTATGTTGACGACACGTCCGTTAACCAAGATGCCCTTGTGGCTGACGAGCTGACGCGCCTCGGCGCGCGTGGATCCGAACCCCATCCGATAGACGACGTTGTCGAGCCGGCGCTCGAGGAGTTGCAACAGGTTTTCACCGGTCGCACCCTTGGAGCGCGCGGCCTTCTTGTAGTAGTTGCGGAACTGACGCTCGAGCACGCCGTAGATACGACGCACCTTCTGCTTCTCGCGTAGCTGCACACCATAGTCGGAGAGGCGGCGGCGACGGTCGGCCATCTGGCCGGGCTGCTTCTCTAGCTTGCACTTGGTATCGAGCGAACGCGCGCGGCTCTTGAGCGAGAGGTCTACACCCTCGCGCCGCGCCAGCTTGCAGGTTGGGCCTATGTAACGTGCCATATGTCTTCCTGTTGAACCGTCGAACCCTCAGACGCGCCGCTTTTTTGGGGGGCGGCAGCCGTTGTGCGGGATGGGCGTCACGTCGGTGATACTGGTGATCTTGAACCCAGCATTGTTGAGTGCGCGCACCGCAGACTCGCGACCCGGCCCTGGCCCCTTGACGTTGACATCTAGGTTGCGCAGACCATATTCCTTCGCGGCCTGACCGGCCTTGTCGGCGGCGACCTGAGCAGCGAAGGGCGTGCTCTTGCGCGAGCCGCGGAAACCCGAGCCGCCGGAGGTCGCCCAGGTCAGGGTGTTGCCCTGCCGATCTGTAATGGTGATGATGGTGTTGTTGAAGGAGGCGTGGACATGGGCGATTCCGTCTGCGACCTGCTTCTTGACCTTTTTTTTCGTGTTGCGAATCGGTTTAGCCATTCGACTTCAATCCAAGTTCATCTGGCCGAGCGCAAGGCGCTTAGCGTTTGATCGGGCGACGCGGACCCTTGCGGGTCCGGGCGTTGGTGCGGGTGCGCTGACCACGCAGCGGCAGCCCACGACGATGACGGATGCCCCGGTAGCAGCCGAGATCCATCAGCCGCTTGATGTTCATCGACACCTCGCGCCGCAGATCGCCCTCGACCGTGAACTTCGCGACCTCATTACGCAGCCTGTCGATTTCTTCTTCTGTAAGGTTCTGGACCTTAGCGGTACGCGCGATACCTGCCGCATCGCAAATCAGGCCCGCGCGGGTGCGACCGATGCCGTAGATCGCGGTCAGCGCGATCACAGCGTGTTTTTTGTCTGGGATATTGACGCCGGCGATACGGGCCATGTTTAAAAACCCCTTAATCCTATAAGGCTCAGCGGGTAAATTGCACAGTTTATCAAACGGTTTATTTAGGTCAACCAAGAATCGATCAACCCTGGCGCTGCTTGTGACGTGGATCGGAACAGATCACACGCACCGAGCCATTGCGCCGAATGATTCGGCAATTTCTGCACAGCTTTTTGACGGATGCACGCACTTTCATGTTTTTCTCTCCCAAAACCGCGTCCACGTACGACAGGCGGTGTTTGCAATGAACCGACCGTCCGAGAGCGACTCCGGACGGTCGCCGCGCTGGACGCGGTCTACCAAGATTTGTTGACGGCCTCAGCGCAGCAGTCCGCCGCCCGGTGCCTTCAGGTTGGCCTTCTTCATCAGCCCTTCGTACTGGTGCGACATCAGATGTGCCTGCACCTGCGCCATGAAGTCCATGACCACGACGACCACGATCAGCAGCGAGGTACCGCCGAAATAGAAGGGTACGTTGTAGCCAACGATCAAGAACTCTGGTAGCAGACAGACGGCGGTGATGTAGATGGCACCAGCGGCGGTCAGCCGAGTCATGACGCCATCGATATAACGCGCCGTCTGCTCACCCGGACGGATGCCTGGGATGAAGGCACCCGAGCGCTTGAGGTTGTCTGCCGTCTCCTTTGCGTTGAAGACCAAGGCGGTATAGAAGAAACAAAAGAAAATAATCGCCGAGGCATAGAGCAGCACATAGATCGGCTCACCGGGTGCCAGCTTGGAGGTGAGCGTGGCGATCCAGCGCAGATCCTCGTTGCTACCGAACCACTGCCCAAGCGTGCCCGGAAACAGGATGATACTAGAGGCAAAGATCGGCGGAATCACACCGGCCATGTTCAACTTCAACGGCAAGTGCGTGCTCTGCGCCTGGATCATCTTGCGCCCCTGCTGGCGGCGCGCATAGTTCACCGTGATGCGCCGCTGACCGCGCTCGACGAAGACCACGAACGCCGTCACGGCGAGCGCCATGGCGAACAGCGCCAGGACACCCAGTACGTTCATCTCGCCGGTGCGCGCCAACTCCAATGTGCCGCCGAGCGCCGCCGGCAACCCAGCGACGATACCGGCAAAGATGATCATCGAGATCCCGTTGCCGATGCCGCGCTCGGTGATCTGCTCGCCGAGCCACATCAGGAACATGGTCCCTGTCACCAGCGACACGGTCGCGGTGAACACGAAACCCACCCCCGAGTGCACTACCAGGGCAGCACCTCCAGCCGTCTGACCCTGTAGCGCCACCGAGATACCGATCGCCTGGAAGGTCGCCAGAAATACCGTGCCGTAACGGGTGTACTGGGTGATCTTGCGCCGTCCGGACTCGCCTTCTTTCTTGAGCTGATCGAGCTGTGGCACCACCGAGGTCATCAATTGCACGATGATCGAGGCCGAGATATAGGGCATGACACCAAGTGCGAACAGACTCGCGCGCTGCAGGGCCCCACCCGAGAACATGTTGAACATGTCCAAGATCGAACCCTGATTCTGCTCGAAGAGGATGGCCAGCGCCTCTGGATTCACCCCCGGCACCGGGATGAAGGTACCGATGCGATAGACGAGCAGGGCCCCCAATAGAAACATCAGGCGCTGACGCAACTCGGTCAACTGCCCCATCCCACCGAGTGCCCCTACCATGGATCCAGCGTTTTTAGCCATCCGTCTCAAGCCCTTGGGTTAGTCTTCGATCGTGCCGCCGGCGGCCTCGATCGCGGCGCGCGCGCCCTTGGTCACACCCAGACCACGGATGGTCAGGGCACGCGTGACCTCGCCGGAGGCGATGATCTTGGCGCTCTTGACTGTGCGGTTGATGATCCCGGCGGCCCTGAGCGTGTCGAGGTCGACGACCTCACCCTCGACCAGATTCAGCTCGTTGAGGCGTACCTCGTCCTTCTCCAGCGCCTTGCGCGACCGGAAACCGACCTTGGGCAGACGCCGCTGCAAGGGCATCTGACCGCCCTCGAAACCAACCTTATGAAACCCGCCGGCACGGGCCTTTTGCCCCTTGTGGCCACGGCCGCAGGTCTTGCCCAGCCCGCTTCCGATCCCGCGTCCGACACGCTTGGCGGAGGGACGGCTACCCGGATCGGGCCGCAGATCATTGAGTCTCATCTCAGGCTTCCTCCACGATCTTGACCATGTAGTGCACGGCATTGACCATGCCGCGCGTACAGGGCGTATCCTCGACCTCGACAACCTGGTGCAGGCGACGCAGACCCAATCCACGCACGCAGGCCTTGTGCTTCTCCAGGCGCCCGTGCACGCTGCGCACCAGCTTGACCTTCATCATCTTTTTGTCGGACATCGCTTACCCCAGGATCTCTTCGATACGCTTGCCGCGCTTGGCGGCCACGGTCGCTGGATCGCTCATGGTGCGCAGACCATTGACAGTGGCGCGCACGACGTTGGTCGGGTTGTTGGTGCCAATGCACTTGGCAAGCACGTTCTGCACACCAAGCACCTCGAACACGGCACGCATGGCACCACCGGCGATGATACCAGTACCCTCGGAGGCCGGCTGCATGAAAACCTTGGCTGCGCCGTGTTTGCCCTGCAAGGGATATTGCAGGGTCGAGCCATTGAGCTTGACCTCGATCATATTCTTGCGGGCGCTTTCCATCGCCTTCTGAATCGCGATCGGCACCTCACGCGCCTTGCCGCGACCGAAGCCGACCCGGCCCTTGCCATCTCCGACCACAGTCAGGGCCGCAAAGCCGAACTGACGACCACCCTTGACCACCTTGGCCACACGATTGACCGCCACCAGCTTTTCGAGGAGCTCATCATCTTCTGCTTTTGGATTGGAGTTTGCCATGGATTCGCGCCCTTAAAATTTCAGTCCGCCTTCACGCGCCGCATCCGCGAGCGCCTTGAGACGACCGTGATAACGGAAGCCAGATCGGTCGAAAGCGACCGTCTCGACACCAACGGCCAGGGCGCGCTCGGCGATCGCCTTGCCAATAACCACAGCGGCGGCGATGTTGGCCTTGTTGCCTGTGATTTGCGCGGCCAGGGCCTTCTCGACGGTCGAGGCACTGGCGAGCACGCGGTCGCCGCCTTTGCCGGGCGCGATGATCTGGGCATAGGTATGGCGCGGTGTGCGATGTACGCACAGCCGATAGACGCCAAGCTCACGCATCTTGGCACGGGCCCGCGTCGCACGACGCAGGCGAGCCTGTTTCTTGTCCATCGTTGCGACCCCTTATTTCTTCTTAGCTTCCTTACGCAGGACGTTCTCGTCCGCGTAACGAACTCCTTTGCCTTTGTACGGCTCCGGTGGGCGGAAGGCCCGGATCTCGGAGGCGACCTGACCGACCTGCTGCTTGTCAGCACCCGACACCAGGATCTCGGTCTGGCTTGGAGTCTCGATCGTGATGCCCTTCGGCACCGGATAGATGACCGGATGCGAGAAACCCAGACTGAGGTCGAGTACGTCGCCCTTGGCCTGGGCGCGATAACCGACGCCGACCAGGGTCAGCTTGCGCGTAAAACCGCTGCCACAGCCGGTGACCATATTGTTGAGCAACGCACGGGTGGTACCAGCCAGGGCCCAGGCCTCGGTCTGGCCCTCAGCGGGTGCGACCCGGATCTCGCCGTTCTCCTCGCAGACACGCACGGCTGGATGGACACGCCAGCCCAGGGTACCCTTCGGACCCTTAACAGTGACATCCTGGCCCTTGATCTCGACCGTGACGCCCTTGGGGAGCTTGATCGGTGCCTTTGCAACACGTGACATCTTGGCCTCCCCTTAAGCGACGTAGGCGATGATCTCGCCGCCATGTCCGGCCTGACGGGCCGCGCGGTCGGTCATCAGACCCTTGGAGGTGGAGACGATGGCGATACCGAGCCCAGCCCAGACCTTGGGCAGATTGTCCTTGCCGCGATAGATGCGCAGTCCGGGGCGCGAAACGCGCTGGATAAGCTCGATCACGGGTTTGCCGCGATAGTACTTGAGCTTGATGACCAGCTCGGGCTTGCCGTTCTTGGTCTCGACCATGGCGTCGGCGATGTAACCTTCTTCTTTGAGCAGGTTCGCAATCGCAACCTTTTGCTTGGAAGACGGCATCACGATCGTGATCTTACCGCGCTGCTGGCCGTTGCGGATGCGTGTCAGCATGTCCGCGATCGGATCCGATAGACTCATTGACTTCTCCGTGGGTCAGGCCGTCATTGCGACGCGATACCCGGTAGGTTCGAAATTAACTTTGAGCGCCCAAGCCTCCAGCCATCGGCTTTCAGCACGCTTAAAAGCTGGCGGCTGATGGCTAGCGGCCGTCGGCTCTCTTACCAGCTCGCCTTAACGACGCCGGGGACATCCCCGCGCATCACGGCCTCGCGCAACTTGTTGCGCGAGAGCCCAAACTTGCGATAGACCGCATGCGGACGACCCGTGACGCGACAACGACGCTGCTGGCGCACCGGGCTGGCGTCGCGCGGCAGCTTTTGCAGCTTCAGTACCGCCTCGTCGATCTGCTCAGGGCTCGCGTTGCGATCATTGATCACAGCCTTGAGGGCCGCGCGCTTGACACTGAAGCGAGCAGCCATCTTGGCACGCTTACGATCACGCGCAATCATACTCTTCTTCGCCATGCGATTACCTTAGGTCCGGAAGGGGAAGTTGAAGGCTTCGAGCAGGGCACGACCCTCCTCGTCCGTCCGCGCCGTGGTCGTGATGGTGATGTCGAGTCCGCGTAGCGCGTCGATCTTGTCGTAGTCAATTTCAGGAAAAATAATCTGCTCACGCACGCCCATCGAGTAGTTGCCGCGACCGTCGAAGGACTTGGGGCTCAGGCCACGAAAGTCGCGGATACGCGGGATCGCGATGCTGATCAGGCGATCGAGAAACTCATACATGCGTGCGCGACGCAGGGTGACCTTGCAGCCGATCGGCCAACCCTCGCGGATCTTGAACCCGGCCACCGACTTGCGGGCGTAGGTCACGATCGGCTGTTGACCAGCGATGGCGCGCAGGTCAGCGACGGCATAGTCCATGATCTTCTTGTCGGCCACGGCCTCGCCCACACCCATGTTGAGCGTGATCTTCTCGATCTTGGGCACCTGCATCACACTCTTGTAGCCGAAGCGCGCCTTGAGCTGAGGCACGATGCGCTCTTTATATTCAATCTGCAATCTGGACATCTCGCCTCACTCGCTCAGACATCGACGACTTCGCCATTGGACTTGAACACCCGCACCTTACGCCCGTCTGCCAGAATCTTGAAACCGACGCGATCGGCGCGACCCTTGATCGGGTTGTAGAGCCCGACATTGGAGACATGGATCGGCATCGCCTTGTCGATGATTCCGCCCGGCACGCCGGCCTGCGGATTGCCTTTCTGGTGCTTGCGGGCAATGTTGATGTTCTCGACCACGATGTAGTGTTCGTCCAACACCTTGAGCACAGTACCGCGCTTGCCCTTGTCCTTGCCGGCGATGACCATGACGTCATCGCCCTTTTTGATCTTTCGCATGAATCTCGTCTCCTCAAAGCACTTCCGGCGCCAGCGAGATGATCTTCATGAAACGCTCGCCGCGCAGCTCGCGCGTAACAGGCCCAAAGATACGGGTACCGATGGGTTGAAGCTGGTTGTTCAAGAGCACAGCAGCGTTGTCGTCGAAACGGATCAGCGAGCCGTCAGGGCGACGCACGCCGTGACGGGTACGGACCACGACCGCATTGTAAACATCGCCCTTCTTGACCTTACCGCGTGGGATGGCGTCCTTGACGGTAACCTTGATGACATCGCCGATGCCCGCGTAGCGACGCTGCGATCCGCCGAGCACCTTGATGCACATCACGCTCTTGGCGCCGCTGTTGTCGGCGACGCTGAGATTGGTCTGCATCTGAATCATTGTCTTTTACCTAAAAAGCTCGTTGCTGATCCGGAATGGATCGATGGCTCCGCGAAATGACCACGTCGGCCGCGCCGTAAGCGCCGGGCCGGAAGCACGCGAGACCGGCAAAGACCGCTCAGCGCGCCTTTTCGAGGATCTCGATCAGGCGCCAGGTCTTGGTCTTGGAGAGCGGACGGCACTGCTCGACCCGCACCAGATCACCGACGTTGCAACTGTTGGTCTCATCATGCGCGTGGATCTTGGTCGAGCGGCGCATAAACTTGCCATAGAGTGGGTGCTTGACACGGCGCTCGATCACGACCGTGATGGTCTTGTCCATGGCGTTGCTCGTGACGCGCCCTTCGAGTGTCCGGTTGGTCTTGGTCTTGTTCTCGCCGTTCATGATGTTCTGCCCGCCTTCCGTTCGGCCATGATGGTCTTGATCCGGGCGATGTCCCGGCGCACGGCCTTCATGCGCGAGGGCTTGGACAGCTGGCCTGTGCCCCGCTGCATGCGCAGATTGAATTGCTCGCGCAGCAGCTCCATCAACTGTGCCTGAAGCTCTTGGGTGCTGTTGGTTCGAAGCTCGTTGGCCTTCATCACAGAATCGTCCGCTTTTCAAAGGTGGTCTTCACCGGTAGCTTGGCCGAGGCCAGCTTGAAGGCCTCGCGCGCGACTTCTTCGCTGACACCCTCGATCTCGTAGAGCATGCTACCCGGCTGAATCAGGGCGACCCAGTACTCGACGTTACCCTTACCCTTACCCATACGAACCTCGAGCGGCTTCTTGGAGATCGGCTTGTCCGGGAACACCCGGATCCAGATCTTGCCGCCGCGCTTGACGCTACGGGAGATAGCACGGCGGGCGGCCTCGATCTGGCGCGCGGTGAGACGACCACGCTCAATCGCCTTGAGACCGAACTCGCCGAAGCTCACCCGGTTGCCGCTCTGGGCCAGACCGCGGTTGCGGCCCTTGTGTTGCTTTCTGAATTTGGTGCGTTTCGGTTGCAGCATGACTTAACCCTTCTTTCCGGCCGCCTTCGGCGCCGGTTCCTCGGGCAGCTGGTCGCCGAACACCTCGCCCTTGAAGATCCAGACCTTGACCCCGAGCACACCATAGGTCGTCTTGGCCTCGGCAAAACCGTAGTCGATGTCGGCGCGCAGGGTATGCAGCGGCACACGGCCTTCACGCGCCCACTCGGTGCGCGCGATCTCGGCCCCGTTCAGACGACCGGAGACGCTGACCTTGATCCCCTCTGCCCCCAGACGCATGGTGTTCTGAATCGCGCGCTTCATCGCGCGGCGGAACATGATACGCCGCTCGAGCTGCTGGGCAATGCCCTCGGCCACCAGTTGCGCGTCGAGTTCTGGCTTGCGGATCTCCTCGATGGCGATGTGCACCGGGATGCCCATCATCGCCGAGACCTTGGCGCGCAGCTTATCGATATCCTCGCCCTTCTTGCCGATCACCACGCCTGGCCGGGCCGTGTGGATGGTGATGTGGGCGTTCTTGGCCGGACGATCGATCTGGATGCGGCTCACCGAGGCCTTGGCAAGTTCCTTGCGCAGGAAGTCGCGGACCTGGAGATCTGTGTTGAGCAGATCGGCATAATCTCTGGAATTGGCATACCATTTAGCTGTCCAATCCTTGACGATGCCGAGCCTGATCCCATTTGGATGAACTTTCTGTCCCATATGGTCCCCCGGATCCTCTAGGCTTCGGCCACGGTCAGCGTGATGTGGCTGGTGCGTTTCATGATGCGGTTGGCGCGCCCCTTGGCGCGCGGCATGATCCGCTTCATGGTCGGCCCCTCATTGACCTGGATGGCGGCGACCTTGAGTTCGTCGATGTCGGCGCCCTCGTTGTGCTCGGCGTTGGCAATCGCGGATTCTAGGACCTTCTTGATGATCAAGGCCCCCTTCTTAGGGCTGAAGGACAGCGTATTGAGGGCCTCCTCGACACGCTTGCCGCGAATCAGGTCTGCGACGAGTCGGGCCTTCTGCGCCGAGATCCGGGCATATCTGTGTGTAGCTACGGCTTGCATCGCGATCTCCGACTAGCGTTTCTTCGCCTTCTTGTCGGCGGCGTGACCACGATAGGTACGGGTCAACGCGAACTCACCGAGTTTGTGACCGATCATGTTTTCGTTGACGAGGACCGGCACATGCTGACGTCCGTTGTGGACGGCAATGGTTAGTCCCACCATCTCCGGCAGGATCATGGAGCGGCGCGACCAGGTCTTGATCGGACGCTTGCTATTTTGGGCGACCGCCTCTTCCACCTTCTTGATCAGGTGGTGATCGACGAACGGACCCTTTCGAATCGAACGTGGCACTGGATCAACCTCGACTGATGCTATTTCTGACCGCGACGACGCACGATCATACTGTCGGTCCGCTTGTTATGGCGCGTCTTGTGGCCCTTGGTCGGCACACCCCAGGGCGTGACCGGATGACGGCCACCTGAGGTGCGACCCTCACCGCCACCGTGCGGGTGATCAACCGGATTCATCGCGACCCCACGCACCGTCGGGCGAATTCCGCGCCAGCGGCTCGCACCGGCCTTGCCGAGTTTGCGAAGACTGTGTTCGCTGTTGCCAACCTCGCCGATCACGGCGCGGCAATCGGCATGCACCTTGCGCATCTCACCCGAGCGCAGACGCAGGGTCGCACTGCCAGACTCACGTGCCACTAGCTGGGCCGAGGCGCCAGCCGAGCGGGCGAGCTGGGCACCCTTTCCGGGACGCATCTCAACGCAGTGCACCAGGGTACCGACCGGAATGTTGCGTAGCGGCATACAGTTGCCGACCGCAATCGGTGCACCATCGCCCGAGACAACAGAGTCGCCGGCCTTCAGGCCCTTGGGGGCGATGATGTAGGCACGCTCGCCGTCGGAATATTTCAACAAGGCGATGTGCGCCGAACGGTTCGGATCGTATTCCAGACGCTCCACGGTCGCGGGGATCCCGTCCTTGCGGTTGCGCTTGAAGTCGATGATCCGGTAACGCTGCTTGTGACCGCCGCCCTGATGACGCACGGACACCCGGCCCTGATTGTTGCGTCCGCCGTGCTTGGTCTGCTTGTCGATCAGGGGGGCGTAAGGCGCACCCTTGTGCAGCTCGGGTGTCGTCACCTTGACGACGAAGCGTCGTCCGGCGGACGTCGGTTTGGTCTTTACGATTGGCATCTTGATCTATCCGTTGCTGTCCGCCGCCACGCTCAAGCGGCATTGCCGAAATCGATGTCTTGGCCAGCCTTGATGCGCACATAGGCCTTACGCCAGTCCTGACGCTGACCCGAACGCTGGCCGAAACGCTTCTTCTTGCCCTTGACGTTGAGGATCTGGACGCGATCGACCTGGACCTCAAATAGCATCTCGACCGCCTTGGCGACTTCCTGCTTGGTGGCATCGGCCAGGACGCGAAAGGTCACCTGGTTGTAGTTCTCAGCCAGACGCGAGGCCTTCTCGGAGATCACAGGCGCAACCAACACCTTCATCAGACGCTCTTTGTTCATGCCAGTCGCTCCTCCAGCTTTTTGATCGCTGCCTCGGTGGCGAGAATGGTCTCGAAGGCAATCAGGCTGACCGGATCGACCTCTTGCGCCGACAGCACGTCGACCTTGGGCAGGTTGCGCGCAGCCAGAGACAGCTTGTCGTCGAACCCATCGGTGAGGATGAGCACATCGGTCAGATCATGACTCTTGAGCAACGCAACCAGGGCCTTGGTCTTGGCCTGTTCCAGCTTCAACTCGGGGACGACCACAAGACGCTCGGTGCGCACCAGTTCGGAGAGGATCGAACGCACGGCGCCGCGATACATCTTGCGGTTGACCTTCTGAGCATAATTGCGTGGTTGGGCCGCGAAGGTTACACCGCCCGAGCGCCATAGCGGGCTACGCGAGGTTCCCGCCCGAGCACGTCCGGTTCCCTTCTGGCGCCACGGCTTGGAACCACCACCAGAAACCGCCGCACGGTTCTTTTGGGCCTTGGTGCCGGCGCGTGCGCCCGCCAGATAGGCGGTCACGACCTGGTGGACCAGGCCTGGTTTGTATTCCACGCCAAAGACGGCGTCGGACACCTGCACACTGGACGCACCAGTGTGGTTTCGAATGGCGATCTCCATGAGTGCTCAGCCCTTGTTCTTGTGCTTCACGGACGGCAGCACGACCAGACGCCCCCCCCTTGGTCCGGGCACGCCACCACGGACAAGGAGCAGGTTGCGCTCGGTGTCGACGCGCACGACCTCGAGATTTTGCTGACAACGATTGACGGCACCGAGATGACCCGCCATCCGCTTACCCTTCCAGACGCGACCCGGGCTTTGGTTCTGACCAATGGATCCCGGCGCGCGATGTGACAATGAGTTGCCGTGACTGCGGTCCTGACCGGCGAAGTGATGACGACGAATGACGCCGGCGAAGCCTCGACCCTTGGTCACGCCACGCACATCGACCTTCTGACCCGGCTGGAAGATGGCGACCGTGATCTCCTGTCCGACCTGAATGTCGGTGCCTTCGTTGTCTTCCAGCCTGAACTCACGCAGCACCTCACCTGCCTCGATACCGGCTTTGGCATAGTGACCAGCCATCGGCTTGTTGACGCGCGAGGCGCGGCGGTGACCAAAGGCGACCTGGATGGCGCGATAGCCATCGGTCTCCTCGGATTTGATCTGACTGACACGGTTTGGCGTGACCTCGATCACGGTGACCGGGATGCTCTCCCCATCCTCAGTGAACAGACGGGTCATGCCGGCTTTGCGTCCAATGACTCCGATCGACATGATGGCGTCCTCAGCTCAGCTTGATCTGGACGTCAACACCGGCGGCCAGATCGAGTTTCATCAGGGCATCGACGGTCTTATCGGTCGGATCGACGATGTCCATCAAACGCTTGTGCGTGCGCAGCTCGTACTGATCGCGCGCGTCCTTGTTGACGTGCGGCGAGATCAGGACGGTAAAGCGCTCCTTCTTGGACGGCAGCGGGACCGGACCACGCACCTGAGCGCCGGTGCGCTTGGCGGTATCGACGATCTCACGCGCGGACTGATCGATCAGACGATGATCGAACGCCTTAAGCCGGATTCGGATTCTCTGACTGGTCATGCCCTTACTCGATGATCTTGGAAACCACACCTGCGCCGACGGTGCGACCGCCTTCGCGCACAGCAAAGCGCAGACCCTCTTCCATAGCGATCGGCGCAATCAG
>Ga0209018_1000566_pt1 | contig 33863 bp, 22 predicted proteins | sample YNPBryBLVA2012_FD_185814 | JGI IMG/M metagenome (GOLD analysis project Ga0209018, IMG submission 185814) | Anoxygenic and chlorotrophic microbial mat microbial communities from Yellowstone National Park, USA - YNP Bryant BLVA 2012 (SPAdes)... ...
GTAGATGCCGCCGTCCGGCTGGCGGTTGCTCAGCACGTATCGCAGAGCCTTCCGGACGACGGGATGCTTGGGCCCGTAGGCGGGTTCCTGGGCGAAGGCCTGCGCCACAAGACTGGTGACGGCGGGGTCGCTGCCGGCGTCGAATCCCGGCCACCCGCCGTCGGGCCGTTGGGTGGTCTCGAGACGGGCAAGGCTTCTGGCAATGGCCGCCCGGACCTCCCGCCGCCGCTCCGGGGAGAGTGCGTCCGAGGGGCCCGTGGCCGGCGGAGGGGCCGCATGAAGCAGGGATTCCGCGGCCCAGAGGGTCAGTGCGAGCAGCCGGAGGCGATGCATCGGGGTTCTCCGTGTCATGGGGATGCGGCGGATTATACCCGTGCAGGCCGGGGCCCGCGAATCGTCATCCCCTGCGACCCAGGATTCTGATCCGGGCGGATGTTTGAAACACCGGGCCGGGCCGAAAACGGCTTCCCCGGAGGGATCCCAAGTCCTAGAATACAAGTGAACCGCGGGTCCACTGCGCCGGCTGCGCCGAAAGGCGGCCTCCCGTGCGTCGGGGTCGGGGTGAGGGTGCACGGTCATGGGTTTCAGCGAGGTACGAATCGGCCAGGCGCTGATCTTCGCGCTCGTGGGGGCGGTGATCAGCACGCTCATCATCGCGGGCTTCATCTATCCGATCTGGGTGGGGTATACGGCCAGGCCGGGAGCCCGGGCGCTGAAGATCGGCCGGTGGATGGGCGGGCTTCCGTGGGCCATCAGCCTGTACGCATCGCTTGCCGCCCGGGACTTTCGTCGCGTCGACTTCGACATCCTTCTGCCGTGGGCGGTGATCCTCACGTTAGCCGCCCTGCTGCTGGCTCCGCTCGTTTCGGCCGGCATCCGAGGACCGGGTTTGAAGCCGCCGCGTGTGCATGACCACGGAGGCACATGCCCGAACAACGGGTGTCTTCACGTCAATCGTTCCGGAGCGCGCTTCTGCGCCCGCTGCGGAACGCCGCTGCGACCTGATCCGGCGCGATAGCCCATCCGCGGGAACGAGAGGAGCCCGAGGTCCGGGCCGAGGGAGGCCTCGCAGCCCGCCGGCCGGAGAAGATCTCGGAGCCGGCTCGGGGCACCGAGAGACGGGCGGGTACCCTCAGCGGGAAAAACGCGGATGGCCGAGTCCGGATCATCGGGAGGTTTCTTGCTTCTCAAGAGCACTGAAGTTATTATCCCGTGCCGGGGTCGGCTGGGTCGGCTCCCCGACTGCACCTTTGCGGTTGCTGCGGATGGCCGAGCAGCCGCCCAGACCTGAGCATCGGAAAGGAAAGCGCCTTGCCAGAGAACTTCGCTGATCGACTTCTCAAGGCGATCAAGGCCAAGCGAACGCCGGCGTGCGTGGGCATCGACCCGGTCTACACCCGGCTTCCGGCGGACATCGTCGAGCATCGGGATATGAACGACGAGATGGACGCGGAGGCCGCTCTCGACGGGACGCTCGAGTTCTGCCGGCGCGTGATCCACGTGGTGGCGCCGTACGTGCCGGCCGTGAAGATCAACACGGCCTATTTCGAGCGGTACTACTGGGAGGGGGTCGAGGGCTATTACGAGATGGTGCAGGAGGCCGCCGACCGGGACCTGATCGTGATCGGCGACTGCAAGCGGGCTGACGTCGGTCATACGGCGGAGATGTACGCGCAGGCCCACCTGGCGGATCCGGCCTTCACGAACCTGGACGAACTGGTGGCCCCGGACGCCGTGACCGTGAACCCGTACTTCGGTCTGGACGGGGTAAAGCCGTTCATGGAGATCGCGCGGGATCAGGGCAAGGGGTTGTTCGTGCTCGTGCGGACGAGCAACGAATCCGCGGCGGCGATCCAGGACATTTCCTGCGGAGACGATCTGAGCGTAGCCGAGCACATCGGGCGGGCGGTGGCGGAGTGGGCCCGGGGCGAGGGGCTGGTCGGCAACTACGGGTACAGCTGCGTGGGTGCGGTCGTCGCGGCACGGGATCGCGAAAAGACCATCCGGCTGCGAGCGATGATGCCGCATTCCATCTTTCTCGTACCGGGCTACGGCGCGCAGGGGGCCGGAGCCGAGGACGTGGCGGCGTGCTTCAAATCGGACGGGACCGGCGCCCTCGTGACGACATCCCGGTCGGTCATCTATGCGTACGAGCAGCCGAAGTACCTGGAAATGTACGCGACGGAGTGGGAGAAGTGCGTCGAGCAGGCGTGCAAGGATTTCGTCGCGGAGATCGCCCGGATCGTCAAGGTCGCCTGAGCGGGGGCAGCTTGCGCAGATCAAGCGCCCGAGCGGTGTGATACCGTCCCTGTCCCCCGGGCCGCGGCCGACGCCGAGTCGGCCACTTTCGTCATGCGGAAGATCGACGGGTATTATCTGGCGCGGACCGCGGTTGTGACGGGCGACGTGACAATCGCGGCCGATGCGAGCATCTGGTACGGCGCGGTGGTCCGGGGGGACGTTGCCCCGGTCCGGATCGGGGCGCGGACGAACGTTCAGGATGGGGCTGTGCTGCACTGCCGGACGGGCGTGCCGCTGGACGTGGCCGACGAGGTGATCATCGGTCATCATGCCGTGGTTCACGGCCGGCGAGTGGGGCGGCGAAGCCTGATCGGCATCCGCGCGACGCTGCTGGATGACGTGGAGGTCGGGGAGCACTGTCTGATCGCGGCGGGTTCGCTGCTCGTTCCCGGGACGACCGTTCCGGACGGTTCAGTCGTGATGGGCTCTCCGGGACGGGTTGTCCGTGAGATCCGGGACGAGGACCGAGCCTACATCGAGCATGCCGTCCGGACCTACCTTGATCTGGCCGCTCGGTACGCGGCGGGCGAGTTCCGGGAGTGCGGCGTGCCATGAACGGCCTTCCGAACCCGCCGGCCCGGGTCCTGGGGGTTTCCGCACTGGTCCTGTTCGCGATCGCATTCGCGTACGTTGAGGCGGCCGTCGTCGTTTATCTGCGGGCCATCTACACCCCCATCCGGGCAGCCGTTCACCCGGGCCAGCCTGCGGGAGAGCTGTTTCCCGTGTTGACGCTCGATCAGCTCCGCCGGTCCGGCGAAGGCCAGGAGGGGAGGCTTCGGATCGAGCTGGGGAGGGAATTCGCCACCCTGGTGATGCTTGCGGCGGCGGCCGCGACGTATGCGCGGGGCGTGGGGGACTGGTTCGGCCGATTCATGATCGCGTTCGGGGTGTGGGACATCTTCTTCTACGTGTGGCTCAAGGTGTGCATCGATTGGCCGGCGTCGATCTGGCAATGGGATATCCTGTTCCTGTTGCCGGTGCTCTGGGCCGGGCCGGTGCTCGCGCCGGTGATCGTATCGATCTCCATGATCGTGGCGGGCGGCATCATCCTGTGGCGTGAGCGAAGCGGGGTTTGCTACCGGCCGGCCTGGTGGTCGTGGACGGGCATGATGGCTGGGGCGCTCGTCATGATCGTGGCGTTCTGCCGGGACTGGCGGCACCTGTCGGCAGGGGGCAGCCCCCGCGGTTTTCCGTGGTGGCTCTTCGGACTCGGCGAGGTGCTCGGGGCCGCGGCATTCTTTGCGGGGCTTCCGAGGGGCGGAGGGCGTGCGGGGCGGGGATCCCTGCGGGCGCTCGGCGGGTGCCGATCCGACGATCACGCGGCCGTGGGAGCCTCATCCGGCGAGGGCCGGGTCGAGGCGGAGCGTCGGCCGAGCCACGAGTAGAACACCGGCAGGACCAGGAGCGTCAGCACGGTCGAGGTGACGACCGAGCCGATGACGACTGTGGCAAGCGGCCGCTGCACCTCGGCTCCGACCCCCCGGTTGAAGGCCATCGGGACGAAGCCGAGGCCGGCCACGAGTCCGGTCATCAGCACGGGCCGCAGGCGGGTCAGGGCCGTCTCCTGGATGGCCTCGTGAAGCCCGAGCCCGCGGTCGAGCAGCCTCCGCAGGTGCGAAACGAATACCATATCCCCCAGGACCGAAACGCCCGACATCGCCACGAACCCGACACCCGCTGAGATGCTGAAGGGTATTCCCCGGAGATGGAGGGCGAGGATTCCACCGACCGCCGCCAAGGGAAGCGTGAGGAAGATCCGGGCCACGTCGGCCAGACGTCCATAGGTCACGTAAAGGAGGAGAAACACCAGCCCCAGCGCCACCGGAACGACCATCGCCAGCCTCCGCGAGGCGCGATTCAGGTGCTCGAACTGCCCGCCGAAGCGCACGTAGTACCCCGGCGGCATGGGGATATCGTCCGCGATCCGGCGACGGACCTCGGCGACCAGCCCGGCCATATCGCGACCGCGGGCGTTGAACTGGACGACGAGCCGGCGCTTGCCCCACTCGCGATTGATGGTGGCCGGACCCTCGAGGATGCGGAGGTCGGCCAGCTCACTGAGGGCGAGCCGCTGTCCCGAGGCCGTCGGGATCAGCATGGTCCCGAGCCGTTCGGGGTCGTGGCGGTAGGCGTCCGGCAGCCGGATCGTCAGAGGGAAGCGAAGCTGCCCCTGGCGGATCTCGCCGACGGGCACGTTGCCCACGGCGGCGATGTAATCGAGTACCTCCCCTGCCGGAACGCCGTGTCGCGCGAGCTGCTCCTGCCGGAGACGGACCTCGAGAACGGGCTGGCCGGTGATCTGCTCGACGGTCACATCGCCGGTGCCGGGGGTATCGCGGACGATCCGCTCGATGCGGTCGGCCAGAGCCTTGATCTGGCTGAAGTCGTCGCCGAAGACCTTTATGCCGATGTCGCTGCGGATGCCGGCGACCATTTCGTTGATGCGCATTTCGATGGGTTGCATATAGATCGTCCGCTGGGCCGGCAGGCCGGCCAGGGCGGCCTGGATCTGCTCGACGAGCTCATCCTGATGGCGGGCACGTTTCCACTGGCGGCGGGGGGTGAGCGTCATGAAGATGTCCGTCAGTTCGATGCCCATGGGGTCGGTGGCCACCTCGGGGGAGCCGGTGCGGGACCAGATGTTCCGGATCTCGTCAGGAAACTTCTCGAGCAGCATCTTCTCGATGAGGGTGCCGTAGCGGACGGTTTCCTCCACGGAGATGCCCGCTAGGCGGACCGTGTTGATCACGATGGCCTCCTCGGTGAGCCGCGGGATGAAGACGGCCCCGAGGCGCGACGCCGTCCAGCCGCCGGCCATCAGCGCCAGCACGACCAGGGCCAGCACGGCCCCGCGAACGCGGAGGACGAAGCGCAGCACGGGGCCATAGATCCGCTTGAGGGCGCGCACCAGGAGGGGCTCCCGGCGGACACCGAGTTTCCGGGGCAGCAGGAGGCTCGCCAGGACGGGCATGAGGGTCAACGAGAGGAGCAGCGATCCGGCCAGGGCGTAGATCACGGTCAGGGCCATCGGCCGGAACAGTTTGCCCTCCATGTCCTCAAGCGTCAGGATCGGGAGGTAGACGATCATGATGATCAGTTCGCCGAAGAGTGTCGGGCGACGGACTTCGACGGCCGCGTCCCGCACGATCTCCTCGCGCGGTCGCCGCGAGCGGTCGACGGCCAGGCGTCGGACGGCGTTTTCCACAGTGATGACGGAGCTGTCGACGATGAGCCCGAAGTCGATGGCCCCGAGGCTCATGAGGCTTCCGGCGATGCCGGCCCGCAGCATCATGTTCGCCGCAAAGAGCATCGAGAGCGGGATGGCGGCGGCCACGATGAGTCCCGCGCGGAAGCTCCCGAGAAACGCGAAGAGCACAGCGACGACGAGCACGGCCCCTTCGAAGAGGTTCCCACCCACCGTGCGGAGGACGTGGTCGACCAGTTCCGTGCGGTCGTAGGCTTCGATGACCTCGACGTCGGGCGGCAGCGACGAGCAGACCTGCTTCATCTGTTCCTTGAGCCGGTGGGTGACGTCGCGTGTGTTCTCGCCCATGAGCACGAAGCCGAGGCCCATCACCCCCTCGCCCCGGCCTCCGTACGTGACCGCGCCGCGGCGGATCTGGTGGCCGTCGATGACGCGTCCGATGTCGCCGATGCGGATGGGTACACCCTCGCGGGCTTCGATGACGATGCCGGCGATCTCATCGAGGTCTGTGACGAGACCGATGCCCTGGACGAGGAGCGTCCCGCCGGCCCGCGTGATGAGGCCTCCTCCCACGTTCGCGTTGTTGCGCCGCAGGGCCTCGATCACATCCCGCAGCGTCAGGTTGTGTTTGAGGAGTTTCTCGGGTTCGACGAGGACCTGGTACTGGCGTTCGAGCCCACCCCAACTGTTGACCTCGGCCACCCCCGGGACGCTGCGGAGCTGCGGCTTGACGATCCAGTCCTGAATCGTGCGGAGTTCGGCCAGGCTCCGCCCGCGGCTCGTGAGGATGTAGTGGTACACCTCGCCCAGACCGGTGGCCACGGGGCCCATCTCCGGGCGGGGCAGGCCCTCGGGGAGCTCGACCGTCGCGAGCCGTTCCATCACGAGCTGGCGCGCCCGGTAGATGTCCGTCCCATCCTCGAAGATCAGGGTCACCTGCGAAAGCCCGTGCCTGGAAAGCGATCGCATCTCTTTGAGGCCCTGGAGGCCGCCGATCGCCTGTTCGACCGGGAGGGTGATCTGCTGTTCCACCTCGACGGGCGTAAGCGCGGGCGCTACCGTATTGACCTGCACCTGGACGGGCGTCGTGTCGGGGAAGGCGTCGAACGGGAGGTGCCGGGCCGACCACACCCCCGTCCCTGCGACTACCGTCGTCAGGGCGATCACGAGAAAGCGGTGCCGGAGGGACCAATCGATGGTGGCGCCAAGCACGCCGCTACCTCCCGGGATCGACCTCGCAGCAGCCGGCGCCGATGTCGCCCTTGAGGATCTCGGTCTTCATCAGGAATGCACCGGTCGTCACGACGGCCTCGCCTTCCGTCAGGCCGTCCAGGATCTCGACATAGCCGCCGGCTTGCGCGCCCGGCGCGACCTTCCGGGGCTCATAGAGGTCGTCGGCCTTCCTGACGAAGACGATCTGACAGCAACCGTCCGTCTGAAGGGCGTCATCGGGTACGGACAGCACCTCCCGGGCGTCCCGTAGGACGATGCGCGCGCGTCCGAACATGTTCGCCCGGAGCAGGCCGCCTTCGTTCGGCAGCTCGGCGCGAACATGGAGCGTCCGGGTGCGGTCGTCGACCCGGGCCGAGATCGACGTAATACGGCCCTCGAAGATCCGTCCCGGCAGGCCATCCACGGTGAAACCGACCCGATGACCGGGCTCGATCAGAGGCAAGTCCCGCTGGGACAGGTCTATCGTCAGCCACATCGTGGAGAGGTCGGCCACCTCAAAAAGGACATCGCCCGCCTCGACGGCTTCGCCGGCAACCGCCGTCCGTTCCACGACGACCCCGGGGACCGGACTTCTCAGTTCATACCGGCAGAGTGAGCCTGCGTCGGACGCTGGGATCGCGGCGATCTGCTCATCGTCCAGCCCGAGAATGCGCAGCTGCCGCTCGGCCGCTCGCAGGGCGACGGCCGCCACGGTGACGGAGCGCTCGGCCGCCAGTCGGTCGCGCTCGACGGTGAAGGCCAGGTCTTCCCGAAGGGCCTGGTACTCGGCTTCGGCGGAGGCGAAGTCCCGGCGGGCCGCTTCGTATGCCTGCTCGCTGGCGAGGCTCTGTTCGCGAAGCCGCCCGACCCGCTCCAGATTCGCCCGCGCCAGCTGGAGCGATGAGCGAGCCTTGAGCAGTCGGCCCTTGGCCTCCCCGGCCCTGAGGCCCTCGGCGGCCTGCGAAGTGGCCGAGGACTCTTCCAGCAGCCGGCGCACGCCGTTTTCGATTGCGGCGGCCCATTCGAGATCCGCCTCGGCCAGTTTGAGGGCCTCGCGCCGCTCGATGTAACGGCTCTTGGCCTCGCCGATCTCGGCGCTTTCAAGCACGGCCAGGAGATCGCCCGGTGCGACGCGCCGGCCGACTTCGGCGGGCACGTCCACAACGAGCCCGTTGAGCCACGCGGCGACGCGGGCGGACCGCCGCTGATCGAACTCGACCCGGCCGGGGCACTCGATCGTGGCGGTCATTCGACGAAGGCGGGCCGCTTCGGTTCGGATGCCGGCCCGGGCGGCGATGCCCGGATCCCGCAGACGAATCTGCACCTGCTCCACCTGGCAGAGCGGGTCGCTTCCAGCCGGCAGGACGCGCGGTCGCCGCTCGGCCTGCCAGGGGGCGGCCTGGTCCGCGTTCGAGGTCGCCGGGGCCTTGGGGGCCATTGCCCGGAATTTCTCCTTGAGTTCCGGGTGGCACAGTGTGCACTGGGACTCGGGCAGGTTGTGCTCGGCGCACCAGTCGCCGGTCTGCTTGAACTTCGCGACGAGTTCCGGGTTGCAACGGGTGCAAACGGACTGCGGGACGGCGTGTTGGCGGCACCAGCCGCCCTGACCGCCGGACGTCGAGACGGGGGCGGGGCCCGCCTCCGCGTTCCGCCCGGCGTCCTGGGCGGGGTGGACGGCCGCCGCGGAGCGAGGACTTTCGGTGTTCTGACAGCCGGCGGCGAAAGCGACGATCGACAAGGCGACCGATGAAAGGCATCGGAGGTACACGGTGCACATAGGGAAGGCCCTCAGGCAACGCTGACACAACGTTCAGTGGACGGCTGACGGAAGTCGCGCGAAGGACGGATCAGAGCAATAGAGGGAGCTGTACGCCGGGCGGCGGACACCCCCGGCACGCGGGGGCCGTGAATGGAGCGGCCCACGGAATGCACACCGGCAGGAGAGCGCTTTGCTGAAAGACGACCGCAGGGTGCGGCGCGAGCGGGCTCTCATCCCGGGCCTTCGGGGAGGCGGGCGCGAGCTTCGCGCAGGCGTCCTCCTCGCAGGCGTGGCCCTTGCCGCAGGCATCGCCGCTGGCCGGGGTACAGCCGCGTTGTTCGCACGGGCACGGATGCCGGAACACGCCCGCCAGACAAAGAAGGGGCTGAAGCTCCAGCGTCCAGATCGTCAGGAACAGACACAAAGCGCGGGCCATCTTACGCGATTATATAGGGCGCTTCGAACTTCCGTCAAACGCTGAGGGGTTTTCGAACCAGGGGGCCGGCCACGAAGCGGCTATCGGGCTCTGGCGGCCAGCGCGCGGCTGACGGCCTCGAGGACCATAGGCCGGGCGGCATCAATGGGGATGCAGAGCCGCAGGCCCGCGGCCCGGTCGTGCCCGCCCCCGCCGAGGGGCTTCGCAACCGCTGCCACGTCCACGTCAAAGCCGCATGTAGCCGGCGACTTGCTGCGAAGACTGACGCGCGTGCGGCCGTCGGCCTCTTCGACGAAGAGGATGGACACGACCACGCCCTCCACGCGCTGGATCAGAGCGATGAGGTCCTCAGTCTCCGAATGGAGGGCTCCGGCCCGCTCGAAGGCGGCGCGGGTGAGCACGGACCAGGCGATGCGCCCGTCCTCGCTGAGGCGTGTGTTCTCCAGGAGAATGGCCTCGAGCCGGAGCCGCGAGGGAGGCAGGGACTCGAAGACGCGGGTGAACCAGAGGTCCGGCGACGTGCCTGCCTCGACGAGGGCGGCAGCGGCCCGGAGCGTTCGAGCGTCGGTATTGGAGAAGCGGAACCAGCCCGTATCGGTGGCCATGCCGACGAAGAGAGGGTCGGCCACCTGGCGGTCCAGCGGCCACCGGGCTGCGGTCGCCCAGTCATACAGGAGCAAGCAGGTGGCCGACGCCGTTTCATCGATGAGACAGGTCGGCTCAGTCGGAGCCGCCGCGCCCCGGAGGGCGTCGCGGGTCTTGTGGTGGTCAACGACGACCCTCGGCAGCGACGATGTGCGAAGGAACCGGGCGGCCGGTTCGAGCTGGGGCCACGAGCACGTATCCAGCACCAGGATCCCGTCGGCGCGATCGACGGAATTGCCGTTCGACCACCGGGCGATCGGTTCGCCTTCCGCCAGTCGGGCGTAGCGGGGGGGAACGTCCTCGAAGAGCAGCGGGATCGGGTCGGTGCCCAGCGCGCGCAGAATCCGGGTCATGGCCACGACGGCACCGATCGCATCCCCATCGGGGCGAACGTGCGAAAAGAGGATCGGACGCCGCCAAGCCGCAACCTGTCGCGCCGCATCCATCCAGGCTTCCTGTGCGATCGGCATCGGATCGGCTCCCCCGCTCCATTGGCGGAACACGCGCGGCCCGTCCGTCCCGCGGCCATCCGGCCGCCCGTACCGCCGGCGACCTGTCGGCCCGGATCCGTGGGGCGATGTCCCCGGGGCGGCCCTCGCGCACCTGCGTTCCGATGGCCCGGGCATGCGATGCCCGTGCACGAAGCAGACGCCTCCCGGGGCAGGTCCGCTCACGGGGCGGCTGCCGCAGGCTCGTCCTGACGTTCGCAGGTGAGCGTGATCAGGTCGACGGCAAGCCCCGTGGCCTTCTCGTTGCGACCGACGAGCTTGAGCATCAGGTCGTTGCGGCCCTCCTCCAGGTACAGCCGGCCGAGGCGGACTTCGGCCTTGGCACGCTGGGAGGCGTAGAGGTCCGCCGGCTCGCCGGCCGGGACATCATTCCGGAAGAGCTGCACGATGCCCTGGCCCGGCCCCTTGATGGTCTCGATGGCGACGGAATAGAGGCCTGCGGCAGGCAGCTCGCACATGAACGACACGAACGGCGGCCCGAACCAGTCCGCCGGACGGACGGCCGTCATGGAAAGCGAGCGGACGTCCTTACCCTCCAGCTTTTCGCTCTTGCGAACCAGCGTGGCGCCGTCGAACGTCCACGCGTGGATCGGCTGGGCCCACCAGAGCGCGAAGGCGATCCGCTTCGGATCGGTTACGGCGCGCGAGGCGGGGGGCGGCAGGGACAGGTCGCACGTCGGCCGGTCCTTCGAGTAGAAATACGTTACGCCCACGTAGTCGCCCTGAACGCTGTTGTCCGTGCCACCGTGCTCGATCGTCTGAAGGATCGAGTCGCGATAGGCGTAGGCGTCGCCGATCATGAACCGGTAGGCCCCCGTCCGACCCAGCGGTTTCTTGTAGTCCAGGCAGCCTGAGAGCGGAAAGCAAAGTCGCTTTTCCCAGCGGCCGGGCACGTCGTACCAGCCGCCGTTGAAGAAATCCTCCGAGCCGGTGCCGTGAATGACCGGTCGGCCGTCGATGGTGGTCTGGTCGTCGCCCTCGAAGTACAGCGTCTGGCCGGATTCGGTGCCCTGGCACTGGAGGATGCATCCGACCAGATGGCCCCGGCCCCTCGTTTCCAGAAAGGTAAAGGGCTTGCCGGGTGTGGTCGGGTTTTCGCGCCGCCAGAGGGCATAGAACCGGCCCTCGTCGGGGCGGCGGCCGGCGGGCGCGTGGACGACCTCCGCGCGGAGCTGAACGGGCGGCCCGGTTCTGCGCTGTGAGACGAGTTCCACCTTCGCGGACCGGTCGTAGGGCATCGGCCAGTAGCTGTAGCATACCCCGTTGCTTGTGCCGACGAGCAGCCCTCGGGCGGCCGGCTCGCCCCAGGCATAGCCGAAGAAGTCCCCGGCGGGGCACTCGACGGCCGGGCTGGGGTCAGCATCCCAGAAGATCCGCAGGACCAGATCGCGTGCCCGCGTGGCAAGGGCTTCTGCCGGAGCCAGACGCAGACCGACGATGCGCCCGGGCTGATTCGATTCGAAGAGCGTGACCGACTGCCCGGGAGCGAGGGAGGCCGTCCGTGCGGCCAAGAGGATTCGCGTGTCCGGCGGAGCAGCGTAGGCGCTCAGGTCCGTTCCCGCGGCGCCGAGCAAACTGCACGCCTTGTTCTGATGCTCCAGGTATTCGGCGGTCGGTGTCGGTTCGAAGGTGCGAACCGGCGCATCGGCCGGGTAGGTTGCGAAGTTGATCTGATAGAACTGCACCCGCTGGGCCCTCACGAGGACCTTGCACGAGCGGGCGTACGGCAGCGGGACGTAGCTGTAGTAACCCCCTGCGCCGAAGCCGACGATGGGCGAAATGAAAGGCGGATGTCGGCCGGTAAACAGATCACGGAATTTCACACGGATGCGGGGTGCGGTCTCTCCGTCGAAGTAGAACTCCACGGGGTCCTCGGTGGGCGTGGGCGTCCAGATTCGATAGATGATGCCCGGTCCGGACAGGTCAGCGATTACCAGCCCGTCGGACTCCTTACGAACGCAGGAGTACTTCCCCGAGAAGCCGTCATCGTTGCCACCGGAACGGTCGTAGCTCGATATGGACGCCACCGCGACCGAACGTCGGAGGACCGCAAGACGATCGATGCGATGGAGTTCGGCCATGCCGAGAACCCAGGAGTCCTGCTCGGCGGCCGCGCAGACGCTGATGCTCAAAACCAGGGCGGGACCGCATGTCAGGGCGGGTCGCATGGGCGCCTCCGTTGAAACAATCGCCCACAGATACCCGCCGGGCGGCCCGGGTGCAAACGGAATGCCCGCCCCGGCCGCGGCAGGATCCGCCGGCGCGACACCAGGGGGCATTTCCGCAGACCGGGGGCGGTCCGCCGTAGCCCCGGTGGGGCTCCGGATGATACACTGATTACTCGGGGGAGGGATGTCATGTCACACCTTCGCATCTGTGCCCTGGGGCTGGCCCTGTCGCCGTTCACGGTGGCCGCCGGCGGCTCGTTCGGGATGCCGACGGGCCCGGTGTACGAAAACTCAATCGGGATGCGATTCGTGCGGATCGAACCTGGAACGTTCACGATGGGCGTCGGATCGGTGCCCCTGCCGGCCGAAATCCAGGAGGGCCGCAGCGAGCTGGCCAATGGCGATTACGACGAGTACCCCAATCACCTGGTGACGATCACGCAGCCGTTCTACCTGGGCGCCTTCGAAGTGACGAACGGCCAATACGAGCTGTTCGATCCCGGTCATCGGGCTCTCCGAGGCAAGCTGGGCTTCTCCCGGGCCGATGACGAGGCCGTCGTGTTCGTGAGCTGGCACGAAGCCCGTGCCTTCTGCGAGTGGCTGGCCGCCCGCGAGGGCCTGCCCTACCGTCTGCCGACCGAAGCGGAGTGGGAGTACGCCTGCCGTGCCGGCACGACCACACATTACCATACGGGTGACCTGCTGCCTGCCGCCTACCGCAAGAACCAGATCGAAAGCTGGTACCCGGACCCCGACCGGGTCACGAACTACCCGGCGGATTACCTGCCCGAGCTGGTACCACTCACCGTCGGTCAGACACCTCCGAACGTCTGGGGCCTGCATGACATGCATGGGAACGTCGAGGAATGGTGCCAGGACTGGTATGGGCCCTACGCCCCCGGGCCGCAGAGCGATCCCGTGGGCCGCGCCGACGGGGACTTCCGCGTAACGCGGGGCGGCAGCCACGGTACCCTCGTCTACTACCTTCGCTCGGCGAACCGCATGGGGGCGCTGCCGGAGGATCGCCACTGGCTGATCGGCTTCCGCGTGGCCCTGGCGCCGATGCCGGTCTCAGAGCCGCTGCCCCCGCCCCCGCCGCCGCGGGTCCAGCAGGAGGTGGCCCAGACGATTCCGCCGGACATCGACGAGGGGCCGGATCCCCTGGTGCCGCTGTTCCGGGGGCCCCGGAAGTACGTCAAGGTCCCCGCCGGTTCCAGCGGGCCCCTGTTCTCCTGGCACAATCACGACCCTGGCATTACCGAGTGTGCCAACGGCGACCTGCTGGCGATCTGGTATACGACGGTCTCGGAACGCGGGCGATACCTGGCGCTGGCGGCCAGCCGGCTCCCGTACGCGCAGCGGAACGACCCGGACCCCTGGCAGGAGGCATCTCCCTTCTGGGACACGCCGGACCGCAATGACCATGCCCCCGCGATCTGGCACGACGGGGCCGGGACGCTGTACCACTTCAACGGGCTGTCGGCCGCCGCGACCTGGGGAAACCTGGCGATAATCCTTCGGATTTCCCGGGACAACGGAGCGACATGGTCTCGGGCGAGGCCGATCGCCCCGGAGCACGGCATCCGCCATCAGCCGGCCGAGGCCGTGATCCGGACCACGGGCGGGGCGATCTGCCTGACCGCCGACGCCAGTTCCCGGGGGAATGGAGGCACCGCCCTGCACGTCAGCCACGACAACGGGCTGACGTGGAGCGACGCGGGCGGCAAGGCGGCGGGCATCCACGCCGGAGTGGTCGAGCTACGGGATGGAAGGCTGCTGGCCCTCGGGCGGGGCGATGCCATCGACGGGATGATGCCGCTGAGCCTGTCCCCCGACCTGGGCCGGACCTGGACGTATCAGGCGAGCGTCTTTCCGCCGATCGGCGGAGGCCAGCGGCTGGCCCTGCTGCGGTTGATGGAGGGGCCGCTGTTCCTGGCGTCCTTCGCCTCCGGTATGGTGCTCAGCGATACGACGGGCACGCGCACAGTCCGCGGGCTGTACGCGGCGCTCTCCTACGACGACGGCCTGACGTGGCCGGTCCGACGGCTCATCAGCGACGAATCCGGACGGAGCGTCGAGACGACCAACGGCGAGCTGTTCACGATGACCGCGACGACGGCCGAGCCGAAGGGATACCTGTCGGTCACGCAAACGCGCGATCGCACCATCCACCTGATCAGCAGTCGGCAGCATTACGCGCTGAACCTGACCTGGATCAGGCAGCGGGCCACGACCACCCGAGCCGACTGGGACTGCGATCGCGACGTGGACCTGGGCGACTATGCCTACTTCCAGGCGTGTTTCAACGGGGCCGCCCGCCCCCCCGGCCGGCCCTGCTGCGAGTTTGCCGATTACGATCACGACGGCGACGTGGACGTGAGTGACTTCCGCTACTTCCAGCTCTGTTTCAATGGCTCGAACCGGCCGCCGACCTGTTCCGGGTGACGACGGGTTGAGGCCGCCACGGCGACACTGAGCGATCGATCCGACTCTTGCGGGCCGCGAGGGGCGGTCCGTGCCTGTTTGACCCGGCACGGGATTCGGCTTTAATGGACCGGCGGCGCCGAACCCGACGGGCGCGGGCGGGTGATGAGGAATCAGCAGGCGTGAGCAACCCTTATCGCGAATCGACACGGGCGGCCCGGGGGGTGGGGACCCTGTTATGCGCCCTGGTGGTGGCCGGGCCGGTCGGCTGCGAACGAACCCCGAGGATCACCGTAGCCCCGGCGACGCAGCCTGCGGCGGAGCTGGCGGGGTCGCCGTTCGACCCGAGTCTGCCCACGAGATACGTGCTCTATCCTGGTGATCGGATTCTCGTCCGCTTCCCGACGGAGGCCACCCTGGATCAGGAGGTCCGGATCCGATCCGACGGGATGATCTCGCTGCCGTACGTCGGCGACGTGCCGGCGGCGGGGCGGGCGCCTGCGGAACTCGCGGCCGACCTGAACCGGCGTTACACGATCCTCAGGAAGGCTGAGGTGGCTGTGATCGTACTGGAGGAGTCGGGACGGCGCGTGTACATCGGCGGACAGGTCCGGACACCGGGGGCTCTGCCGCTGAGTCCCAGCCAGACGCTGACGCAGGCCATTTTCGAAGCCGGGGGTCTGACCCCCCAGGCCCGGCGCGAAGAGGTCGTTGTGATTCGCGCCCGGCCCGGCGACGCCACCTACGTGCTGAAGGCCGATCTCGGACGGATTCTGGCTGGGCAGGAACCGGACGTGCGGCTCGAACCGTTCGACATCGTTCACGTGCCCGAAACGATCATCGCCCGCGTGGACCAGTTCGTGGAACAGTATGTCAACAGCGTGATCCCGCGGGCGGCGATCTTCACGTTCACGACCGAGCTGAAGTCCCAGCCCATCAAGGTGATCAACAACCGCCAGCCATCGGCCACCCCCTCCGTCTCGATCACGCGGCCGTGACGTGGGGCGCGGGCTTCCCTTTCGCAGGGAGGGAGGTATGCGGCACTCGCGCCTCTGGTCCCGCCACCGCCGCGAATCGCCGATGATGGGGTTTCCGATTCGAAAGAGCGGTTCCTATCGGCAGACAGATACGGGGGAAGAAGGTCTCCTTCCCGGGGTGCCGCGGGCGGCCATCAGCTCAAGGTAGACCTCCTCCAGCCGGCGGACCATCCGCTCGACGGAGAATCGTTCGCGGGCGGTTTGCAGGGCCAGACGGCCCATCGCGGCACGCCGCACCGGGGCGTCGGCCAGCTCCATGACCGCCGCAGCGATCTCCTCAGGCCGCCGGGGCTCGACGATGATCCCTGTGCGACCCTGGTCTACGATCTCCGGCGTGCCGCCCACGCGGGTGGCAATGACCGGCCTCCCGCAGGCCATAGCTTCGAGGATCGCGACGGAGCACCCCTCCGACGTGGAGGAAACCACCACGACGTCGGAGGCCGCCAGGAGATCGGGCACGTCGTCGCGGAAGCCGGCGAAGATCACGCGGTCGTTGAGGCGCAGCTCGGCGGCCCGGGCGCGGAGCCGGGCCTCGAGAGGGCCGCGGCCGGCCAGGACCCACCACACGTCCGTCCGCCGGTCGGCGACCAGACGAGCCGCATCAAGCAGATAGGACAGCCCCTTGTCGGGCAGGAAGCGGCCGATCGTGACGCAGCAGAGGGCGTCCGGGGGAAGGCCGAGCCCGGCCCGCACGCCATCGCGCTGACCGCCGGGACGAAACCGCCCGAGGTCCACGCCGTTCAGCACGGCCGTGACGCGGTCTGCCAGCTCGGGGTGCCTGGCAAGGATCTCGTCGCGGACGGCCGCCGCCACGGGCAGAGCGCGGTCGAATCTCCGCCAGATCCACTCATCGAGGACCTCCCAGTGCCACAGCCACCAGTAGCGGCGCAGCGGCTGGTGAAGCGTGGCCACCTGAATCGTGGGCCGCCGCCGGGTGGCCAGCCAGGCGATGAGATTCGAGCGATGGTCGTGCGAGTGCAGAATCTCGATCCGGCGTTCCTCGAGCAGGCGGGCCAGCCGCCGGGCCGGTCGCGGGTCGAGCCGGTGGCGGGCGGGCAGCACGAACGTCGGGGTATTCGTCCGCCGCAGGGCCGCTACCAGCGGCGTGTCAGTCGTCTCGCCGGGCCTACCGAAGACGGCGACGGACAGATCGAATCGGCGGCGGTCGATGTGCCGACTGATATCGAGGATGAGCGACTCGGGTCCACCGCCCGTGGGGACCTCGCGGCGGAAGTGCATGACGCGGATCGGCCTCACCGGGCGGCCTCCGGGCTGGGGGTCGGCGAACTCTGCGGCGCAGGGAACGTGCCCGCAGCCGCGATCAGGGCCACCACGAGCCACCACTCCTTCCGGCTCTGCGCGTGTACGAACGCCGCCGAGACGACGAATACGATCAGCGAGATTCCGAGGCATTCGAAAAGCAGCGCCGCCCGGCGGTTGCCCGAACGGAGGGCCTGACAACGGAGCCGACGGACTCGCCTCCAGGTGACGCCGAGCAACAGCAGCAGGGCCGCCAACCCCGGCGCTCCCAACTCCGCAGCGACCTCCGCGTACATGTTGTGTGCCCCGATGGCCTGCACCTCATAACGCTCAGGAATCCGCGGCGCGTACGCACCGGTCCGCGACTCGTAGTTGCCCGGTCCGATGCCCGTCAGCGGGTGGTCCCGGAACATGAATGCGGCGGCCATCTGCTGGCCGATGCGGCTCATGCTCGAACTGCTTTCCCGGTATTCGACGATCGACCGCACCCGCCACCGGACGGCATCGGGGAGCAGGGGAAACGCCGCCGCTCCCAGGAACACCAGGGCGGCCACGGCGGCCGGTCCGAACCGCCGCCGCATCGCGAAGAGCGCGATCCCCGCGGCCACGCCGATGTAGGCCATGCGGCTGTAGGTTGAGAAGACCCCGGCCAGTTGAATGACGAGCGACCCGGCCGCCGCCAGCGCGACCGTGCGGCGATTGGCGGTCCACAGTACATACAGCGTCGGGGGCACGGTCATGCTGAGGAACAGTCCCAGCCAGGCCGGATGCGAAAACGACCCGCTCGTGCGAACAACAGCCCCGGCGGCCTCTTCGCCCACGTCCAGCACTGCTCCGGCCTGGGCGGCCCACTCATCGGAAACGCTGGCGATCCCGCCGAACCGCTGCGCGACCGCCTGGGCCGCCGCCAGCGTGGCCGTACCCACCAGCACCCAGACGACCTGTTCAAGCGCAGAGGGCCGGTCAACGAAATACATCGTCACGAGCACGAACCCGAGGATCGTCGCCAGGCGGAGGATCTCAATGCGGCCGTCCTCGCTCGGATGTGCGACGAACGCCAGCGCGGTTGCCGCGGCAAAAAGCCCCGCCGCCGCCGTGGGACTGCTCCAGAGCCGCCGGAGTTTCAGGGACCGGCGGCGCCGAAGCACGTCAAAGGCGGCGGCCGCCACCGTTATCGCGCCCAGAATCTTGGTGACACTCAAGACGAGCGATGATCCGGCTCCATCAATCACGCCCAGGACGTCGGCCGGCAGGCTCGCAATGAGCAGCAGAAAGCCCGCGTACGGGCGCCAGAATGCGATCAGGACGATCGACGCCCCAGCCAGAGCGATCAACGCCCTGTGTCCGCAGGCGGGAATCATCGCGCCGAGAACGGCTCCCGCGAGGATCCCTACTGCATACGGGCCCATGCGGGCGAGGCGGTCGCTCGCGGTACCACTTGATCGGAAAACGGCATGTTCTGCGGTCACTTCATCGCACCTGCGCGACAGCGAACCCGGGGCTTCGCCCCATCCGGCTCCTGGCGCGTTGTGCGGGCCTATCCCTGTCCGCCGGCCCCGGGCCCAGAGTGCGGCGCCGGCGGCGCGTCCCGCGCGGGCCGGCTCGCGGAATCGCCCGCTTCAGCCCTGTCCGTTTCGGCCGGCCTTGGCCCGCAGGCGTTCGGCGGCCATGGCCATCTTCCTTTCGGCGATGGCGTTCCAGTCGTACGCCGCAGCGCGCCGAACGCGGGCGGCGGCGTGCCGCCCGTCTTCGTCGATCGCCTCGGCGACCATCCGGTCGAACTCGTCGATCGTGTCCGCCACGTAGTACACATCGCGAAACTCCCGGGCCGCGGGAATGGCCGTCGTCACGACGGGTTTTCCGGTGGCCAGGTACTCGACGAGCTTGAGCGGAAGGATGCTCCGCGTGAACTCGACGACCCGATACGGCAGGATGCATACATCGAAGCCCTTGCAGTACGCCGGAAGTGCTTCGACGGGTCGCATCCCGTACAGATGGATGTTCGGTTCGTCGGTCAGCGGCCGCGTGTCGAGATTCGGCATGCACCGGCCGACCAGGACGACGCTCCAGTTGCGGTGTCGCCGGGCCAGCTCCACCAGCAACTCGACATGCAGCCGTCGCCCGTCGAACATCCCGACGATTCCGATGATCGGGCGGGGCAGGCGGGCGATTTCCTCGGGGATCCGCGTCTCAGGGCGGCGGGCGGTTGCGTACAGGCCGATGTCCACACCCCACGGAACCCGGTAGGTGTGCGGGTTCCGCGGAGACTTGCGCCGGAGCATTTCGCTCGAGGGCACGAAGACCAAGTCCGCCGTACGGCACATCTGTTCGTCCACCTGCTCGATGTAGCGCCGGACCGCCGGCGATGCGGTGTTCTCCGCCCACTCCTCCGCGCACTCGTACACGACCAGGCGGGCCCGCAAGGCGCGCACGAGCCAGACGGCATTGAACTGAAACACCCAATAGATGGGCCGCCGGAAACCCGCCTGAACCAGGGCACGCCGCACGAGGTATTCGTACGTCGCCGTGACGCTCCGCGCGATCCAGGGCCGGCGTCCCTGCCCGGGCAGGAACAGCGGCGGCGTGTGGTACACATAGAGGTTGCCCCCGCGGCGTTCGAGGGGGTCGAGCAGCCAGGTCATGGCCTCGCGTGCCGGTGGCTCGTGGAGGAGCCAGGCCATCGAATCCGGCGGCTCCACGAACAGCACACGATTGTGCCTGGCCAGCCGAACCACCAGGTTGTGGACGGCCGTGACATGCGTTGCCCATCGCTGGTGCGAGAGGACCACAAGGTCCTCACCCGGCAGGGGACCGGCCGGCACCGTCCGGGCTTGCGACCGGAGCATCCGTTCGATCGTCTCGTGGACCATCACGGACATGCCCGTACCTCTGCGGCCCCGGGAATCACCGGACGCGCCTCGCTCAACTCCCTGGCCACCAGCATCAGCAGGACGAGGCCTGCCAGCACACGGGTCCCAAGTGCGACGGCCGCCGCTCCCCGGAGACCGTATGCCCCGACGGCCAAACAGTTGGCCGCGGTGTTGGCCGCCAGAACCCACAGGTCGAGCCACGTCAGCAGGCCCGTCCGGGCCCGGGCATGCAGCACCGCCTGGAGGGGATGCGTGACGATGTTGAAGATCGCTCCCGGGATGACAATCGCAAAGACGGGAACCGCGGCGGCAAAGCCCTCGCCCAGCAGCAGCTTCAGCACAGGCCCGGCGGCCAGCGCGGCCGGAATCACAGGGACTGCCAGGGCCGCGGAGACTGCCACCGCATACCGGCTCTGGCGGCGCAGCTCGTCCGGCCCCTGGGCGCCGCAGATCTGCGGGAGGAAGACCGTCAGCAGGGAGGCGGTCAGCAGGTCCACGAGCTGGACGAACGTCATCGCCGCGCCGTATACCCCCCCCGCCGCCGCCCCGATGACCCGACTCACAATCAGTTGGTCCATCCGCGTGTAGAGCAGATGGACCATGCTGGAGATCACCAGCCACCGCGACAGGCGGTAAAGCTGCGGCCGCAAGTCCGCCCGACTGCGCAACCCCGCACTCCCCGAGGAAGCCAGGCCGTATCCCCAGGCGGCGGCCGCCGCGTATGCGGCACCCGTTGCGAACATGGCCGATGCCGGCGTCAGCGCGCCCGCCGCGGACAGACCGGCCATCGCAGCGAGCCGCGCGCCTGCGTTGGCCAGTTGCACACCTGCCAGGCGTCCGAAGGCCCGCTGGGCCTGGAGGCAGGCCCCGGTATAGCCCCACAGGGAGGCCGCCACAGCCCCGACTGCCGCCATCTGGAGGGGCACCGGCGAGACGTCGCGCCCCAGAAAGAACCGTGTGACGGGTGTCGCCGATGCGATCCCACCGAGGGCCAGCAGGCCGCCGAGGAGCCACTTGGCCTGATGCACCGTGGCCATGATCTCGCGGCCCCGGGTCGGTGAGGACGCGCCCATGGCCAGCAAACGAACCATCGCCTGGTCCAGACCGCGGCCCGCCAACTGCCACAGGACGGTCAGGAACGTCGTCGCCACGAGTACCACGCCGAAGCCGTGCGGCCCCAGGGTCCGCATGAGCAGTATGTTCGTCAGGAAGGCCAAGCCCGTCGCGGCGAGGTTCCCGCCGAACACCACCACGGTGTGGCTGGCGGCTCGTCTTGTGGAACATGCGGGGGCCTCGTTCATCGCGATGGGCTCCACGAGCCTCGGTTTGGATCACGCCGGCCGCCCCCCGGCGGCCCCGGCTACAGCCGCCGGTAGGCATAGTCCGGAATGATGTACCGGCGGCGGTTCAGCACGACACCCAGTGGCCGCAGGCCGGTCTCGCGCAGACGCTCGGTGGCGGTCCGGAGTACCTCGTCGCGGGTCTGCATGGCCCGCACGATGAGGATCACCCCCGTGGCGTATCGTCCGATCACGCTGGCCGATGCCGAGGCGAGCACGGGCGGGCTGTCCATGATCACCCAGTCGAACGCGGCCCTCCACTGTCCGATCATCTCGCCCAGGCGTGCCGAACCGCTGGCGATCAGCGACGCCAGGCGCGCCCGGCCGGCGGGCAGCAGCAACAAGAGCGGGTCCTCGCCCACCGGTCGGACCATGTCGCGCCAGCCGTCCGAACCGCCGAGCAGGTCGGCCAGCCCCGGGCTCCGATCGAGGTTCAGCCGGGTCGAGAGGCTCGGGCGCTCCAGGTCGCCGTCCACGAGCAGCGTTCTGGCACCTCCGAGCCGCGCGCAGGAAGCTGCCAAGTTCATACTCACGGTGGAAGCCCCCTGCCCGCGCGACACGCCGGCCACCACGATGACTCTCGGGCGCTCTGTGGACGTCTGCACGCAGAGCTGCTCGAACATCGCGGCGAAACCGCGGACGAACGGTTCGGGTGAACCGAAGTCCCGGATCGGTTCGTCGAGCCGGGTTCCACGGGCCCGGAACCAGGGACGGCGCAGACGCCCGCTTCGCCGCTCGGGGATGGACCACACGGTCGAGATCCCCGCCGTCCGCGAGGCATCTTCGGGGAAGCGGACGGAGCGATCGAAGAACTCGAACGTCACGCACAGGCCGCCGGCCAGAAACAGCCCGCCGGCCAGTCCGAGCAGCAGATTCAGAAGCTTGCGAGGGCTGCTGGGCCGGGCGGCCGGTACCCCCATCTCCACGATCCGCGTTCCGGCGGCACGGGTGGCCTCGGCGATCTGCGCCTCCTCGCGCTTCTTCTTGAGGGACAGGTACAGCTCCTCCTCCTGTTCCTTCCTGCGTTGGAGGCGGGCGTACTCCCCGTCGAGCCGGCTGAGTTCGTCGAGTTCCCGCTTGGCCCGCGAGATCCTTTCGAGAAGCGCGCCGGCCGCCTCGCTGTCCGGCAGGGTTCCGGCCTCTGCGTCGCCGTTGGCATGGGCGCCGAGCCGTTTGCGGGCTTCCTCGAGCTCAGACTGGGCAGCGAGCACCTTCGGGTGATTGGCGTCATAGACCTGCCGGAGCCGCGCCAGTTCGAGATTCAGGGCGAGGATCTTCGAGGACTGCGTCTCCACCAGTTCGGCGTAGGCCACCTCGAGGGAGGAGATCTCCTGGATCTTGGAGCGGATCTGCTCGGAGAGCACGCGGGCGTGATGCGCCTTCTCGAAGGCGTCCAGTTCTCGCTCCGCCTGTTCATAGGCGGGCAGCAGCGCCCGGACCTCCGCATCGATCAGATCGTACACGAGTCGGGCCCGCTGCTTCTGGGCTTCCACATCCCGCCGGAGGTAGATCTCCGCCATGGCGTTCACGATCCGGGCGGCCATCGCGGCCTCATGGTCTCGAACCGTCGCGGAAATGAGGTCGCTGTTGGGCACGGGTTCCACCGAGACGCGTTCTGCGAGGCGGTCGACGGCCTCTCGAAACGCATCCGCCGGTTCGGGAGGGCGGTAGGTCCCGCCCAGGACCCGCGCGATAATGAACCGCTTCACTTCCTGCCTGGCCTGACGGTACCGGGCCATCACCTTCCGAGCGAGTGCGTGAACCCGGTCACGAAGCGTGCCTGCCGGCAGGGGCCTCTTGTCCAGCTCCAGGCGGCGGACGACCTCCTCCAGAACGGGCAGGCTGCGGACCAGCTCGCACTGCGTTTGCGTGATCTCGGCCTTCTTGAAGGCGATCTGTTCACGGGAAAAGGGGATTTCCAGGCCGGGCGCTCTTTCAACAAGTATCTTCACACTGGAGCGATAGACGGGGTAGGTCAGATAATTCGCCACGTACGTGGCCGCCAGGACTGCGCCGATAACCGTAAGGCCCAGCCACCGCCGTCGATAAAAGACGGCCAAGGCGTCACGAATGTCGAGCTTACGCATGCTCTGGTCCGGACGGCCGGCCTTGGCAAGCCCGGCGCGTCCCCTCCTTGGGCTCGAGAGAACAGGCTGTGCGGTCCCGGTGCCGGTGCCAGACGCCGGTGCGCTATCGATGCATAGGAGCGCCGAGGGGCAAGGTCAAGAAATCGGCCACCGCCGCAGGCCGAAATATGCATGCCGTCGCGGGCCCGATCCGAGTGTGTTTTCCCCGGACCGCGCCTATAGTCGCATATCGGCGGACGAGGGGCCTGCGGTCCTGTGCCAGCAGCAAACCTGCGCGAGGTCGGGGAGATGAGGCCGACGGAGCCAATCGAAGGCGTGATCTTGGCGGCCGGTCGCGGCACGCGGATGAGCCCTTTTTCGGAACGGTACCCCAAGCCGCTGCTGCCGATCCTCAACAAGCCGCTCATTGAGCACCAGATCGAGTACCTGCGCAGCCTCGGCGTCCGGAAGGTGTTCGTGGTAATCGGACACCTCGGCCACGAGATCGCGCTGGCGCTGCGGCGGGGCGAGGGTCTGGGCGTGCAGATCGAGTACGTGGAGCAGCGAGATTCGCTGGGCATCGCTCATGCCCTGATGCAGCTCGAGTCGCGGGTCAGCCGGACCTGCGTGCTGCTGCTGGGCGACATCTATTTCGAGGTCGACGGGAGCGTGAATCCGGTCGAGTGGATGCTCGAGCGGGACGCCGCCGGTTTCCTGGCCGTCATGGAGGAGAACGACCCCCGGAGCATCGCCCGGAACTTCGCCGTGCACCTCGACGGCGACGGCATCGTCCGGCGTGTGATCGAGAAGCCGCGGTTTCCCCAAACCCACCTCAAGGGCTGCGGGATCTACGTGTTCGACCCGCGCTTCTTCGATGCTGTCCGCCGGACGCCGCGCACAGCCGGCCGCAACGAATATGAACTGACCGACGCGATCCAGACGTATATCGACGACGGGGCGCGGGTCGTCGCGCGGGTCATGATGCGGTGCGACATCAACCTGACTTATCCTTATGACCTTCTGCTGGCCAACCTGCGGGCCGTGCGGGAGCTCGGCGGCGAGAATGTGGTCGCTCCGGATGCGGAGATCCACCCGGAGGCCATGCTGGACGAGTGCGTGATCGGGCCGGGGGCCCAGCTCCGTACGCCGATCCTCCTGCGTCGCAGCGTCGTGTTCCCCGAGACGGTCGTTACGACGAGCGAATGGGTGGATCGGGCCGTGGTCACACCCGATGCCCTGGTCGACTGCCGTTACTGGGTGAGCGCCAGCGAGAACGCCCCGGTGCTGGCGGTCCACGGCCGGTGAGGGGGCGTTTCCGCGCCTGCGGCGAAAGAATGAAACGCGTGTTTCAAACCGCGGTGCTGCTGGGGCTGATGCTGCCCGCGTGGGGGTGCCCGCAACTCGGCAACGATCCCGTGGCGGTGCTGTTTGGCGGGCCGCCCGCGGCCCCCGCGGGCTACGTGGCGGTCGTCTTTCTGAACCGCAGTACCCGACTCGTACAACCGATCGTCGCTTTGAGTTACCCGCGTCGCGCCCCCCTCGTGTGGGTCAACTCCGTGGCCCCGGGTTCCTGGGACTCGCTGGTGGTCGATGCGGGTCTGGCGCAGCTCGCGCTGGTCGGCATCGTGCCGGTGGAGCTGACCAGCGGTCTGGCGGGCGACCGGATCGACTATGGCGGGAAGCCCCTGGAGTCGGGCAAGCACATCGTCGGCGGATCGGTGGTGGTCATCGAAACGCAGGATGCACCCGCCGGCTCGGCGGTCCCTGTCGTCACCCAGGTGCGCACGATTCCGGAGGGCTCCGCTCTCGACGGCCTCAACCGACAGCTTCGGACGTCTCCGACGGCCCCCGGCTCGGAGTCCGGGCTCGTGCTCATCCGTCCGGAAGGTGTCGCCGGACTCAAGACCGTCGCGACGGTCTCCTGGGAGGATGCGGACGGCCTCGTCTACGTGGCAGACTTCCGACTGGCCGGCGCGGGGGTGAGTACCGCGGCGCTGATCGAATGCCCCGTAGAGCGGGTCGGGTGGGGCAACTTGGCACGGCCGGAGGCGCCCGGAGCCAGACTCGGCGACGAGGAGCTTCCGGTGGGGGCGCCGGCGCCGCTGCGGGAGGGCGTCGAGTTCTGGTGCGGAGACGCGATCCGGCTGCGTGCCGAAGGCGATGCGTCCCGTCCGGAGGAGACGGTGTTGTTGATCGAGGCCACGCGTGAAGGGGCCGAAGTCGGGCCGGGCCAGCTCGACCTGTTCGGCAACATTCGCCGCCTGCTGGACGAGACGGGCTTCGCCGGCAAGCTCAGCAATGCAAGGGCGCTCCTGCCGGCCCCGGGCGTCGGCGGCGAGGCCTTCTAAGCCTCTCGGACATTTCGACGGCGACCCGTTCCGGGCGTCGCCGTCGTGCGATTCAGCGGCTTACCCTTTCAGGACGCGCGCCTCAGATCCCCGAGCCGCGGCCGGAGACGCGGGCCAGGTCCATGGAGGCCGCCGTGGTACGCAGCTTCGTGCTGACCACGCGCCGGACGCCCGACAGGGCCTTCTGCACGAACCTGACGGGGTGGCTCAGATAGAGGTGGGCGTTGGCCTTGAAGAGCCGCCAGGTCGTGCCCCAACTGTTGTTGTACCGGTCGATCAGGACGAACATGTTCCGCACGAGCTTCTCGAACTCGGCCTTGGGGATGTCCTTCACGAAGCAGTTCTCGGGGCTGTGATGCGAGAACCGCGACCAGTCGGGCTTGTCCGGGATCCAGCCGCGTGCCTTGCACAGGTCGAAGAGCCGGTCCCCCGGATAGGGCGTGAAGACGCTCAGGATGCACCGGACGGGCTTGACCTCATAGATGAAGTCCACAGTGGCCTGCATGTCTTCGCGGGTCTCGTCGGGCAACCCCATCATGATGAAGGCATTCCAGTTGACCCGCCGCCGGTTCAGCACGGCCGCCATCTCCCGCACGCGGTCGAGGTGGATGTCCTTCTGAAGGAAATCGGCCATCCGCTGGCTGCCGGTTTCGATGCCGACGTCCATCTCGGCCAGACCCGCCGCCTGCATGGTCTCGAGCAGCGGCTCTGTGAGCACGTCGAGCCGCGTGTAGCAGCCCCAGCGGACGTCGAGGTTCTCCTGGCGCATGCGGTGGCAGATCGACGTAGCCCACTTGCGGTTCATCGTGAACGTGTCGTCCAGAAAGCTGAACCGCTCGACGCCGAAGTCCGACCGGAGCCGCTTCATCTCCGCCACGACGCTGTCGGGCGTGCGGTATCGCACCTTGCGGGTCCAGATCGTGTGCGAGGAGCAGTAGGCGCACTTGAAGGGGCAGCCGCGGCTGCCGAACAGGTTCCCGAGCTGCGCCCGCTCCGGGTCGCGGAAATACGCGTCGATGTAGAGCGACGCCGACTTGTCCGGCCACGGAAGGGCGTCGAGGTCTTCGATATACGGGCGGGGGCGATTGGTGCGGATGCCATCCGCGGCGCGCCACACGATCCCCTCCACGCCGCCGAAGTCCGATTCTCCCGCACGGATCCGGGAGCACAGGTGAGCCATGGTGGCCTCGCCCTCGCCGGTCACGACGAATTCCACCTCCGGCTCGTCCGCGAGGACCTCGCGGGCCTGGACGGTCGGATGCGGTCCGCCCCAGACGATCCGCACGCCCGGAAAGACCTCCCGGGCGATGCGATTGACCCGGACGGCCGATCCGTACACGGGGGTGAGCACGCTGACGCCCAGGATGTCCGGGCGGAAATCGCGGATCGTGCGTCGGACCTCCTCCCAGACGAAGTGGGACTCGTCGTGCAGCGCCGCGATATACCTGTGGTGCTGCTCGAGCAGGGACAGATGATTGTGCGGCGTCACCTCGTCCGGATGAGGGTTCTCCGCGTTGTAGATGCCGCACTCGAAACCCTCGGACTTGAGCGACCCGGCCAGGTATCCGAGCCCGAGCGGGAAATAGAGGTTGTAAACCCCCTTGAGCCTCTGGAACGGGGGGTTGATCAGCAGCACCCGCCACGTGCGGCCGGGGGCGGCCGGCTGCGCCGAAACAGGCAGCGATCCGACGACGGGCAAGGACAACGTCGTTGCGGACATACTCTCTTCCGATCCTCTCGCAGGGCCGTTCCGCAGCCGTGCCCGGCTGTCGGGCCGGACGCCTGCTTCGTAAAGCCTCCGTCGATCCCGGAGGCGGGGAGGGCTTCTCAGGATCCAAGCCCGGGCCCCGGACACGGCGGCGTCAGCCGCCTGTCAGGGGCTGAAGGCCTGCGCCGGCTCCGGCCGGCGGTTGTCAACCGAACACGAACCGCTTCAGGTCCCGCAGACCGTAGCGGGCGTTCCCGTTCACGCCGTTGGAGAGCGGATGGACGAACCGGTGCATGGACAGGTTGTGCAGGGCGAAGCTGCAGTTGTAGCACCGGCACCCGGACACCTCGCGCTGGCTGGCCGGCAGATCGGAGATCTCGCCGCGGAACTTCCGGTAGGCCTCCCCGAACCACACCTCGCGGAACCGGTGTGTCTGAAGCGTTCCGAGCGCCCGGAGGCACTCGCAGCACGGGTTGACCGTCCCGTCGGCCAGGACGATGGAGAAGTACCAGCCGATGTAGCACGGGGTGCTCGAATGGATCTTGCGCGATCGCTGAGCCTCGCCGGGACGGGCGCGGAAGAACTCGGCGTTCGTCAGGATGCCGTATCGCCCGGCCAGGCGCTCGGCCTCGACGAGATAGCGTTCGAGCGCCTCGGCGTTCTGCTCGGGCGTGAGCATGAGGAACTTCGTGCCCTCATAGACGCTGACCCGGTTGAAGGCCACCCGCTGCGCGCCGACCTCGTGGGCCAGCCGCACCATGTCCGGCATCTCGAAGTAGTTGTTGTTCTGGATGACGAAGCTCAGGTGCATGAAGGGTCGCGTCGTCCCGAGCCGCTGTCTGGCGCGCGTGAACTCCGAGAGGGTATGCCGGATGCGATCAAAAGCGTCCGGCGGCGTGTGCAGGTGGATCTCGTTGTAGCTGCGGGCGGATCCGGCGTTGACGCTGACGAAGATCTCGTCGAGGCCCATCTCGACGAGGGTACGGACCTGATCGTCGGAGATCAGAGAGCCGTTGGTGGTCACGGAGCAGTTGAAGTCCCGCTGCTTGGCGTAAGCCACCATGTCGACGAAGCGTTTGTGCAGGAACGATTCGCCCCGGCCGATGAACTTGATCTTGCGCGTACCCATCTCGTGCAGATCATCCACCAGCCCGGTGAACATCTCCCACTTCATGTGGGCCTTGTTGCGGTCGATCTCCGGGTGCTCCCGGTAGTACTGTTCCGCGATGGCGTCGGGATAGGGCGCGTGCCTGGGCACGTACGTCGGGTGATCCCAGCAGAACTGGCAGCGGTAGTTACAACTGTTGACCACGCCTACCTGCACATACAGCGGGCCGGCATACGCCCGGTCGTACGTCCGCGCGCCCATCGCGATGCGCGCCTGATGCTGAAGCTGCTGGAGCCGCCGGCCCAGTCCGGGGCCCCGGGCGGCCGCCGCCGTTGACTTTTCTTCGACGAGGGTTCCGTTGCGTACCGACATATCAGCTCCGCTCCCCGCCGGCCGGGCACGCCTGCCGCTCCGCGGCACGGGCGGCCTGGGCGAACGGGCTCTCGCACAAGGCGTTGTAGTTCGTCACGAACAGTCTCCGATACGCGGGCTTGGGCAGGATCCACCGGAGTCCGAAGCGGCCGGCCGCCAGCAGCTTCGAGCTGACCGGGTACGGGCCTGTCAGCACCCGCTTCCAGTGGGACCAGGCGATGTGACGGACACTGCTGCGGACGATCCGCCAGCCGGCGCGCTCGATCCGCTCCCGGATGGACTCGGCCGAGAAGTGCAGCACGTGTCCGGACGACTCGCGGAAGAGGTCCCGTCGCCGCCGTCGCATCCGCTCGTACCAGCAGTCTTCCAGAGGTGTCCGCAGGAGGAGGCGCCGCGACACGCGGCCCAGCTCGCGCAGGACCTGATAGGGCCGTTGCTGGTGCTCGATCACGTCGATGAGCAGGGCCAGGTCGCACGAGCCGTTTCGCAGCGGGAGGTAGGCCGCATCGGTCCGGACGTAGGTTCCGCCCGGGTCCTGCCCCCGGGCGAACGCCAGGATGCGTCCCGACCAGTCCGCCCCCACACGACGATCGATCCGCAGGCCCGCGGCAATCCGCCGGCCCAGCATCCCGGCCCCGCAGCCCAAGTCGAACAGATTCTCATACCGGCCGGTTTGCTCGAGCAGGGGCCGCAGTTCCCGCAGCTTCCACTCCGTATCCTCCAGATGCATCTGCGGGTTCTCATCCAGGTAGTCCTTGTCGTAAAAGTCGAAGTACGGGCTGGCCGCCACGGTCGATCGCCGGGGCAGCAGATCCAGGACCCCGTCTGTCCGGGGATATCGCGTTCCGCACGCGGGGCAGCGAGCCGCCCCGTCGGCCCGCTCGAGCGGCACCTTGTCGATGGCCTGCCGCGGACAGGCGATCACGCATCGCGAACACGCGGTACAGTTCGCGTGAATCACCGGCCGCCCGGCCTCCAGCGTAATCGCCCGGTCGTCGCAGCTTTCCACGCACTCCTGGCGACACTGCGTCGAGTCGCACGCGTCCCCCACCGCGTAACAGGTCGGACAGGCCAGTTCGGGCTCGGTGGCCGGCCCTGCGTCGGCCGGCTCGGCGCCGGGGACCACCCGGTGGGGCGGTCGACGTTCGCCCGTCTCCGGGGCCGTCCGCAGGCCGCCGGGGAGGAAATCCTCCACGGTGCGCGGGCGACCGATCCCCAGGTAGGTGAGCACTGTCAGCGCGATGATCCGCAGATCCTCGAGAAAGACGTTGCCCTCTTCGAAGATGCGCGAGTAGTGATACTCCAGCGCGATCCGCTCCTCGTCGGTGACGGCGTCGCGTCCGACGATCTGCGTGTACCCCGTCATTCCCTGCGGGCTGGCGAATCGCTCGGCGACCTCCGGCGTCGGCCCGAGCACATCAATCACGTAGTCGGGAATGGGCCGGTTGCCGACCAGGCTCATCTCTCCCTTGAGGACGTTCCAGAGCTGCGGGAGTTCCACGATCCACAGCCGTTCCAGCCAGCGCCCGACCCGGGTGTAGCTGAAAGCCGACTTGGCGATGTTCAGGAATCGGCCGTTGTTCTTGATGTTGACCAGGGCATGGAGATTCCGGTCCGCTCCCACGACGAGCGTCCGCATCTTGTAGATGCGGGCCCGGCGGCCGAAGCGGATCCGCCGCATCTGGGAGTAGAACACCGGTCGTCCGGTGTCGCAGAGGGTTGCCACGGCGGCTGTGAGCAGCACCGGCCACAGGAGCAGCAGACCGGCCGCCGAGACGGCCACGTCCAGCCCCCGTTTCAGGGCATGGTTCATGCGCACGCGCAGGCACACGCGCCGCGGCTCGGCGAACTGCCGTTCGAAAAGGGCGTCGAGTCTCTGGCTCACGACGGGGTTGTGGAGCCGGATCCGGAACTCGCCCGCCGGCCTCGCCAGAGCCGGCCAGTGGGTTTCCGCGAACGAGGCTTCACTCATGACATCGCTCCGTCGGCCGCCCGCCGAATCCGTGGGGGCCGCCTTTCCAGTCGCCGCCATGCCGAGAGGACGCGGTCCAGCAGGCCCGGCGCCCGCTCATGCCAGGCGACAAGCCCGCGGGCCGCGCCCGAGAGCACGATCTCCCGCGGCCTCCGCTCGGCGCACCGCACGATCCGTTCGGCCGCCTCGTCGACCGCCATGGCGGTCAGCCCCGGAGGTTCGTGGGCCTGAGCCAGCCGGCCGGGGCACACCAGAGTGACCGCAATGCCATCCGGCGCGACCTCCACTCGCAGGGCGTCAGTCAGCGCGTTGAGAGCGGCCTTGCTGGCGGCATACAGACCCCGCTGCGGCGTGGCCCGCTTTCCGAGCACCGAAGAGATGGGGATGACATGCCCGCCGCCCTGACGTCGCATGATCGGCAGGACCGCCTGGCAGCAGACCAGGACGCCCAGATAGTTGACCCGCAGGGTGTCGAGGGCATCCTCCAGGGATGCCTGCTCGACGGTTCCTTCGCGCTTCGTCCCGGCGGCGCAGACGAGCACGTCGATCCTGCCCCAGTGGTCGGCAACCTCGTGCAGGTTGCGCCGGACCGCCGGCCAGTCGCACAGGTCCATCGGCCAGCAGGCCGCATGCCCGCCGGAGGTGGAGATCTCGTCGGCCAAGCGCCGCAGATCCGGACCGCTGCGGGCCAGCAGAGCCACCCGGGCGCCACGACGCGCGAAGGCCCGGGCCACGGCGGCCCCCAGTCCCCGCGAGGCGCCCGTCACGACGACCACCTTGTCGGTCCAGTCGTTCACGTGTCTGGCAGTTCCCATCAGGCGGCGGTCACCTTCTTGTCCCACCCGTAGAACGCCAGGGCTTCCGAGTAGAGCCGCTGGAGTTCCGGCTCGTTCGGGAACAGGGCCAGTCCGTTGCGCAGCTCCTCCAGGGCGTCCTGGGGGTTCATGTGGATGTCCCGCTTGAGCTGGCCCTGATCGTCGAGCATCACCGTCTTGAGCCACTCGATCTTGCGGATGGCCTTGAGCTGGTCGACGGGCACCCTCGAAAGCTGAAGGTCGAAGGCGCCGAAGCTGAAGTCCTCGAAGTCCACCGTGGCCTCGTCGATCATCCCGGCCTCGACACACTCGCGATAGAGGACCGTGCCGGGCAGGGGCGTGACCAGCGCGAAGGCGGTGACAGCCAAGTTGAGCTGTCGGGCGTACTCCACGGTCCGGCGGACCTCCTCGAGGGACTCCCCGGGGAATCCGATCATGAAGAACCCGCGGACCTCGATGCCGAGTTCCTTGGCCTTCCGCACGACCGGCGGGGCCGTCTTGATGTAGTTGGGTTTGCGGACGCGGCGGAGCGTCGCGTCGTTGGCCGATTCGACGGCGATCGTGAAACTCACGCAGCCGCTGGCCTTCATCTTCTCGAGCAGCTCGTCGTTCAGGAAGTTGACCCCCAGGCCGTTGTGGGCCTCCCATGTGATGTTCAGCTTCCGCTCGACGATCCCGTCGAAGATCTCGGCGGCCCGTTTCATGTCGGCCGTGAAATTGTCGTCCTGAAAGGCGAACCGTTGGATGCCGTAGGCGGAGATGAGGTGCTCCATTTCATCCAGGACGTTCTTCGCACTGCGGGTGCGGTAGCCCTTGCCCCACGTGACGCTCTTGCCGCAGTACGTGCACTGGAACGGACAGCCCCGCGAAGTGGTCATCTGGGTCAGGCGGAGCCGCTGCTCGCCGTCCAGCCGCAGACCCTGCGTCCGGCCGATCCGGAAGTAGATCTCCTGATCCACCAGGTGGCGGGCCGGGTAGGGGATCTCGTCGAGGTTCTCGATGTACGGCCCCCGCGGCTGTACGACCACCTGGCCGTCCCGGCGGTAGCACAGCCCGCCGATCCGCTCGAGGCCCGCGCCGGCGTTGAGAGCCGCCAGCAGGTCCACGGCGATCCGCTCGCCCTCGCCGAGAATGCAGTAATCCACGGCCGGATCCTGCGCCAGTCGCCCGTAGAAGGCCGACACGTGAGGCCCGCCGCAGAACACCACGATGTCCGGGTCGACTTCCTTGGCGATCCGGGCGACCATCAGCATCCGTTTCTCAAGCGTCGAGAACAGGCAGGACAGCGCGATGGCGTCCGGGCGGAAGGTCTCGATCCGACGGCGGATCTCCCCGGCGGACAGGCCGTAGACGTAGCGCTCCTTGCCGATGTCGAGCTGCGTGTCGTAGCCCTCGCTGGGGCAGTCGACCATGGCGACTTCATAGCCCTCGCGCTCCAGGACGGCCGCGATATAGCCGAGCCCGAGCGGGAACAGGGCCGTCTGCCGCGACTGGAACCTGGAGAAGACCATCGGCGGAAAAATGCATTGCACGCGCCGGACCGGACGGATCCGGCTGTCGGGCAGACCGGTCGCCCGCCCCGTCCGCGGAGCCGAGGAGCACTGGCCGGCCACCGGCAAGCCCATCTGAGATCCGTGCATGTCAACCGTCCTCTCTGCACACCCCGCGATTGGCCGCGACCTGCGGCAGGCGGCCTGCGGCGTCCTTAACCGACGGCGCGAAGCGCCTCCGGCCCGCCGGACGGCGCCGGGATCGCCGCTCCGTAGAACACCTTGGCCTGTTCGTACATGGAGCGGATGTCGGCGTTGTCCGGGAAGAGCGACACACCCTTGGCCAGTTCGTCCAGCACGTCCTTGCGTTTCAGCCGGACGTCGTGGCGGAACCGGCCCTCGTCGTCCAGGAAGATCGTCCGCATCCACTCGATCTTGCGGATCGCCTTGAGCTGCTCGTTGGGGACCCTGGCCAGTTGCAGGTCGAAGGCCCCGTAGGCGAAATCCTCGAAGTCCACCCGGTCGAGGTCCAGCATTCCGGAAGCCACGCACTCGTTGAAGAGCGGCGTGCCCGGCAGCGGCGTGACGATGGCGAAGTTCGTCACGGCCAGCCGCAGGTTCCGCGCGTATTCCACGGTCCGCTGCACTTCTTCCAGCGTCTCGCCCGGGAATCCGATCATGAAGAACCCGCGGACCTCGATGCCGAGCTCTCTGGCCTTCTGCACGATGGGGGGAGCCAGCCGGATGTAGTTCGGCTTGCGGACGCGGCGGAGCGTCGCGTCGTTGGCCGACTCGACAGCGATCGTGAAGCTCACGCA